>Ga0105238_10002092_pt1 | contig 20159 bp, 11 predicted proteins | sample KBSC34metaG_FD_81526 | JGI IMG/M metagenome (GOLD analysis project Ga0105238, IMG submission 81526) | Corn rhizosphere microbial communities from Kellogg Biological Station, Michigan, USA - KBS C3-4 metaG | ecosystem: Host-associated > Plants > Roots > Rhizosphere > Soil | place: Michigan, USA... | reverse complement strand
TAATATTAGAAAATGGTAATGGCAGCAGCATGTCTCTGCCGCACAAAATCCGGCTTAGCGTCCATTCTACCCAGGTTACGGTTGTGCTACCCGCAAACGATGCAGCTGTATTACGAGGTAAAATGATTCCCTGCCTGGCCGGAATTACCGGAGAGGCCTGAGAAACCAATATGATTTCCACATTAGAAACCCTGAGAGCCCGATTCAGTTCCGCAGCTGCCGCAGCTTTCGGACTCGCCGATGTCGATCCGATCCTGGTTGAGGCAAGCCGACCGGACTTCGGAGATTTTCAGTTCAACGGCGCAATGCCGCTGGCAAAGACGCTCAAGATGCCGCCACGCCAGGTTGCCGATAAGATCCTCGAACATCTGCATGTCGACGATCTCAGCCACACGCCGTCCGTCGCGGGACCAGGCTTCATCAACCTGAAACTCAAAGCGGAGCACCTCCATGAGCAGCTCCATACCGTTGCACAGGATTCCCGCCTGGGTATTCCGCAGTCGAATGCCCAGAAGGTCATTGTCGACTTCTCCAGCCCCAACATCGCCAAGGAGATGCATGTCGGGCACCTACGGTCGACCATTATCGGCGACAGCATCGCCCGCGTCCTCACGTTCGCCGGGCACGATGTCCTGCGGCTGAACCATGTGGGCGACTGGGGCACGCAGTTCGGCATGCTCATCTGCTATCTCAAGGAGAGCCACCCCGAAGCCCTTACGGAAGAGAGCACCTTCGAGATCGGCGATCTGGTCGATTTCTATCGAAGGTCAAAGGTCCGGTTCGACGAAGACGAGGACTTTAAGGAGCGGGCCAGAGGCGAAGTTGTGCTGCTGCAGAGCGGCGACGAAGAGAGCATTCGCGCCTGGACGCTTCTCTGCGACCAGTCACGCCACGCCTTCAACGATATCTACGATGTTCTTGACATTCACCTCACGGAGCGGGGCGAATCGTTCTACAACCCGTATCTCGCCGCCGTGCTGGAAGATTTGAATGAGGCAGGCCTGCTTACCGTGACGCAGGGAGCTGAGGCGATCTTCGTGCCCGGTTTCCAGAACCGCGAAGGGGAACCGCTGCCGCTGATCGTGCGAAAGTCGGATGGCGGATACAATTACGCGACAACCGACCTCGCAGCCATTCGATATCGAATCAATGTCGACCTTGCCAAAACGATCGTCTACGTCACCGATGCCGGCCAGGGGCAGCACTTCGCCCAGGTCTTCGCGGCCGCTCGCATGGCAGGCTGGGTGCCGGATGATGTAACGCTCGTCCACGTGCCGTTCGGCCTCGTGCTCGGCCCCGATGGGAAGAAGCTCAAGACCCGATCGGGAGACACGGTACGCTTGAAGGCCCTCCTTGATGAGGCCATCGAGCGGGCGAGAGAGATGATCGAGGCGCGTGTTGCCGAAGAGGGCCGCCAGGAGACGCCGGAGTTCCTCGAAAACTTCTCGCGCGATGTTGGCATTGCCGCCGTCAAGTATGCGGACCTGAGCCAGAACAGAACAGGCGACTATATCTTCAGCTTCGATAAGATGCTGGCACTTCAGGGCAATACCGCGCCATATATGCTTTACGCATACGCGAGAGTGCAGGGTATCTACCGAAAGGCGAAGACGGAAACCGGCAGCGCTACAGTAGACGGGGCGCCGTCCGACGCTTCATTCGTGCTGACGGAACCCAGCGAGTTCGAGCTCGCCAAGCATCTGCTGAGGCTTGACGAGATCGTCACTGGGATCGCGCAGGACTACATGCCGAACCGGCTGTGCGCGTATCTCTTCGAACTGAGTCAGAAGTTCAACGTGTTCTACGAGAACTGTCAGGTGCTCGGCTCCGCGCCGGATCTGCGAGCTTCCCGCCTCGGTCTCTGCGATCTTACGGCTCGAACACTCGCCCTCGGACTGTCGCTCCTGGGAATCCCCACCGTAGAGCGCCTTTAAGGAACCGAACAGCCGAGGTTTTGGGTAAGATCTGAGTCACGAGTTACCGGCTTCGGCGCAATGCGCCGAAGCCGCCGCCTTAACGGAGAAATGATCGCTGGTATCCATGTCCGGTCCTCCAAGTCCATCCGAACCCGATGCGCTCGGCGAGCTGCGTCACGAACTGAATAATCCGCTTGGCCGCATTATGGGCTACACCGAGAGGATGATGGCCGAGGCCGTTGAGAATGGCAGGCCCGATCTCGTTCCGGATCTCCAGCGCATTCAGGAAGCCGGGCTGGACCTCAGCGCCCTGATCGCTACAAAATTGGTCTCGATCGCCCCTGGCCCGTCTGCGCGGCCGGTCGGAACTCCCGGCGTTAATCGCCCCCGTACGGAAGTGGGATACCTGCTGGTCGTCGACGACCTTCCCGAAAACCGCGACCTTCTTACACGGCGTCTACGGCAGTACGGGCACACAAGCCGTGAGGCGGAAGACGGCTATACGGCGCTGGCGATGCTTGAGGCCGAACACTTCGATATGGTTCTGCTCGACCTGATGATGCCAGGTATCGACGGCTATGAAGTACTGGCGCGCATCAAGCAAAACCCCAAGCTGGCCAATATTCCGGTGATCATGATATCGGCTATGGACGAGATCGATACGACCGCCAAGTGTATCGAATTAGGCGCAGCCGACTACCTCACCAAGCCGTTCAACCCCATCCTCCTTCGCGCGCGGATCGAAGCTTGTTTGCGGGAGAAACGCCTCCGTGATCTGGAAGCAGCCCAGATGTCTGCGCTCCAGCAGAGCTACCAGCGCGAACAGCAGATCGCCGAGGCCCTTCAGAAGCCCATGATCCTCCCCATCCCGGAGGACATCTTCGACGGCATGTCCATCGTGACCCTTTACGAGTCGGCGTGGCGCGAGGCGGAGGTAGGAGGCGATCTCTATGATGCCTTCCGGCTTCCCGACGGCCGCATTGTCCTGGCCGTCGCCGACGCGTCCGGCAAGGGATTGGCGGCCGCAGTCCGCGTCATGCAGGTGAAGTTCGTCCTGCGCGCATTTGCCCGCGAATATAAAAATTACGTTGCTCGCGCGGTGGAACGTCTGAACGCATTTCTCTGTCAGGCAAAACAGCTCGACGGCGAGCAGGAGGAAGCGTTCATTACCCTGGTGCTTGCGGTGCTCGATCCCGATACGGGCATAATGAAACTGCTCTCCGCCGGAGGGGAGCCTCCACTCGTAATCCGGTCCGGCGGCATTCTGGAGCCTGTGCCCTATAACAGCCTGCCCCTCGGCATCGATCCGGAGGCGGCTTACGATTTGCTGGAGACGCGCCTGGAGCATGGCGACATCCTAATGTTGTGCACCGACGGAATTACCGAATCGCGCAAGGGACGCGAACTGCTGGGTTACGAAGGCATGATGGAGCTTGTGGAAGAGGCGCGCAATCTGCCGGGCCTACGGAACATGGGCAATGCTATCCTGAACGGCGCGCGCGAATTCGGAAACGGCTCCCTGCGCGACGACGCCTGTATTCTGCTCGCGCGGCGTCACTGATGACGTCTGCGAGCAACGCCGCTGAAGTTAAGGCCGCTCGCGGCATTTATCGCTTCTTTTCGAGAGCGGATTTCCTTCTCAATGCGCCTTCTTTGGCAGTCGGGCAAAGTGCACCCTTGTTGCCATTTTTGCGAAGCGCTTATTGTTGAATGAGTCCTAAGAGAACTAAATCATCCATGGCAACGATTTTATTGGTAGAGGATCACGAAGACAACCGGGACATGCTCACTCGCCGGCTTGAACGCAAAGGGTATCGAGTCATCGCAGCCGTGGACGGCGCTGAGGGAGTGGCCATGGCCGGACAGCATCGTCCTGACCTGATCCTGATGGATCTGAGCCTCCCCATAATGGACGGCTGGGAGGCGACCCGCCGGATCAAGGCAGATCCGAACACAAAGGATATTCCGGTTGTCGCCCTGACGGCGCATGCCATGGCGGGAGATCGTGAGAAGGCGCTGGGTGCCGGCTGCGACGAGTACGAGACCAAGCCGGTAGACTTTGTGCGCCTGATGGGCAAGATCGTAGCGTTCCTGCCGGATCAGAGCGCAGGCACACCGTCGTGAATAAAGCCCACGCCGTTGCGCCCCCGTCGACGCTCCTTCTTGGCGCGTTGACCGCACTTACCGCCCTCTCAATCGATATGAGCCTTCCGGCGCTTCCCTCTCTCAGCCGGACGTTCCATGCGCCGGCAGCCGAAGCGCAGCTCACCCTCACGCTCTTTCTGATCGGCTACGCCATCAGCCAGATCATCTGTGGTCCGCTCTCCGATGCCTACGGCCGCCGCCCCATCCTGCTTGCCGGCCTGATCGTATTCACGGCCGCCGGCGCGGGATGCGTCCTCAGCCAATCGCTTCCCATGCTGATCGCCATGCGCGTGCTGCAAGGCATCGGCGCAAGCTCGGGACCAATCATCGCTCGGGCCATCGTGCGCGATACCTATGACAAATCGCACGCGGCCGTCGTGTTCTCGCACATCACCCAGGTGATGATCCTCGCGCCCGTTCTCGCCCCGGCGCTCGGCGGCTTGCTGATGGCAAAGTCAAGCTGGCACGCCATCTTCGCCGTTCTTGCCGGCGCCGGTCTCCTGGTCACCGTGACGACTTTCATAACGCTCAAAGAGACGCACAGCGCGGCCCATCCCGACGCAGTCCGCCCCGCGACGCTCCTTGCGTCCTACCGCACATTCTTCTCCGATCGGACATCGGTGGCGCATGCCCTCATCGTATGCTTTGCCTACTGCGGCCTGTTCGCCTACATCTCCGGCAGCCCGTTCGTCCTGATGGATGTCTACGGCATTCCCCGAATACACTTCGGCTTCTACTTCGGCGGCGCAGCACTCGCCCTCCTCGCCGGAGCGACAATCAACAAGTCCCTGATCCGCCAGGGCACATCTCCGGAACGCCTGCTGCGGATCGGCGTCATGCTGCTCACCTTCGCCGGAGCAGCCATATTCGCGGGATCGTTCGTTCACGGCCTCGGAGTCTGGCCCGTACTCATCCCAATCGCCCTCTACCTGTTCGCCATGGGAATCGTCGCCCCCCACGCAACCGCCGCAGCCATGCACCCCTTCCCCAAGATCGCCGGCGTAATCTCCTCCCTGGTAGGAGGAATGCAAACCGGCGGAGGCGGCCTATCCGGCTCCCTCACCGGCGCGCTATACGATCACACCGCTCACCCCATGGGCGGCGTTATGTGCGCAATGGGAATACTGGCGTTCGCAGCATACGAAGTTGCCCGAAGGTCGGGTGGGCATGAGAGTGGAGAGGCGGAGACAGAGCGCGAGATGGTAAGCGGTGGCAAGCAGGCGTAACTTTTGCAATTTCGGCGAGGCCTGATGTTGGGGATGATGGGGCAGTTCAGTTGGCAGGACGATTGTCTCTGGAACAGTAGGCCCTAGGTTTCCGAAGAGGCTCCCAAAAAGCCCGGACACCCTGATTAAGAGTCAGGTGGTCTAACCAACTGAGCTACGGGATGCAATTGGCCCTGGAACAGCAACTTCCAACTTTTAAAATTTCACGAGATAGCCAACCTTATGCTGCCTTAACTTCTTCTGATGTCTGCTGCTGAAGAAGGATATAGAACTGATCTCGGCTGGCGACGCCAAACCATTCAACCGAGTGCTCAGCTCGCAGAAGATCTCCGTCGTAGATGGGTTCATCAGCAGGAGCGCTGCGAAGTGCAATCAAGGCACCGCTATCTTCATGATGGTACTCAACGAAGGGAAAACCGAACTCGTTTTTACCAAACGAAGGCGTATATCCAAGCACTAAAAGAGTTCGTTCCAATGCTCCACGAGTCGTTTTAAACGGCGCTTCAAACACTCTCATGCCGGTTGCTCCTCCGCTCCCGATTCTTCAAGTCTGCCAGTTCATTTACAGCCCTTCCCTCGAACACGTTTGAACGTGGGATGCGGACAGTAATCGTTCTTCCAATGGCAAATATATTAAAATCTGATAATTGCCTAAAATAGGTCTTTACATCGATCCAGTAGGCAATTCCACTCTGCGCATCATAAAGTACGAACAGAACCGGCAACCGTTCTTCTAACCAATAAACAAGGTCTGATCGCGCAATTCTAAATGGGATCGACTCTATCTCGTTGTCACTAGGGAGATGATCAGTGGCCTTAACCTGAACGCGTATTTCGCCAGCTTCCGGCTCGCCGTTTGCATCAAAAGTGAACAAGAAGAGATCATATCCATAGTCATGAAATACTCGTTCAACTGTATGGCCGCAAAGCAGCACCTGCCGCTCGACAAAATTCACGCTCAGATCAGCAATGACATGTTCTCGTGTACGTCGTTTTCTCACTAAGTTTGTCCAAGATCATAATACCATACCAATTTCGCAACACATCTACGTGGCATTGCATATACTCGCCACATCTTCAAGCGAGTAAATTGCAGAGGTGAGGCTGTTGGCTAAGCTGTCCGCGCAGCCGGTCAAAGAGCTTGGTCTTGTCTATCAAGAACTCGACCTGGGCAATCTTACGGCGCTGTGCCGTGGCAAAACGTTGCGCATCCAGGTAAGGCGCGGCCAATCTGATAGCTGCCAATTCCAGGCCATGATCGATAAATCCTCAATATATCGATCAAATTATGGCGAATTGTGATCGATATAAATTTGTTATCGATCATCGGCATCAACCCCCTGGGAGTATCATAGTTTCATGGATACTCTCCCAAAGCATATCACGATTACAAACAGTTGCGTAGCTTGCGACGGCGGCTCATCGTTCCTGCTGGGTCACGACGAAAATGGCGAAGAGCTTCATGTCGGCATGGAATGGTCAATCGAGCAGACGTCGACCGGAACAACCCGGTTCCGAGTAAACGATACCGTCATACCCAAGGGTTCGGATGCGGAGCCAATATGGCTGCAGATCATAAGAGATGCTAATGTGGTAGCGGATTGTCTTGATGAAGATGGGCGCGTGTGGATAGAAGCAGCGGAAGCGAACGAGCAGTTGCGTGAGGCGGCAGATCACATAATGGCTCTCGTTCTCTCCAAGACGCATCAAAACTGGCAGCCGGATCCTATTCAACTAACAGCGGAAGAACGTGTCCAATTATTGCTGGCTGAGGGGAAACGGCTTGAGGCGATGAAGGTGTATCGCGAGGGAAATCCAGGCGCCAGCCCGGCGGAAGCAAAGGCTGCGATCGAAGCATTCCCCGGCATCTGACGACAACCGGGGAATTAGACACTTGCCTCTTTTCCGTCCCTATGGAGTCACAGTAAGGTTTGTGGAGGCGGTTGAGCCGTTGTATGCAGCGGTGAACGAGTAGATTAACACGGACGTGACGGTTGCGGTCGGCTGGGTGTAGGATGCGCTGGTCTTTCCTGAGGGCACCAGGAATGAGTAGTTCACCGCTCCGCTTATGGTAATATATGCGCCGCCGGCCGGCGCAGCTGCCGTCAGGGTGACGGTTCCTACCGCGCTATCTCCTCCCACGACCGCAACCGGAGAGAAGACAAACGCCTTGATCTTCACCGTTGTCGGATTGACTGTTCCAGTGGCTGTTATGGTCGTGCCGTTGTAAGTCGCGCCCAGGGTATAGGTCGATACGACCGTCACCGTCCCGAAAGCGACCGCGAAGTTCGCGTTGGTCTGCCCGGCAGGGACAGTTACCGAGGTATACGCTGTGCCGTTAAATGTGATCGGAACGACTGCGCCGCCCGCCGGCGCTGCGCCGGTCAGGGTAAGCGTTGCCACGGTTTCACCGGAGCTGAATGCCGGGTTCGGATTCATTGTCAGGGTTGACGGCACGACTTTCGTAGTCGCAGCGGTAATGGTCTCCGTCGCAGCGGTTGACACCTGACCGGTAGGATTCTTCACCGTAATGCTGGCGGTCCCTGCAACGGCGACATTCGCGGCGGGAACGGCGACGGTCAATTTCGCAGCGGAAACAAAGGTCGTGGTCAACGCTGTACCATTCCAGAGCACTGCTGCGCCACTGACAAACCCCGTGCCGTTAACGGTCAGCGTAAAGGCCGCAGAGCCTGCCACAGTCGTTGACGGGCTGATGCTCGTTATGGCCGGCGCAGGGGCGATGGTGAACGTCACCGCGTTAGAGACCTGGGCAGTCGGACTCTTTACCGTGATCGCAGCCGTACCGGCTGTTGTTACATTTGCCGCTGGAACGGCTGCAGTGAGCTTGGTCGCCGAGCCGAATGTAGTCGTCAGGGCAACGCCCTTCCAGAGAACCGTGTCACCCGCTATGAAGCCGATTCCATTGACTGTAAGCGTAAAGGCAGCCGCTCCTGGCACGCAGTAAGTGGGGCTGATCGTCGTGATCGCGGGCGCAGCGACAGGAGCCGTGATCGTGAATGTGGCAGCGGCCGAGGTCTGCGTGGTCGGCGCTTTCACGGTAACCGCTGCCGAGCCTGCAGCCGCGACATTTGCGGCAGGGACCGCGGCGGTCAGTTTGGTCGCCGAGCCAAATGTAGTTGTTAGCGCAATGCCTTTCCACAAGACCGTATCGCCTGCCACAAAGCCGATTCCATTGACCGTCACCGTGAAGTCACCGGAACCTGCGACTGTCGATGCCGGGCTGAGCCTAGTAATCGTCGGAACCGCGGCCATCGTGAATGTGGCGACGTTAGAGACCTGAGCCGTTGGGCTCTTCACCGTAATGGCAGCCGTCCCTGCCGCAGCCACATTTGCCGCCGGAATTGCGGCAACAAGCTTGGTTGCCGAGCCGAATGTAGTCGTCAGGGCAACGCCCTTCCACAACACAACGTCGCCTGTTACAAATCCTGTGCCGTTAACTGTCAGCGTGAACGCGGCTGCGCCAGGCACGCAGTAGGTCGGGCTGATCGTCGTAATTGCGGGCGCAGCGACTGGAGCTGTGATCGTGAATGTGGCAGCCGCCGAGGTCTGTGTAGTCGGCGCTTTTACGGTGACAGCGGCCGAACCCGCGGCGGCGATATTTGCCGCAGGAACAGCGGCAGTTAATTTCGTGGCGGAAACGAAGGTTGTTGTGAGAGCGACACCCTTCCAGAGAACGGCGTCGCCACTGACGAATCCTGTGCCGTTAACCGTAAGCGTGAATGCCGCTCCCCCAGCCACCGCAGTTGCCGGACTCAGGCTCGTAATGGTCGGAGGCGCAGCAATTGTGAATGTTACGGCGTTGGAGACCTGAGCCGTTGGGCTCTTCACCGTAATGGCAGCCGTTCCCGCGGCAGCGACACTTGCCGCCGGCACGACGGCCGTAAGCTTTGTCGCCGAGGCAAACGTGGTCGTCAGGGCAACACCCTTCCAGAGTACCGTATCCCCAGTTACGAAGCCTGTGCCGTTAACCACCAGAGTAAAGGCGGCAGCTCCGGGCAGGCAGTAGGTAGGACTGATCGTCGTGATGACAGGATCCGGAATGCTTGCCGTAACTGTAAGGCTTGCGGATATCTGCTTGCCGTTATAGACTGCGTAGTTGGTGTATGTCCCCGGGTTGGCATTCGTGATGTTGTAGGTAGCCGTCTTTGAGCCGGCCGGCACATTCAGCACACCGATCGCCACACCGTTCTCGGAGAGGTAAACGTCTGCGCCACCGGTCGGCGCGACCGCGCTCAGGGTTACCGTTCCCATCGAAGCTGTCTCGACAGCCACCGGATTTGGCGCAAACGTCAGGGTTGCTGGCGTGGGGAGTGTCGCGTTTGTGAGAACCGTTAATGCTGCCTGTGCGGATGTGCCGTTGTATGCTCCGACAACGGTATGCGCTCCGGCCGTGAGATTTGCCGTAGACTGGGTATACGTCCCGCTGCTCGATCCCGCAGGCACAGTCACCGTGATATTCAGCACATTGTCGATCGAAATCGCAACGGCCGCGCCGCCGGCTGGCGCAGCGCCCGAGAGCTTGATCGTGCCGGTAGAACCGGCGGTGGCATTTACAGATGCCGGTGAAAAGGACAGTGATGCTATGCCCGGCGCTTTTACGGTGAGAGTCGTTGTTTTGCTTACCCCGAGGTATGTGGCGGTCAATGTCGCGGCTTGATCGCTCGTTTGCGGTGTTGTCTTGACTGTGAACGTCGCAGATGTCGCGCCGGCCGGAATGGTTACAGGCGAAGTCACGGTCGCGGCGGCAAGACTGGAGCTCACGGTAACGGACGCGCCTCCTGCCGGCGCAGCCGACGTCAAAGTAACCGTCCCGATAGCATTCGTCCCGCCAACGACACTCGCAGGATCTACTGAAATCGCCGAGAGCGCCGCAGCCGCACCGTCTCCCGTTACCGTGAGTGTCGCACTCGCCTGTGTCGCGTTGTAAACGGCGGAATCCGTATAGGTTCCCGGTGTGCCGCCGGCGGTATACGTGTAGGTAGTTGAAATCTTGCCGGCCGGAACCGTAATGACACCGATGGAAGCCCCACCTTCCATAATCGTCACACCGGTATCCGCAGCGGGCGCAGCCGATAGTGTGATTGTGCCTGTCGATTTTCCATTTGGCGCTACGGAAGCCGGGGAGTAGGTCAGCGAAGCGACAGTCGGAAGCGCAGCATCTTTCGTAATGATCAGGCTCGCCGTCTTCGTAACTCCGTTGTATAGCGCAGAGAGAGTATGTGTGCCTGCAAGCAGAGTGGTGGTCGGCTGGGCATATATGCTCGAAGTCGCGCCGGCAGCGATCTGATAAACGCCAAGTGCTGCACCGTCAAAGCTCAAATTGATATTCGCGCCGCCCACCGGAGCGGCTGCTGAAAGCGCCATCTTGGCATTCGCGGCCGTGCCGGCTTTTACCGTGGAGGGCGAGTATGCTACCGCAATAAGATTTACCGAAGTGGTTCCAGTCGTTACATTCGCGACGTTCGATGCAGCCGAAGTGCCGTATGTATTCTTTGCGAAGAGCCGGTAGGCATAGGAAGTGTTCGGCGCAACTGTGTTGTCGGTGAAAGCCTGAACTAAAGCGCCTGTCGTGGCGATATTCAGCCACTGGCCGGTTGCAACGTTCTGCCGCTGCACGAGAAAGCCGGTCTCGTTGATTGAACCGCCCTGCCATGTGAGGTTGACGGTATTCGATGAACCCGCTCCGGGGATAGACTGCAGCGCGCCGGCGACAGGATTGATAGCCTGGAGATTTAGGGGAGCCGCAGGCGCCACACCACCGGTTGGGGAAAGCACAATCCCTCGATAGTCGTAGAGGCCGATAGCGGCTTCACCCCATTTGGCAGTGCCGACCACCTGACCGCTATTGTTGATACCGTTTAAGTGGACGATGGAATACCCAAGCCCGGATTCCGCAGTCGAATTCTCCGCGACGATCAGCGGAAACATATTCTTCATTCCGCCGGCCGCGGTCCACACGAACCCGGTCGATTCGAGAACGACATCCAGCACATCGGCATCGCCCACTACAACACCCGCATTATTGACTCCGCGCGCCGATGAGTTCACACCGGTGGCAATAATGCCCAGGTCCTTCATTGTGCCGGTCGTACCGTTTGCAGCAGCGGGCGTCCACATAAACGCGTGGTGCGCGGATGTCCCGTCTGCTCCGGCCGGCAGATCAGCCTCCCCAACAATCACGCCGTTATCGTTGATCGCATAGGCGATCGAGCTGGCCCCTCCCAAGGCGCCCAGCTTGTATGCGACACCGTTCTTCCACAAAACGGCATGATAAACGCCACTTCCCAATACTCCCGTGTAACCGACTATCTCTGGAGGATTTGCGCCGTTGATCGCGTAAGCAACGCCTGAATCATCCCCGGCCAGCAGCGGCAGGGTTCCGTAAACCCCGTTTGTCAGCGTGAATGGAGTGCCGGCAATGGGGCCATACTGCCCTACCGCCACACCGTTCTTGTTGATGCCGTTAACCTGAGGATCACGATTACCGGCATCAGGCTGAGTGTAAATCGTGCTGACGCCGTTACTATATATGTAGGGCTCTGAAAAACCGTCGATAAAGCTGTAAAACGTTCCGCCGACGATGCCGGCGCTGGAGATAGACTGAGCATAGCTTGAATCGCCGAAGGAAGGGGTAGCCGCGGGTATAGCCGTAATGACGCCATGCTGCCAGCTAAACGCCACCGTGCCAAGTATTGTGGTTTCAGATGGATATGATTCGCCGGCGACAGCGCCGTTATCGTTAATCGCGTTTCCGTTGCTGCAGGCGGACAATGATGGAACGACGACGCCCGTCTCCTGCAGATTGTAAGTCTCCGCCTCTGACGGTGACCAGGCCAATAATGTTAGCAGAAGTCCTGCGAACGCCGTTCGATATCGGAACATGTCTCTATCCTCACGACTGGCGAATTGTCTCTAATCGCCGCTAATGCAATTGGGAGCCAATACATTATAACAGCGGGCGAGCAAAGAGTCGTCGTATGAGGCAGAGGTGAAAAGATTAGAGAAATCAAAAATTCCTGAACTTAATTCCTTACCAAGCCGATGCTTATGACGTACTAAAAAATTGACCCCATCATTAAAAGTGACGAGGTCCAGCCGTACAGCAACACATAGCGAGCATTGGAGTTCAGCCGTCGCAGTTGATCACGGCTTCATCATCTCCTCCAGAAGCGGCTGCATTGCATCGGCCCAGATCTGATAACCTTGCGCAGTCGGATGCAGCGCATCGGGCATGATCTCTTTCGTGATGCTGCCGTCGGGAGCAAGGAGTTTGTTGCCGATATCCAGGAAGCGGGTCTTGGTGCCGTCGTCAAGCTTGGCCAGCGCAGCGTTGACATCCTTAATTTTCGCCCGGGCCGGATCTGACGCATCAGCGCCGCGCGGGAAGATGCCCATCAGCAGCACCTTTGCATCGGGCAAGCGGCGATGGATCTCAGATACGACCGCCGTGTCGCCTTTGATAATATCTTCCGCCGCAAGAGCGATGTTGTTTGTGCCGATCAGCAGCACGACAACCTTCGGATGAATGCCGTCCAGCTCGCCGTTGGCAAAACGCCACAGCACATGCTCGGTGCGGTCTCCCTCAATGCCGAAGTCTGCCGGGTCGTATTGACCATAATACTTCTGCCAGATATCCTGCACTCCCAGCCAGCGGTGAGTGATCGAATCGCCGATAAACAGGACGCCGATAGGCCCCTCTTTGCCGCGCTTTAGAAACGACTCGTGCGATTCTTGGAACGACGGATCGATCTGCCCATCCGAACCGAATTTGGGCGCGGCGGCATCCGGCGGTTCCGGGCCGATTTGCGGAACGGGAGGGACGTCTCCCGGGGCATAGGCGGTAACCTCGGTCGTAAAGACAAACACGGACGGATAACCGACCGAATCCGGATAGCGATCGGCGTAGGTCAGCCGGATATATTGCGCCGTCGACGGCGCAAACCGGAAGAGATGGTATTCGGCTTTGTTCTGCGAAAACACATAGCTGCCGGCTTTCGTGTACTGAGTTCCGTCGGCGCTAAGTGACAGTTCAACCGTCTTGGTCGAACCGAACTGGGGCACTGCAGTTCCCACATACCCGAGCAAAGCAGGCGCTTTCAGATCGATTGTGACCGTTTTCGGAAAAGAATCCGAACCGCCCATCGCGAACGTTTTTCCTGCATCAAACAACCAGGAACCGTCGGTCAGCCCCTGGTTCCACCCCGCGTCATTCGGATCACTCGACACAAACGGCTTGTGAAGCGCTAAATTCGCCTGCGCCGGGGCGGCAAATGCCACCGGCGCAGGCATAAGCGACGCAAACGCCACAGCGGCGAGAAGCATCCTATTCGTCAATTCAATTGCTCCTTAATAAGCCGAGTAGGTAGCCGCATATGCCGAATTTTCGGTGCCGGCGGCAGAGGCAGCGGAGCCGTCGTCGCCATATCCCTGGGCATCTCCCGGGTGCGCAGCGTTAAAGCCGGACGACACGCTGCTGCCTCTCAGCCACTTGACGTGACCGTCGCAAAGAAGGAAATTCGAGCCGTCGGTATGCAGCCCCTTCGTGGCCGCATCGATATACGAATTGGCGCTTCTGGCGCGTCCGCCCAGAGTGCCGGTCATGTACATAATCGTGCCGCCCTCGGCATTGCCCTGTCCGTTCCAGACACCGTTCAGGCTCGCCGTATAGAACTCATCGTTATTCGCGTAAGTCGTTCCGGGAATGGGGAATACGGCGGCCCAGTCGCCCCTTATCTCGTTGAGCAGAACCGTCTTAGCCGGAGAGTTCATCCCGGCGATCTTGCCGATCGGCCCCGGATAACCGGCCGCCGCGTTGTCGAATGTCAGGCTTCTATTAAAACCATAGCTGACATTCGTCGATCCGCCGGGGCCTACACGATTCGTCGAATCGTCAGGGCACTTGTAGACATCGGCGCTCTTAAGATACGTGTGGATGCGGCCACCCCATCCAATCCCCATGTAACCTGTAAAGAGGGGCGAACACAGAGGGAGTGTCTCATCATAATCCTGCACATACTGCAGCAGGGCCATGCCGAGTTGCTTCTCATTCGAAGCGCAGCTGGTCTGACGCGCCTTCTCGCGCACCTTAGCGAACACCGGGAACAAGATTGCAGCAAGAATCGCTATTATAGCTATAACAACGAGCAATTCAATGAGCGTAAAACCTGACTGATTGGACTTTGAAGCGGTAAACATAACAATCTCCTCTAAAAATAATGCATGTGGTTTTTCAGCCTCGAGTTGGAGACACAATTGACGACGCGGGGGCCGGCCCGGTCGACTCTCCTTCAAACAACGGCACATCTTCCGGCTGGATTAGAAGTGGCCCTTCCCATTCTCCCTCTTCCAGCATCCACTCCGCAGCGCGCTGCAGATAGCGCGCACGCGGTGGCGATGCCAGTTCCGTAAGGCTTCGAAGCAAATATTGCCCGATGCCTTCCCCGTTCACGGCGCATACGGACACATCCACGCCGATTTCCAAGCCTGCTTCATGGAGCGCCCGCATCGCCCCAATTGCCGCAGGGCCGGTCGTGCAGAATATCGCGGAGGCCACGGGGCGCCCTTCCCGCAATGCCTCGCGGATCAACTGATAGGCCGCTTCGAACGGCTTCAACGTTGCCAGAGATCGCAATTGACCGGGCAGGCCATGATCGTCCAGGTAGCGTTTCCACTCGGAGATGCGCCCCTGGATTACTGCATCCTCAGCCTGCGTATTCAAACAATCGATGCGCCGGTGACCGAGCTCGCAAAGGTGATCGAACAGCTTCCGTTCGGCGGACGGCGGAAACATTGTCACCGAAGGCAAGCCGGCTTCACTCTCATCCGCATCCAGCACAACAACACGGCACGACGAAGCAGCCATCTTCGCCGCCAGCCATCCTGGAATTTTTTCGGACGGTGGGATAAAGAACATCCCATCGAAATGCGACAGAGCTTCCTGTAAGGTTGGATCAGCCCAGTGCGCATAGGCTACAGGACGCACAGTGACTGGATGCCCTTCAAGAACACCGTTAACACCCTCTCGCCACCGATCGTAATCTGCGGAAGCCATCGCAAGAGCAGCAAAGGCGATAGTTCTGTGTTTCGGACGTCCATCGGCCGGCTCTGCGACCCCTAACCTTCCATTCTCTTGTCGAACCAGGGTCCCCCGGCTCATAAGCTCCTGCAGGGCAGTGCGAACCGTCGTCCGGCTTATCCCGAGCTCTTCGGCCAGCTGTCGCTCTCCCGGAATGCCCGCAAGCACATGGTCCGCATGCGCGATGCGTTTCTCGATCATCTGTGTCGCCATTGCCACTTTTTTCATCGAGAATGCGCTCCGAAAGGTTCATGCATACCGCTATTATACATAATATTTCTATTTTTCAGACCAAAAATGGTATGTTTTTTAAATTATTTTTGAATCACTTCGACCAATGAATGGGGAGAGCAACCTCTCCTTCATTCCCTGGAGTGTGGGAGATTGGCAGCCGGCAAATGGACACGCGGCTCTGGGGCCGCCTGATATACGCCATACCATATGGTATGGCGTATATCAGGCGAGAAGGGATCAAGCGTGGAAACGATTCTCCCGGGCTATGGACAGTGCAATAGGCGGGATTATTGAAAGGCAAATTGGAGGAGCACTCTCAAAAACAAGTGCTGATAGATCCCCTATTCTTACATCTTCCACTGTATATTAGCTTCGAGCACATGCAATCCCGTCGCGCCCAAGTTTGAAAGTACACGCACTTTAGCGTATTTGACGTACTGCGCAGATGGAATTTTCTTCTTCATTTGTCCCGTTTTCGTATAGGCGGGAGAGATGAAACGCGGTATGGAAGTAAGAAGGTCTTCGCCAAGGGCAACCCACGTAATTTGCGCTGCGGTTTCTTCTCTGAGTTCCTTATAATACAATAAGTTGCCAACGTTGTAGCAGTTCAACAACGCCAACCCAATGGATCGGCAAGATAGAACCCAGAACTCCGCCGCATCTAAAAAGTCAGGCTTGCCATCCCCAATGACCCCCTCAAACTGTCCGGAACTTCCCTGAGCGATCATGGCGGCAGGCGGACAGATCAGACCTTTGAAGCATCCGATCATGCCTGTCGAAAACGTGATGCCGTCCGCGACAACTCCCAGACCGAACATCAACGGAATCTTCCAGATAAGATTACCTGTATCGTAACCCGCATAATATCTCTTAATCACCCGGTGATACTGCGGTGCCAAGTAACGGAATGTGAGGTAGGATGACGCGACACCCGTCATTCCCTTGAGCACTTTCGCAAACGATCTCAGGCCAGAGTAGCCGGTTTCAAGCTCCTGGACAAACAAGAGATCGGTAGCGGCCGTTGCACCGGTAAAGACAACTCGCAACGCAACATAGATGTAGTCCCACATGATGCTGCTTGGCTCTTCCCACGGCACCATTTTGCCGCCATCGCCAACCAGGTCATGACTATCGCGCAATGTCCGGTGTACGTCAAGCTGGGCGGGAAGGTCCCGGGCATCCTCGTTGAAATGCCGCAGTTCGCCGGTTGTAATGCCTGTAATCACGCCGTACACAAGGTTGACGGGAATGGCGAATATCAATCCCACGAGATCGAGGACAGTCAGGTCGCTGCCCACGATCCAGCGGTACAAATCACTCACGAATGGGATATCGATCTTATAGGAAACGATTTTCTCGATCGCCGACACCAGGCAGTCGGTGAGATTTGTAAGCATCTCATCGAAGATGGTAACGACCGCCCCCATCATCTTATTGAACACTTCGCTCAGAGCGGCGACCATTTTCTTGCCCGCCGCATCGAAGTCTCCGGCAAACAGGTCGCCTATCACATCGATAAGCGTCGTCATGAACTTTATGATCAATTGCGACGCGGGATCGTCGGTAGCCGCATCGATCACTGACGCGATCGGATTGGATGGCGTAAAGTTCTTTGACCGGGAGGCGATCATTGCTGCCGGAATGCCGCTTGCTTCCGCTGTCGCCGCTTGTTCGGTGCTTCCAAGGATAGGAAGAGTAAAAGCGCGTTGCAAGGCGTCGCCAGGCAATTGCGTAACCGGCGCAGACGACCTCACCCCCAGCAGGGATTGCATTTCCGACACGAACTTGGTGAAGCTGTCCTTTATTACCGGACCTAACTCGCGCACATCGCGAGCGGCAAGACGGACCGAATTCTCCAGCACATTCCGAATGATATTTTTCGTTTCGATGATTGCGCCCCAATCAAAGACGAACATCAGGAACTTGATGACGTCGATGATCAGCATCGCAAGTTTATAGAAGAACTCCCCCACATACCGGAGTGCGTCGGCAACGGTGTTGATGGCCTCATACACGATATCGGTCGCGTATTCCACCGCCACCATGACAGTATCGGCAACGATCAGGGCGATCTTCTTGATCTCGTTGATAGCCTTCTCGGCGGCATCGGCAACCCAGTCGAACGCATCATCCCAGAAGTAGCCAAGGTTGTGTGAGAGATTAGGCGCGACCTCTCCTCCCTGCCAGCCCACTTTCAAATGCCTATCGGTCAGTGAGTGCGCTCCCAGCAAAACAGGCGGAGCAGCCGCAGCGCGTGCTCCGGCCAGATAGCGCTCGGCGGTATCTTCGTTCAGATAATGCATACCCAGCGGCACAGCGTTGGAATTGGCATCATTGGAATTGGTGCGAAGGGTAGAGAAATCGATCTCGAAGCCGACACACGGCTTGCCGGTTCCCCCCTGAGATTCCGCAAGCGAGTTCAGCACCGCTTCCGGCGTGACCGCCGCTGTCCGCATGATGTGGCGCTGCGTCCGAATCAGCCGGACTTCATCACCGCGAACGATGGGCGCGGTCTGGCGCATCTGCGCGGACTTTGCCTGCGCCCGCAGCACGACCTCGCTTCCGAGCAGACCCGCCGACGCCCTGAGTGGAGTGGGATTCGTGGCCGGCTGAGCCGCCGATGAGAGATGGCGAACCGATTCCGAGATCTTCTCCGCGTGGGGATGGTAATCATCCTTCAGGAGCGCTCCCCGCTCCGGTTCGCCCTTCCTCCAGTTGACCATCCGATTCTTGTCCGACATCGCTGATCCTGATACACCGGCCAGGCCATCCTGCGCATCCTGGTCTACCGAGACCGTGATCCGCTCGCCGCGGTGCATGAAGCCGGCCCAAACTGAAAGGTCCGGCATCTTCAGCTCTTTTGCGCCGACATCGATCGTAAGCGTCCCGAACTCATCGGCGCGGAACGATTGCGAATTCTGCGCGTTGACCGTGTACTTCACGCCCCCCACTTCGATCTCGCAAGTTTCGCTGGCCCATATCTCAAACCGCTCGCGTATTCGCGGTCCGCCATCGGAGTTCTGAGCCGTCAGGATCGTGCGATACACTTCACGGCTGCGTGTATCGTCAACCGTGGTGCCTGGAGTGTAGTGGTAATCCTGGATCAGCTTGGACTGAGCGATCAAAGAAGGCGGCGCTGGGATCTCCAGCTTCTGGTCGTCGTTCAGGACGTTGATATGGAATCGCTCGTTAGCCGGCATGAATTCAGCGTGCAGATCGAGAGCCGGACCGTGGCCCGCAAGTTTCGTCACGACCGTAATGACGATCTGTCCCTTGTTGTTGGTCTTCCGAGTGAACGAGTTTTTGGCCTTAAGCAGATGCTCCTCCCTGAATAGAGGAGACCTTCTGTTCAGCAGTTCGTGATCCGGGCGGACACCGTGAATCTCAATAGACTCCTCCCCCGCCGGCTGCAGGGTGATGGTCTCCGGCAGGCCATCTTCATCGGGATGCTTCACATACCAGAAGTCCAGCGTATGATTCGCCAACGGAGTGCCGTCAGCCGCCAACGCCGTAATTGTCAGGTCGTATTTCGTCAGCAACAGGTCGTCATCAGTCGATGAACCATCGCCTTCCTCGCCCATCTGCGTCAGAACGGCGGCTGTCGTGAGATACGGATAGTTAGGCAAGTCGAATGAGAGATCGGAAAGCCAGAATGACGGATCGGCCGAGGGCACGGCAAACTCGAAGTCATGGCCGCTCGGCGATTCATCGTGGATGCCGAGCGCAAAGTTCCAGTAGACCGCCAGCGACGGCTCGATTCCGCGCAGCTTGGTATGCATGCGCTCCGAAATATCGGATGCCGTCACGTACGTATCCCAGACGCGCACTTCACTGATGAGGCCGATGAAGTGGTCGGCGGGAGCGTTCCCGGCCCGGGTCGCATCGGCTCCGATATAGGCATGCAGTCCCTGTACAACGGCAGCCGGCGTGCTTGCCGCCGTGACATTGGAAGCGATGGTTTGAGCGACACCATCGATATAGATGCGGACATCGCACTCCTCGCTATTTGGCTTGCGCTGACTGCTTACCGCGATGTGATGCCACTCTCCATTGATCAAGACCGGGGCAGGAACCGCAGCCGCGGTCAATGTCGTCCAAGCGCTGCCGGAACCGGCTCGGCTGCTTATATAGCGCACCTGGCCGCCGTCTGCGATGGACAGGCGAAGGCCGTAGCGCATGCTGCTGCTCGGGCAGACGGACAGGATTTCGCCGGGGCGCTTGGTGTTAACCCACGCCTCGATACAGCAGTCTCTGACATTCATGAGCGAAAGGGCGGTCTTCGGCGCGGCCTCTCGCACCCTCAGGTAATCGGCCCTTGTGGTTGGCGTGCCGTAGATATCCAACCCCAGGCGCAGCGCCGCATTTCGCCCGAGCACCACGCTGTGCAGAGCGCCGTCCAGGTTCTCGCCGACGGCCTCGGTGGCGCAGCCGAAGTACACCGTGCCGTCGTCGTGGACCGCAAGCGGGGTCGTCACATCATGCGGAGCCACAAACAGTCCAACCGACGAACCCGATCCGCCGTCGAACGCCGCTACCAGAGTT
>Ga0105238_10002088_pt1 | contig 20167 bp, 22 predicted proteins | sample KBSC34metaG_FD_81526 | JGI IMG/M metagenome (GOLD analysis project Ga0105238, IMG submission 81526) | Corn rhizosphere microbial communities from Kellogg Biological Station, Michigan, USA - KBS C3-4 metaG | ecosystem: Host-associated > Plants > Roots > Rhizosphere > Soil | place: Michigan, USA... | reverse complement strand
TTCGGCGTCACGACGTCCCCCTCCTTCACCTGGACCGCCGCGATGGTGCCGTCGAAGGGCGCGATGATTTCTCCCTGCGCGAGCGTCGCCTGCGCAGCGCTCACCTGAGCCGCTGCGGCCGCGATAGCCTGCGGCGTCGCACCAGCCTGGGTGAGGTTGAGCGCATCCTGCGCGGACTGCGCCGCGAGCTTCTGGTTCGTAATGGTCTGTTGTTCAGTCTGGAGCGCGAGGATGAGACCGTTCACGGTCGCGCGCCCGGTCGTGATGGCCTGGATATCAGCCGATGGGAGCGCGGGGTCCGCGTCGTTAGCGGCAGCCGCGAGGTCGTCGAAAAACTGGCGCATCTGTATGAGTTCGTTGATGGTGTCCTGGAGCCCGGTGTCGAGGCTTGGCTGCGAGGTGCTTGCGGTGAGCGACTCGGTCGTATTGTTCCAGACATCGAAGTTCTTCTGGAGCGCGCCGCGCTCGCGGCCCGCCTGGTCCGCGGCCTGGCTGTCGCCCGAGCGGAAGTTGATGCGCGGATAGTCGACGACGTTGAAGTTGCCGAACAGGAAATCGGTCGCGTGCACCGCGTCTTCCGCGCTCGCGAGATCTCCTGCAATCACGGATGAGAGCGAAGCGTATGAATTACTGACCGCCGCATTCGCTTGCGCGACCGCGGTCTGCTTCCCCGCGAGGTCGACCGAGCGAGGTCCTGCTGCAAGGAGGCTGTAGTTCGCCTCTGCTGCAGCGAGGTTCGCCGCCTGCACGCCCGTATCCAGGGACGCGAGCAGCGTACCCGCGTGCACGGTGTCACCCACCTTCACATTGATATCGGTGACGCGTCCGCCCGAGGTGAACGCGAGATCTGGGTTCTCGGCCGGAGACACGGAGCCGTTCGCGATCACATCCTCATTGATAGCGCCGCGGGTCGCGGGCACATAGGCGAGAGCCGGAGGGCTCGACGCGACGACGTAGTAGCCTACGCTGCCCACGAGGATCACACCCACGACTGCGAGGGCGACACGGACATAGGTATGGCTAAGCAATTCTTGGATGGTGGTATTCATAGGCTACGAGTTCTGGGTAATGGTGCTAAGTATGGTGATGAATGTGTCGCGTTCACGCGCGGACAGCGGTTCGATGACGGCGGCGAAGGCTTTCGCCTTCCTGACCTCCGCACGCTTGAGCGCGCTCTTGCCCGATGCCGACACCACGAGGCGCACCTTGCGGCGGTCCTCGGGGTCGGTCGCGCGGTTGAGGCACTTGTCCTTCACGAGCGCGTTGATGATTTCCGTCGCCGAAGGCGCGGAGATCTTGAGATACGCCGCGACCTCGCGCATGGTCGGGTTGCCCGCTTCCGCCACGAACTGCAGGGTCTGCAGGTGGAGTAGCGAGAGCGGCGCCAGGTGCTTGGCCATCTCCACGCGCAAAAGCCGCCCAAAGGCGATCATGAGAGGGAGGAGCTGGTCCTGTGCTGAACTGCGTTTCTTCGCGGTCATATTATTCAGTTGCCTAATAGTTAGGTTACCTAAGTATATATGAAACGTCGCTGAAGCGCAAGCCCTGGGCCTGCTGGGGACAATGGTTAGGCTCCGAGCGCTTTCACGAGCGCCTCACCAGCGCTCTTGAGGTGCGTACGCGTGTCCTCGTCGGTGAGTCCGCCCGTCACGTTCCACCCGCCCGCGTCGGTAGCGAACTTGGCCCCTGCCCCGCCGATATACACCTCGGGCTGCCCGAGCACGTGCGCGTCGAGGTACAGCATCACCTTCTTGAGGTCGTACTGCGCGAGCGCGGCGGCGATGTTCCCGCCCGAGGCTCCCATGATGAGTACCTTCTTCCCCTTCCAGGCGCTGTCGCCATACGGGCGGCTCGTCCAGTCGATCATGTTCTTGAAATAGCCCGGTATGGAGCGGTTGTACTCGGGCGTCGAGAGCACGATGCCATCCGCTGCCTTTATTTTGTCTTTGAGTGCTGTCACCTCTGCCGGGAACGCAGCTTCCATATCCTGGTTGTAGAGCGGGATGTCGGAGAAGTCGACGACTTCAGCGGTGACGCTTGCCGGCAGTTCCTTTACGAACGCATTGATAACTGCAGTGTTGTAGGAGCCTTTTCGTGCACTTCCCGAGAACGCGAGGATGTGAGTCATGGAGGTAACGCTAGCAGTCGGGTAATGAGTGTCTGGTTAACGAACGACGCACGTGCCGCTCTCCTTGTCGCAGAGCATGCCGCCGCAGGCGCCGCACTCCATCGCGTAGACCGAGAAGCGTCCGCTCCCCGCAAGCGCGATGCCGAACGACGCGATAGCAAGGAGGAGTTCGGTGCCGCCGATAGCGCGGCCCAAGGGACCAATGAGCACTGCCACGAGCATCTCGATACCGAACGCGACTGCGAAGAAGCGCGTCGCGATGCCGAGAATGAGTGCCGCGCCGCCGATGACCTCAAGGTATGCGATGAACACGCCGACCCACATCGGGAATCCCATGTGGGCGAACATGCCCTCGGTGCCGGCGAGGTTTCCGACCTTGCTCCACCCGTGCGCGAGGAAGAGGATGCCGAGCGCGATACGGATAAACAGGAGCCCCATGTCCCACTGCATAAAATAGCGGCTTACGCCGTTGATGTGTTTCTTCATATGTCTTGGTTACTGTCCCCTTGTGATACCACGCGCCGCTCCCTGCCCCGCCTGTGCATAACTTTATGCGAAGAGCGCGATAGCAAGCGCGAGGAAGGTAATGCCGACAAGGTAGCCGCCGATGACATCGCTTGCGTAGTGGACCGAGAGCGCGAGCCGCGACGCCCCGATGGCGAGTATGAGGAGCACGTATCCGGCGCCGAAGATAACCGCGGGTACCGTGCCGTAGAGGGTCACGAACAGCGCGAGCATGCCGTAGAGTGCGAGCGCTCCGGCCGAGTGCCAGCTCGGGTAGCTGTACTGGAGCTCGCGCTTCCTCCAGGGCAGATGGTCGGGGCGCATGCGCGCAGTGAACACTTTTACTGCCTGAACGACAACCGCGGTCCCGCCGATCGCGATCGCGCCGAACTCTATGACGGCCCGATTCCCGTGCGTAAGCACTATGATCGCGAGCGATACGAGCACCACGCCGAACACGCTCCCGAAGAACGTGATGACCGCGAAGAACCGCGACCACGCCCGGGTGCGCAGCGGCAAGAACCAGCGGTCGACAGCGCTATCAAACCGCACGACTAACCGTGCGTCGTTGAATACGCAGAGACTCAGTGCGACGAACGCGACCGCAGCGATGAACGCGATGAGCATGTATTAGAATTCCTTTTCTTCTCCCGGCGCGAGGTCGATGTACTTGGTGCCGTCGAAGTTGGGCTGCATCCAGTGGCCGATGTTTCGCTGGACCGCGTCCGTATAGAGCGCGTCATGCACGGGAAAAGCTATTTCCGGCTTCACCGCCTTTACGTAGTCGATCGCTTCTGCGAGCTTCATCCACGGTCCGCCGGTCGGGAGCGCGAGTACACGTACTTTTTTGTCAGGCACATCGTGGACGGCGTCACCGGTCACAAACAGTTCCCCACCGATGAGGAATCCTGTGTTGCGGCACGGCGATGTCTTGTAGATAATCGCGTGCTCGCTGCCGAAGCTCTCGATACTAACGCCATTCACATCAATGATCTGTCCTGGCTCGATGATTTCTGCTTCGATGCCAGCGTCTTTAAGTTTAGCCACCACGTCCGCATGCGAAATGATACGAACACCCAGATTGGCTGCCTGGATGGCCTTCACATTCCCCGGATCCATATGGTCCTGGTGCTCGTGGGTGATGAGTACTGCGGCGACGCCCGTCGCGTCCGGAGCTGGGCTGTAGCTACCGGGGTCGGTGATGAGCTTCACGCCGTTAATCTCGACGAGCAGGCACGCGTGGCCGTATTTCTTGATCTTCATATGCGTATAACGTACCACGCGCCCCGTGAGGGGCGCGTGAGTGGCGCGGAGCAATGTAAGCCGAGCGAGGGAGTTGAAATCGGCCTAGCGGCCTGAGCGCTCCCGAGAGCGGCTTACATGCGTAGCTTATTTGGCGAGCTCAGCGTCGACGAGCTGCGAGACCGTAGCGTACGGCTCTGCGCCTGAGAGCATCGTGGTGCCGATGATCATGCTCGGCGTGCCGTTGATGCCGAAGGTCGTACCCTCGTCCTTGTCTGCCTGGATAGCAGCGTCGTACTGCGCCTTGTTCGCTGCGATATCCGCGAGGACCTTGTCGGTGTTGATGGCCGGGACCTGCGCCTTCGTCATCGTGACGATGCTGTCCTGGTTACCGAATCCGGTGTCACCTTCTGCGTCCTGCGCGGTGAACATCGCCTCGTACCAGGTGTAAAACTGGTCCGGGTAGAGGTGCCACACAGCGCGCGCGAACTCTGCACCAGTGAGCGAGTCGTTCCCGAGGAACTGGAAGTCCTTGAAGACGACACGGAGCTTGCCCGTCTGGACGTAATTCGTGTAGAGCTGCTTCAGCGTCGTGGTGTCAAACTGCTTGCAGAACGGGCACTGGTAGTCGAACCAGAGCGCCATGGTTGCCGGCGCGTTCGCGTCGCCGATGTACGGATCGCCATCGGTCTTCACGTCCTTGATATCGACTGCCTGCGCCTGCTGGGTGCCGGTGGTGCCGGTCGCACCCGTGGTGCCGGTCACAGCGCCGTGGCCGTACACATACGCAAGCGCGATGATAAGTGCTCCCACCACGACCGCTATCGGGGTCAGGTACCGCTCCATAAACGAAGAATTATTGTCCATAGATTGCCTTAGTTACCAATGGGAGAAGCATACCATACGTGAAAACCCGCCTCACCGGCGGGTTTTCAACTTGTAAAATGGTTGTCTTAGACGAAGGTCAGAGCCTTGCCCACTGCGCCCGCGCGGCCGGTGCGGCCGATGCGGTGCACGTAGTCATCGTAGCTCTGCGGCAGGTCGAAGTTGATGACGTGCGAGACGCCCGAGATGTCGAGGCCGCGCGCAGCGACATCCGTCGCCACGAGCACCTGGACCTGGTCGCGCTTGAACGCCTCGAGGGCCTTCAGGCGGCGCCCGTGGGTCTTGTCGCCGTGGATGGCTTCCGCCTTCACGCCGCGGCGCTCGAGGTCCTTCGCAAGACGCTCGACGCCGTACTTGGTGCGGCCGAACACGAGCACCTTGCTCATCTCCGGGTTCTGGAGCAGTTCGAGAAGCACTTCGAGCTTGTTCTGGCCCGGCTGGATGCGCACCACGTCTTGGTCGATGGTCGCTGCGGTGTCGCGGGTCTTCACCGAGACCTGCACCGGATTCTTGAGGAACTCACCGATGAGGCGCTCGATCTCGCGCGACATGGTCGCGGAGAAGAAGAGCGTGTGACGCTCGGCGCGCATCTTGGCCAAGATGAAGCGCATGTCGTCGATGAATCCCATGTCGAGCATGCGGTCGGCCTCGTCGAGGACGACGGTGTCGAACGTCGAGAGGTCGAGCGCGCGGCGCTCCATGAGGTCCTTGAGGCGGCCCGGCGTACCGATAACGAATGCCGGGTTGCGGCGAAGCGTGGCCATCTGGGGCACGATGCCCGCGCCACCCACGCACAGCACCGCTTCAAGCGAGAGCGTGCGCGCGAAGCCGCGGAACTCGTCCTTGATCTGCACCGCGAGCTCGCGCGTCGGTGCCATGATGAGCACGCGCATGCGCGGATTCTCGACTGCGCGGCTCACGAGCGGGATGAGGAATGCGCCGGTCTTGCCGGTGCCCGTGTTCGCGAGTCCCACGATGTCCTTGCCCTCGAGTACCGACGGGATCGACTGGTCCTGGATAGGGGTCGGGGTGACGTAGTTCTTCTCCGCGAGGTTGCGCTGGATGCGTTCCGAAAGCGCGAAGTCCTTGAACTGGTGCTTCGGCACGTACGCCACGACATCAGCGACGGGGGTCGCCTTGTTGATGAAGCGGTTCACATCGATGTTCTCGCCCGGGTTGCCGCGTCCGCGACCACCGCCACGGCTGCCACCGCGACCTGCGCCACGGTTATAGCCACCGCTCGAAGGGCGGCCTCCGCCGCTGTGCGGACGGCTGCCACCGCCGAAGGACGGCTTGCCGCCACGACGCGCATTCTTGCCGAACTTATGCGGATTTACTGCTGCGTAATTATTGGGTTCCGCGCCCTTCCACGGGGTGCGATAAAACGTTGCCATATGAATTGGTTGTTGTGAGGGAGCCGTATCGGGTCAGCGCTCGAAAAGCTCTAAATAAGCACAACGCGTCTGTGAGAGTTTTCATCCCGAAGTGCTGAGTGGGACGGTCTCGAGAAGTCTCAAGACGACAAAACTGGAGCCGAGTTGTTACCCCCAGGATACCCTACGGGAAGACCCCTGTCAACTAACGCACGCTTTCGTATCCGCCCTCGATCTTTTTACTGAAAACGAACTGCCAGAGCTGGAGCCAGCGCGCCGAGAATCCCGCTTCGGATACGGAAAGGTAGTAGCGCCACATGCGGCGGAAGCGCTCGTCGTATTTATCGTGATCAAGCTCAGAGTAGTGTGCATCGAAATTATCGCGCCACGCTTTGAGCGTCATTGCGTAGTACGGACCGAAGTTATGGAGGTCCTCCTCGATGAACACGCCGCGCACCGCGCGCGAGACCTGCTCCAGGTTCGGGATGACACCGCCCGGGAAAATGTGCTTGTTCATCCAGGCATCCGCGCCGCCCTCGTGGCCACCGATGGTATGGAGGAGGAAGAGGCCATCGGGCTTCAGTGCCGCAGAAGCGACTTCCATGTAGTCGCGATAGTTTTTCGGCCCCACGTGCTCGAACATACCGATGGAGACGACGCGGTCGAACGCGCCGGGATACGTCTTCGGGATATCGCGGTAGTCGAGCAGCTTGAATTCAACCGGGAGATCGGCGTATTTCTTCTGCGCGAGCTCCGCCTGTTCTTTCGACACCGTCACGCCCACGACCGACGCGCCGTAGTGCCGTGCGGCGTGCGCCGCGAAGCTTCCCCACCCGCTTCCGATGTCGAGCACGCGCATACCGGGCGCGAGCTTGAGCTTCTTGCAGATGAGGTCGAGCTTTGCGTACTGCGCCTCTTCCAGAGTCTTCGCGTTCTGCCAGAAACCGCACGTATAAGTCATAGAGGGATCGAGCATCGCCTTATACAGGTCGTTGCCGATGTCGTAATGCTTCTCGCCCACGATGAACGCGCGGCTCTTCGACTGGAGGTTGATTATGGTATTGAGGAGCGCCATGGCGCCGAGCATGAGTTTCTGCCCCGGCACCTTCTCGGTGTTATCCGAGCGCATGATGCGCCGCATCATCTCGGTGAGGTCCTCGACGTCCCACCAGCCATCCATATAGGAGTCGCCGAGACCAAGCGAGCCCGAGAGCACCACGCGCCAGTAGGTGCGGTCGTCGTGCACTTGGATATCCCACGGGCGTGAGCCGTTGATCTCTATATCCGCCTTCTTGAGGACGTCTGCGACGAGCCGTTTTCCGAGTGCCATTTTTTCACCCTACCTCTGGTGAAATGGATTGTCGAGCGGATTATGAACGGCGCAGCTTGGCGCGCTCGTTCTCGGTGAGGCCCTGCTTCCGGAGGCGGACGGACTTCGGCGTGATCTCGAGGTACTCGTCGTCGGTCATGGTCTCGAGCCCGCGCTCGATAGTGAGCTCGTATGCAGGCACGAGCGAGATCGCTTCGTCGGTACCGCTCGAGCGTACGTTCGATTGCGCCTTCGCCTTGGTCGGGTTGACCATCATCTCTTCGCCCTTGGAGGTATTGCCCACCACCATGCCTTCGTACACTTCCGTAGCCGGCGTGATGTAGAGGAGTCCGCGCTCCTGCATGGTCGCGAGCGAGTAGCCGAGCGCTTTCCCCGTGGCCATGGAGACCATCGATCCCACGATGCGCTTCTTGATCTCCCCTGCGTAGGGCTCGAACGCGATGAAGCGTGACGCGAGGATTCCCTCGCCGCGCGTGTCGATGATGAACTGGTTGCGATACCCGAGGAGACCGCGCGTCGGTCCCTTGAGGGTGAGGCGCACCTGGTTCTGGTGCTGTACCAGATTCTGGAGCTGGAAGCCGCGGAGCCCGAGCTTCTCGATGACGACGCCCTGGAATTCCGACGGGATGTCGATCGTCGCTTCCTCGAACGGCTCGAGCTTTACGCCGTTCTCTTCGCGGATGATTACCTGCGGCTGGGAGACCTGGAGCTCGTATCCTTCGCGGCGCATATTCTCGAGCAGCACGGCGATGTGGAGTTCGCCACGGCCCGATACCTTGAAGTTGTCTGCGGAGACGAAGTCGACTTTGAGTCCCACGTTGATCTCGAGTTCCTTCTCGAGGCGCTCGCGGATCTGGCGGCTCGTCACGAACTTGCCCTCGCGGCCTGCGAACGGAGAGTTGTTCACGAGGAACGTGAGCGTGATGGTCGGCTCATCGACGGCGATAGCCGGGAGCGGCGCAGCATTCTCATCCGAAGTGATGGTCTCGCCGATGTAGATGTCTGGGAATCCGGCGATGATAGCGATGTCTCCCGCGGACACGGATTCGGTTTCGACGCGCTCGAGTCCCTTGAACGCGAACATCTTGGTCACCTTGCCGCTGCGTGTTGCGCCGTCGGGCTTCTTTACGAAAACGTTCTGCCCCGTCGTGATAGTTCCTTTATATATACGAGAAATGGCGAGGCGACCGAGGAAGTTGTCGTATCCCAGGTTGAACGGCTGCGCCATGAGCGCTTCGTGCGCATCGCTCTCCTTGTTCGCCGGCGGCACATGCTCGAGCACGGTATCGAGAAGCGCGGAAAGGTCGCGCGCGCTGCCGCCCTTGCTCGGCATGTCGTTCAGCGACTTAGCTGCGACGCCGTCGCGACCGATGGCGTACACGACCGGGAAGTTGCTCTGCTCATCAGAAGCGCCGAGCTCGAGGAAGAGTTCGAGCACATCTTCTTCTGCCTTGTCGGGGTTCGCTGCCGGCTTGTCGATCTTGTTGATGACGACGATCGGCTTGAGTCCGAGCTCGAGCGACTTCTTGAGCACGAACCGCGTCTGCGGCATCGGACCCTCCTGCGCGTCCACGATGAGGAGCACGGAGTCGATGGAGCGGAGCACGCGCTCCACTTCAGAACCGAAGTCTGCGTGGCCCGGCGTGTCCACGATGTTGATCTTGGTGCCCTTATACTCGACCGCCGTGTTCTTGGAGTAGATGGTGATGCCGCGCTCCTGCTCTATCTTGTTGGAGTCCATGGATACGCCCGCCTCGCCCGCGCCGGTGAAGGCGAGGATCTTGTCGGTCAGCGTGGTCTTGCCATGGTCCACGTGCGCGATGATTGCGATGTTGCGTATTTCCATAAATAAAAGGCCTCACGGCCGATGTAGACAGAATACCTTATCCCCAGCATACTTGCACGCCTTTATGGACTATGCTACCTTTATTCATAAAGGTACTGGGAAAGTAAAAGTACCTCCACCACTTATCTATGGAACCAGCTAAAGAACAGGTAGAGCGATTCTCCGGCATCAGGAAGGGCCTTTTGGAATTCCTGACGCTCAAAGTGATCGATGCGAAGCCCGCGTACGCGGCGGATATTCTCGCCGCGCTCGCCGACACGTCGTTCGCCACGCAGGAAGGCACGCTCTATCCCCTCTTGTCGAAGCTCCGCCGCGATGAGCTCGTGGACTACGAGTGGCAGGAGTCGGAATCGGGCCCGCCGCGTAAGTACTACCGTCTCACGGCCAAGGGCAAGAAGGAGCTCGCCGCAGTCGAGGATTATTGGAAAGATATTAATAAGGAAGTCGCCGCTATCGGCTCGTAATTACCCATATATGAACACCGTTACCACCATCAATCTCGCGGGCACCGCATTCCAGGTAGAAGACCCTGGCTACGAGGCGCTCAAGCGCTACCTCGACGACGCGCGTACATCGCTCGCGGGCAACCCCGATGAGGCGGAGATACTCGGCGATATCGAGCGCGCCATCGCGGATAAGTGCCGCAGATACGTCACTGCCCATAAGAACGTGATCACGACTGCCGAGGCGGAGACCATCGTGAAGGAGATGGGTCCGGTCGCGAGCGAGGGCGAGCCTGCGCACGATACGCCTCCTTCCCGTTCTGCGCCGAAGCGCCTTTACCGTGTGGTCGAGGGCGAACTCATCGCCGGCGTGGCGAACGGCATCGCCGTCTACTTCGATGTCGATGTCATGCTCGTGCGCATTCTCTTCGTGCTCCTCACTGCGCTCACCGGCGGCGGCTTCATTTTCGGCTACCTGCTCGCGTGGATATTCATCCCGGTCGCTGAGACGTCGAGGCAGAAGGCAGCTGCAAGCGGCGAGCCGTTCAACGCGCAGGAAATCATCGACCGCGTGCGTGCGGAATACGCGCGCGTAGAGACGAAGTACGGCCCCGAGTGGCGCCAGCAGTGGAAGAAGTGGAAATACGACCTGAAGCGCGAGCACGAAGAGCACAAGCGCTGGCAGCGCGACGCAGCACGCTGGCGCGCATACGCCCGCACGCAGCGCCGTGGTCCGAGCTGGATCGGCGAAGTCGTGGCGATCGTCGTGTTCAGCTTCTTCGCGTGGTACGGCTACCACCACTTCCCTGCCGTACACGACTTCATGGATGCGTGCTGGAATCTTCTCAACCGCATCGTCGACACCATCACGAACGCGATCGCGAATCGCTAAAGTTGCATAAACGAATCGACGGTCGACCAGTAAACTGGTCGACCGTCATTAGAAGCTCGATCTTCACGCCATTGCCGGAAGTCCAGCTACTTGGCCAGAACCTCCAGAAAGCGGCGAAAGCCGGGCGATGGTCGCATCGAGAACTACGAGAACACTTTCGGTGTTGGTTGTTGGGGCGCGATTGAACCGATCGATGACTTCATCGGATTTAAGAAACCAGGTGCGATGACCCATGTTCTTGAGCGTGAAGCCAACTTCGCACTGTGCCTCGTGAGATAAATTCGCAGCGACATGGGCCCAGGTCCGCTGAACGCCGATGGTCTTGAGAGTGTCGTCGATCTTTTTGACGATATCGTCTGCAGCGTGCAGTAGTGCCTGATTGAGCGAGATCTTTGCACCGGCAGGTGGCGCGAGCTCCGGCATTTCTTCACATTTCCAAGGCTCGTGGCCCCATCCCTGCTCTATCCGTTTTCTTGCCGCGACTAAGGCAAGCGTGACGGGGATAACAAAACCACATTCAACTTTTTGCATTGGCTTACCCTTTCAATCCAAAAGAAGATTTCAACGCACCGCGTCTGAAGATAAAATATGCAATAATTTGTGTTAAGTCAAGTTACTGACCGGTATCGTCGGCGATAAAACCGCCAGCCTGGATCTCCCACAATTTTTTGTAGAGGCCACCCTCGTGGGTGAGGAGTTCGTTATGAGTACCGGTCATAGCGACCCTTCCGTCTTCTATCACGATGATACGGTCCATCTTCATCACGGTGGAGAGGCGGTGCGCGATAGCGATGACCGTCTTCCCTTCCATGAGTTTCGCGAGCGCGTCCTGGATGAGGTGCTCGGATTCTGAGTCGAGCGAGCTCGTGGCTTCGTCGAGGATGAGGATGGGCGCATTCTTGAGGATGGCGCGGGCGATAGCCACGCGCTGACGCTCGCCGCCCGACAGTTTGATACCGCGTTCGCCCACATAGGTGTCGAACTTCTCCGGCGTGTTCATGATGAAGTCGTAGCAGTGAGCCTGCTTCGCTGCCTCGATGACTTCTTCATCCGTAGCATCACGCCTACCGTAGCGGATGTTCTCCATGAGCGTGCGGTGGAAGAGTATAGGCTCCTGCGGCACGAATGCTATTGCGTCGCGCAGGCTGTCCTGGGTTACGCTGCGGATATCCTGGCCGTCGATGGTGAGTGTACCGCTCGTGACGTCGTAGAAGCGCAGTATGAGGCGCGTGATGGTGGACTTGCCCGCGCCCGACGGGCCCACGAGCGCGACCTTCTCGCCCCCGGCTATCGAGAGATTGAAGTTGGTGAGGAGCGGCCGGTCTTCAACGAAACGGAAGGAAACGTCGTTGAAATCGATAGAACGATTGCTGACGGCAAGCGGGAGAGCGCCCTTCGCGTCCGCGACCTCGTGCGGCATCTCGAGAATATCGATCATTTCCGTTGCATCAGCGACGCCTTCGTAGAACCGCCGTAGCTCGCGGTTGATGCCGTTGAGACGATCGAATGTCGTAAGCAGGTACGCCTGAATGAGCGCGAAATCTCCCACCGTCACCAGTCCTTCCCGCCAGTACACAAGCGCACCATAGAGAAGCGCGATATTGATACCCGTTGTCAGGATACCGAATATGCCCCAGATGATTTCTTCCGAGTGCCACACGCGCAGTGTCGCCTCCTTCCAGTCGGCGACTACATGCTTAAAACGTTCGAGTTCGAATGTTCTTCCCGAAAAAAGTGTGATGGTGTTCTGATTTCCAATGGCATCCGCGAGCGCTCCGGTCATCCGACTGTCTTCCTCAGCACGAGCGATGCGCAACGGCTGGCGCATGCGCCCGACCGCCACCTGAACCACAAGGAAAATGATGACCCAAACTAGCAGCATGAGACCGAGCATGCTGTTGCGAATGAATAGGATTACGACTGCTCCAGAAATGAAGAGCGCAGCCGGGAAAAACTGTGTCATGATCGCATCGTGGAGAGCTTCGAAGGCCTGGGCGAACTTGCCCACGCGACGAGTAAGCGTACCCGCAAACTGATTCGCGAAGAAATGATATGAGTGTCCAGTAAGGTAGTCGAATCCCTTTGTATAGAGATCGGCCATTATTGTCGAATCTAGATTGTCGAGTATATGAATCTGCACGCGCTGCATCGCCCACTGAAGCACGAGGAAGAACGCCACATAGAGAAGCGTAGTAAACAAAGCATTAAAGAGCGCGTCGCTCGGCGTGCCGGTGATAAGCTGGTTGAAAAACTGCCGAAGATACCAAGGCGACGCCAGGGTCGCCGCCTGGAGAATGATGACGCCGAGCGTAAAAATAGTGAATTGGCCCGCGTGCTTGCGGATTTCCCTCGAGTACACACGGAAGACTGCGCCGGCTCTGCCGGCGCTTTTACGCTGATGCAATTTCGGCGCTTCTTGAGCCATCGTGGCATTATACCACAAAATATGGCTTATTTTAAGTACTTATTCACGTTCGCGACCTGGCCCGAGTACGTCTTCGAGCAATGGATCTGCCCGGAGGGGTCGTGCAGATAGAATATGCAGGATGTCTCCTGTGGATTGAGCACCGCGTCGATCGCCGCGAGCGAGGGCTCGGCGATGGGGTGCGGTGGCAGGCCTACGTGCTGGTACGTATTGAATGGCGAATCGAGGTACTTATCCGCCGACTGCGGTACGGGCCACCAGCCGGTTTCTTCGTTCCCTTTTATGTATTGGAGCGATGCGTCGAGCTGCAGCTTCATATTGTCGTCGAGCCGGTTCCAGATGATGCCCGCGATGAGCTTCATGTCGGGACCCGCTGCTTCCCGCTCGATAAGGGACGCGATGGTGAGCACTTTGGGCCACGGGATATTTTCTTTCGCTGCCTGCGCCGCATACGGAGCGAAGACCTGGGCGAACCGATCGCGCAGCTGCTGCGCGACATCTATGGGCGGCTCGTCAGATGGTATGAGGTACGTGTCTGGGTAGTAGACGCCCTCCACGTAGTCGGGCGAGGGAGCGGTATCGGTCGCGACCCACTCTTCCTTCTCGGCATCGGTCCAGGAGAGGTCCTGGGCGAGGAGATCTGCTATCTGCTCTTTGCGCAGTCCTGGAGGAATCGTGACCCACGAGAGGTACGGCGACTGCGCGAGCGTAGACGCGAGCGTCCACACGTCCATCGTGGCCTTGAGCTCGTAGCCGCCGGGCCGCGCCTGTCGGCCCTCGAGGTCGCTGAGATACGCGATGCGGAATGCGAACTCGCTCTTTATGAGCCCCTGCTGTTTGAGGCGCTCCACGATGTCGCTCGTGGTCTCGCTCGGACTCACTATGAACGACATCTGGGTCGCGTCGCTGCCCGCCGGGCCGAATAGGTGTGCGTATACAAGAACGACCGCTGCCAAAAGAAGCGCAGCGGCGATGCAGAATAAAAGGATTCGACGACGAGAACGGCCCTCCATGCGTCGCTCTATTGTACCCTATCGATGATTAGTGGAGTACCGGAACGGAGTGCCAGATCTGCGCGGACGAACCATCCTCGCCGCTTGCCGGCGTACCGCCTGCCTGCGGGAGCGCATTTATCTCGCGGAGCGCGCGGTTAAAGTCGCTGACCGCATCGCTCGTAGAACCGATAGAGAGCTCGGCATCCGCCTTCACGATGCGGTTGGCGATAGTGGCAGCGCGCGCACGAGCCTGCGCGAGGTCGGACTTCGTGAGGCCGAGCGTCGGGAGCGTACTCGTGGCATCCGCGAGCGCCGCGTGAGCCTGGATTGAAAGACGGGCCGCCTGCGCGTCGTCGGAACCGGCGGGAACCATCGGGCCGGCCTTCATCATCGCGGCCATGGGCTGCACTCCGGAAGAGGCCGCGTCGCTTACGCCCGAGTCTTCATCGCTTGCGATAGCGACGACGAGCGACCCGGATGCCTTGGCCGAGGATACGCTGGCATTGGTCTTCCCTGCTGCGAGTATCGCCGCGCCGCGCTGCGCCACCGTGGTAGAGAAATTCGCGCTGATCTCGCTTGCTGCTGCTGGGTCGCTCGCGGAGATGCTCGTCGCTGCAGAAGCGACCGCGGAAGCGTGTTGATTGAAATTGGCGGCGAGCTCGTCGCTTACGGCCGGCGTGAGCGTACCGCGAGCAGCGAGCGCCTGCGCTTCATTCAGGCGCTCGGTAGCGACTTCTGCATTCCAGCGAGCCTTCGCGGTATCCGATACCTGGAGCGCACCCTGGACCGGCTCGACGATGCTCACCTTCACTGGGTAGAGGAGGTCGCCCGGGAGCGTGCCCTCAGCGGCGAACGCCGTACTGCCCGTGCCGACCACGAGGATGAGTGCGAGCGCGAATGCAAAGCGCACCGCAAACGGGTTGCGTACGAAAAAGGGTGATGCGACCGGCTGTGCGTTCATGCGAGCGCGAAGCGCAGCGTGGACACGGGAACGCTCCGCATGCGTCATGCGGATCTCTGAACCGTTAGTGTGAAATTGTTCGGTGAATTTAGTCATGGGTTTTTCTCAAGCAGGTCTTTCAGAGACTTGAGGGCTCTGTGGATGCGCACGGACACGAGGTTCTGCGTGACGTCGAGGCGGTTCGCTATCTCTGCGGGCGAAAGCCCGTCGAGGTACCGGAGCGCGAGGACTTCCGCGTACTCGGGCGAGAGATCTTTGAGACGCTCTACCGCGCGCGCGGCGTCGAGCCGATCCATCGCCGCTTCGAGCGCATCGTGCTCCTTAGCCGGTACCCGGGCGTCCGCGGCGTGCTCGTCCTTCTCTAGCATAGCGTCTAATGAGGCGCTTTTCTTCCTGCGGTATTCGTCGATGATGAGGTGCCGGAGCGTCCGGTAGAGGAAAGCGCGCATATTCTGGATATCCCCCTCCTTGGCGTACTCGTACGACCGGAGGTAGGTGTCCTGGACCAGGTCCACTGCCCGCTCGCGGTCCGAGAGGTGGAAGAAGGCGTGCCGGAATAGCTCGTCCCCGTAGGCCGTAAAGGCGTCTTCAAAGGCCTTGTTCCGCTCCTTCATAGAAGACGGTCTTCGGCCCTATATATTTCAGTCTCCTGGCGCCTCGCCATATGCCGCATTTTACCGCGGAATCGCTCTAAAATCCTATCGCGTGGAGGAGCCCAGCATCCGAGGAGAATGTGTAGTCGTATGCCTTCTGTATATCGAAATTGAAGAATGCTAGGTAGAACAGCACGATGATGAAAAAGAGGAGGAAGAGCTTGCTACCGCCGCGGTCGCCGCTGTTTTGCATGTATAAAGTATAGCGCCCGTAAGCCGTACGTGTACACTGTGCGCATGGAACAGCCGCCCGCACCGGCAGAGACAAGCGCTGACCGCACCGTCGGCGACTTCTTCCGCGTGGTGGTGTTCATGAAGGGCGCACAGGGCATCTTCGAGCTCGTCTCGAGCATACTCGTGGCCCTCATCCCGCTCCGGACCATCGTGGCGCTCGTCGACCACTTCACCGAGGACGAACTCTTCAACGACCCCGACGACTTCATCGCTACCCACGTGCACGACTTCGCGCACAGCATCTCGCTTGGCGGGAAGGAGTTCGCCGCGCTCTACCTCTTCCTCCACGGCGTCGTGAAGCTCGGGCTCGCCATCGGACTCCTCTCTGGGAAACGCTGGGTCTACCCTGTCGCGCTCGCGGTGATGGGACTCCTCATCCTCTACCAGATATACCGCATCTGGCTCCACCACTCGCTCCTGCTTACATGCGCGACGCTGTTCGACTGCTTCGTCTTCTACCTCATTGGCAGAGAATATTTAATTACAGAAGAACGCATCAAGAATGCTTAGCCGGCGATAGTGACGATGGCGTAGAGAAGAAGCGCGCCGCAGATGGTCATCACGGTCGTGAGCGCGCGCGGGTGACGGTGGTGGCTCTCTGGTATGAGGTCGCTCGCGCCGAGGTAGATGAACGAGCCCGCGAATATCGCGAGCACGATGCCGACCAGACGCCCGGGGAGCGCGATGACGAGCGTGGAGAGGATACCGAGCGCGGGCGTGAGCGCGTCGGTGATGAGCCACTGGAACGCCTGGAAGCGCGTGCCGCCATTTTTCAAGATGACGTTCGCCGTATTGATGCCGTCAGAGAAATCGTGGGTCAGAACCGCGACCGCGACGACGATGCCGGTCGCCGCAGAGACCTGGAACCCGAACCCGATAGCCACGCCGTCGAGGAAGCTGTGGAGCGAAAGTACGCTCGCGCCGAGCGCGCCGCGATGCGCATTATGCGCATGCTCTTCACTGTCTTCGCCGTGCGTATGGAGAAGGACGAGCCGGTCGAGGAAAAGGTAGAGGAGGAATCCGCCCGCGACCGCGAGCGTAATCACCCGCGGGTCGTAATACTTGCTGCCAAGCTCGATAGCCTCGGGCAAGAGGTCGAAGAACGCGACGCCGACCACCGCGCCCGCTGAAAATCCGAGGATGAGGTGCAGATGGTCGCGGAACTTCACCGCGAAGTATCCTCCGATGAAGGTAGCGGCGAATGCGGCGATGGCGATGACGTAGAGCATGGGTTACGCAGCCTGCGGATGCTCTGCGAGGAGCTTGGCGTAGTACATCAGATTCTTCCCCGTGGCAGCGGCCATGTGCGCGACCGCGGGATTCTTGCGGCGGCGCTCGCCGTCCGTCGCCGGGTCGAGCCCCACTTCCCCGACCCAATACGTGCAGCAATTAGGCGGCAGCGTGAAGTTGAGGAACGAGAGCGTGCTCATGATCGACGCCATCACCGCCTGCGCGCCGTCTTCGCTCCCGGTGATCACGATGCCCGCGACTTTATTCAGAAGCACGGCGCGGCCGCCGGCGAGCACGTCTTCGTCGAACGCATCCATGCGCTCGATGACACGCTGCATGAGGCTCGAGCGCCCTCCCCACCAGATGGGCGTCGCGAACAGGATCACGTCCGCCTTCTTGATCTCCTCTACGATCGCGGGCCATTCATCGTCGTCGGTCATCTTGTACTTGAGGCCGACCGGGATGTTCTTATCGGAAAGGCGCACGTGCGTTTCCGTCACCTCGCCGTGCTTCTTCATCTCAGCGACCACCATGTCTGCGACTTCTTCGGTGTTCGACTTATCCGGTTCGTGCTTGAGCGATGCGTTCAGTATGAGTACGTTGGTCATAAGGTTTATTGATATTGGATAAACGACGGCGACGGCGTGAGGTCGAGGACTTCGGTCGGCGTGAGCATGCGGGTCGAGGGCGGGAGGAGGTCATTCTTGTAGAACAGCTTGAAGCCAGTGAACTGCACTGGGTACGGCTCGACGACGGTGTTGTACGTGTTGATCTTCTTCGCGCCGAAGCCCCACCCATCCATGTCCATCACCACCTGCACCTCCGGGAGCGGCTTGATGTTAGCGGTGTTCTGCACCATGTTCTGCGTGAAGCGGTGCACGATGAGAATCTTGGGCGGGAGGTTATCCTTGTCCACAAGGTTCGCGAGATAGTTCGCTGCCCAATTGATCTCCGTCGCACCCATAGTGCCGATGACGGTACCCGGTTTTACTCCGGGACTCATGTCGAATTCCGGATCGAGCGCGAGGTGCACGTTCGGCATCGCGAGGTATTTCTCAAGAAGCGGAACCTCGTCCTGTACCGTGCTGTCCCCCACCTGCACGTCGAGTATGACGATGCCGTTCACCTGCTTCGCGAGGTCGATGGCTTTATCTATCTGGCTGTCGGGCATGCGCAGCCGATACATGCCGTCTGCACCAGGACTGCCCTGCGCGGTCACCGCGATGTAGTCGATCGCGGGAATCACTGGAGTCGCGGGGTCAGCTGCCTGCCACTGACTCACCGCCGCCTTGAGCCGCGAAATCATCTCGTCGGGAGGATACTGGCCGAGCACGCCCATGCCCTTCGAATAGAAATTGCCGTAGTACGCGACGATGCGGTTCTGCGGGAGGAGCGCGCCCACCTGCGGGTACACCGTGCTCACCGGCCAGAGCTTGTGGACGGCAGACACACTCATAGTAGCGGTGCCGGGCGCGATCAGGGTCATGCCGGGCGGCGTCGTGGTGGAGGTGTCGGTCGTGGTCGAGGCCGCAGAGAGATGCGCGAGGAAGAGCATCTTCGCGTTATACGCTTTGGTGTCGAGGGTGGGCTTCGGCGGTGCTATCGGCGTCGAGGACGCTATCTTGGCGAGCGTGGAAGTGGCGGCCGCTTCGGCGTCCGCGAACTGCGGGCTGTACTTCACGAAGAAGAACGCGTACCCGACCGAGTAGAGGATGAGAAAGACGCCGACGCCGATCATGACGCCGCGGAACACGAACGAAAAGCGGCCGGTATCGCCGTCTTTCTTTGCCGACTTCTTTCCCTTAGCGCGAGGCATACCCGATATTTTACCCTATTTTGATACAATGCTCTTCCTATGAAGCGTGCGGGAGCCCAGGGAAAGCTGTTTGATACCGCGAGCGTGCTCGCGAACGGTTTCTCCTACTACCCCGAGTTCATCACCCCGGCAGAGGAAGCCACCCTTCTCGGAGTGATACAGACGCTCCCGCTTGAGCACGCACCGGGGTATGAAGAGAAGAAAGCCCGGCGGCGGATACTGTCATTCGGCCGGACGTACGACTATGAGCGCGAAGTACTGGTGCCGGGGCCGGCCCTTCCCCCATTCCTCGAATCGGTGCAGCGCAAGATAGCGAAGCGGCTCGACATTCCGAAGAGCCATATCGTGGAGGCGCTCATCACGGAATACGCGCCGGGCACGCCGCTCGGCTGGCACCGGGACAACGAGAGCTACGAGCTCATCGCCGGCCTTTCGCTCTCCGGCTGGGCGCGGCTGCGGCTGCGCCCCTTGCCGCGTGCAGGTGATCCGAAAGACATCCAGTCGATAGAGCTCGAGCCGCGCTCGCTCTACATCATGCGGGGAGACTCGCGCTGGAAGTGGCAGCACAGCGTGGCAGAGACGCGCACACTGCGCTACTCCATCACCTTCCGCACGCTGCCCAAAAAGTGTTAACGCGAGCAAGCGGCCGCCCCTTGGGCGGCCGCTTGCTATAGAGCTATGTCAGCACTGCTGCTTTTACTTTTTTACTTCACGACGACCGAGGCGCTCACCGATTCCGAATGACCATAGTCATCGGATACGGTGAACTTTGGCGCGTAGGTGCCTGCAGAGTCATATTCGTGGGTGAAGGTCGCAGATGCCTGCGTCTCGTCATTGTTCATGAAGAGCGCGAGCGGCATCGGTGCTTCATCGCCCCACTGCACTGCGTAGTGGAGCGAACCCGAATCCGTGTCCGCGTGGACCGTCCAGGTGCCCGTCTCGCCTACTGCAAGAGCCGTCGGCGCATCGACGCCGGAGATCGAGAGGTGCGAGGAAAGCGGGGTAACCGTGAACGATACGGCATTGCTTACCTGCGTGCCGTTATGGACGCGTACATTGTACGTTCCATTGGCAAGCTGCGGGATCGTGAACGAGAGCGTATTGTCGTCGTTCAGCGTGACGCCCGTAGCATCGACGCCGCCCACCGTGACTTCGCTCGTGGAAGCGAAGTTGGTACCGGTGATGGTAGCCGTGCTGCCCACCGTACCGG
>Ga0105238_10002085_pt1 | contig 20185 bp, 12 predicted proteins | sample KBSC34metaG_FD_81526 | JGI IMG/M metagenome (GOLD analysis project Ga0105238, IMG submission 81526) | Corn rhizosphere microbial communities from Kellogg Biological Station, Michigan, USA - KBS C3-4 metaG | ecosystem: Host-associated > Plants > Roots > Rhizosphere > Soil | place: Michigan, USA... | reverse complement strand
GGCCGTGTCCATCGCTCGATCGAATCCCTCTGTGGCCTACGTCTGGGGCGTCCAGGGCGCCACGGTTTTCTTCTACCGCCGAGCCGGAGGAACCTGGTCCGCGCAACCGAGACCTGCTGGTGTTACGAGTTCTCAGGCATGGTACGACTGGTATTGTGCGGCGGCCCCTGATCGTGATAACCAGGTTTACTGTGGAGCGATCGAAAGCTATCGAGGAGATTTTGTCGCAGGCGTTTGGACCTGGATCAACCTCAGTAACAAAGGCGCGACCGGCCAGTCTATTCACCCCGACCAGCACGCCATTGCGTTCGACACGGCCAACCCAAATACGATCTACATCGGCAACGATGGAGGTCTGTTCCGCAGTCCTGACCGTGGGATCACCTGGATCCATTGTAACAATGGGCTGGTCATCTCAGAGTTCGAGTATCTGGCACAGAATTTCGGTTTATCGCGTTGGGTCATAGGTGGCACACAGGACAACGGTACTCAACGTTGGACGGGTGATCCCGCCTGGGTGCACGTGGCAGACGGCGATGGCGGTGATTGTGCCGTTAACCGTACGACGCCCACCACTGTCTTTCACACATATTTCAATATGAGCCCGGAACGCTCCACCACGGGTGGTGATTTCGGCACGTGGTCGTTCCTTCCACCTTCAATTCCTTCGGGGGAAGGCAGCTTGTTCTATCCGCCTCTTGAGGCAAGCGCCAGCGGCGGAGACACAGTTGCCCTCGGCGGAGACTCGCTCTACGTGTCGCGGAACAACATGAGCAGTTGGACTCGAATCGCTTTTCCGAGTGCCAGCCGCTCCAGTGCGCTTTACATCCCTAATGCGAATACCGTTTACGTCGGAACCACCGCGGGCAACATTTATCGCACCACCTGGACTGGCGCAGCATGGTCTGCACTGACGGCGCTTACCACGCCCCGGCCGAATGCTTACATGAGCGACATCCATGTTGACCCGGCGAACCCGAATCGAATTTGGGCGACGTACTTGACCAGAGGGGGTGGCCGCGTCTTTCGTTCGGACAACGGAGGCACTACCTGGACCGACTGTTCGGCAGGTCTGCCAACGCTCCCCGTAAACGCCATAGAGGTCGACCCCTGGAATACAAACCGCGTTTGGGTCGCCCTCGATCTTGGAGTTTTTCAGAGTTTCAATGCAGGAACAAGTTGGTCCGACTTCTCAGCGTCACTTCCGAACTCAATTATCGGAGATCTCGTCTTTCACCCTCACGCTCGTGTTTTGCGAGCTGGAACACGCAACCGCGGTGTCTGGGAGATCCCCGTCGACGGGTGGATGGTCAACCCGATTTGTGGCGTCCAGTGGACGGGTAGTCTAAATCCGAATGAAACCAAAAAATGGTTCACGTTCAACTGGCCCGCTACCTGGCATATGGTATGGACTGTCATGCCGACTACTATCAAGCCTGGCGGTCCGGAAATCACTTGGAGCGTTCAGGTCGAGCGAGCATCGGCCGAGTTCGTAACCTATTGGATCGCAGTCCAAAACCTGACGAATGTCCCGGTCTCTTTCGAGGGCCGTTACTGCATTCTGAGTAGATACTAGGAGGAGAGCCAATGACAACCGGTCTTCAATTCACCGGCAGCCTCGCCGCGAATCAAACACAAAAGTGGTTTACCTTTGGATGGAATGCGGCGCAACATATTATTTGGTACATGATGCCCATCACACCAAAAAACGGCGCACCGGAACTCCAGTGGAGCGTTAGCGTGGAGCGTGCGAACGCCACGCAGTGCACCTACTGGATCACGGTGACCAATCTGACTGCGAGCGCAATCACATTCGAAGGCAGGTTTGCAATTTTGTCCTGAGGTAATCAGTTATGGAAATCAAAATCACGATCTCTGATACAGGCGCAGGCGGGACCCCGTCGATGCAGGTTAGCGGTGAATCTTTGCGTTCAGGTACGGGCGTTGAGTCATCAGCCCTTGGGCCGCAGGTTTCTGCGCCACCAGAAGTCCTCCGTGCTGCGGCTGCGATCGGTGCGATTGACGCAGGGCCAGCTCCCGGCGCAGGGAGTAGTACGCAGGCGGGTGTTCCGCCGCCGTTCAGTTCCGGGAGCGATTTAGGCGACGTTACGACGTCAGTTGGGATTTCGGCGGGACCATCCGCTGCTGCGCCTGATAGCGGCAGTGTTGTGGAGTCCGTAGTAGATCCGGGTGAGAACGCAAGCGAAGAGCTGTGAGCAGTCTGATTTCTGTGCAACCTCTTGTCCTCTGTGTCTCTGTGGTTGTTTTTCCTAAGCAATCGTCAACTACAGAGACACAGAGATTGCACAGACAGTTAACTCAGCCCGTTCGTAATCGCCTCACGATATGCGAGAGCGGTGGTCGCGGGTTGTTCCATCGACCCACCACAGCAGCCGGCAAGCAGACAACTGATCACTGAGTCGTAGAGCCAGATAAAACCGCCATCCACCGAACTACCCCACGTCTTATATTGGTTCTCCAAATCCGAAGGGCACGCACCGGGTAGTGGATCTAATAGGTTTGTGCATGGTTGACCCAGATAGTATGAGTCACACTGTGGCGCCGATCCCCACCATGGCGTACCCGTGAAGAACACAGCGTCGCCAGTTTGGAACGATCGCCCGTTACCGAGGACCATTGGACCACGGCAGTAGAAGAAGAAACTCGCCTCTGTGCCCGCGGCTTGAAACGCTGCGTTCACGTTGGGGAAGTTTTGCGTGTAAAGATAGTTGTCCCAGTTGGCCTCGCCGTACATGGCGACATTGGGAACCGTTTGGACACTTCCACCGGGTTCATTGTTATGCCACCACGGTCCCGACGAAGACTGGTTGGTCGCCAGTCCCGGTATCATCAGCGCGTCGCCGCCCGCGTTATTGAAACCCTTGGTCCAGTCGCTGACTGCGTTGATGTTCCCACTGCCACCCGAATAGCACTGCAAGTGGATGGCATTAACGAAAGACTTGCCTTGCGCGGCGACGAGAGCCTTCATCGTGGCGTACCAGATCGAATTATTGTCATACGGGCAGAACGTGACGTGGGCGTAACCAATGTTTGCGAGCGTGATGCCGAAGTTCAGCATCACACTCGTCTCGATGTTGTCTTCGTTGTCAAAGTCTATGGCGTCGATATCGCCTTCGGCAGCAACCATTGCCTGTTTCAGCGCCTTGAAGTTGTCGTAGATCACGTTGCCGGGACCGCCCGGTTTGCCGCCCAGGAGCGTAGCGATGTTCGTGAAGTCTGACGTGCCGCCGGCGCCCACTGAAAAAATAATTTCGACGCCGGCTTTGTGTAATTGAGCGAGGTTCGCAGGCAGATTCATCGGCTCGGCTTCTTTGTAAACGCCGCCGGAAACGATTTGAGTGTCATTGAGAATTAATGTTCCGTCGGTTGTGACGTGCACAGACCAAACGATAACGGTGCTGTAGCCTGCTGCCAGCATATCGTTGATGGCAGGCTGACCGCCGAAGGCGAGTGCGCCGCCGGCATAAATGCGTGTAGATGCAGTCATGGGGTTCTCCTTCCGGATGAGTTTCTACTGAATAACGCGAGAACAGTTATGGAAAACCACCAAGGAAGCCGAAGGAGTTATCACTGCCCGTGTGTGCGTCACGCTTGACTGAATCCAAAACGCCAGGCCCGCCATCTGCCGGATCCCGCCGCAGTGAAACGTATTTTGTGGAAATTTCATACTAGTTGTAGGCGTAGCTCATGGTGAGCAATAGGAAGCTTACCGAGCGAGGCCACCTAGGCAGAATCGCGCCTGGGAACTGATCTTCTCAGATGACCCCTGCGGATACTTTTGAGTTTTCTAAACGCAAATGTGGCCGCGTAAATTGAAAGGAACACACACATGCCGGGCATTATCAATGCAGTAGTGGACATCTCCCACCACAACGGAGACGTAAATCTCGTAAAAGCTAAAGCCGATGGAATTCTTGGTGTTATCCAAAAAGCCACGCAAGGACAGTCTGGAAAAGACCCGACTTTCAAAACCAACCGGACCAAAGCCAATGACGCCGGAGTTATGTTTGGCGCCTACCACTTTGCCACCGGCAGTGATGGTCTAAAACAAGCAGAGCATTTTCTGGATGTTGTTGACTCGGTTAAGGACGTGTTGCTCGTGCTCGATTTCGAGCCTAATCCTACCGGTCCGAGCATGACCCTGGAAGAAGCGCGAGCATTTGTCACTCATGTGGCCGAGAAAACTGGTCGTTTTCCGGGACTATACTCCGGACACTTCATCAAGCAGTTGCTTGGAACTAACAAGGATGACGTGCTCAGTCAGTGTTGGTTCTGGCTGGCTCAATACGGACCTACCGCGGTCGTCCCCGCGAACTGGCCGACGTGGACCATGTGGCAATACACGGATGGAGCCGTGGGTCCGACGCCGCACAGCGTGGCAGGAATAGGTCGCTGCGATCGCGATAAATTCCATGGTGATGAAACTCAGTTGAAAAAACTCTGGTTGACTGAATGACCATTGGGTAGCCGTCACGTTCTTTAGCCGGAACGATATCAATCGCGTTTGGAGAGGTCAGGTTTGTACTGACCTCTACTAACGCCTGTGTCGCTGAATTGGCTCGAGGTTAGATCATGTTTGAAAACATCTGTTGCGCACGACAAGGCATTCTCTTCGTTTTATTACTCCTTACTTCGGGACTTTGTCCTTCGTTCGCCGCGAAGAGTCAAGCGCTGCCTATGGACCAGGTCAATGCGTTGCTGGATCCGAAGAGCTTAGGAGTGAAGTCTAATGGCCAGCCAAAGTATCGGAAGGGAATAATAACGGGTCGTTATATGGAAGCTGAGTGTGCAGACATATCTTTTGCTAAATGGGAAGAATTCCCTTTGAAGAGATGCACCTATCGCCAGCCTGACAACAACGCTTCATCGGGAAAGAAGGCGACAGTAATTATGCTGAATCCCGAAAAAGAGCTGTTGGCGAAATGGTTGGTCGCAAGTTGCGTGATCGTTAAAGGGAACATTGGGATAAAGAGTTGTTCTGTCAAACTTGCAAAAGCCATCATCAACGCCTCGGGAAGTCAGTTTCCAGTCGCTGGAATCGTTCTGGAAGATATGGATGGAGACAACATACAAAACGCATTTACCTTCCGCGACGGCGTTACGGTTAAGCTGCAAGGTGGGTTGTCGGTTGGTTCTAAAGAGATGTTTGGTGAGACCGAAAACAACGTGGCGCTCGATCCCAACACAATAGTCCAGTCAACAGCCTCCACCGCCGGGCCTGCTCGAATTCAAAGCACCTCGCGACAGATGTACAAGAATTATATGGGAAATGACGCGAGAGATGTCACGGGAACCAAATGGTTGGATGAAGTCAGGAGGCTATATCAGGATGCATGGAAGCGCGGCCATGACGACTCCCTCCCCGAGACGGTTGAAAAATACCGCAACGACCTGCTGGTCGCGAAATGTTACGCGTTGCTGAGCATTAGTCCTCCAGGGTGAAGTAACGTCCCTCTCACGAACGTGGTCCGTTCCCGTGTCGTTCGAAGCAGCTCTGCCCGTCCCACCAGACTGGCCCACATTTTGGGGCCAGATGATTGCTACACCCCCGGCACACAAAACAGCAAATAGGACGCGTGCTATAGATCAGCTAACTTGACTCAGTTATGGTCGCTGGCTATTCTGTGTCAACGATTTACGACCACTCAATCTCCGCAAATGGGGCCGTAGCTCAGCTGGGAGAGCGCATGACTGGCAGTCATGAGGTCAGGGGTTCGATCCCCCTCGGCTCCACCAAACTTACCAATTCAAAATAATCCGCGCGTTCTCCATTTACATCATGAAAGATGGTGAATGAGGTATCGAAAATGGGATCGATGAGTCTCATTTACGAAATCGAATGAAGGGCATTCACGCCTGATCAATTCATTTTCCCGCCAATATTAGCTGGCACGAGCCTTGATTCCTCGCAGGCGATCAATTCCGTTCCTATTACGCCAGATAAAGGATTTTATATGGACGTGCTTTGGAAGAACCTCGTCTACTCCGCTCGGATGTTGTGGAAGAAACCGAGCCTGACGGCCGTCGCTATCATCGCGATCGGGCTCGGGATCGGCGCGAACACCGCGATCTTTTCTGTAGTCAACACCGTCCTGCTGCAACCGCTGCCGTTCCCACAGCCCAAACAACTCGTCAACATTGCGAGTGAACAGCGCAACCAGACGCTTGACGGGCGTGGCACTTCTTCAGTGCCTGACTTCCTCGACGTACAGAAATCCTCGACCACGCTCCAATACGTCGCCACATTTCAAGGCTCCGGAACCTTCACGACGGACGGCAACGAGCCCGAACGTTTACTCGGAGCGATCGTTAGTTCCGACTACTTCAACGTCCTCGGCGTCAAGCCCGAGCTCGGCCGCGCGTTCACTTCCGACGAAGACAAGCCCGGCGCAGCACCGGTCGTGCTGATCAGTCACGCGCTCTGGCAACGACGTTACGCGGGCGATCTAAACATCATCGGCCGCGAGATCGATCTCGGCGGAAAGACGACAGTCGTCGGCGTGATGCCGGCGGGCTTCGAGTTTCCCATCAGTGATGAGAACCAGGACTACTGGGAGCCGCTCTTCGCCGCCTCGTTCATGACGAAAGAAGTTCGCGACGAACGCGCAAACAGATTTCTGCCAGTCATCGGCAGACTCAAACCCGGCGTGACTGTCGAACAGGCAAAAGCAGATCTCGATCTGATCTCTCGCCAAATCGAACAGTCGTCGCCAGTCTCAAACACAAACGTCACCTTCAACACAGTGTCGATGCACGAAGACATCACGCGCGACTATCGTCCGGCGCTTCTCGTCATGCTCGGCGCTGTCGGACTCGTCCTGCTGATCGCGTGCGCAAACGTCGCCAATCTGCTGCTCGCCCGCGCCGTTTCTCGACAGAAAGAGATCGCGATTCGCATGGCGCTCGGCGCGAGTCGCCGTCGCATCGCGGGCCAGCTTCTGATGGAAAGCGTTCTGCTCGCGTTAGCCGGCGGCGCCGTCGGTCTGCTGCTCGCGACGTGGGGCACTGATCTGCTCGTGGCTTATGGACCAGCAGACGTGCCGAGATTGCACGACGTCGGAGTAGATCGTTATGTGCTCTTCTTCACGCTCGGTCTCGCAACGTTGACCGGCATCATCTTCGGTCTTGCGCCCGCGCTGCACGCTTCCAAACCAACGCCCGGCAACATGCTGAAAGAGACCGGGCGTGGCGTTTACACGAGCCGCAACCGTATGCGCAGCGCGTTGATCGTATCTGAAGTGGCGTTGTCGTTGATGCTGCTCGCAGGCGCGGGACTGCTAATCAATAGCTTCTGGCGTTTACTCCGAACCGAGGCCGGCTTCAATCCGAAAGGCGTGCTCGCGCTCGACATTCCGCTGAGCAGAGAAACGTACAAAACAACGGAGGAGCGTGTAGCCGCATTTCAACAACTGATCGCGCGAATGAAGACGGTTCCCGGTGTGCGCGATGTCTCAGTAGTGAGCAACGTGCCGTTAAGTGAAAACGATATCGAGGTGAGTTTTCAAGTCGAAGGTCGCGAGCCATACAAACCAGGTGAGGAAGCGGTTGCTGACTACACGGTCGCGGGCAACGATTACTTCCGAACGATGGACATCGCACTTCTGCGTGGACGCGTTTTTACTGACAGCGATACGGCGAAGTCGCCATCGGTGATGGTTGTCAGTAAAGCATTCACGAAGGTTTACTTTCCAAACGAAGAGGCGATCGGCAAACGCATCATTCTTGACGGCCCGAACAAAACGCCGCGCGAGATCGTCGGTGTTGTCGACGATGTCAGACGTAAGGGACTTGATACCGATGTGCAACCCGAGATGTACTTCTCGTACGTTCAGAAGCCGGAGCGTCGCCTGAATCTCGTGATTCGATCGACGACGGAAGATGCGTCGCAACTAACGCCGGCTGCACGCGCGGAAGTGAAGGCATTCAACCCGCGACAGATCATCTGGCGCGCACAAACACTTGAACAGATGTTGAGCACGTCAGTCGCCCCACGGAAATTCAACATGATGCTGCTCGGCATCTTTGCCGGCGTCGCCCTCGTGCTCGCGGCTGTTGGTCTTTACGGCGTGATGAGTTATTCCGTTAGCTGGCGCACACAGGAGATCGGCATTCGCATGGCCCTCGGTGCGAAACGCACTGACGTGCTGCGAATGGTTGTGCTACAGGGAATGACGATGACGTTGATCGGTCTGGCGCTTGGGCTGGTTGGCGTGATCGCACTGTCGCGCGTGATGGTTGGATTGCTGTATGGCGTGTCGCCAACGGATCCGCTCACGTTTGCTGGCGTATCGATCGTGTTGTTGGTTGTAGCGTTGCTGGCGTGTTTGATTCCGGCGCGTCGCGCGACACGCGTCGATCCGATTGTTGCGTTGAGAAGTGAATAAGACTTAGACAGGATTTACATGATTATCATGAAAAATCTTGTAAATCCTGTCTAAAACTATCTGCCGGCGCTCGCCTGCTTATAGAACTCGAGCACCTCAACCGGGAAGTGCAGCGGCGCCGAGATGCGCTGCCAGCCTTTCGGATCGATAAACGTCCCGGGCGCGAATTGCCGCCACGCGTTGCGCCCGTGCCGCACGTAAACAAACACTCCGGGATTCGACAGCCGCACTAATCTCTTCCCCTGCCGCGTCGAGCGCATGAGCAGCCACGCATCCTCGGCGAGGTTGATCTCGGGATAGCGCAGCCCCTGCGACCAAAGCTCCCTGCGGTATACGAGCGTGCCGCCATGAACATTGCCAACGAACAAACGTTGATGCAGCGCCGGCCCCGTGGTCCAGAACTCGCCGCCTGGCAACTCGAGCACAAACGCATTCTCGAGTCCTGTCAGGTCAGCTTTGCCCGCGATAATAGGCATCACCTGGTAACGCAATCGATCGGGTGAATACCAGTCGTCATCATCCCAGTGCGCGATGATCTCGCCGGCCGCATGTTTGCACGCAAGGTTGCGCTTCGCACCAATTGAGGTGCGCGCAACGTGGATATACCGAACGTTCGGCAACTTCTCAACCAGATCGCCGATCGCATCCTTGCCGTCGTCAACGATGATCAGCTCGCGGTTCGGATAATCCTGCTGCAAAAATGATTGCAACGCCTGCGGGACGTAACGGCGTCGTTCGTACGTCGGCATGATGCACGACACGAGCGGCCACGACGGTTCCACGGCGCGATAGAAATAAATATCGTCGCCGATCAGCGAATCGATGTAGTCGCGCGGCTGCGCATGCCAGTAAACCGCGTTCACGTTCTTACGGCTCGTGTTGTTTGAATGGACAGTAGCTACACACAACCCCGGATCGGTGAGGTCCACGAGCGCACGTCCTTTACTGGACCATACAAAGCGCGAGTCTTCGCCAACCTGAATGTCGGGAAACTTGTGTCCGCTCCAGAAGCTCTTGCGATACGCGAGCGTGTTGCCGGCGACCCAGGGTCCCTTCGCTGATGGATAGCGATACTCCCAGGCTTGGTCACGCGCCGGATCGAAATAAGCGACGCGACTGCTGCCACACAGATCCGCGCCACGATCGAGCATCGCCCTCATCTGCGCGCGCACACGCCACGGCGGATACCAGTCGTCGTCGTCCCAGTGCACGATGAACTCGCCGCGCGCTTTTTCACACGCGAGATTACGTTTGGCTCCAATCGTCAGCTTCTGATCGAAACGCACGTAGCGAATGCGATCGTTCGCCGGCACTAGATCGCCGACCGGCTCCGCGCCGTCATCAACGACGAGCAACTCGAGGTTCGAATAATCCTGCCGGAGGAAACAACGAATCGCCTGTGGAACGAAGCTGCGCCGGTTGTGAGTCGGCATGATGCAGGTTACGAGCGGCTCCGAGGTGTCGACGAGCTCAATCGGCGTCGAGACTATCGCCGGCGTTGATGGTGGCAACGCACGCTTGATCTCGATCAGATCCGTGGGTGCGAAGTTTGGACACGCATCGCCGCGACAATGCTCGCGGTAGTCTGTTTTATCGCCACGCAAACGCGCTCCACAAAACTTGTCCTGGTAAAGCTTTTTGTTCTTTTGGAAGCGACGGCCTTCCTCGATCCGGCGTCGCGCGCTGTACGGCGGACGATGCACAAAGGCGGAGCAGGCCCACACGCCGCGCCACCCCGCGCGCGCCGCGCGGATGTTGTAGTCCATTTCCCAACACGGACCGAGCGAGTAGCTTTCATCGGCAGCGCCAACAGCATCGATCACTTCTCGTCGCACGGCGTAACGGAAATCGCCGAGACTGTAGAGCGGCTCGAGGGTGCGTACTTCGTTGCCAAAACGTTTCACGGCGTCGTTTGCCGTCGCGATGATCTGTGCGGTGTTGCCCGAGCAGCGCGGGAAAGCCCCTTGTTCGTTCCACGCGTTGTTCGTCGATGGACCAGCGAGACCGTTGCGCGGATCGGCGTCGAGTGCGGCGAGCAGGCGATCGAGCCAACCGGGCGCGACTTGCACGCCTGATTCGAGCAGCACGAGCACGTCGGCGTCAGTGAGTGACGCGAGACGATTGAAACAGGCGGCAGCGCCACGCGCGTCTGACGTTCCGGAGAGTTTTAAGTGCAAGGGGTTTTCGTTGAGCGCGACGCCGTCGAGCAGCAGCAAGAGCTCGGCATCGTGAGGCACGTTGGCGTTGAGGCTGGCGAGCGTCCAGCGCAAGCGCTCGAGCTCGCCGTCAACGTAAATGCCAATGGAGATCTTCTTCATAACTACAATCTCCGTAAGTATCCCTTCGGATTCCATGTGATCAGAAAAGCTTCGCGACTCCGGTCGATTACGAAAGAGTTGTTGCGGCTGACGAAGGCTTCCACGGCTTCGTATGGTCCGGGCGAGGGGCCGCCGTTCAGGCCGTGATGGCAGATGCCGTCTTCGACGATGAAGTAACCGCCGGGTTTGATCAAAGGGGAATAGGTTTCGAGAACAGCGAGAGTGTTTTCGAACGTGTGTGAACTGTCTTCGATGACGAGCACGTGATCCGAAGGTCTTAGTAGTTTGGCGACGCGATCGAAGTTAGCGCACGCGTCGCCTTCGATCAGTTTGATTCGCTTGTGTGCCTTTACCTTGTTTGGGACAGCGGCGTGCGATAGGTCAAGCCCGATCACGCGACCGCTGTCGAGCAGATCGCAGATGTGTGCGAGCGCGAGCGTGCTGCCGCCCGAGTGGTTGCCGATCTCGACGATCACATCGGGTTTGAGCTCGAAGATCATTTCCTGGTAGATCCAGAAATCGATCGGGCACTTCCACGTCTTCACACCGAAGTATGTCGACTCGTTCATGATGCGCTGCTGCATGAGCGGAATTATCTGGCCCAATGTCAGGTTCAGCGAATCTTCCATGTGCGGCACGAGCGGGTCTCCTGTTAGTTTTTCTCCCGCCGCGGCGCAACGACGCAGCGAAAGCAGGCTCTGCGCCGTTGCGCCGCGGCGGGAGAAATCTTCTTCATAACTTCACTGCGATGCGGCCGGTGTAGTCGATGCGGTGAAGGAATAACGGCACTTGGTTTTGCGCGATGTATTCGTCGACGGCCTGGCGGGCGCCGCGCCAGTGGCCGTAGTCGTCGATGATGATTACGCCGCCACGAGCTAATCGCGGGAATAAATGCAGAAGCTCGTGTTGGGTCGACTCATACCAATCCGTATCGAGTCGCAGCAAGGCGATCGAGGCTGGCGCATGCCCCGGAATCGTTTCCTCCACACGCCCGGGGACGAAGTGGATCTTCTCCCGATCGTAACCAGTGCTGAACACTGCCTTCTCAACTTCCTGCTGTGACGCCTCACAACGCACCGCATCGAGAATCACGTGCGCCTGCCGCCCCTCGTAATCTATGTCAACATCACTCGGCGTGGTCATGCCCGAGAACGTGTCAAACAGGTAAAGCGATCGGTCGCGCTCGCCGAGCTGCAACAACGTCAACGCCATCGCCATCACGCTCCCACCCTTCCACACGCCACACTCGACCATGTCGCCCGCGATGCGATTGCGCACTATATGCCGCACCGCATGGATAAGGGCGTGAATCCGCTCCGTGCTCGTCATCGTGTACGGCTCGACCGCGCGGATGATCTCGATGTCGCTCGACTCGAAGTCAGGCGGAAACCCGTTCGGCGAATTCATTTTGACTCTCCAAAATCACAGGCGCTCGCCGTCGACGATTCTCGATAACAGCAAGACCAAGATGATCGTCTTCAGCCGCGCCACCATCCGCAGCCCACAGTCGAACGACGTTGTAACCAGCCTCTTCGATACGAACTAACGTCGCGGGCACTGTGCCACCGGCGTAAGTCGCATCGTGGATCAAGATCAAACCGCCGGGACAAACGATCTCCGTAGCAACTTGAAACTCCGCCCACACGTGTTCGGCCTCGTGTAGCGAATCCAACAACACCGCCTCGTAAACCTCACCCGCATCCAGCGCCGCCTGCATCCCTGCAATCGAATCGACATGCCGCGCCTCGATGCCGCTTTGATAACTCTCGGGCAACATGGCCCAGAGCTCTTCGCGTCCCGGATGAAGAAACGGATCGAGCGTGACCACGCGTCCACCCTCACGATGCGCAACGGCCGAAGCAAGACACGCCGCCGAGATGCCGCGCGCCGTTCCGGTTTCGAGAACGCGCACGCATCCGTTCGCGCGAATCAGATAGTGCAACGTCGCGAGCAGCGGCAGTGTTGACGGATCTTTCACCAAGGCGCTGTCGCCACTCGTCAAACCATAAAACGACCACGCGAGCGCGTTTACGCCGTGACGTCCAAGCCACGCACGCAACGCTTCGACAAACACGGCGTAACTGTCGCCGCTCGTCTTGCCCGCCAGCGGATCGTCGATGGCAAACTTCCCCTGCCACTGCGGGTACTTCCTCTTCGCGCCGCCGCTGAAGTGCAGCACACGCGGCTCGCGCCCACGCCACGTTGCACGCAAGCGCGATCCCTGCTCGAAGAAATTCACGTCCTGCACGTGAAGCTGCACGTTGTACAGCGGATCGAGCTCAACACCGCATTGCAATCGCGCCAAAGCGAGATTGAATATGAACTGATTGCGCCACTTCACCTTGCTGTGCGCATCAACCCACGCACACGCCTGCGGCATCGCGCGTATCGCGCCGTCGAGCGCACGCAACGCCGACTGATCGCCGGCAAACAGACCATCATTGACAACGAGTGAATACGATTGCTCTTCCGCAGTGACGCCGAGCTTCGTCAAGTCAGCTTGCCCACCGCCGTAGATCCATCCGATCGCGGAACCCAGATGATTCGCGTTATGACTGTTGCCTTCGCGGCAGCAGAGTATGCGTCCCTCGGGAAGCGCTTCGAGCGTCGCGAAGATCGGTCGCAGATCGCCAAGGACGACCATGTCAGCGTCGAGACACAGGTAATGCTTCGCATCGACTACGCGCGCGGTCGAGTACATCACCGCCTTGCTCATTGGATTCAGCCCCGCGCGCGACTGGCAACGCACCGCGATCGCTTTGTACTTCGCGATCACGCGCTCACACGATTCGTTGCCGTTGAGCACGAAGACGACGACGAGCGCGTCGTTGCAACATCCGTTCGCGTAAAGCGAGCCAAGCATGTCGTCGAGCAGGTGTTCGAATCCCGGAGATACAACGGTAGCGATGCAGCGCTCGGTGCGTGGCAAACGCTCGGGAACGATCATCTCCGCACGACTCAAACTGTCGAAGAGATGCGTGACCGGCGCGGGCGATTCGTCGACCTGCGGATCGAGCCAAACGGCATGCGAGTTTTCCCAGCGACTCGTCCGCACGACGAGATCGAGATACTCAGCGCCACTGATGTCTGCTATGAGCGGACGCGGCGGCTCGCCTGCTTGCACGTATGGCTCATTCGCCACTTCACGCCCATCAGCAACGACAGAAAAGTCAGCATGAGATAAACCCGCGGCCACGTCATCATTCAACGCGACCTGACAGGCGAAACTCGCAAACCGCCGGTCGACGTGAAAACGCAATCGCGCCGGCGGATGCGTGCTGAAGGCGTGGCTGTAGTGCTGTTTACGCACCGTGACCTGCCGCCCCTCGTAACCGAGGCTTCCATACATTCCGAGGTCGCCGTAGCCGACCTGCATTTGCAATAGTTTTACTGAGTCGAGATACATTGCTTATCACCTGTTGTTAGCTCACTGATTTAGCGGCTGCGATACCGTCGGTTAGCCACCATTTCCAGAATTCAAGTCTGAGTTGCGAATCTGATCCTGGAACGGCAGGTTGTCCATGCGCGGCTGCGATCGCTGCGTAATAGGCAGAATCAAAACTTTCCGGATCGTCTCCATCTTCGCGTTCGGGATCCAGATCGTCAGCATCGAACGGCTGGTCATACATCGCTGTGGCTAGCGCCTGCACCGCAGCGAAGCCAACCGCGACTTCTGGAAATGGACGCTCGAGCGCAAGATGCATAACCGCTTCCCACAACTCATCGAACGTATCCGAGGCATCGTCGCTTTCGCCCTGCGTGATAGCGTCGATAGCTGCGAGCGCCACGGTGGGAATATCACTGTCGGAATATCGTTCCTGCCAGAGCGGCAGCACGTGCCGCACTCCCGCAACCGCCAGCGCGATCCTTTGTCGATGAGGAACACTCAGATTGGCTTCACGTGGTCCAAACTCCGCCCAAATCATCTCACGCAAACCCAATCGCAAATGGCCATTCGGATCAGCTTCGACTGCCTTCAACGCTTGTTCCTGGATTTCCGTTAACATAAAAATTCCCCCTTATTATTTCTTCGGTGGGATCACCGGGATCTCCTTCTTGGTTACCTGACCACCTGCAAATATCCAGATGACCTTTGGATCCGCCATAACAATCGGGCCGGTCTCCTGTGAAACAGCCTGGAAGAATGGCTGGCAGTCGGCAGAGCAAACTGGACGGGTCACCCCTACGCTTGACACCTTCTTCTTCACTTCATCACCTATCTTGGCTCTGAGTTTGGCTAACGCACCCATGAACGCCTGCTTTTCAGCATGCGACATGTAGTAGCCGCCCGGAGCAAACTTCGGATCGAAGATGAACTTCTTTGGCGAGTATCCGATCTTGGCTCCATAGGCCTGGACAAAGTCGTAAACCTCCTTAACGTTTTGCGACAAAATGAGATTTTCACCCTGGACCAGTTTGTCCAACGCCGCATTGAGTTGTCCCCAACCGCTAATAGTTACTTCATCAGCAAGTGAGAGTGTCTTGTTGGGTGTGATAATGCCTTTGGATTTGGCGGTATTGTATATCTGTTGCACCTTCTTTTGTTTGTCTACCGCCGATAAGACTGCTTTGCGTACGTCTTCTTTAGCTTCCGCCGGGATTTGTGCAAGAAGGGCGTCCATATCCTCGGCTGAGAATTCAGTTCCTTCTTCATCCGGATTTACCGATCCCTTCAGGTGATGTTTGACGCCGCCATCGTCGGCCACAACGAGTTTTGTCAGACGATACTTGGTAACAAGAGCGGCGAGCTTGGCTTTGAGTCCCTTGAGGTCCTCAGGTTTAGCCTTGGCTTGAGCTGTGCCCTCAGTGATTGCGGCGTGCAGATCGCGTTTCTTCTCGGCGTCAGTTCTCGTGTCAGGTTTGCCGTCCTTGCCTTTACCGAACAACCTCGCAAACAGCGCCTTCGCTTTGCCGATGATGAAGTTGATCGCGGTGTCGAGTGCTTTATCGACAGTGCCGCGCACCTTGTTCACCACGCCCATGATCTTGTCAGTGACTTTACCTAGACCAGCAAAACCGGCGAGGAAACTGATCGCGAGCGATAGCAATCCGCCGAGAATACTTTCGACCTTGGCGGCGGCCGCGCCGATATTGCCCTGCGCAATCGCGACGATCGAGTTGATGAACGCGGTGACGACCTGAATGATCTTCGAGATCTTATTAACGAAGACCATGACCGTGTCGTAGATCGAGATGATGGCTGAGATAAAGCCGGCGCCGGGAATGAACATCGCGATCAGCTTCGGTATCGCCTTCTGCACTACTGTGTCGACAACAAACGACTGGATACCAGAGACGATTTGATCCTTGAGTCCGGTGAGTTTGTCTTTGATGACTTCCCAGGCCGCCTGCGGTCCACCCGTGGCCAGCGCGACGATGATGTCGAAGGCCGTTTCGAGGCCCTTCATGATCAACTCGCCGTTTGGCCCAAGCGCCTTCACGATCTTCGCGCGGATCTGCGCCCACGTGATGCCGAGCACGCTCAACGCGAGCTTGCCAAACTCAGGCAGCGTCAAAGCTTTCGGAATGTAAACGCCTTGCAGCGAGCCAGTGAGCCAGTCGATCAGTCCCTTCTTCAAATGGTTAAGGAAGTTGCCGCCGAAATTCATGAAGCCGAGCTTGGCCGCCTTCACGAGATTTCCCACAAACGGCAGCGGGTTCTGGAAGATGCTCTTCATCGCCGAGCCGGTCTGCTTCACGTAACCAAGCGCGCCGGGGCTCACCACGTCGAACACGATCTCGAGCAGTTTGAACATCGCGTCGACGCCCCAGCTCACAAACTTGCTCATGAAGCCACCGAACACGGCCGCGAGTTTCGCGAAGGCTTTCGGAACGAGGATGATGTCTTCGAACGTGAGCGATTTGAACGCCGACAGGAACAGCGTCGGGATCTCGCTGACGAAACCGATAAGCTGCGAGAGCGTGGTCTGGAACCACTGCCACGCGCGCGGAATCGCCTTCGACTCCTGCATCTTTTGCCAAACATCACCGAGACCGATCATCTTGAGTAGTGGTCCGAGTAATGTTTCAGCGCTGCGATCGACCGGATCGCCCGTGATCGGGTCCTTGCCGAGCACGCCTTTCAACAGGTTGTAACCTTCCGTGCCTTCGGCAAGCTTCGCGATCGGTTTGAGGATCGCGTCTTTAACGATCTCGATGATGCCGGTGACGAGATTAATCGCGGTCGACTTAATCTGATCGATTGGCGCCGTGAAGATTCGTTCAGCGCGTGACCATGCGGCGCCCGGATTCAACAGGTCGCCCGGCAGGCTCAGACTGCTGATGAATTCAGTAACCGCCGACTTGATGACGGAGCCGGTCAGGCCGAGTGCGTTGATCTGTGCTTCGACGAATGCGCCGGCTTTCTCGAACACGCCGTTGTTGTCGAGCGCCTGTGTGATCAGTTCGCCGCCGGGCATGATCTCGATCAGCGCGCGCAGGATGTTGGCGGCGCTGCGATCGACCGGGCTCATGTTGACCGGGTTTACGCCAAGCACGATCGTCAACATGCGGAAGCCGGGAATACTGTTGACTTTGCCGGCGAGCCAATCGAGTGGATCAGGTATGCCGAGATCGACGCCGAGCAAACCTTGCGGGCGCGGCGACGTGCGCTGTTGCACGTTGAACTTCTGCCCGCGCACCGCTGCGGCTGAAGCGCGTTCGGCTTCGTGTTCGAGCGCATCGCCGCGGCCGGTCGTGAAGTGTTGTATTACTGCGCCGCGGCTTTGCTGGACCACGTGCGCAACTTCGTGCGCCATCAATCGCAAGTCACTCGGCGACTCGCCTGGCCCGAGAAAGATGTTGTGCCCGTAAGCAAACGCGCGCGTGTTGAAACTTCGGACGGTGAGCTGCGCGCGCGCGTCGGTGTGGACGCGAATCGGCGTGAGATCGACAGAGAAGCTATGCGTCAGTGGACCTTTGACCGCGACGGGCAACGGCGCGCCCGTGCTCGTGATCGTGGTTGAATCGAGTTTCCTGAGCGTTTGATCTTTCAGGACGCTGCTTGCCGGACGCCCTAGCGTAATCGTTGGTGGAGCGACGTCAGCGGGCGGTTGAACAGTTTGAATAACTGCATTCCGTGTTTGAGCTTTATTAAGAGTGTAGCTGACGTGTGTAGACGGACTCTCACGGAGCGGCGCAACGGCGCTGAGAACATCCGGCCTCTTCCGTTGCGCCGCCGCGCCGCTGCGGGAGACACTTTTCCGCTCAACAGGCGGCGGCGCTTTTGGAGCTATGCGTGGAGCAGTGGCTGACATCGGGTAGTTGGACAGGATTTACATGATTTTCAAGATTTACATGTCAATCCTGAAAATCCTGTAATCTTGTACTTACATGATTTAACTACTTCCCTTCGCCTGGTTTTCTCGCTCACTCAAGACCTCGGCATTCGCGTAGCTGTTATAACCACCATCAGCTCTAGGGTGTACGTGATCGACTTGAGCCTGGTTAGGCGGCACTCGCGTATGAGTAATCCCCAGTTTTCTTGCCATGCCCTGAGAAACTGCCCGCACCGGCTCGACAAGCTCAGTCCCGCTTAGGTCACTTAACAACCGGCCCTGATTAAGTTCCCGGTTCTTTTCGCGAATTTTTTTCTTTTGTGTAGTTGGATCAAAGCTCCGGCCTGATTCAATTCGTGCCCGATCGTTTGTCGCCAATTCTTTGTACTTACTGTTACCCCATCGAGCGGCATCGAACGGCCTCACAACATCGGATCCTGGTTTGACGATCTCTGTTGAGAACTCTTCAAAGCTCAGAGTGACTTTCCGATCGTCGAAAACGTGTTTAAATTCGAGCTGCTGAGCCGCATCGTCCTTTCTCAAAACCTTCGCATGGAGGAACGGCGGTTTTTTGACGAGGAAGTCCTGGTTTACAGCAGCATTCACTTGCACTGGCCCGGTGGCTGCTTCTCTTCCGCTGTCCGCACCATCGGACGGATTGATCGTTCCCTGAATCCACCAGCGGCCATTTCTGATCTGCGGTTCCAGCGAGGTGAATCCATAACGCGTTCGGATAAGCGAAAGGATTGGATTCAGCAGTGCTCTACCAGCTCGGTTACCCGGTAGTCGTCTAATGGCCGATACCGCGGCATTCAATCCCAATCGCAAACGTTGTTGCGGATCTTGCGGTACTCCGGCCTGTGCTATCGCCCGACCTAATCTTCGCGCCTGCGCCACGATCCATTCCACGACGCGGTCGAGTGCTCGATCGATTGGGGCGCGGACGCGATCGATCACTCTGACGACTGCATCACTCACGCGCCCGAGTCCAACGAGGCGCGCGAGAAAACTGATCACGAGCGTCAGCAGGCCGGCCATCGTCTGCTCGACGCGATTTGCCGCAGCCGTGAGGTTGCCGCTCGCGATAGCGGCCATCGAGTCCAGGAAAGACATTGCGACTTGAGTGATCTGTCGCAGACGCTCGACGAAGAACATGACCGTGTTGTAAATCGCGATCACGGCCTGGATGAACGCGCCCGCAGGATTAAGACTGGTGATGAGCCGCGTGATTGCCGCCATCACAATCCGATCGCGCACGAACGTCATGATCTGCTCCATGACCATTTCGCGCAGGTTTGTCAGTCCCTGCTGGATCTGTTCCCACGCCGCCGCCGGTCCTTGCGTGACAAGCGTGACGACGAGCTGAAAACCGGTTTCGAGCGCGCGCACCGCAGTCTCACCGATTGCGCGCACGAGCTTCGTGCGAATGTTCTGCCACGTGAGACCGAGCACGCTCAGCACAAACTTGACGATCTCGCGGAAGTTGAATCCCTGCGGGATGTAGATGTTCGCGCCGCTCATGGCGCCCGTGAGCCAACCGATGAGGGAAGCGCGCAGGTGCGTGAGGAAGTTTGATCCAAACTGACGGAAGCCCTGAATGCCTGCGCGCACGAGATTACCAATGAAGCCGATCGGATCGCGGAAGATCGTGCGCAACGCACTCGACGCGCGCCGAATGTAAGGCATCGCGAGCGGTGCAAGCACTTCGAAGATGATCTGCAGCAGGCTAAAGACCTGCTCACCGGCCCACGTGATGAACTGGCCCGCAAAGTTGGCGAACACGCTACCGACACGCACGAACGCACGCGGCAGCAGCACAATGTCCATCAACTCGAGCGAACGCAACGCTTGTATGAATAAAGTCGGAATCTGAGAAACGAAGCTGAGTAATCCGCTGAGCGCACCCTGGAACCACGCCCACGCACGCGGCACTGCACGCGAGCGCTGCAGGTTGGTCCAAACTTCCTCCTGACCGATCAGTCGCATGAAGCCGCCGATGAGTGTTTCGGCATTGCGCGGTACGGCCTCGCCCGTGATCGGGTTGCGGCCGAGTACGGCGATCAGAAGGTTCCAGCCGCGCGTTTGGCTGGCGAGACGCGCCAGTGGTTGCAGGATCGCGTCTTTGATTAGCGCGATGATTCCGGTGACCAGCCGTCGTCCCAGACTGATGATGCGATCGATGGGC
>Ga0105238_10002084_pt1 | contig 20185 bp, 13 predicted proteins | sample KBSC34metaG_FD_81526 | JGI IMG/M metagenome (GOLD analysis project Ga0105238, IMG submission 81526) | Corn rhizosphere microbial communities from Kellogg Biological Station, Michigan, USA - KBS C3-4 metaG | ecosystem: Host-associated > Plants > Roots > Rhizosphere > Soil | place: Michigan, USA... | reverse complement strand
CAGGTTTTGCAGACCGCCTCCCAGTTTCTCACTCCCGCGCAACTGGGTACACTTCAACTTCTCGAGGGAGAAAATCTCAAGCTACTGCTCCAACAGCGGGATCAGAGACGCAAGGCACTCGGAGCCGGCCAATAGGAACTCTCGGCAACCTTCGTTGCGGCGAGAAATATATGCGCACATGTGCTCACAGATGGATCGTGCTGGCGGCAATCATCAGCGTGGGTGCCGGAGCGGTCCTCTCGCGCGTCATCGCACCGGGCGTTCGCGTCGAAAAAATAATGTTAACAGCAGACACGCCGGCGCTCCGAATTTTTCCCGAGACACCCGGGCCGCATCCTAAGGTGGTGCTCGCTCATGGAAACGGTGGTTCGAAAGAAATGATGTTCCGCTTTGGCGAGGCGCTGGCCGCCGCAGGTTTCGATTGCTATTCCGTGGATCAGGCGGGATATGGAGAATCACCGCAAACATGTTCCCACATCAACGTCCGTCGCTATTTCGTGGAGGCTGAACGGGCGCTTGGGGAGGTGGACGTTTTCATTGGCCATTCAATGGGGGGTGGAACCGGCTCTTGGAGCGTGCGTGAAGCGGGATTTCGTCCCAAACTTTTTATCGCTGTCGGTAATACGGCCACCTTGGGCGAGCACGGCCCACCGTCGCTTCTTTTATTCGGTCGGTTCGACGAATTCAGGCCGATGTTCGGAAGTTCTTTAAAACCTCAAACGAACGGGCAGCTTATTTTTTCTCCCTGGTCTGAACACATCCTTGAAGTCTACGATCCGGTGCTCGTGAAGTACGTGGTGAGAGCCGCTTGCGCTACCGAGGGCAAACCGGAACCTGCCGGAGTCACCGCGTGGCGATGGCGATTTGCCGGTCTTGTGATGGGAATAACGGGTGCATTGGGTTTAATGTTAGCCCTGCCTGAGCTTCATCCGATTTTCGCACGCAATCGCAGATATATTGTTCCCGGCATCCTGCTGATTGTTTTCGAGCTGACGCTAGGCAAGTGGGTGGGCGTCACTCCGCAAATTCGTCGCTTCCCTCAGCAACTCGTTTTGCTGCCAGTTATTTTGTTGATGTTAGCCGGCTTGGGCAGACTGAGGCTGCCACGATGGAGCTTGGCTGTCGTTACCGGGATATTGGCAATCGGCTGCCTGCCGATTATTGCCTATTTGGAATCTCACCAGGTTGAGAAATACTTTTTCTTTACCTTTACTCTAATGTGCGCCTTGTTGGTGAGCACGCTATTGATGTTCCCTGCAATAGCTGTCGGTCGAATTGCCGCCCGGCACGGGTCACGCTGGGATGGCGATATTGCAATGGCCATCTTTGCAGCGTATGTCATTGGGCAATTCATGCCGATTTGCTATTGAATATTCCCGGCTGATTAATTGGCTTGCCGTTGTTGTCCGGCGGCGAACAAAATGAATCGTGTTTCGCCGCGTTGCGAAAATAATCCTCTGTTGGTTTGCGCCGGGCCTTGTACTGGCGGCAGACGTTCCCTCCGCGCTCGTTTCAACGCCGAACTATTTCACCCGCACCTGGCAAGTCGAGCAGGGCCTCCCGCAGAACAAAGTGACTGCGGTGGTGCAGTCGCGCGATGGCTACCTTTGGGTGGGCACTTATTGCGGCCTGGCTCGATTTGATGGCATTCATTTCACGGTCTTTGACGACAGCAATACTCCGGAATTGCGCAGCAGCCGCATTACCAGCTTGTTTGAGGCGGACGACGATTCTCTTTGGATTGGCACGGAAAGCGGGGATGTCTGCCAATATAAGAACGGACGTTTCAATACTCCAACGTTGCGCTCGAATTCGAAGAGCGGAAAAATTTACGCCATCGCGGCTGATGACTCCGGAGACGTCTGGCTCCTGAATGAAGCGGGCGAATTAACCCGTGTGAGTGATGGCAAGGTCTTATCCCCCTCAGCCGGCCGGGTCTCAAAGGTCATAGCACTCGTGCGAGGACGTGATGGAACCGTTTGGGTGAATCGGGAAGGAGTGGTTTCGTCTTTAAAGAAGGGGGCCCTCTCGGTGGTGATTACCACCAATGATTACGTGCAGGGAGTCTGCGCCGCGCGGGATGGCGGGCTTTGGGTGGCGAGCAACGGCGGCATCCGAAAATTGAAGGATGAAAAATGGATTGCCGATCTGGGAGCGGCCCCGTGGGGCTGGGCAGCCGTTCCGAATTTTATGGAAGCTTCCGAAGGTGTGTTGGAAGCAGGCACTACCGATTCGGGGTTATGGCTGATTGCCGAACAGCACACCAACGCGCCCGTGCTGCATTTCACCGGCACCAATGGTTTGCCCTCGGATTGGATCATCTCCTTGTGTGAAGACCGGGAAAAGAATCTGTGGTGTGGCACAGGGGCGGGATTGGTCGTGATTCGAAAAAATAACGTCGAATCAATCGCTCCGCCCGACAAATGGAAAGGGCGACCAGTGCTCTCAGTGTTGCCCGCGCAAGACGGCGCATTATGGATTGGCACGGAAGGCGCAGGCTTATATCGGCTGCGAAACGGCAATTGGACGAATTTCGATGAGGTGCAGGGAATTCGCAATCCTTACATCTGGTCGCTGGCTGAAGATGGCGGCGGAAAAGTCTGGGCCGGTAGTTGGGGTGGTGGTGTGTTTGTCCAGTCGGAGGATCTTGCTCGTTTTTTGCCCGGGCTCGAAAATTTCCTCCTTCCCACGCCAGCACTCTCATTTTTGCACGGCGCGCTTTGGATCGGCACCACCTCGGGAGCGCTGCGCTATCAAAATGGAAAAATGGATCGATTCAATGAAATCGCAGGTGAACAATTCGGCGACGTTCGGGTAATCGCAGAAGACCAGTCGGGTGCGCTTTGGTTTGGGACAGCGGGAGAAGGTTTGGTTCGCCTGCAAAATGGGCAATTCCAGCGGTTTAAAAAATCCGACGGCTTATCCTCCGACTTCATCGAATGTCTGCATTTCGCGGACGATGGCACCTTGTGGATCGGCACGTTTGGCGGCGGCCTGAATCGCTTTAAGAATGGCAAATTCTCCGTGGTCGACCGCAAACAGGGGCTGCCAAATGGCGTCATCGGCCACATCGAATCCGACGGGCTGGGTTATTTGTGGATGAGTTCTTACGGCGGAATTCTGCGAGCCAGTGAAAAGGATTTAAATCACTGTGCCGACGGCGATTTGGCCGAGGTGCCTTTTTTTAGTTATGGCATCGATGACGGTTTGCCAACGCTTGAATGTTCCGAAGGTATGCAGTCTGCGGGAGCGAAAACCCCGGACGGTCGCTTATTGTTTCCCACCGTCAAGGGCCTGGTTGCGGTGAACCCTTCCGGTGTCAAAATGAACCAATTGCCACCCCCGGTGTTGATTGAGGAGTTGCGGGTGGACGACAAAAAGTTCGCGAGTGGCAACGAGGTTGGCGCACTGAAGATTCCTCCCGGCCGGCATCGCATGGAATTCGAATACGCCGGCTTGAGTTTCGTCGCGCCCGAGAAGGTGCGCTTCAAATGCCGGCTCGACAATTTTGACTCCGAATGGGCTGACGTGGGCGCTAAGCGCGTCGCAACCTATAATTACATACCGCCCGGCCGTTATCGCTTTCATGTCATCGCGTGCAACAACAACGGGGTGTGGAATGAAACCGGCGCCAGCCTGGCTTTCGAAGTGTTGCCTTATTTCTGGCAGACAACGTGGTTTCGTCTGCTGGGCGGATTGGCCACCGTGTTGGCGGCAAGCGGAGCGGTGTGGTTCGAGACGCGTCGGCGCATGCGGCGGCGCTTGGAGCGCGCCGAACGCCAGCGCGACATCGAGCGGGAACGCTCCCGCATCGCTCGCGACATTCACGACGATCTAGGGTCACAGCTCACGCGCATTACGATGATGAGTGAATCCGCTCGTGGTGATTTGGCGGATTCCGCGCGCACAGCAGCGGGGTTGCAAAAAATTTACGATACTGCCCGCGAGTTAACGCGCAGCATGGACGAGATTGTCTGGGCCGTCAGTCCGCGCCACGACACCCTGGAAAGTCTGGCCACGTATCTTGAAAAATTCGCGCAGGATTGGCTGACGACCACCGGCTTTCGCTGCCGCCTGGATTTGCCGCTGCAATTTCCCGAGGGACATCTGACTTCCGAAGTTCGGCATAACGTTTTTCTGGCATTCAAGGAAGCGTTGCATAACGCCGTGAAACATTCCGGCGCATCGGAAGTTTTAATTCGATTCTCCATGAAGGAAAAATCTTTTGAACTGGCGATCGAAGATAATGGTCGCGGTTTTCCCGCTGATGAAAAAGCGAAGGAATCTTCCTCCGCTCGGGGCCGGGTTGCCTCTGGCAACGGGCTGGACAATATGAAACGGCGGCTGTCTGCCATCGGGGGCACATGTGAAATTCAAAGCGCGCCAGGGAACGGGACCAAGGTAATTTTTTTCGTCCCGCTTAATGCTGTAGCTGCCGCAAAATCAGTCTGTTAGGCATCCTTCTCTTCAACATCGTTATTTTTAACGACATGACGGTCTCGCACGACTTTGGGAGATTGCGATCGTGCCAGTTCCCCATCATTGCCTGTGCGGTTTATCGAACCTCGAACGGTTAACCCCTGCTCGTGAATTACGGGAGATTCGGCCCCTAAACCCTATTCCTATGAAAAGATCGACCAAGTCAAAAATCATTTTGGCGGCGTGCCTGCTAACTGGTGGCTTGCTGACGGCCCGTGCCACTCAGACGGTGCGTGAGTTGTTTGATAATTTGTCCCATAACCCAAACACCTCCGACGGGACAACCATCGACGGAATGACCAGTGACGCGACCTCGATTGGTCTTTCGACCGGGTATTGGACCAACAATCCGCCCGGCAGCACGGGAATTGGTTATAAGGGCAGTTGGAGCGAAGATTGGGTTCTCGGTGGCCTGCAAGGAAACATTGTCCCTGACACCGCGAGTGGAACACACGGTCTCCTCGACCAATACACCGGCAATCTCAATACACTGATCGATACGAATACCGGCAGTCCCTACGGCACTTTGTCGCCACAGATTTATGCGACGCATCCTTTGGATCCGAGCGCGTACGTAAATTTCAAATCCGCCGGCACGAACTGGTTTAGCGTGCGCATCGAGAAAAGTTATTCCTGGGCGGTGGGTGATTCATCGGCGGGCTTGGGTCTTTCGACCGGCAACGGAACCAACGACCACTTCGTTGGCGTTGGTGTGACCCGCCCGGGAACTTTCTCGCCTCTGGGCGCCGATATCGGTGACACCGATTATGTAACGCAGGGTACCTTGGGCCAGCCTGGTATTTCCGGCGAGGACGACACCGGCGGACCTTATCTTCCTTTGGCGACAGGTCCAGCGCAGTTGTGGAACAGCGGCCCGGGCGCTGTTAATTGGGCGGAGGCGGGACTGTTGGTCGGACGCCTGGTGACCTCCCCGACAGGCGCCTCGGAGCTGGATGTCGTAACTTTCCTGCCGAATTCCGCAGTCGCTAATCTGACAATGGACCCCAGTTTGATTACCTGGGACGCGACGTACACTTTCAATGAAACAAATATCATGACCCAATTGCTCGTGTGGATGCACGGGAACAATGTTGAGTATGATGCCGTTCGCATGGGCACAACCTTTGGAGACGTGGTGGGTTTGGAACTGATCGGCGGATCGGTCGCGGGCCCCACGAATACGGTTTATGCCGGCACCACGGTGACAGTCTCGCAAAATGCTCAAGTAAACAGCGGCAATACACCGATGACTTTTCAATGGCTTAGCAATAACGTCGCCTGGGATCTGACAGCCACGAATGCCAATCTGGTGCTTTCGAATTCAACAACCGATTTCTCGGCCAATTACAGCGTTATTGTGAGCAATAATTTCGGCATGCTCACCAGCGCGCCCGTCCATGTCACCTTCCTGCCGACGACTCCGGTATTTTTCACGAGCAAACCGACTTCAATTTCTCGTTACATCGGTGCCCCGCAGGCGGCCTTCACGACCTTCGTAGACGGCACCCCGCCTTATACGTATCAATGGACGCATGCGGGCACGAATTTTGGCGCGCCGGTCACTACCGCCAGCCAGTCCAACACCTTGGTCCTGCCGACTCCGCTTGTAAACGGTGAGGGCGGCAATTACTCGGTGTTGGTATCCAACGACTACGGCTCGACCAATTCTGGCAACGTATCTTTGTCAATCATTGTCCCGCCAGCCGGCTCATTTGCGGCTGCGGTTATTGCGAATTCGCCTTGGGGCTATTGGCGTCTGGATGACAATGTAACGGCGGGGAATCCCGGACTTGCCGACCTTTGGGGCAACAACAGCGGTACAGTGGTCGACGTTGCCGCTCCTACTTTCGACGCTTCAGCCGCCCCGTACGTGGGTTTCCCGAAGCCTCACTTGGGAATCACGTTGAATAATAACGGCGTTAATGCGTGCCGAGTCAACTTGCCGAAGCTTCCGGTTTGGACAAATCAGATGACGTTCGTTTTCTGGGTGACGAACGGGGCCGCCCAGATGTGCAGCATGAACGGCTATGGCAATGGGTACGGATTATACAATAATAACGGCGAGTTGATATTCGAATGGGCCGGCCTCGGAGCTCCCTCCGCGAACGGCGGAATGGATACCGGCCTGCAAGTCCCGAAATCGGGTTGGACGTTTGTGGCGCTGGTGGTTGAGCCCACGCAGGCTTCCATCTATGTCGGAAACGATAACTCGAGCCTCGTCTCGTCAGTACTCACCGGCTTGACCCTCCAATCCTCCGATCAAACGGGTGATACCGCCAATTTATACGCCCCCGGCCTCGGGCGTATGCAATGGCCTTACGCTGAGGATGGTGGTGGCGCCCCCTGGACCACCATGGCCGGCACTTGGAGTGATGTGGCGATCTTTTATAGCTCGTTGTCGCCCGCTGCCATCACCAACTTGTACTTGTCCGGCGTTGGCCAGGCGGTCTATGGCGGCCCCGACGGACAGGGTAATCTCAACATGACCTGGAACCCGGCCTTTATCCTGCAACAGTCCAGTTCGTTGCTGGGACCTTGGACGGATGTCTTGGGTCAGCCCACTCCGCCTTACGGCGCGCAGATCAATCAGGGGGTGCCACAGTTTTACTACCGAGTCAGGCAGTAAGTTGGGGGAGGAAGTGCGAGGGCTGGAGCAATTGGGAGTTGCTCCAGCCCCTTTTTTGCCATGAATGAAGTTTTAGGTTCACGTATGAGTTCTTGCATCACGATCAATCGATTCAGCCCACCTCTCGATGCCGGCGAGTTGCTCGCGCGGTCCGCGCTTTTTCGCGAGCTGGCGGCTGAACGCGAGGAAATCTTGCGGCATAAATGGTTCGAGTCCGAAAAGGCGGGCCGGGACATCGGTTTCGAACAAGCCCTGGTCAACTGGATTCTGCATCACCGCGCCCAATGGCGCGCAACCCGACGAAACGTGCCAACCGTCGAGTTGCAGACCATCGAATGACTTCAGTAGATTTGCTCCGGTCAATGGCTGAGTCATGGTCTGAGAATTTTCGTCGCCTTTTAGAGCTACGACTGGTTGGATTCAATAGTCTTCCAAAATATGAGTATGTCTGCGTATCACAAAATCCCTTCTGACTTCGAATTTCACAATCCCAGGCATTTGTTCCGGCCTTTGCTGCTTCTCTCAGCATTGCTGTTAGCCTGCGGAAGCGCGACACCGCTTCAGGCGGTCGAGCCGCCCCGTGAGCACCTTTCACTCGATGCAAACTGGAAATTCCGTCTCGGCGACGATTGGCCGGAAGCGCTGCGTCTCGATAAGGCTGGCGCAAGTACCGGGCCGGCAGCGGAGAAATTCGCCGACACAACCTGGCGGACCGTCCAGCTGCCGCACGACTGGGCCATTGAGTTGCCCTTCGACCAAAGCGCCGATGGCAGCCACGGGTTCAAAGCGCTTGGTCTGAATTTCCCAAAAAATAGTATCGCTTGGTATCGACGTGTATTTGACTTGCCGAAAGAGGACCAAAGCAAACGCATCTGGCTCACCTTCGACGGCGTCTTTCGTGACGCAACGGTCTGGGTCAACGGTTGGCTCGTCCGCCGCCATGAAGGTGGCTACTATCCGTTCCGCGAGGATATCACCGACATCGTAAAATTGGGCGGCCACAACGTGATTTCCGTTCGCGTGGACGCCACAAAGGTTGAGGGCTGGTTTTATGAAGGCGCCGGCATTTACCGGCACGTATGGCTGGACAAAACTTCACCGGTAGCCATCGCACCGGACGGAATCTTTGTCTCGCCTCGCTTTGAAAAAAATCTCCCCAACGGCAATCCTGAAATCCTGGTGGAGGCAAATCTCTTGAATGCCACCACGAATGACGCGAAGGCAACCGTGACTTGCGAAATTATTTCGCCCGAAGGCAGGTCAGTGCGGAAGTTCTCGGGAACAGAAACGGTGGATCGCGAGGCTCATGCAGTCGCGAAATTATCTTCGAAATTGCCATCGCCCGTCCTTTGGTCACCCGAATCACCTCAACTCTACAAACTGATCACAACGGTTTCAGTCGCCAGCAAAATTGTTGATGAAAAGGAAACTGCGTTCGGCGTGCGCACGGTCGGTTTTGATGCGACCAACGGATTTTTGTTGAACGGCAAACATTATGAGATCTACGGCACCTGCAATCACCAGGACCACGCCGGAGTGGGTGCGGCGATTCCCGATGCCTTGCAGGAGTTTCGCGTGAAGCAGTTGAAGGCGTTCGGCTGCAATGCCATTCGCACCTCGCACAATCCCCCCACGCCGGAATTGCTTGATGCCTGTGACCGGCTCGGCATGCTCATCATGGACGAGAGCCGCCTGCTCGGCAGTGATATGGAAAACCTGCGCAAGTGGGATGACCTGATCCGTCGCGACCGCAATCACGCCAGCGTCGCCATTTGGAGTGTCGCTAATGAAGAGTTTTCCGTGCAGGACTCGCCGCAGGCAGCCAACGCCGCGCGCACGATGCAAAATTACGTCAAGCGCCTCGATCCCACGCGTCCCGTCACCTACGCCGCGCCGGAAGGTGATACGTTCGCGGGCATCAATTCCGTCATCGAAGTACGCGGTTGGAATTATCACATCGGCTCCGGCATGGACTCCTATCACGCCAAGCACCCGAATCAGCCAAATGTCGGGACCGAGCAGGCCAGCACCGTGACGACACGCGGTGAGTATGAGAACGACACGGCGCGTGGCTACGTCAGCGCCTATGGCAACAAGACAAGCTGGTCGAATCTTGCGGAGGAATGGTGGGGTTATTTTGCCGATCGCCCATGGCTTTCCGGCGGGTTCGTATGGACCGGTTTCGATTACCGCGGTGAACCCACTCCCTATGGCTGGCCGTGCATCAACTCGCATTTCGGCATTCTCGACACCTGCGGTTTTCCGAAGGACGACATGTATTATTATCAGGCGTGGTGGACCACGAACGTCGTGCTCCACGTCCTGCCGCATTGGAATTGGCCCGGCAAGGAAGGAAAAGAAATCCGGGTGGACGTGTTAAGCAACTGCAAACAAGTCGAGTTGTTTTTGAATGGCGCCTCGCTCGGCAAACAAACCATGGAGCCCAACTCGCGATTGACCTGGAAAGTGAAATACGCCCCCGGGACTTTGAGCGCCAAGGGCTTCGACAAATCCGGAAACATGATCGCCGAAACGAAGGTGGAAACCACGGGCGACGCCTCACGAATCGTGTTGACGCCCGACCGCAAAACCATCAACGCCGACGGTCAGGATGTCAGCGTGTTCACGGTTTCCGCGGTTGATGCACAAGGCTGGATGGTTCCGGTCGCACAAAACAAAATCCATTTCGCCATTGAAGGCGCGGGAAACATCATCGGCGTTGGCAATGGTGATCCGAGTTCTCACGAACCGGATGTGTATGTGCCCAACGCGCCGTCGCATTTCATCGCAGTCAAGAATTGGCGATGGGCGCTCGCGGCATTTCCAAAAAACCAGAGCGTTGCTCCGGAGTACGCACCCGATTTTGACGATTCAAAATGGAGCCGGCTTGGCGGCAGTGGTTCAATTGAGGCGCGAAATACCACGGCCATTTATCGTGCGCATATTAATTTGACCGAAGAGGATCTGAACGGCGACAGCGCATTGATCTCGTTTGGCGGCTGCGATGATGAGGGCTGGTATTTTGTGAACAACCAGTTCGTAGGCGAATCGCACGATTGGCAGGCACAACCGGCCTTTGACATTAAGAAATATCTTCATGTTGGCGACAACGTGATCGCTGTGGGCGTTTACAACAACGAAGGGCAGGGCGGGTTGAACCCCGATGTCAGTGTGCAATTCGCCGGCCACGCTGCAGTCTCCGCCTGGTCGCGCAGCCTGTTTAATGGTTTGGCGCAAATCATCGTGCAATCCACGCGCGATGCCGGCGAAATCAAATTAAGCGCCACTGCCGATGGCCTCGCGTCGGCGATTTCGACGGTTCAAACGCAACCCGGCGCGCCAAGGCCGTCCGTCCCGTAAAATGTGAGGTAATGGCAATGACTATGAAAATCACAACGTTACTGTTGCTCGTATTCACCGCCGGCGCTTTCGTTACTCGCGGCCAAACCAATCAGCCGGTGGATGACTGGAAACCGGCGCCGTCAAATCAGCCGGGCCAGCAATACCCGCAAGTGAACTCCGAGGGCCGCGTCCGCGCCCGCATTCGGGCGCCGCAGGCGCTGGATGTTCAACTCGACATCAGCGGCAAGAAGTTTCCCATGACCAAAGATGCCGATGGCATGTGGACCGGCGACTCCACCCCGCAGGATCAGGGTAATCACTACTACGGACTGGTGATCGACGGCGCGCAAGTCTCGGACCCGAACGGCTCTTTTATTTTCGGCTCCGGCGCCTGGCGCAGCGACATCGACATTCCCGCAATCGATCAGGACTTTTATGCTCTGAAAAATGTGCCGCACGGACAATTGCGCGAGTTATTCTATTTCGGCAAAACCAGCAACACCAACCGCCACTGCTTTGTGTACACGCCGCCTGATTACGACAAAGACCCGAACAAGCGATTCCCGGTGCTCTATCTGCAACACGGCTATAACGAAAATGAAACCGGTTGGGGACATCAGGGTTGCGCGGGATTCATTTTGGATAATTTGATTGCGGAAGGGAAAGCGCGGCCGTTCATCGTGGTGATGGAAAATGGCGGGATCGCCCTGGGCGGTAACAGGCCGCCGGGTGGCGGACGTGGGCCGGGCGCGCAGAGCCGCGGCAGCGGGCGCGGGGGCTTTGATTTCAGTGCATTCGAACACGCCTTGATCGAAGATGTCATTCCGTACATCGACGCAAATTTCCGCACCATTGCCGATCAACCCCACCGGGCGCTGGCCGGCCTTTCCATGGGCGGTATGCAAACGCATACCATTTCTCTCGCCCACATCGATACATTTTCGCACATCGGAATGTTTAGCGGCGGCAGCATCGCCACCAACGAAATCGCCGACATGGCCGCTTTTAAGCAGAAGGTCAAACTGGTGTTTGTCAGCTACGGCAGTCGCGAGAATGGTGCGACTGGAAAAACCAACGTGTTGGCGCTGAAAGAAGCCGGTATCAACAGCGTATATTACGAATCTCCCAATACCGCGCACGAATGGCAAACCTGGCGCCGGAGCCTGCATGAATTCGCGCCCCTGTTGTTCAAGGAATGACTATTTCCGTCAGGTAAATTGCAAGCGGTCTTTTTCCAGCCGAGTTGCTGAAGTCGTGAATTTCTGCCGCATTTGTGGGAAACCCTCAAGGTTCGCCGCTTTCCGGAATTTCCCGCTAGGGGTGTGATTAAACCCGGTGCGGCTTTCGTCCTCCTCATCGTCCTCGAATTTTCGATATTCCCGAGGCGCGACGACGACCATGAGGACGATGACGAAACTATTCCTCACCCACTTCCAATCACACCCTCCCGCTAGCCACACTAAAATTTGGAATTGCTGTCTCCGCTTGACGGGCTTATGTTTGTGGAGCTGCCCGATTATTTGCGCACGAGCCTATCGTGAAAACTGACGACAATCCTTCCAAGCCTTCCCGAGCTAAGATTAAGCCTGTGAATATCACGGTTTCGATCGTGGAAGATGACGCGCCATTGCGGGCAATTTTGAACGACTGGATTCGCAACGCCGAAGGGTTTAAATGCGCCGGTATCCACGAGAACGCCGAGGCAGCCATTGCCGCGTTGCCCAAGGAGAATCCCTCCGTCGTCCTCATGGATATCAACATGCCCGGCATGAGCGGCATCGAGTGCGTCCGCCGCCTGAAGCCGCAAATGATGACGACGCAGTTCATGATGCTTACCGTCTATGAGGACCCTGATCACATTTTCAAGGCACTTTCATCCGGTGCGAGCGGCTACCTTCTGAAACGCACACCGCGCACTGAATTGCTGGCCGCCATCAAGGAAATTCACGCCGGCGGTTCGCCGATGAGCAGCAACATCGCTCGCAAAATCGTCCAGTCCTTCCAACGATTCAACAACACCTCGCCTTCCGATCCCGGCAATCTCTCGCCGCGGGAAAAAGAAGTGCTGGAGTTGCTCGCGCGCGGTTACCTTTACAAGGAAATAGTCGAGGCATTGCATATCAGCATGCCAACGGTGAACACGCACATCCGCCGCATTTACGAGAAATTGCACGTGCGCTCCCGCTCGCAAGCCGTCGCCAAATTCACCCACATCCCGAACCCGATCGTTTCGGAATGAGGTGGCGTTCCGATTACACGGAGCACAACCTAAGGTAACGCCACACATCTGACGCTTCAAAACCGAGATACCCAGGAGAACTCTGGGCTAGACTGCGTCGCCTGTCGCGGACAAGCTAATTGCACGGCCACTCAGTCACATCTCTACCTATGAAAACTCGATGGATGATTCTCCTGTTCGCTATCGGATTGACTTTGCAATCCGCGCCAGCGGCAAATCCAATCGTCGGAATATCACCGCGCTATTGCAACCCGCTGCCGATGGTAAGTGGCGGCGGCACATCCGCCTCGGGCGACGTCACTGTCATTCGAGAAAACGGCAAATATTACATGTATTGCTCCGGAGGTGGAGCGTGGGTTTCCGACGATTTGTTGAATTGGACGTTGCATCGCATTCCGAACGTTCCGGTTGCGCCCCACGTGGTGAAATACAACGGCGCGTTCTACCTGTGCGGAAACGACGGCCCGCTCTTCAAAGCCGATAACCCGCTCGGCCCCTTCACAAAAGTGGGTGATTGGCAGAATACCCCTGGAGTCTCAGGTGGTTGGAACGGCGCGTTCGACATGGACATTTTCGTCGACGACGACAACAAACCATATCTCTATTATCCCGGACGGGGAGTGAGTGGGATTTTCGTTGTGCCGCTGGATGCCAACGACCTGACCAAATTTGCCGGCCCGCCCAGGCATCTATTCGGCTTCAACAAGGATCACATTTGGGAACGCTACGGTGAGATGAACGAATACCCCGATGTCGCGTGGGTGGAAGGTCCCTGGCTGCAAAAACGAAAGGGCGTTTATTATCTCGAATACTCCGCGTCCGGAACGCAGTGGAAAACGTATGCCGACGGATATTACACCGCCAAAAGCCCGATGGGCCCGTTCACCTATGCCCCGAACAATCCCTTGCTCCGCAAGACAGACGGTCTCGTGACCGGAACCGGTCACGGCAGTATTGTGGAAGGGCCAAATGGAACCTTGTGGCAGTTCTACACGATCGTGTTGGACAATCCGCCCGGCGGCCGTCGCATTGGCATGGACCCGGTGGCATTCGATAAAAGCGGCAATATGTCCGTGCACATCACGGACACGCCGCAATGGGCTCCCGGCGTGCTCGCGAATCCCGCGAAAGACGGAGACTCCGGCTCAATTCCACTCACGATTCATAAAATGCGTGCCATGAATGCGCTGTCCAAATTCTCCTCGCAACAACCCGGTCGCGATTCCGCGTATGCCATCGATAATTCCAGCGGCACCTGGTGGGAACCGAGCCCCATCGACTCGCAGCCGTCACTCACTATTGAGCTAAGCCCCGCCACGCGTTTCGATGTCGTCCAGTTGTTTACAATTGATTCCGTTCGCCTGATGTTCACCGGCGGAAACCGCTTTGGCGGACGAGCCAACGCGGGAACAAACAATGCGGAGACTGTGACGAACGCAGTGTCGAGCAACGCGTATCAATACCGGATCGAAGTTTCCAATGGGGGCGAAGAATTCACGACCGTGCTGGACCAAAGCTCGAATGATACCGTGCGCAATACCATCTTTGAGGAGATTCCACCCATGAAATGCCGTTTCGTCCGGTTGACCATGATCAACTGGCCGCGTACCACACCATTGGGGATTATTGAATTCACTATTTTCGGCAAGCCGGCGGATTCGCTACCTGCCAGAGTGCCAATACCCGTGATGCCTTCAGAAAAAATATCGCCCTGAACCCCACGGCTCTCTTTCGCAGAAAGAAAAATAAAACGATCAAATTCAGATATGGCAATTCCTCAGCGACGTATTCTGTTTGGGATTATTTCCACTTTGTTCATGGCGAAAGCCATGGCAAGTCCTACCGCTCCCAATTCCAATCTGCTTTGGTACGAGCACCCGGCGGAAAAATGGGTCGAGGCGTTGCCCGTGGGTAACGGGCGCTTGGGCGCCATGATCTTCGGCCAGCCACAAAGCGACCGCCTGCAACTGAATGAAATCACCATCTGGAGCGGCCATCCGCAACCGGATGCCGACCGCGCGGACGCTTACCAGAGTCTCCCGGAACTGCGCCAATTGATTCGCGACGGCAAATACGCTGAAGCGGAAAAGTTCGCGAACGCGCATTTTAATGGCCCCGCGCCTTACGATGCTTCCTATCAAATGCTCGGTGATTTGAAATTCGAGTTTCAATTGCCCGAGGGCGCAGTGACGAATTACACCCGCTCGCTTGATATCGATTCCGCCCTCGCCAAAGTGGAGTTTTCCGTTGGCTCGGCCAAATTTGAGCGCGAGGTGTTCTCCAGCGCGCCCGACCAGGTGCTGGTGGAACGGCTTACAACTACCGCCCGGCATGGCTTGAATTTTACCATGAAACTGTCGCGCCCAGCTTCTGCCCAAACCAAGGTTGTCGGCAATGACACGCTCGTGATGACTGGCAATACGGACATGCCGAAACTCAAGGGCAACGTGGACTATGAAGCCGACGCTCGCATTCTGGTCAAAGGCGGCAAAGTTACCGGAACGACGGATGGTCTGAAAGTGGAAGGCGCCGATGAGGCCATCGTGCTGCTCACCTGCGCTACCTCGTATGCGCTCGATTACTTCCACAATTTTCGGGGCGCAAATCCGCACATGGCCGCACAACGTTTGGAGGCGGCGTCCAAAAAATCCTACGCCAAACTCAAATCAACGCACGTGGCAGATTATCAAAAATATTTTCGCCGCACGCAACTCAATCTCGGATATTCTGAGGCCGTAAAACTCCCCACCGACGTTCGCTTGAAAAATTACGGCGGTGGCACCAATGATCCGGCCTTGACCGCGCTTTTCTTCCAATTCGGCCGATATTTGATGATTTCCTCCAGCCGACCGGACAATCCGCTACCCGCAAATCTCCAGGGCATTTGGGCGGATGGTTTGAATCCCCCGTGGCAGAGCGACTACCACGTGAACATCAATCTCCAGATGATTTATTGGCCCGCTGAACCCGCGAACCTCGGAGAAATGCAATTACCCCTGTTGAACTTGACGACAAATTTCGTCGCGCCGGGCACAAAAACGGCCAAGGCCTACTTTGGACCCGACTCACCGGGTTGGGTGCTTGGTTACACCGCGAACGCCTGGGATTGGACCAGTCCCGGACAGCGTTTGTCGTGGGGCATCTGGTTTGGCGGCAGCGGTTGGCTGTGCCGGCATTTGTGGGAGCATTACGCGTACACGCAGGACAAAAAATATTTGCAGGCGGTTTATCCCACGATGCGCGGCGCGTCGGAATTTTGGCTGGCTAACATGATTGAAGGCAAGGACGGCAAGTTGATTACTTCACCAGCTTCCTCGCCGGAAAATTCTTTCGTAACGGATGAACACGTCTCGGCTTCGGTAACTGAGGGCGCCACGATGGACCGGGAAATCGTTTGGGATTTATTCGACAAAACGGCGCGCGCTGCGAAAGCGCTCGGGACGAATGCGGATTTCGCCGCGAAACTTCTCGAAGCTCGCGATCGAATCCGGCCATTGCAAATCGGAAAAGCCGGGCAACTGATGGAATGGAACGGCGACTGGGATTTAAATTCCCGCGATCCGCACCATCGGCACGTATCGCATTTGTATGGATTGTATCCGAGCGACCAGATTAATCCATTGACCATGCCCGAGTTGACCGCAGCGGCCAAAAAATCCCTCGAGTTGCGCGGTGACAACGGCACCGGTTGGTCCATCGCATGGAAGGAAAATCTCTGGGCGCGATTGCGGGACGGCGACCACACGTTGCGATTGCTCGCAGACCAATTGCATTTCACCACCGAAAATCGCGTGGTCATGGAGGAAGCCGGTGGCACTTATCCGAATTTGTTCGATGCCCATCCGCCGTTCCAAATCGACGGCAATTTCGGCGCGGTCTCCGGCATCACGGAAATGTTGCTTCAAAGTGAGGAACATTATACCGACCCGAAATCAGGCCTGGAGTGCTACGTCATCGACGTGCTTCCCGCCTTGCCGAAATCCTGGCCAAACGGCGACGTCAAAGGCTTGCGGGCGCGCGGCGGCTTCAGTGTAGACATCTCGTGGCGCGATGGAAAATTGGTCGAAACGATCATCCATTCGGACAGTGGCCATCCCGCTCGACTGCGCTATGGAGCAACCACGGAGGATTTAGTTTTGAAGGCGCACGGGAATTTTACCTGGCGCGCAAAATGAGTAATCCCACGCGGCCGAATGCAATTCGACGGATAGCGTATGTCGTTCGTCGTATTCATTGTCCAGGTGTTCTCGCTAGAATATTGCCGTTAAATCGCATCCATACAACGTGGTCGGTGTCGTAACCTTGCCAACGGCAGGTCCATCTGGAGGTACACCACAACCAAACATCCATTTCCTAACGAAAACCGAATAGTCAAAATGAAACGAGCATTGCTGATTGTCGCAGGACTGCTTCTCTTGAACACGAGTGCATTTTCGCAAAACACGAATTTCTGGATCTTCCTCTGTTTCGGCCAGTCGAACATGGAAGGCTATCCCGGCATTCAAGACGTAGACAAGGGCCCGGTGGACGAGCGCTTTCAGATGCTCGCCGCCGTCGATTTTCCCAATCAACAACGCAAAATGGGCCAATGGTATCCTGCCGTGCCGCCCTTGTGCCGCCCCGGCACGGGACTTTGCCCGGTTGATTTCTTCGGCCGCACGCTCGTCTCCAACCTCCCGCCCAATATCAAGGTGGGCGTCGTGAATGTCGCTGTGGCGGGGTGCAAAATCGAACTCTTCCAAAAAGACAACTTCAAGGACTACGCCTCCACAGCCGCTTCCTGGATGCAGAACATCATCAAGACCTACGACGGAAATCCTTATCAGCATCTCGTCGACATGGCAAAGCTCGCCCAGAAGGATGGCGTCATCAAAGGCATTTTGTTGCATCAGGGCGAATCCAACAACGGCCAAAAGGATTGGCCGGCCAAGGTGAACGGCATTTACGAAAACTTGCTGAAAGACCTGAACCTGAAAGCCGCCGACGTGCCTCTGATCGTTGGCGAACTTGTCCCCGCCGATCAAAAAGGCGCCTGCGCGGGCATGAACAAGATCATCGATGATATCTCTGCCACGATTCCCACGGCTCACGCGGTTTCCGCGACAGGTTGTGAGGGCCGTCCCGATCATTTGCATTTCACTCCGGCGGGTTACCGTGAATTGGGAAAACGTTATGCAGAAACGACGTTGCCCCTGTTGGGTGTCAAAGCCGCCGAAGCCAAGTAATCCAATGAGAACCAGTTCCTTGGCGGTGTTGAGCGTGGGCGCTTTGCTTTTCGCCGCCCAGGCTTTTGCGACAAATCCGCTGATTACGGATCAGTTTACCGCCGATCCCACCGCGCGTGTGTTCGAAGGAAAAATTTACGTTTATCCTTCGCACGATATTCCCTTCAGCCCCGGCAAAGGCCGCACCAACTGGTTCATCATGGAGGATTACCACGTCTTCTCATCCGAAAATCTGAACGATTGGACCGATCACGGAATGATTCTGAACCAAACCAACGTGCCTTGGTTGGGGCAGAAATCGTATGACATGTGGGCGCCGGATTGTGTTTTCAAAAACGGCAAATATTACTTTTATTTTCCGACGGGTGGCAGAATCGGCGTGGCGATTTCTGACAAACCTTCCGGTCCGTTTAAGCCGGAAGAAAAGCCCATCGCGGGCGCCAACGGAATTGATCCTTGCGTGCTCATCGACAAGGACGGTAGCGCGTATTTATTCTGGGCGCGCGGGCGGATTTCCGTCGCGAAGCTGAAGGATAACATGGTGGAACTGGATTCCACGCCAATGGTCATCACCAACCTGCCCACGAAAGGTCTGATCGAAGGGCCATTCGCGTTCGAGCGCAACGGCATCTATTATTTGACCTACCCCCACGCCAACACGAACACGGAACGTCTCGAGTATTGCACGAGCAAAAGTCCGATGGGGCCATACGAGTATAAAGGCGTCATTCTCGATGAATCTCCCAGTGGCTGCTGGACCGTGCATCAATCCATGGTGGAATACCAAGGGCAATGGTATCTCTTTTATCACGACAAGGATTTGTCCCCGGATTTCGACAAGAACCGCGCCATCCGCGCGGAGTACTTGTATTTCAACGACGATGGAACGATCAAGAAAGTCACTCCCACACTCCGCGGCGTCGGAATCGTTGATGCAAAAAGCAAAATCCAAATCGACCGCTACAGCGAAATCAGCAATCAGGGCGTGACGAATTCTTTTCTCGATGAATCAAACCATTTCGGCGGCTGGAAAATTTCGCTGAGTCAACCGAAGACCTGGGTGAAATTTGATCGCGTGGATTTTGGCAGAGGCGCTGTGAAATCCGTGAACGTGCGTGCGTTGGCCGCAAAAGGCAGTTCCATCGAAATCCACCTCGATAAGGCGGACGGTCCGCTGCTGGCCAAAGTGGATATTCGCAAGGGGAACGATTGGAAATCCGTGCAAGCCAAAATAAAAAATGCGCCCAATGGCGTTCACAATCTCGTCGTGACCCATGCCGGCAATGACAGCGTTGATCTCGACTGGATCAGCTTTGAATGACGCCAGATCGATTCGTAACGACGTGGCGATTGATGGTCGCGATGGTTGCCTTGCTTGCCCGTGGAATCTGCCTCGGCAAAGACTCGTGTTTCGATTGCCATCGCGTGATGGAAGGCACGAGTCTGAAATTTACGAATGACATTCATTTTGCGAAATCGATCAGTTGTTCAGATTGCCACGGCGGCAATCCCATGGCTTCGGAGCAGAACATTGCGATGAATGCCACCAACGGCTTCAAGCTTCGCGTTCAGCGGGCCGGCGTGCCGCAATTCTGCGGCGGCTGTCATGCCGACGCCGTCGTAATGGGCAAATACGAATCGCAACCAAAAGTGGATCAATTGGCAAAATATCAGTCAGGCGTTCACGGCAAACTCCTCGCGGGAGGTCGCAAACGCTCAGCCGAATGCGTGGATTGCCACAGCGTCCACAATACCCGCGCCGTAAACGACCCGCTTTCCACGGCCAGTCCGCAGCTTATATCCAAAACCTGTGGCAAGTGCCACGAACCGACGTTTCAAGCGTTTGCCGAAACGAAGCACGGCAAACAGTTTGTGACAGAACATCAGCCCGGATGCACGGTATGTCATTCCGCGCACGACACCGCACCCGCCACGCTCGCGATGCTTTCCGGCCCGAACTCTGTCTGCACGCCTTGCCACGCCGAAGGAACCGCGCCCGCGAAGCTCGCTCAGGACATGGCGCGGTATCTCACCGAGTTGGAGACGTCCGGATCGAAAGACGCGCTCGCTCGGGCGCGCGTCGCTGTACATACTCTTGATTTGGAGGCCATCAAAAAAGCGGCCAATACTGTTCCGGCTGAAAACAGCAGCAACTGACGACATCACTAAACACCGCACACATCGAAAGAACACGATAATGAAAATCAACCGCCGAGAATTTCTGGAGCGTTCGCTGGTGGTGGGCGCCGCCGCCACCTTGCCACTGAAGTCGTT
>Ga0105238_10002067_pt1 | contig 20266 bp, 12 predicted proteins | sample KBSC34metaG_FD_81526 | JGI IMG/M metagenome (GOLD analysis project Ga0105238, IMG submission 81526) | Corn rhizosphere microbial communities from Kellogg Biological Station, Michigan, USA - KBS C3-4 metaG | ecosystem: Host-associated > Plants > Roots > Rhizosphere > Soil | place: Michigan, USA... | reverse complement strand
TGCATATGGCGGCAGCGAGATAGAAACGGTGGTTCACATGCGCCTCTTGGCAGTCAGCGACTGACTTGGCGGGTGCCGTAGCACACCCCGTGCCCGGATGCTATTACGGCGGCTGCCTACACGGAAAGGTCAAATCTTCCGCGATCGGCGTCGGCGATAATCCAGACCGATGGAGAACTCCAAAATGTCGGAGTCTCGAGGACAGTTGAATTGAGCGCCCCACCGAACATCTAATGGGAGAGAGGCACCTCCCATCTCACGACCCATCATCAACATCGACGACCTGCGACGGGCGGCGAAAGCCCGCCTGCCGCGCGTTGCTTTCGATTACCTTGACGGCGGCGCCGACGACGAGATCACCCTTCGCGAGAACAGCCGCGTCTTCGACGACATCGTGTTTCGTCCGCGCTACGGCGAGCCCGTTCCGTCCGTCGATCTCTCGACCACCGTGCTCGGGCAGCGGATTGCGGTGCCGTTCATCCTGGCGCCGATTGGCAGCAGCCGGATGCTCTGGCCCCGCGCCGAGGCGCTCGCCGCCGCGGCGGCGGGCGCGGCCGAGACAATATATACGCTCTCCACGCTATCGGGCACCCGTCTCGAAGAGGTCAAGGCGGCCACCAGCGGGCCCTGCTGGTATCAGCTGTATCTGTGCGGCGGGCGGGACGTGGCGCGCGCGGGCATCGACCGGGCCGCCGCGGCCGGCTATACCGCCCTCGTCGTCACCATCGATACGCCGGTGGCAGGAAACCGCGAGCGCGATCCGCGAAACGGCACCAAAGAGCTGATCAGCGGCAACCCGCTGAAGATGCTGCCGCATCTGCCAAACCTGATGCTACATTCGCGCTGGCTGTGGGGTTTCCTCGCCGATGGCGGCCTGATGCAGTTCCCCAACGTGATGCTGTCCGATGGGCCGATGAAGTACGCGGACGTGGGTGCGGCGCTGGAGTCCGCGGCCGTGCAGTGGAACGACCTGGCCTGGATCCGGGCGGCGTGGCGTGGCCCAATCGTCGTCAAGGGCATTCACACCGGCGAAGACGCCGTGCGGGCGCTCGATGCCGGCGCCGACGCGCTCATCGTGTCGAATCATGGGGGCCGTCAACTTGACACCGTGGCTCCGTCGCTCCGTGTGCTGCCCGAGGTGCTGTCCGCCGTCGGTTCGCGAGCCGAGGTCCTGGTCGATGGAGGCATTCGCCGCGGCGCGGACGTCGTCAAAGCCATTGCGATCGGCGCACGCGCCGTCTTGATCGGGCGCGCCTATGCGTACGGGATGGCGGCGGCCGGCGAACGCGGGGTGACGCAGGCGATCGACATCCTGCGGGCGGAAACGCGGCGCACGATGAAGCTACTTGGGTGCGGAACGATCGGCGCGCTCACCCGTGGCGCGATCGAAATGCCCGGCAGCTGGCGGTGACGACAGACTCGCCCTCTCCGCTCGGTGCAACCGTCACTCCTGACGGCGTCAACTTCAGCGTCTTCTCGAAAGGGGCGAGCAGCATCGAGCTGCTGCTCTTCGATTCGCCGGCGGCCGTCCGGCCGTCGGCGGTCATCCCGTTCGATCGGGCGGTTGACCGCACGTACCACTATTGGCACCGCTTCGTGCCGAACCTGCGAGCGGGACAGGTCTACGCATTTCGCGCGCACGGTCCGTTCGAGCCGGCTCGCGGGCTGCGTTTCGACCCCGAGAAGGTCCTCATCGACCCGTATGGCCTTGCGGTGGCGGTGCCAGACAACTACGACCGGTCCGCGGCCATGCGGCCAGGCGACACCGTCGCCACGGCCATGAAAAGTGTCGTCGCGCGCTCGCAGGGTTACGACTGGGAGGGCGACCGGCCGCTGCGACATGCGTGGGGCAAGACGGTCATCTACGAGCTGCACGTGCGCGGCTTCACGTGCCACCCCAGCTCGAACGTCCCGGCGAACCGTGCGGGCACGTTTGCCGGCCTGATCGAGAAGATCCCCTACCTGGCCGATCTGGGTGTCACCGCGGTCGAGCTCTTACCGGTCTTCCAGTTCGATCCGCAGGCGGCACCCGATGGCGTCCTGAACTACTGGGGCTATCAGCCAGTCTCCTTTTTCGCTCCGCACCACGCGTACGGCTCGACACGCGACCCACTGGCGGTCATCGACGAGTTTCGCGACATGGTGAAGGCGTTCCACCGCGCGTCGATCGAGGTGATCCTGGACGTGGTCTACAACCACACCGCTGAAGGTGGCGCCGATGGCGCCACGCTGTGTTATCGCGGCCTGGCGAACGACTTCTACTACACCCTCGAACAGGGCGGCGCGAAGTATGCGGACTTCACCGGCTGCGGCAACACGCTGAATGCCAATCAGCCGATCGTGCGCCGCCTCATTCAGGACAGCTTGCGGTACTGGGTGAAAGAGATGCACGTCGACGGCTTCCGCTTCGACCTCGCATCCGCGCTGACGCGCGACGAATTCGGGAAACCGATGCCGAATCCTCCGGTGCTCTGGGATATCGAGTCCGACCCGTTGCTCGCGGGGACGAAGCTCATCGCGGAAGCGTGGGACGCGGCCGGACTCTACCAGGTCGGCGGCTTCGTCGGCGATGCGTGGCAGGAGTGGAACGGCCGCTTCCGGGACGAGGTACGCCGGTTCGTCAAGGGCGACGAGCGCACGGTTCGCGGTGTTGCGGGCTGTCTCCTGGGCAGCCCCGACATCTACGGTCACAAGGAGCGGGAGGCGGAGCACAGCATCAACTTCGTCACCTGCCACGACGGGTTCACGCTGAACGACCTCGTTTCGTACGATCGCAAACACAACGAAGCGAACAACGACCACAATCGCGACGGCGCGGATGACAACGCCAGCTGGAACTGCGGGGTGGAAGGGCCGTCGGACGACCCGGCGATCGAAGGTCTGCGCAACCGCCAGGCGAAGAACCTGCTGGCACTGACTTTCCTGGCGGCCGGCACGCCCATGCTCCTGATGGGCGACGAGGTGCGGCGCACCCAACGAGGCAACAACAACGCGTATTGCCACGACAGCGACCTGGCCTGGTTCGACTGGACGCTGCTCGAGCGGCACGCGGATCTGCACCGCTTCGTCACGATGCTGGCGGCGTTTCGACAGCGCCGTGACCAGGTGCTCGAGCGCGGCTCCATCAGCCTCAACGAGCTGTTGCGGCGGGCGCGCTTCACGTGGCACGGCGTGGAGCTCAATCGTCCAGACTGGTCCGATCAGTCCCACGCGATTGCACTCACTTTGAAGAGTCTGCGCGCGACCCTCCAGCTTCACGTGATCCTGAACGCCTACTGGGAACCGCTGCAGTTCGAACTGCCTCCGAGCGATGCCCTTGGAGAGCTGTGGCGCCGGTGTATCGACACCGCGGAGGCGTCGCCCGACGACATCACTCCGTGGCCGGAGGCGCCGCGGGTCGACGCCGCCATCTACACAGCGCAGCCGCGCTCGGTCGTCGTGCTTGCGCGCCGCTCGACGGGCGACTGACCGCTCGTGAGGTCGTGCGGCTGACCGGTCGACGCGAGCACACTACTCCACAAGGAGCCCGCGGGATCGATCCGCTTGCGCTCGACCACCGCCAGCGGGATCGGCACGTGTGTAATCCGGTGATTCCAGAATCCCACGACCATGCCAGTCCGGCCCGCCATGGCCGCATGAACCGCGTTGTGCGCCAGCAGGAGGCAGAACGCCGAGTCGTGCGGATTCGCGGGTACGCTTCGAATGACGTAGCTCGGGTCGATGTACTTCACGTTGATCTCGGTGCCGATCGTCTTGAAGTGATCCCTGATGGCGTCGCGGAGGAAGATGCCGATGTCGCCGTAACGGACGTTCCCGGACCGGTCGCGGCTTCCCGAGGCTGACATCAGATCCTGACCGGCGCCCTCGGCCACGACGATGACGGCGTGCGCGCGCCGCTCGAGCCGTCGCTGGAGCGCCGTCAGCAACGCCTCGAGCGTGAACGGCACCTCCGGCACCAGGCAGAAGTCGATGTTGTTGTCCGCGAGCGCGGTGTAGGCGGCAATGAACCCCGAGTCGCGGCCCATCAGCTTTACGAGGCCGACGCCGTTCCGTGCTCCGATCGCCTCGGCGTGGGCCGCCGACGTCGCGCGCGTGGCTTCCGACACCGCCGTTTCGAAGCCGAACGTTTTCTGCACGAAGGACACGTCGTTGTCGATCGTTTTCGGAATACCGATGACGCTGAGCCGCAACCCGCGCCGCCGGGCCTCGGTGTCGATCGCCAAGGCACCCCGCAGTGTGCCGTCGCCACCGATCGCGAACAGAACCCCGATGTTCATCCGAACCAGCGTATCGACCATCGCGGGGACGTCCTGCTGTCCGCGCGACGATCCGAGGATCGTGCCGCCTCCCTCGCGGATGTTCAGCACGAGGTCCGGTGTGAGGCGGATCGGTTCGTGGCCGTAGCGGTCGCACAGCCCCTCGTAGCCGAACCGGAACCCATAGATCTTCCGGACGCCGTAGTGATAATGCAGGCTCATCACCGTCGCCCGGATGACGTCGTTCAGTCCCGGGCAGAGTCCGCCGCAGGTCACGATGCCGAACGCCTGCGCCCCCGGGTCGAAGAAGATCCGTTCGCGCGGCCCGGCCGCTTCGAAGCTGCACGGCTCGCTTCCGGACGCGAGCGTCGCTTTGACGCCCTCCGGATCGGTGTCGTAGAGAATGCGCTCAGATTCCTTGACGAACCGTATGCCCGTGAGCGGCGACGGAATCGTGCACTCGCCGAGGCTCGGCACTCTGAAGTCCGTTGCGTGCGGCATCGCCTTCCTTCCCGCGTGCGCTGTACATCGTCGTCCCGGTGGCTCGCAGATCGCTCACCGCCTGTTTGACCCGTGCGGCCATCGCCACTTCGGCCAGGCTCATATAAGTGCGCGGGTCGTAGGCCTTCTTGCGTCCCACGTCGCCATCCACCTTGAGCACGCCGTCGTACTGCGTGAACATGTGGTCGGCAATGGCACGGCTGAAGGCATATTGCATGTCGGTGTCGACGTTCATCTTCACGACGCCGTAGTCCAGCGCCTCGTGGATCTCGCCGAGCGTCGATCCGGAGCCACCGTGAAAGACCAGCGAGAAGCGCGCCTGGCTCCCGTGTGCCCGCACGACCGCGTCCTGACACTCCTTCAACACCGACGGCCGCAGCTTGACCTGACCGGGCTTGTAGACGCCGTGGACGTTGCCGAAGGTCGCCGCCAGCAGATACCGCGCGCCGATCGGATTGAGGCGGTCCGCCACCTCGAGAGTCTCTTCCGGCGTCGTATACAGCTTGTCGGTTCCGCCGCTCACGCCGTCTTCCTCACCGCCGACGACGCCCGTCTCGATTTCGAGAAACAGTTCGCTCCGTCCGCACCGCTCGAGGAGCGGCGCCGCAATCCGCAGGTTCTCGTCGAGCGGCAGATGGCTGCCGTCGAACATGTGACCGTTGAACAGGTTCGGCTGGCCAGCGGCCCGGCGGCGTTCGGTCTCCTCGATCAGCGGGATCACGAACGTGTCGAGCACGTGCGCCTGGCAATGATCGGTATGGAGCGCGACGTACACGGCGTACTGCTCAGCCACGCGATGCACGTGTTCGGCGTTCGAGATGGCGCCGAACGCCATGTTCTTCACCGCCGTTCCCGACGCGAACGCCCCGCCGCCCGTCGATACCTGGATGATGCCGTCGCTGCCGGATTCGGCGAGCCCGCGGAGCACGGCGTTTGCCGTGGTGAGCGAGGTAACGTTGATCGCCGGGTACGCGAAACGTGCCTCACGGGCCCGGTCGAGCATCCTGCAGTAGGTGTCGTAGTTCGCTACCGGCATGCTAGCCCTCGCGACACGCCTCGGCGTGCCAGATCTCCTTGGCGTATTCAGCAATCGAGCGGTCGCTGGAGAAGCCGCCCGAGGCCGCGATGTTCAGGATGGCTTTACGCCCCCACTCTTCCTGGTCTCCATACAGCTCGCCGAGACGCATATGCGCCGCGCTGTAGCTCGGGAGATCGGCAAGGTGCAGGTAGTAGTCGCGCCCGAGCAGGCTGTCCAGGAGCGGCGTGAAGACGCCCGGCTCGTATCGGCTGAAATGATTGCTGGCAATCAGGTCGAGCGCTTCGCGCGTTTCTGGATCGTGGTCGTAGTGCCAGCGCGGGCTGTACCAGCCACGGCTGTCGGCGACCTGCTCCGCGTTCAGACCGAACAGGAAGCAGTTCTCCTCGCCGGCCGCGGCGGCCATCTCGATGGTGGCGCCGTCGCGCGTGCCCATCGTGAGCGCACCGTTCATCATGAACTTCATGTTGCTGGTGCCGCTGGCTTCGTAGCCGGCCGTCGAGATCTGTTCGGACACGTCGCTCGCCGGAATCAGCCGTTCGGCCACCGATACCGAGTAGTCGGGCACGAACACCACCTTCAGCCGCCCGCGCACCGCCGGATCGCCGTCGATCGTGCCCGCGAGGTTGTTGATGAACTTGATGACGAGTTTCGCCGCCACGTAGGCGGGCGCGGCCTTGCCGGCGAACAGGAACGTCCGGGGCGTCATCACCAGGTTCGGGTTCGCCCGCAGCCGGTTGTACAGGACGATGATGTGCAGCGCGTTCAACAACTGCCGTTTGTATTCGTGAATGCGCTTGATCTGCGTGTCGAAGATCGATGCCGGGTCGATCTCGTGTCCTGTCTCGGTGCGCAGCCACGCCGCGAACCGCTCTTTGGCGTGGCGCTTGGCTTGCCGCACGGCGGCGCGGAACGCCACGTCTCCGGCCAGCGGCGCGAGCTTCGCGAGCTGATGCAGATCGGTAATCCATCCGTCCCCGATCGCGTTGGAGATGACGGCGGACAGCGCGGGGTTCGCCACCAGCAGAAAGCGCCGCTGCGACACGCCGTTCGTCTTGTTCGTGAACCGTCCTGGAAACAGTTCCACGAAATCGGGCACGACGGTCTTCCTGAGCAGGTCCGTATGAATCGCTGCCACGCCGTTCGTACTGTGGCAACCGACGATGGCCAGATGCGCCATCCGGACTTTGCGCGGCTCGCCTCCTTCGATCACGCTGACGCGGGCGACCTTCGCGTCGTCGCCTGGCCAGGCGGCGCGCGCGGTCGCCAGGAAGCGCCGGTCGATTTCCTGGACGATCTCGAGGTGACGCGGCAGCAGCCGCTCGAACCACTCGAGCGGCCATTTCTCGAGCGCCTCCGGCAGCAGCGTGTGGTTTGTATACGCCAGGGTCCGCTGCGTGAGGTCCCACGCCGTGTCCCATCCGAGCTGCGCCTGATCGAGCAGGATGCGCATCAGTTCGGGGACCGCCAACGCGGGATGCGTGTCGTTGAGTTGTATCGCAACCTTGTCTGGAAAGGTGGGCCACTCGTTGCCGCCGGCGCGGAACCGGCGCACCGCGTCGGCAAGGGTGCAGGCGACGAGAAAATACTGCTGCAGGAACCGGAGGCCTCGCCCCTCGCCGGTGGAATCGTCCGGATACAAGACGCGGGTCAAGGTCTCGGCCGCGAGGCGCTCGGCCAGCGCCCCGACGAAGTCGCCGCTGCTGAACTGCTGGAAGTCGAAGTAATCCGGCGTGGCCGCTGACCAGAGCCGGAGCGTGTTGATCGTCTGCCCGCCGTGGCCCACGACCGGCCGGTCGTAGGGCACGCCGATCAGCGTTGACGGCCGGCCTGGAATGACGCGCAGCGCGCCATCACGGATGTCGAACGCGCACCCGAGGTGCACTTCGACGGCCTCGTTGGGCCGCGCCACCTCCCACGGGTCCGGCCGGGCCAACCAGTGGTCAGGCTCCTCGTGCTGCCACCCGTCGCGGATCGTCTGCTTGAAGATGCCGTACTCGTAGCGAAGGCCCGAACCCATCGCCGGTATGCCCAGCGTCGCCAGCGAATCGAGAAAACAGGCCGCCAGGCGGCCGAGGCCTCCGTTCCCGAGGCCGGCGTCGGGCTCCTGGTCGATGATGGCGGAGGGGTCGACCTGGTGGATCTGGCAGAACTGCGCCCAATACGCGTCGAGCTGGAGGCTGGCGATCGTGGTGGCCAGCGCGCGGCCGATCAGGAACTCGAGCGAGACGTAGTACACCCGCTTGGGATTGTGTTTCTCGTACCGCTGTTCGGTGTCGAGCCATCGATCCGAGAGTACGTCGCGGATCGACCGCGCGACCGCTTCGTAGCGTTCGCGCGGCGTGGCGCGCTCCGGGAGGATGACGTGATCGAAGGCCAGATGGCGCTCGTACAGCGTGCTGTCGCGCCGCCACCATGACGCGTGGTCGACTGCCTGGGTGCGCCCGATCGTCGTGCTCATGTCCGGTGTCAGGCCGTTCAAGCACTTCGCATTCCAAAGCTTGGGCAAAGGGAAATGGGCCGGAATCTTCGTGCCTCGTGAAATACCCCCGGCCGGCCGTCGCAGATGCGCTCCGCGCCTACGTCGGGGTGGAGGTCGGCGTCTTCAGTCGCGACATGCCGGAAGAGCTCAGGTGGCGGGCGTGGCTGCCTGAGCCGCCTCCGCCTGGCGACCGTCACGGGCGCGAATTGACCTGCGCGAAATCCCCGTAACCGGCCTAAACTCATTTAGCGACAGAGTTGACGGTCGTGAGAGGATTCTTGAATGGCTACCGCTACCGGCACGATCAAGCGCATTACCGACAAGGGCTTCGGCTTCATCGCCACGCCTGAGGGCACTGAATACTTCTTCCACCAGTCCGCCTGCACCGGCAAACCCTTCGACGCCATGCGCGAAGGGGACCGCGTCACGTTCACCGTCGGCCAGGGCCCGAAGGGTCCGCGCGCGGAGAACGTCGCTCCGGCCTAGGCCGCGCGAAGGGGTTCGGTCTTTCCGGCGTCGACGGATATCAGTCCGTCGGCGCCCTAGTAGCCCCACTGTTCGAGAGCTGGCCTCACGGCGATTGGCGCCGACTTCCTCGGGCTCTCCGCCTCGTTCCAGCACGTGTTCTCGTCAGAGCAGTGTGCGGATCAAGGTTCCGCCAGCCTGGTTGAACATCATTCGTCCAGCCGGAATCTGCAGCAGGTTCAAGAGCGCCATGAACTCTTCGACGGTGTTGACGGAGAGCAAAACAGGGTGCGGCTGGTCCTTCAGAAAAATCTGAAAGCCAAAGGAGAACGTCGACCCGCCGGGTCCTGGAGCCGGAGGTGACGTCGAGATCGAGATCGCCCAATCAATGACTTCGGGCAGGTTGAAGTTCGCCATCAGCACCTCCTGGGTGACTTGGTCGGATAGAGGCCGTTTTCGAAGACGACTTCATGGTAGTCGCAGCACTCTTACTCCTATCGCGCTCGACCGCCCGGACGGTTCCGTTCGGCAGCGTATCTCTCTGAACGAGATGCTCGGGAAACTCGAAGACATGCTGTTGTCCTGAACCTGTCGTTTCGAGTGCCGGCCCCGGGATTCTCCCGGGCGCGGCAGCGCGCGTGTTTGGCTAGACTGAGCTCCCCCTCCGGTTTCGTATTTCCACTTCAGCATGCCCGGCTGTTTGCCTATGACGACGAGCTGTTGATTCGCCGAACGGGGTTGACGTATGCGGTCGTTGGTGCCGCACTGACGCTGGTGATCGCCGCCACCAGTGGAAAGGTCGTCGTGACGGCCGCAACCGGGGCCGTGAACGTGGCGGCCGCTGCCAATGGCGGCGTGGCCACCGCCTCCTCCTCGTGGCCAGGCTACCCCCCGAGCGCGATCAACAACGGCGATCGTCGTGGCGCGCCGTACGGCGGCAACGGCACATGGAGCGACGGCACCGGGAACGTCTTCCCCGACTGGGTGCAGATCGATTTCGCCGGCGCGAAAACCATCGAGCGAGTCGACGTCTTCGCGCCGCAGGACAACCGCTCCGCGCCCGTGGAGCCCACATCGACGCTGACCTGCTGGGCGTGTCCGCAGGACTTCACCGTGCAGTACTGGACCGGCGCGGCGTGGCAGGCGCTGCCCGACGGCGTGGTGCGCAACAACACGGTGGTGTGGCGAACATTCACGTTCACACCGCTCACGACCTCGAAGATCCGTGTGCTGGTCGAACGTTCCGCGTCGGGCTGGTCCGAGCTCGCTGAAGTCGAAGCGTACACGGCGTCCAACAGCGCGCCTACCGTGTCGTTGATCACGCCGCTCGAAGGCGCGGCCGGCGTCGCGCCGGCGGCGTTCACGCTGTCGGCGCAGGCGGCGGATGCCGAAGGCCCGGTCAGCAAAGTGCAGTTCCTGGCCAACGGCACGCTGCTATACGAAGACACCGTCAGCCCATTCACCTTCGACTGGACCAGCGTTCCCGCAGGGACCTACACCGTGACGGCGGTGGCCTTCGACGGCGGCGGTCTCTCGACCATCTCGACGTCCGTGCACGTCACGGTAACGGCGCCGGTGTCGGGCACGTCCGCGCGCGTCAACGTGGCCGCCGCGGCCAACGGCGGCGCGGCGACGGCGTCGTCGGCGTGGGGGGGCTATGCGCCGGGCGCCGCCATCAACGGCGACCGCCGCGGCGCACCGTACGGCGGCAATGGGACGTGGAGCGACGGCACCGGCAACGTGTTTCCCGATTGGGTGCAGGTCGATTTCAGCGGTACGAAGACGATCGCCGAGATCGATGTCATCGGGCTGCAGGACAACCGCTCCGCGCCGATCGATCCAACGCCGACGTTGACGTGCAGCGGCTGTCCGCTCGATTTCACCGTGCAGTACTGGACCGGCGCGTCATGGCAGGCCGTGCCCAACGGCGTGGTGCGGAACAACACGCTGGTCTGGCGCATGTTCACGTTCGCGCCGGTAACGACGTCGAAGATCCGCGTGCTGGTCGAACGCTCGGCGACCGGCTGGTCCGAGCTCGCCGAAGTCGAGGCTTACACGGCCACCGCGGGGGGCACGGTGAACGCCGCGCCGCTCGTATCCATGGCAACGCCGGCCAGCGGTGCCACCTTCGTCGCGCCGGCATCCATTCCGCTCAGCGCCACGGCGAACGATGGGGACGGCACCATACAGAAGGTGGAGTTCTACTCGGGCACGACGCTACTCTCCACTGTCTCCACTCCTCCCTATGCCTTCACGTGGACTGGCGTCGCGGCGGGCGCCTACAGCGTCAGCGCGATGGCCTACGACAATCTCGGCGCGAAGACCCTGGCCTCGTGGCGCGACATCACGGTGACAAGCGGAGCCCTCCTCTCGAAGGCCGTGTTCGTTCCTGCGATCGTGCCTGACTCCGTGGGGAACTACCTTTTCGAGATCTTCACCGCGGGCGCGGATCCCGCCGTCTCGGCTCCGATTGCCACGCAGGACGTGGGTCTGCCGGCCGTCGTCAACGGCGAGTGCACAGCCGACGTCAAGACCATCATTCTCGGGCTGACACCAGGGAGCTACGTGGCCACGGTGTCAGCGATCACCAGCCAGGGTATCAAGCTTCGCAGCAACGTCTTCGCGTTCACGCGCTGAGCGGATGATCTCGATCGTCGTTCCCGGCTTCAACGAAGCGCGCGGGCTTCCTAGGATAAGGTGGCGGAACCTGCGCTGACTGCCGTCCTCCGTGAACCATCCACCGCCGCGACCGACTGCGATCGGAGTCTCATAGTTCGGGCAACTCAGAAGTCGAGCTGTACGCTGAACTTCGCGAACCGTGCTGTGACGATCGTCGTCGGCACGCGCCACTGGTCGAGCGCGGGCCCTGCATACGTGGAGTTCTCGGCGAGCACCGTGTCGGCGTTGAAGGCGTTGTAGAGATCGAAGTTCAACGTGGTCCGCCAGTTGCCGTAGCGCAGCAGCTTCGCGACGCGGAAGTCCAGCTGGTTCAGCCGCTCGCCGTACATCGTGCCAGGCTCCAGCAGGTTCAGCGTCAAGTTGGCGGCGTTCGTGAACGGCCGGCCCAGGCTCGTCTGCGCCGGGGTCGTCACCCGGTTCGCGGCCAGGACAGGGCCCGGAATGCTTTGAAAGGCGCCGCTCACCTGCACCACGATCTTCGGAACCGTGTACGAGCCCAGGAATTTGTACTGGGTCAGGAAATTGGTCAACTGGCGGCAATATGGCAAGCCCAGCGGATTCGATTCGGGAATCTGCTGCAGAATCTCGCAGTTGTCGGTCAGCGTCCGGCCGGTGCTCATGCCTCCCTGCACGTAGAGGTCGCGGCGGAGGCGGGCATTCACCGTCAGATCCACACCGTTCCACTGCTGGATCTGATCGCCGTAGTCGCGCGCCAAGGTGAAGAAGTTGTTGGGCGCGAGTGTCGCCGTGTTGGGATTGCGATCCACGAAGCCGTTGATGGTGTTGCCGCCGCCGTCGGGAAGCCGCGAGTCCAGCGGCACGACGGTGCTGAACGCCGTGAAGTCGGTCGGCGCCAACGCCAGGTTGTCCGTCACGGCGAAGTTGCCGAACCAGCGCCGGAAGTAGCCGAAGTCCACCGACACCCGCGGCGCCACCTCGTGCTGAACGCTCGCCGAGAACTCCCAGTTGTACGGCCTCACGCCGTAGCCGTTCAGTACCCGCGGGTCGACGGTCGTGCTCGGCGTGGGTCCGCCGAAGTTGGTGTCGGAGAGGACGCCGCACTCGCCGTTGGCCAGTACGTTCGTCAGATCGCAGTCCGGCACGTAGTTGCCGCGGCGCGGATCGCCGGCGGGATATGTCAGATCGTTCCACACCCGGTCGACGAAATTCGCCAACCGGTTCACCGGCGCAATCGCGTCACCGTACGGGCCCTGTACGCCCTGCGCCACCACGTACTTGTTGATGCTGGTCTTGAGCGCTGTCTTGCCGTTGCCGAACAGGTCATAGGCCAGTGCAACCCGCGGCGTCAGATCCTTCCAGTTCGTCAGATCCGTCTTGGGGAGATCGAGGTTGCGGTTCGGCACCAGCGGTGCCGGGTCGAGATGCTGCGCAGGGACATACATCTTGAGATAGTCGAACCGTAGCCCCAGGTTCATGGTGACGCGGTTCATCGTCCACTTGTCCTGCACGAACAGCCCGACGCCGGCGGGCTGACGCTGCGCCTTGGTGTACGGCGTCGAGCGTTCCCGGATCTGGTTCGGGATGGTGTTATTGAATCGATAGCTGACGTGGTAGATGTTGTCGTCGAGCGATTCGTCGCGCACGACGATCGTGTCGCTGCCGCCGATTTTGAACGCGTGCGAACCGGTGATGTAGGACGCCGTGAACAGCACGTCGTAGTTGCGTCCGTAGGTGTTCTGGTACGGCTGGGTGGCCGTGACGCCGCCGATGCCGCCTCCGTGATACTGGATGTTGGCCGGCGCGCCGTTGACCGACGACTGCTCGGTCACCGTGATCAGGCGCTTGCGCGGGTCATCGGCCTCCATCGCGTTGTACTTGTAGTTCTCTTTGCGGATGCCGCCGCGAGCCTCGAGCAGCAGCCGGTTGGTGCGCGGCGCGGTCCACGCGACGGTGGCCATCCGCTGCACGGGGTACTTGATCTCGATCGACGCCTCGGGCGCGGTCGTCGCCGTGACGTTGGCGCACTGGCAGCGGCCTTGGTCGTCGGCAAAGAAGCTGAATTTGTTCTTCTCGTCCGCCTGCCACGTCAGGCGGGTGTTGAGGCTGCGCTGGTAGGCGTTCACGAACGCCGGGCGGTTGAGATCGGCCTGATAGACCCAGATGTTCTCGATGCCCTCGTTGACGTTGTAGAACATGCCGCCGACGTAGTTCTGCGTCTTGGTCCAGCGCGCGGCGCTGTAGAACCACAGCTTGTCGCGGGAAATCGGTCCGCCGAAGGCCGGGTTGATGTCGTAGTTCATCTTCACGGAGTTGGGCGTGCGGAGGCCTCGGTCGCGAAGATCATCGCTGTAGTTGTCGGCCTGGAACGACGAGTTGGCGCCGGTCGCGAACAGCGAGCCGGTGAACATGTTGCCGCCCTCGCGCGGGATGATGTTGATGCGCACGCCGCCGGTCGCCTGATCTGCCGTGCCGGACGAAAAGTCGACGGCCACTTCCTGGGCGCTGCCCATGTTGGGCAGAAAGTTGCTGGCGTTGCCGGCGAGCTCCGAGTTGGCGGTTGACAGCCCGTCGATCATCACGCTCTGATCGTTGACGTTGCTGCCGTGAATGGTCATGCTGCCGCCGGTGGTGTTGATGATGTTCGTGCCGCCGACGTCCTGGTTGTTGAGATTCATGCCGGGAATCAGCGTGGCGGCGGTGAACTGCGTGCGGCCGTTGGGGATCGCGGCGAGGACATCGGCGTCGATGACGCGCTGACGGGTGGCGCTCTGCACGTCGACGATCGGCGAGGCACCGGTCACCGTGACGCTCTCCTCGACGCCGCCGACGCGCAAGTCGGCGTTGACGGTGGCGCTGAACGAGCCAATCAGCTCGATTCCCGCCCGCTTGACGGTCGTGAATCCGGGCAGCGTGAAGGTGACCGTGTAGGTGCCGGTGCGCAGCTGCTCGATGCGGTACTGCCCGGCGTTGTCGGTCGTGACCGTACGGACCTTCTCGATCAGGGCGGGACTGGCGGCCTCCACGGTCACCCCGGGCAGCACCGCCCCGGATGCGTCGCGGGCGACGCCGGCAATCGACGCCTGCGCGGCTTGCGCCAGCGCGTCGGTGGCGCCGCCGACGAAAGACAGCAAGGCGGCGAAGAGCACGCGCGCGCGCGATGCCCTGGTGAGACGTCGTCCAAGTGTTCGAAGGTCGGCCATTGGGCAGCTCCTGGAACAGTGTTGCCGGGGGGACTGCGTCTTACGGAGAGGGAGGCACGCGCACGCGCGGCAGATCGGCGGCGGTGAGCTCCCGCACTCCCGCGGGAAATCCGTTCGCCTGAATCAGGTAGGCGAGGATGTCGAGATAGCGGCTGTCTGCGAGCGATGCGGGATCGTCAGCGGGCATTGTGGCCTTCACGTAGCTGAATACGCCGGCGGCGCCTTTCCGCCGCAGCGACGCCATGAACGGGGCGCCGCGAAGAGGCGGAGCCCCCGTATCGGCAGCCAGGGTGCCACTCAAATCGCCGACGTGACACGGCGCACAGAACGCCTGATAGTGCACCTTCCCACGATTGGCCTGCTCCACCGTGTAGGCGCCGCCGTCGAGCGCGACGATGTCGTCCTGGCCGGCGTCTAACGAGCCGGCGGCCAGCCACCAGGCGCATGCGGCCACGAGCGCCACGCGGCCGCCGTCGAGAGTCATCGGCGCGCGCCCCTCTACGGTTCCCCGGGCAGCGGCGCCGCGCCTCGAGCCGGGGCAGGCGCGATGTCGATGCCGCGCTGCGCCATCAGCTCGCGCAGGAGCGCCGCCGTGTCCTCGTGGGCCTCCCCGGGCGCACCGTCGACGTTGGGCACGCCGCGCAGCGATTCGTCGAGCGCCGTACGCCCCTGGCGCGTCTTCGCGTCGAGCCGTGCACCGCGCGCCACCAGGAAGCGCACCACGCCGTCGGCGCCGATCGCGGCCGCGCCGTGCAGCGCCGTCTGACCGGCTTCGTTCGCGGCGTTGACGTCGGCGCCCCGATCGAGCAGGATCTTCGCCGCCTCGAGCGCGTTCTTCTCCTCCGTCGGCGACACCTGAAGGTCGGCGCCGTACTTGCGGCCCAGTCCACCGACCAGGGCCATCAACGCGGTCGTCTTGTTGCGAGTAGCGATGGTTGGATCGGCGCCCTTCTCCAGCAGCAACCGCATCATCTCCAGGTCGCCGTTCTTGGCGGCGCGGAGGAACGGCGTCGTCCCGGCGCCGATCACGTTGCCGAACGTGTTCTGCGCGGCAATAGCGTCCCCCTTCCAGCCCGGAGGATTTGCGGAGAGCTGCGCGTTGGGATTGGCGCCCTTCTCCAGCAGCAGTCTGGCGAGATCGACGCTGTCGATGGCGTCCTCCGACTTGGGCGCCGGTCGATTCTGAATCCAGTCCAGCGAGTGCATGTCCACCGCCATGTAAAGCGGCGTACGGTTGACGCGGTCGCCGCCGTTTACGTTCGCGCCCTTCTCCACCAGCAGCGCGGCGAGGTCATAGTGGCCGTTGCGGACCGCGAGCACTAAGGGGGTGATGCCGTCGGGGTCCGCTAGATTCGGGTCCGCGCCGGCTTCAATCAGCGCGCGCGCGCCGTCGATCGCCCCCTGGCGAGCCGCGAACAGGAGCGGCGTCAGCCCGCCGCGCGGAAACGTGGTGAGGAGCGTCTGCAGCGCCTGCCCGTTCTTGTCGGTACGGAAATCCAGAATGTCGCGTGTGGGCGGCTCGAGCACGTTGGAGCGCCCGTTGATGTCGCCGCCGCGGGCGGCCAGCGCCTTGACGACCGCGCCATGGTTCTCGGCCGCGGCCCACATGAGGGCCGTTTGCCCCTGCCACTGCTCCTTCGCACTCACGGCAGCGCCGGCTTCCAGCAGCAGGTTCACGGCGCCGAGGTTGCCAGAGCGCGCTGCCAGCATCAGCGGCGTCGCGCCTTCGGGACCCGCCGCGTCGGCGCGCGCCCCGGCTTTCAACAGCGCGTCGACGATCAGCACGTGGCCGTTCGACGCCGCCAACAGGAGCGGCGTCGCGCCGTACCGGTTCGCCGCGCCCGCCTTGGCTCCCGCACGCAGCAGGTCGGCGACCAGACCGGCGTCGCCGGCGCGTGCCGCCCAGTGCAGCGCCGTCGTGCCGTCGACTTCCGCCGCGTTGACGTCGGCGCGCTGCGCGATCAGCGCTCGCACCGCCGCGGCGTCGCCGATGCGTGCCGCCTGCGCCACGCGCGCATCACCGGCTCCGGCGTTGACGGACACCGCAAGGATCGCGGCCGCGAAAAGGCAGATGGTTGCGGGCCCCTTCATAGGTCGATCCGTCCCGTGCTGTAACCGACGGATGTGCGCTCGATGCCGAAAGTGTCGACGAGACTGAGCAGCAGGTTGCCACTGGGATCGTGCTCGCGGGCCCTGATGTGACGGCCTCCTTTGATGGCACCGCCACCGGTGCCGGCAATCACGTACGGCAGCGCCACGTGGCTGTGCACGTTCGCATTGCCCATGCCGCTGCCATAGAGCACGACCGAGTGGTCCAGCATCGACCCGTCACCGTCCGGCGTCTCGTGCAACTTGGCGACGAACCGGCTAAAGAGGTCGACGTGATAGGTGTTGACCTTGGCGAAGCGCGCGATCTTGTCAGGCTTGTTCTGATGATGCGACAGCCCATGGTGCGGCTCGTCCACGCCCACCTGCGGATATGTCCCGTTGTGCAGATCGCGCGCCATCATGAAGGTGAAGACGCGGGTGATGTCCGCCTGAAAGGCCAGCGCCATCAGGTCGAACATCAGCCCCACGTGCGCTTCGTACACTTCGGGCGCACCGACCGGCGCCTCGGGCACTTTGAGGTCCGCGCCGGTCTGCTGCTCGGACCGTGCGATCCGGCGCTCGATCTCGCGCACGTGATCCAGGTACTCGCCGAGACGCGACTGGTCGCGGGCGCCCAGCCCCTGCTGCAGCTTCGACGCAGACTTCGACACCGAGTCCAGGATGCTGCGTCGCGTGCGCATGCGCTCGAGCCGCTCCTCGACGGTCCCGGTGCCGCCGAACATGCGCTCGAACACCACCCGCGGGTTGATCTCCATGGGCAGCGGCGTGGTCGGCCCCTGCCACGAGATGGTGTTCATGTACGTGCAGCTGTAACCGACGTCGCAGGCGCCGACGAACCCGGTGAAGTCCTCGGTCGCGACTTCGAGCGAGGGGAACGGCGTGCCCTGCCCAACCGACTTGGCAATCATCTGGTCGATCGTGGTCTCGTTGCGGACGTCCACGCCCTCGGTCTTCTTGGGCGAGATGCCGGTGAGCCACATGGCCGGGGCGGTGGCGTGCCCGCCCGCCGCCGGATCCTTCGGACCGTCCAGGCCGCTCACGACACACACGTGATCGCGGAAGCGCTCGAGCGGCTTGAGGATCGGCGAGAACTCGAACCCGGTTCCCTCCGTCGCGGGCGTCCATTGCGCCTGGATCTTGCCGTGCGGGACGTAGACGGCCCCGAAGCGGCGGACAGGTGCGGCCGCGGTCCGCGATTGCGCCGTCATCGCCGGGACCATCGCGTCGAGCAGTGGAAGCGCCAGCGTGACGCCAATCCCCTGCAGGAACGTTCGGCGCGGCAACGAGCGTTTGCTGATCAACATCTCCGCTCTCCTGGCTCTTCGTTCAACGGGCCGCCCGAGTGGCGGCCGGCTCTGGACCTGCGATCGCTCTCATCTGGAACGGCACGCTCTTGACGATGCCGAGCACGATCGACGTGAAGCGATAGTCGCTGCGGCCGGCGTCGCGGACGATCGACCGCACGGCCGGCATGTCGTAGTACTCGAGCCCGCGGCCGAGCGCGTAGGTCAGCATCTTCTCGGTCATGGTGCCAACGAACACGGCGGGCTTCGAGACGATCGTCTCTCGCAACGCTGACGGACCGGCCACACGGGTACCGTCCGCCAGCTCGGTGGACGGGTCGATGGGCACGCGCAGGTCGCTCGTACGCCAGGCGCCGACGCCGTCGAAGTTCTCGAGGGCGAACCCCAGCGGGTCCATGAGCTTGTGGCAGCCCGCGCACGCCGGATTCGCACGATGCTCCTCCATCTGCTCTCGCATCGTCAGCGGACGATCGCGCTCGCTGTTCTCCTTGAGCGGCGGCACAGCGAGAGGTGGCGCGGGCGGCGGCGTGCCGAGCAGGTTGTCGAGGATCCACTTGCCACGTAGCACTGGCGAGGTGCGGTTGGGCTGCGAGGTCACCGTGAGAATGCTGCCGTGGCCCAGCAACCCGCGGCGCGCGTCGCTCGTGATCGGCACGCGGCGGAACTGCGTCCCGTAGACATTGGGAATGCCGTAGTGCCGCGCCAGGCGTTCGTTGACGAACGTGTAGTCGGCGGTGAGCAGTTCCAGCACGCTGCGGTCCTGCTTCATGACGTTCTCGATCAGCAGCTCGGTTTCACGCTGCAGCGCCTGTCGAAGGTTATCGTCGAAGTCGGGGAACGCGTCTTTGCTGGGCACGACGTTCCTCAGGTTTCGCAAATACAACCACTGGCCGGCGAAGTTGGTGACGAGCGCCGAGGACCGGGAGTCGGCCAGCATGCGGCGCACCTGTTGCTCGAGCACCCGCGGCTCCCGCAGCCTCCCCCGTGCCGCCAGGGTCAGGAGCTCGTCATCGGGGACGCTGCTCCACAGGAAGAATGAGAGACGCGACGCCAGCTCGAGGTCGCTGATGCGATACGCGGCACGCGGCGCGGGTGACGGATCCCTTTCGGCGCGGAACACGAACTCCGGGTCGGACAGGATGCGCTGCACGGCCAGTTGAATACCGCCGTCGAAACCGCCCTTGGCCCGACCGGTCTCATAAAACGCCAGAACCGGAGTCACGTCCGCATCGTGCACGGGCCGCCGGTAGGCACGCCGAGCGAGCGCCGTGACGATCTGACGGGCACACGCGGTCTCCGCCGCCGGCGTGGCGTTGGCGGCCGGTCGGCAGGTGAAGATGCGGCGCCGGCTGGGCGTGTCCGCGGCTGTCGTCCCCTTGTACGGACCGCTGATCGTGACCGTCTCGAATCGCGGCACGCCGTCCGAGTCCACCGGGTCGAGCGTAGAGAGATACGGCTGCAAGAGCGTCGGCGGCAGCGCGCCGGTCTTCTCCACGAACGTCACGGCGATCGCGTGGGGGCCGGCCTTCAGCCGCACGCGCGCCTGCATGCGCGCCTCGATGATCCTCACGGCATTGTCGGGACCCATCAGCGATGTCTGATAGTCGTCCGGCGTGCCGATCGTCACGAGGTGCACGCGCTCACCGTCGACGCTGATCTCCACCTGGTGCGGATACGCGAGGCCGCGGATGAAGCCGACGTTGGTGCGCCACAGCCGTGGCTTGATCACGTACTCACCGTCGAGCGGAAACGTGTCGCGGATCAGCGCGCCGCCGCGCGTGCCGAGCGGCAGCCCCTCGATATGACCGGTCTGCGTCAGGTCGAAGCGCACGCGGTGCGTCGTATCGCTCGGCGGCATCGCTGGATCCCCGACGGCGATCGCGCTGATCTTCTCCGCGGCGGCAATGTAGCGCTCCAGCAGGACTGGCGACACGCCGAGCACGTCGGCCACGTTGTCGAACCCGAAGCTCGAGTCGTCCGCCGGCAGGAGCGACGCGGCGTCCACGTCCAGCGCCAGAAGATCGCGAATCACGATCTGGTACTCGGTCCTGTTCAGCCGATGCAGCGCGGGGCGCCCGGGGTTCGGCCGGGCGGCCGCTTCACGGTCGAGGGTCGTTTCGAGGTACGAGACCAGCGCGGCGCGCGCGGACGCGTCCGGCTGCGGCAGCCCTTGTGGAGGCATCGCGCCCGAACGCACCTTCTTGATCACCTTCTCCCATGCGGCACCGTCACGCGCGACGTTGCGAAGGTCCAGCGCGTCGAGGGCGAGGTCG
>Ga0105238_10002064_pt1 | contig 20273 bp, 7 predicted proteins | sample KBSC34metaG_FD_81526 | JGI IMG/M metagenome (GOLD analysis project Ga0105238, IMG submission 81526) | Corn rhizosphere microbial communities from Kellogg Biological Station, Michigan, USA - KBS C3-4 metaG | ecosystem: Host-associated > Plants > Roots > Rhizosphere > Soil | place: Michigan, USA... | reverse complement strand
GTGAGCTGCAATACGTCCGCGAGCTGGGCGGCGAGTTCGCCAAGGAGTACCCGAAGATCGCGGGGCGGTTGGGCCTGGAGACCTTCGAGTGCGCCGATCCTTACGTCGAGCGCCTGCTGGAGGGGTTCGCTTTTCTGGCGGCGCGCGTCCACCTGAAGATCGACGCCGAGTTCCCTCGCTTCACCCAGCACCTGCTCGAGATCGTCTATCCGCACTACCTGGCGCCCACGCCGTCGATGGCGACGGTGCAGATGCGGCCGAACCTGGCCGAGGGGGCGCTGTCGGCGGGCTACAAGGTGCCGCGCGGGACCGCTCTGCGCAGCGTCCTGGGGCGCGGCGAACAGACGGCCTGCGAGTACCGCACCGGCCAGGACGTCACGCTGTGGCCGATCGAGCTGGAGCACGCCGAGTACACGGGCTACGTGGGCGACCTCACCGAGCTGAACTTGCCGTCGCGCCCCCGGGGCTCGTTGCGCCTGAAGTTGAAGGCGACCGCCGGTCTGAAGTTCTCGGAGCTGGCGCTCGACGATCTGACGTTGTTCCTGCGCGGCGGCGACGATCTGCCGACGCGCATCTACGAACAGATGATGGCTCACGCCGTCGCGATCGTGGCCCGGCCGCCGGGGCGGCCGGCCCCCTGGCAGCACGTGGTGAAGGATGGCCCGGTGTCACCGGTGGGGCTGGAGGACGACGAGGCGCTGCTGCCGTATGGGCCCCGCTCGTTCCAGGGCTATCGGCTCTTGCACGAGTATTTCGCCTTTCCGTCGCGGTTTCTGTTCATCAAGCTGAACGGGCTGGGGCCCGCCATCCGGCGATGCACGGGGAACGAGCTGGAGGTGGTGGTGGCGACCGATCTCCACGAGCGGGCGCTCGATGGCGTGGTGGGGGCGGCCAACCTGGCGCTCTTCTGCACGCCCACCATCAACCTGTTCCCCCGCCGCGCCGATCGCATCCACCTGACCGAGGCGGTGCCGGAGTATCACGTGGTCCCGGATCGCACCCGTCCCATGGACTTCGAGGTGTACTCGCTGAAGGAGGTGGTGGGGTTCGGCTCCAACGCCGAGGCGGAGCAACGGTTCCGGCCCTTCTTCGCCCGCAACAATCAGACTGCGGTGGACGAGGCCCAGGCCTACTACACGATCCAGCGACAGCCCCGCGTGCTGTCGGCCCGGCAGTCCCTGCGCGGCACCCGCTCCAGCTACGTCGGCAGCGAGGTGTTCGTGTCGCTGGTCGATCCCAACGAAGGTCCGTACCGTTCGACCCTGCGCCAGCTCGCGGTGGAGACGATGTGCACGAACAGGGATCTGCCCTTGCACATCACCCTGGGCCAGGGGCGAACCGACTTCACCATCGAGTCGGGCGCGCCCATCGAAGGCGTGCGCTGTCTGGCCGGACCGACGCCGCCGCGCGCCTCTCACGCGCACGGGGACACCACCTGGCGCCTCATCAGCCACCTTTCTCTCAACTACCTGTCCCTGGCCGACGGGAGCGGGAACGCCGAGAAGGGCTCGGGCCTGCGCGAGATCCTGGCGCTGTACGCCGATCTGACCGATCCCACCCACCGCAAGCAGATCGATGGTGTCCGCTCGACCGCCTGCACGGGGATCACCCGGGCCCTTCCGGTCGCCGGACCAACCACCTTCGGTCGCGGGCTGGAGGTCGAGGTGACCTGCGACGAGACCGCCTTCGAGGGCAGCGGCGCGTTCCTGCTGGGCGCGGTCCTGCAGAAGTTCTTCACCAAGTACGTCTCGATCAACTCCTTCACCGAGACGGTGCTGCGCACCGTCCAGCGCGGCGAGATCATGCGATGGCCAGCGAAACTCGGACTTCGTCACACGCTGTAGACAGCGAAGGCGACGCCGCGGGCTTCGCCGGCGCTTCGGGCGACGAGGGGGCGGGGTTGCCCATACGAACGGCGCAGGGCGCGCCGCTGGCCCCCGAGCGCGCGGCCGCCATGCAGCTCCTCATCGACCTGCTGGCGCGCGCGCCCGAGCAGTTCGACTTCTTCCAGGTGATGCGCCGGCTGGAGAACCTGTACTGCGACAGCCCCGAGCGGCCGCGCTTCGGCGCGGCCCTGCGGCCCATCGACGAGCCGGTGCGGCTGGGGCAGGACCCGTCGCTGTCGTTCGCCCCCCGGACCTTGAACGGCGTCCAGCCGTCGCGGACGGGAGCGCCTCCTCGCCTGACGCAGAACTTCTTCGGCTTGCTGGGCCCGAACGGCCCCCTGCCGCTGCACCTGACCGAGTACGCCCGCGATCGCCTGCGCAACGCGCCCAGCGATCCGACGATGACGCACTTCCTGGACGTCTTCCACCACCGGCTGTTGATGTTCTTCTACCGGGCCTGGGCGGCGGCGGAGCCGACCGCCAGTCACGATCGGCCCGAGACCGATCGCTTCCTGTCGTACGTCGGTTCGATGATCGGGATCGCGCTGCCGGCGCTGCGGAACAAGGACGAGTTCCCCGACGCCGCCAAGCTGTATTACGCCGGGCGCTTCGGGGCCCAGACGCGAAACGCCGAGGGCCTGGGCGCGATCATCGGCGACTTCTTCCAGATGCCCGCGCACATCGAGACCTTCGTGGGAGACTGGCTGGACCTCCCGGAGGACTGCCGGTGGAAGCTGGGCAAGCCGGGGGCCTTCGGGGTCCTGGGCGTCTCGTCGACCCTGGGCGCACACGCCTGGAGCCGGCAGCAGAAGTTCCGCGTGGTGATGGGACCGCTCGACCGCGAGCAGTTCCAGACCATGCTGCCGGGGGGGCCCAGCCTGAAGCGGCTGCGCGATCTGGTGCGCAACTACATCGGCGAGGAGCTGCGCTGGGACGTGCGGCTCTTCCTGGCCGAGCGCATCGACGAGCCGTGGCGCTGCGGGCGTTCCCACCTGGGATGGACGTCGTGGCTCGGCCGGCCCGGACTGGGACGGTCGCGGCGCGAGGACTTGATTCTGGATCCACAAGTACTGTTGCAATAGCGGGCTCACCTGTTTCAGGGTGGTTGGACTTCACAGCAGACGGGGGAAACGACATGTCGGAAATCAGCCGGGTGGCACTGTTCGGGAAGCTCAACAGCCTGGGGTACAAGGGCATCGAGAGCGCGACCGTCTTCTGCAAGTTGCGGGGGAATCCCTACGTCGAGCTGGTGCACTGGTTTCATCAGATCCTGCAGAACCCCGACTCGGATCTGCACCGCATCATCAGGGAGTTCCAGATCGAGCCGGCGCGCCTGGCCAAGGACATGACCGACGCGCTCGATCGCTTGCCGCGCGGCGCGAGCTCGATCTCGGATCTGTCGCAGCACGTGGAGGACGCCGTCGAACGAGGCTGGGTCTATGGCAGCCTGATGTTCAACGACAAGCAGGTGCGCACGGGGCACCTGGTGATCGGCATCCTGAAGACGCCCGGCCTGCGCAACGCCCTGTCGGCGATGTCGCGCGAGTGGGACAAGGTCAAGGTCGATCGTCTGGTCGATGGCTTCGACGCCATCGTGGGGGCCTCGCCCGAGAGCGCTCAGGGGGCGTCGGCCTCGGCGGGCGCGCCCGGCGAGTCGAGCGGCGCGCTGGCCCCGCCCGAGATGGGCAAGCAGGAGGCGCTGAAGCGCTTCTCGGTCGACCTGACCGAGAAAGCGCGCAACGGCGAGATCGATCCCATCGCCGGCCGCGACGAGGAGATCCGGCAGATCGTCGACATCCTGATGCGGCGCCGCCAGAACAACCCCATCCTCACCGGCGAGGCGGGCGTGGGCAAGACGGCGGTCGTCGAGGGCTTCGCGCTGCGCATTGCCTCGGGCGACGTGCCGCCGCCCCTGAAGGACGTCACCCTGCGGGCGCTGGACGTGGGGCTGCTGCAGGCGGGCGCCAGCATGAAGGGCGAGTTCGAGAACCGCCTGCGCCAGGTCATCGACGAGGTGCAGTCGTCGCCGAAGCCCATCATCCTGTTCATCGACGAGGCGCACACCCTGGTGGGCGCGGGCGGCGCCGCCGGCACGGGCGACGCGGCGAACCTGCTGAAGCCGGCCCTGGCGCGCGGCAAGCTGCGCACCATCGCCGCCACCACCTGGGCCGAGTACAAGAAGCACATCGAGAAGGACCCGGCGCTGACGCGGCGGTTTCAGGTCGTGCAGGTGCCGGAGCCGACCGAGGCCAAGGCGCTGTTGATGATGCGGGGGATGGCCTCGACGCTGGAGGCCCACCACCGGGTGCAGATCCTTGACGCCGCCCTGGAGGCGTCGGTGAAGCTGTCGCACCGCTACATCCCGGCCCGGCAACTGCCGGACAAGTCGGTGAGCCTGCTCGACACGGCCTGCGCGCGCGTGGCCATCAGCCAGCACGCCGTGCCGGCCGAGGTCGAGGACAGTCGCAGCCGCATCCGCGGGCTGGAGACCGAGCTCGGCATCATCGAGCGAGAGGCGGCCGCCGGGTGGGATACCGTCGAGCGCAAGACCAACGCGGAGGGGAAGCTGGAGGTCGAGAAGAAGCGCCTCGGCGAGCTGGAGGCGCGCTGGGGGCAGGAGAAGGGCCTGGTCGATCAGATCCTGGCCATCCGCAAGCGGTTGCGCGGACACGCCGAGCCCGTCGAGGGGACCGCCAGCAAGCTGGAGAAGAAGGCGGACGTCTCGGCCGCCAAGGCGCCGGTGCCGGCGGTGGCTGCCGATAAGGCCCCCGCGACGGCGGCCGAGCGGCCCGCCTTGCTGGAGGAGTTGAACAAGCTGCAGGCCGAGCTGGAGAAGCTGCAGGGCCACAATCCGCTGATCCTGCCCACGGTCGACGAGCAGGCGGTGGCCTCCGTGGTGGGCGACTGGACCGGCATCCCCGTGGGCCGCATGGTGAAGAACGAGATCGAGACCGTGCTGAAGCTGGCCACCACGCTGGGCCAGCGGGTCATCGGCCAGGGCCACGCGCTGGAGATGATCACGCGCCGGATCCAGACCTCGCGCGCGGGGCTGGAGAACCCCAACAAGCCGATCGGCGTGTTCATGCTGGCGGGGCCTTCGGGCGTCGGCAAGACCGAGACGGCGCTGGCGCTGGCGGAGTCGCTGTACGGCGGCGAGCAGAACCTGATCACCATCAACATGAGCGAGTTCCAGGAGGCGCACACCGTCTCGACGTTGAAGGGAGCGCCTCCCGGATACGTGGGCTACGGCGAGGGGGGCGTGCTCACCGAGGCGGTGCGCCGCAAGCCCTACAGCGTCGTCCTGCTGGACGAGGTCGAGAAGGCGCACCCGGACGTGCACGAGATCTTCTTCCAGGTCTTCGACAAGGGGATCATGGAGGACGGTGAAGGCCGCCTCATCGACTTCAAGAACACGCTGATCCTGCTCACCTCGAACGTGGGCAGCGAGCTGATCATGAACATGTGCAAGGACCCCGAGCTGCTGCCCGAGGCCGAGGGGATCGCCAAGGCGTTGCGCGAGCCGTTGCTGAAGACGTTCCCGGCGGCGCTGCTGGGGCGCATCGTCACCATCCCTTACTACCCGCTGAGCGACGAGATGGTGGGCAACATCGCCCGCCTGCAGCTGGGCCGCATCACCAAGCGCATCGCCGAGAACCATCGCATCCCGTTCACCTTCGACGACGCGGTGGTGAAGCTGATCGTCAGTCGCTGCACCGAGCTGGAGAGCGGCGGCCGCATGATCGACGCCATCCTGACCAACACGCTGTTGCCCCGCATCAGCGAGGAGCTGCTGACCCGCACCATGGAGGGTCGGCCGGCCACGCGCATCGCCGTGAGCGCGCCGAGCGGCGACTTCCAGTACGCCTTCGAGTAGGTCGCCGTGGCCGACGTGGGACAGGGCGAGCAGGCGAGGGGGAACGAAGCAACGGAGGGGGCGGCGCCGGTCACGACGCTGTCCCTTTCCGAGGTCATGAACCTGGCCCTGCAGCTGCAGAAGCAGGGCCGGTTGGATGCCGCCGAGGAGCTTTACGGCCGGGTGCTGGAGGCGGTGCCCGACCACGTCGACGCCCTGCATTTCCTGGGGATATCGCGCCACCAGCGCGGCCGGCCCGACGAGGCGCTGGCGCTGGTGCGACGGGCGCTGGCGCTCGAGCCCGAGCACGTGGACGCGCGCAACAACCTGGGCAACATGCTGATGCAGGAGGGGCAGCTCGAGGATGCCGTGGCGGCCTACCGGATGGTGCTGGCGTCGCGGCCCGATTATCCCGGCGCGTACGCCAACCTGGGGGTGGCGCTGCGCCGTCAGGGTGACCTGCCGGGCGCCGAGCAGGCCTTCCGGCAGGCTCTGAAGCTCGATCCGAACCACGGCGCCGCCTATCACAACCTCGGCTCGATCCTGCGCGACAGCGATCGCGACGAGGAGGCGCTGACGATGTTCCAGCGCGCGCTGGCGCTGCTGCCGTACGACGGCGAGTCGTACCGGTGCGTGGGGGCGATGCTGTACGCGGTGGGGCGCATCGCCGAGTGCAAGGAGGTCTACGAGCGCTGGCGGGTCATGGAGCCGGACAGCCCCATCGCTCAGCACATGCTGGCGGCCTGTGCCGGGGCGGCTGCCCCCGAGCGCGCGTCGGACGCCTACGTGAAGCAGACGTTCGATGCCTTCGCGAACAGCTTCGACACCGTGCTGGACCGGTTGAAGTATCGGGCCCCCGAGCTGGTGGCGGAGGCGGTGGTGGCCGCGCTGGGTCCGGGGCAAGGTGCCCTGGACGTGCTCGACGCGGGAGCGGGCACGGGGCTGTGCGGGCCGCTGCTGCGCGCCCACGCGCGCCGGCTGGTGGGCATCGATCTGTCGGCCAAGATGCTGGACAAGGCGCGGGCGCGCGGCGTCTACGACGAGCTCGCCACGGCCGAGTTGACGGCGTACATGGGTGAGCATCCGGGGGCCTTCGACGTCGTGGTGTCGGCCGACACGCTCGTCTATTTCGGCGAGCTGGAGGGGGCGTTCGGGGCGGCGTTCCGCACGCTGCGGCCGGGTGGGTTGCTGGCGTTCACCGTGGAAAAGGCCCTCCGGCCGTCGGAACTGGGGCACCTTTTGAACCCGCACGGACGATACAGCCACTATGGAGATTACGTGCGGCGGGCCCTCGGTCAGGCGGGCTTCACGGTGCTCTCGGCAGAGCCGGAGCACCTGCGGCTCGAGAACAAGCTCCCCGTCGAGGGGCTGGTCGTCCTCGCCCGTCGGTGACCCGGGCTTGGTCCTGCCGGCCGGCGCGCTCGCCGGGGGGGCGCCGTGACGTCGTCGCGGGACGCGTTCATCACGGTGGCTCCCATCGCGGGACAGGCTTTTCATTTTCGAGCCATGAGCGGAGAGGAGGAGCTCAGTCGGCCCTTCACCTACGAGGTCGACGTCCTCTCGAGGAACGACGAGCTTGCGCTGTCGGGGACGCTGTCCGGGATCCTGGGCCAGCAGATGACCGTCACCGTTCAGCAGAGTGACGGGGGCGAGCGTTGCTTCAACGGCTACGTGACCCGGTTCTCGCAGCTGGGGAGGTCGGGGCGGTACCACGCCTACCGGGCCGTGCTGCGGCCGTGGCTGTGGCTGCTGTCGCACACCAGCGATTGCCGGATCTTCCAGAACAAGACGGTGCCCGAGATCGTGAAGGCGATCTTCCACAAGCACACGAACGCCCTGTTCCACGAGTCGTTCGAGAACGCCGCCGAGTACCACCCGCGTCCTTACACCGTGCAGTATCGCGAGACGGACTTCGCCTTCGTCAGCCGGTTGCTGGAGGAGGAGGGCATCGCCTATCACTTCGTGCACACGGCCGGCGGCCACACCCTGGTGCTCACCGATGCGCCGAGCGTGCGGACGGGACGGCGGGGGTACGAGGAGGTGCCGCTGCGACCGCCGAGCCAGGTGGCGGAGACGGAGTGCCTGCACACCTGGAACGTGTCCGAGGAGGTGAGGACGGCCGGGTGCGTCCTGCACGACTTCGACTACCGGCAGCCCGGCGCAGAGCTGGTGGCGCGGCGCGGGACCGTCCCCGATGACAGGTCGATGGGTGAGCACTTCGAGTATCCGGGGCGCTACGCCACGCCCGCCGAGGGGGAACGCGTGGTCCAGGTGCGGCTGGACGAGGCACATTCGGGCCGCCGGGTCGTGCAGGCCAGGGGACCGGTGCGCGGGCTGGGGGTAGGGGACGTCTTCACTCTGACGGAGGCGCCCTGGAGCGATCCCCGGAAGAAGCACCTGGTGGTCGAGGCGCGCTACGACCTGCAGGGCCACGATCCCGAGTCGGGCGGCGGCGAGGGCGAGCCCGACCGATTCGCCTGCGCCCTGACCTTGCACGACGCCGCGGCCTCATTCCGGCCGGCCCGCCGCACACCGAAGCCCGTGATCCAGGGACCGCAGACGGCCTTCGTGGTGGGACCGGGAGAGCAGAGCGGCGGGGGCGAGGAGATCTGGACGGACGACTACGGACGCGTCCTGGTTCGCTTCCACTGGGAGCGACCGCGCGCCGGCGAGCCACAGCCGCCCGCGCCGCCAAACGACGAGGTGTCGTGCTTCGTGCGGGTGGCGTCCGCCTGGGCGGGGAAGCGATGGGGCCTGCAGTTCACCCCGCGGGTGGGGATGGAGGTGGTGGTCGAGTTCCTGGAAGGGGATCCCGACCGGCCGCTGGTGACCGGGGCCGTCTACAACGCCGTGAACCGGCCTCCTTATCCGAACACGCTGAAGACGCGGAGCGGGCTCCGGACGCACAGCACCGGTGGAGGAACCGATCCCAGCAACGAGCTTCGCTTCGAGGACAAGAAGGGGGCCGAGGAGCTGTTCGTCTTCGCGGCGCGCGATCAGCGGGTGAAGGTGCAAGCCGACCGCCACCTGACCGTGGGAGGCGCGGAGTCGGTCACCGTGTCGGGCACCCGCACCACCATCGTCGAGAAGAAGGACAAGCTGATCCTGTCGGACGAGCAAGAGCTGACGGTGACCAAGCGGGCCGTGCAGACCTTCGCGCACGGCCTGGAGGTCAACGTGACCGGAGCCGATCAGGTCACCTATGTCGCGCTGAACAGGATCGAGCAGGTCATGAAGACGCTGAGCCTGGAGAGCCCGGAGCGCATCTGCCTGAGCGTGGGGGCGAGCACGATCGTCATGACGCCCACCGAGATCGCGTTCGCCGCCGAGCGGATCACCATCAACGGTCAGATGGGGGTCGCCGTCTCGGGCGCCGCGATCAAGCTGAACGGGTGAGGCTCTACGCCGGGGATGCGGCCCCGGCACCAAGATGGCCGGCGAGCTTCGCGGGCAGGCCGGAGGCGCGCTGCAACCGGCGGCTGGCCGCGATCGCGAACAGGTCGGGGTCGCCGACGACCACGACGCTGCGGCGGGCGCGGGTCAGGGCGGTGTAGAGGATCTCTCGCGTCAGCAGCGGGCCGTCGCTGGCCGGTAGCACCAGCGCCACCCGGTCGTACTCGGAGCCCTGCGCCTTGTGGACGGTCAGCGCGTACCCGAGGCCGATGTTGTCGGCCAGCTCCCCCAGGCCGTACACCAGCGGCCCGTCGCCACGGGCGAACGCGACGCCCAGGGGATCGCCGGCGCCGGCGGCCTGCGCCACCACCACGCCCTGGTCGCCGTTCCACAGACCGCGCTGGTAGTCGTTGCGCAGGATCGTCACCGGCTCGCCCGGCAGGAGACCGGACGATGGCCCCGACGAGAACCCAGCCGCGAGTCCGGGCACCGCTCCTGACGCGGCTCCCGACGCGTCTCTCGAGATGAAATTCGATCCCTGCGCGGCTTCGTCGGCGGCGCGCTCGCCGCTCGGCCGTCGCGCGCGCAGGAAGTGCGCGTGCAGCAGGCCGTTCACCGCCTCGGCGCTGGTCTGGTCGTCGGCGGAGCGGGTCACGCAAAGGAGGCGAGAGCGGGCGTGGCGCTCCAGCACCTCCGTCAAGGGACCGAGAGGCGCGCCGGGAGGTAACCGGCCGTCGGGGCCCGGGCTGAAGCGACACGCTGCGAGCGCCGCCAGCGGCGCCCCGCCACCGAGCATGTCTTCGCTCCAGCGCGCCAGAAACTCGGGCAAAGCGGAGCTCGCCAGATGTTCGACGCCCGACCAGGCGAGCTCCTGAGCGCGGCGACGCAACATCCTCTCCGGCCCGGCACCCGCGCGCGCGCCCACGTCCCGGCCGTCCGCCAGCAGACCGTGGGCGGCCCGGAGGATCGCCGCGCCTGCGGCATCCGCCGGATCCATGCGATAGCTGGTCGTCAGGCGGCGGGTCTGCGCGGGGAGCGCCGCGCACAGATCGCGAAACACGGCGCCCAGGCGCACCGACGGCAGCTGGTCGGCGTCGCCGACCAGGATCAGGTGGGCGTCGTCGCGCACCGCCGCCGCCAGGTCGGTCATCATGAAGAGATCGATCATCGACGCCTCGTCGACGATCACGAAGCGGTGGGGCAGCCGCCAGCCGGCGTGGTACTCGGGGGCTGCAACCTCCAGCGTGGGGCGGCGGGCGGGACGCAGGCCCAGCAGCCTGTGCACCGTCGAGGCCGTGACGGCGCCGTCGGGGCTGGCGCCCTCTCCGTCGAGGCCTGCCGCCCGCAGCGATTCGGTGATGCGCTGAGCGGCCCGGCCGGTGGGCGCGGCGACCGCGATCTCGCTCGCGTGCAGGCCGGAACGGAACAAGGCGCGCAGCAGCGCCACGATGGTCGACGTCTTGCCCGTGCCGGGCCCGCCGGTGATCAGGGTCAGCGGTTGCTCCAGGGCCGCGCCGACGGCCGCCGCTTGTTCGGCGCCGAGCGTCGTCTCCGGTGCCGTCGCCGCGGTGGGGGCAGCGCCGCCCGCGCCGCCCGATTGCAGACGCCGCGCCAGCAGCGACGTCAGCCTCGACTCGATCGTCCATAGCGCCTCCGGGTACAGCGCCCGGCCGGCCAGCACGAAGGGACGGCGCTCGCCGGCGCCACCGAACAGAGCACGCAGCGACGGGGATGCGCCACCGGCCACCAGCTGACCGGCGAACTGAACGGCGGCGCTCGCCTCCGCCGCATCGAAGCCCAGGCGTTCCAGCCGAACCGCCAGCGGTGCCGCATCCACCACCGAGCGCGCCGGCAGCGCCACGGTGGCCCCGGACGTGCCGCTCCCTTCGCCGGCTACGGTCGCCTCATCGGCTGCGCTGCCCAGGTCCAGATACGTGCTCCCGGCGTCGATCGCCTCGCCCAGCGCCACCATCAAGGTGGCGAGGGCGCGCCGCTCCTCGGCGGGCGCGTCGGGCCAGTTGCTGACCTCCCACGCCGCCAGCAGCGTCTCGGCCCGGACGTCGCGGGCGCGCAGGCGATCCCACAGCGCCCGCGGCAACGTCTCGCCTGGGCCGGGCGGAGCCGTCCCGCCCAGGAACAGCAGGCGTGCCGTGCCCATCGGGTGAAGGGAGCCCGGGCGGGTGGTGGCCGCCGGCGCGCGCGCGCGGGTCACGCCCATGTCGCCCCCATGGCCGCCGGTCGCGCCACCAGCGACCGCTCCCAGGTCCGCACCTCGTCGTACGGCGGGCGCCGCACCAGCACCCCCGCCCCGGCGGGAGGCACCGCTTCGCACTCCGTCCCCAGGCCGCGCAGGAAGACATAGGCCAGGCCACCGAAGCGGCGCTCGCAATCCTTGTGGTCCTCGACGCCCAGCAGGCGAAACAGCGCGACCGTGTAGATCTGGATCTGCAGCTCGTAGTTCGCCGCGACGTGCGCGCGCAGGTCTTCCGGCGCGAACGAGGAGAGCACGTCGCTCTTCCAGTCCGCGAAGTAGGCGCGCCCCTCGTGCTCGAACAGGACGTCGAGCACGCCGCGAATGAAGCCCGGCTCGCGCACCAGCCGATCGTCCTCGTGAGCGCGCGCCGTCGCCTCGGGCCGCTTCCCGACCCGCACGCCCCCCTCCCAGACGTTCGACAGGTCGAACAGGAAGTCGACCTCGCGTCGCACCCGGGGCGCGACCGCGATCCCGTCGAGGGGCGCGCTCCCCGCGAAGAGCAGCGGCGCCCGCAGGGCGGCGTGCACCACCTTGGCCGCCGCCGGCAGGTGCCGGGGATCGCGGTCCCAGCGCCGGCACTCCGCCTGCAGCAGGGTCTGTACCTCGGGCTGGCTCTCCCACTCGGCGAGCGGCGGCAGCGGTCCCAGCGCCGCCTTCTCCAGCACCCCGTGCAGGAACAGCCCGGTGGCCGCTCCTCCCGGCAGGTCGTCGTCCGCGCGGGGCCGGTCCCGGGTCGGCAGGGCAGGGGTGGGCAGAGGATCCTCGTCGAGCACGGGCGGCTGATAGCCTCCGGCGGCGTCCTTCAGGCGCGAGTACGACGTCACCACGAACCCGCGCCGCGTGCTCCGCAACGTCGCCGCGTCGCCTCCGCCCGATGGGATATCCGACGAGGGTGGGGAGACGGGCGCCGGACGCCACGCCGCCAGCGCCTCGGCGAGGCCCGCCGGCTCGGGAAGCTCGGGGGCGGGGAAGGGCACGGGCCGCACCGTGAACAGCCCCGCGAAGCGCTCGCGCTCGGTGGCCAGGTGTCGCAGCCGATCGTTCACGTGCCGGTAGGGCCCCGTGATCTTGTCGAAGGCCTTGTAGTCGCCGTGATCGATCTCCGAGCCGAACACCTCGCGATCGTCCGAATCGGTCGCGGGGAAGAAGGGCATGTAGAGGTGGTGGCGGGCGCGCGTCAGCGCGACGTACAGCAGGCGCTGGTTCTCCTCGTCGCGATTCCCCTTGATGCGCGCGATGGTGTCGGGGAGGCGCGGCTTGCCGGCCACGAACAGGCGGCGGTCGTCCCGATAGAACGCGTGCACCTCGTGGGCGAACAGGGGCAGGTTGGTCAGCGCGCCGTAAAGGAAGACGTGGTCGGCCTCCAGCCCCTTGGCCTTGTGCATGGTGACGATCTGCACGGCGTCGCTCTCGACGTCGGCGCGAAGGATGTCGGTGTCACGGGTGGCGCCCTCGCGCACGGGCGGGAACATGCCCCGCGCGTAGCGCCCCAGGGCCGACGCCAGCTCGCCCAGCGACAGCCGGCGCGCCGCCGTCTCGCCGAGGAGCTGGTCGAAGATCTGCCCGTACAGCATCAGCGTCCGCTCGCCGGTGGAGGTCAGACGCAAGCGACGGGTGACGCCGCTCATGTCGAGGATGTCGGCGAACAGCGCCGGATAGTCGCGGGTATCGCCGAGCCGCTTCCAGGCGAAGAGCCGCGCCATCAAGGGATGGTGGTGGGGAGGATCGCCGAACGCTTCCAGCTCGGCCAGGGTCAGCCCGAAGAACGGCGTCAGCCACGCCTGTAGCCGCGCCACGCGGTCGAGCGGATCGTCCACCGCGCGGAGCAATGTCCGCACCTGCTCCGCCTCCGCCGACTTCCACAGACCTTCCTGCTTGTAGAAGGTGTGCGCGATGCCGTGCTGGCGCAGCTCGCTGCCCACTTCGCGCGCCTCGGCGTTACTGCGCGTCAGCACGAAGATGCTCGCCAGGCGCAGGCCGGGCTGCTCCTGCCGCAGCCGCTCGATCTCGGTGGCGATGGCCCGCCTCAGCGCCTGCTTGATGGGGCCGATCCGCAGCGGCTTGGTGGGACGCTCCGGCAGGTCGAGCTTGAACAGCGTCACGCCCGCCCCGTCACCCACGGTACCGCGCGCGCTCTCGGCCGGGTGGTCGTAGGCGATGTGCGCGCTGGTGAAGAACGGCGCCAGCGTGTTCTGGTCCAGGATGGCGTTCACCGCCGTCAGCACCTCGCGCGCCGAGCGGTGGTTCTGGTCCAGCGGGAACAGCGCTCCCCCGCGCGCCACGATCTCCTCGCGCGCCTGGACGTACGTGTTCACGTCGGCGCCGCGAAAGCCGTAGATCGCCTGCTTGGGATCGCCGATCAGCACGCAGGGGTTCGCCCCGTCCGACTCCAGGAAGATGCGGCGGAACAGCTGCCACTGCAGGGCGTCCGTGTCCTGCGCCTCGTCGATCAGCGCGAAGCGGAACCGCCGGCGCAGCTTGGCGACCAGCTCGGCGCCCGCCGGACCTTCCACGGCCCGCGCCGCCGCGCGCACCATGTCGTCGAAGTCGTACAGGCCCCGCGCCAGCTTGTGCGCCTCCAGCGCCTCCTGCACGGCGGGCAAGAACTTCTGCACCGTGGCGTCGGTCAGCGTCGGTCCGCCGACCAGCGCGTTCAACCCGCGCCCCAGGCTGGCGATGGCCGGACCCAGCGGGCGGGCAGCCACCACCTGCTCGACGTACTCGCAGAACTTGTCGTTGACGTGCTCGTCGATGGCGCCCAGCAGCGCCGGCCAGTCACGGTCGGCGTGCGCGCGCAGGACCGCTGGCCCGAGCTCCTGCATGCGCCGCTTCATGGCGGCGACCTTGCTGGGATGGCCGAGGATGCCGGACCACAGGCGATCGAACGACGCCAGATCCAGCGCCGCCAGCTCTGCCACTGCCGCGGCCAGCGCGGCCTCGTCGTGCGGGGCCGCCCAGGCCCCGCGCCCCAGCGCCGCCCGGTACAGCAGCTCCTCCAGCCGGGCGGCGTCCCGCCGTCCGGCGAGAAAGGCGTCCAGGTAGCGCCGGTTCTCCGGCTCCGTCGCCAGCTCCCGGCGCAGGACGTCGCGAAAGACCTCGCCGAAGGCCGCCTGGGAATCGACCTGCGCCTGGCCGACCAGGCGGCCCGTGGCCAGCGGCTCCTCCATCAGCAGGCCCTGGCAGAACGCGTGAATGGTGGTGATGCTGGCCTGGTCGAACGACCGGCGCGCCTCCAGCAGCAGCCGACGGCGCCGCTCGGCGTCCGGCGTCTCGCCGAGCGCGGGCCCAGCCAGCGCACCGTCGATGGTGGCGCGGATGCGGGCCACCAGCTCGTTGGTGGCGCGTTCGGTGAACGTCACCACCAGGATCTCGTCGATGCGGGCGCGCCCCTCCGCGATCAGGTTCAAGGTCAGCTGCTCGAGCTGATACGTCTTGCCCGTGCCGGCCGACGCCTCGAGCACGGTGGCGGCGCGCGAGACCACGGCCTCGAGCAGGCGAGGACCGGCGACGCTCACGGCTTCTCCTTGCTCTTGTCCTTCGCCTTGCGCACGAACTGGCGCAGCCCGAAGAACAGGCCGAAGCGCTGCTCGGCCAGCTGTTCCCCCTCCTCGGGCGAAGGCGGTGGGTAGGCGAAGGGCTGCGGCACCGGTCCCCACTGCGTATGCGAGCTGCCGCGGTAGTAGGGATCGTCGCGTGTCTCGATGATGCGGTCGTGCAGCGTCCGGGCGGTGGCGTCCTTCTCGCGATCCTTCCAGGCGCGGAACACCGCCTCGCACGGCAGCAGGTAGTCATGCGGCCGGGAGAACAGGGCCGTCACGAGCTCCGTCAGGTAGGTCCGGGCGCGTTCGGGCTCGACCGCCGCCAGCACCAGCTCCGTCGCGCTGGCGCCCTCGCCGCCGCTCCGGGGACGGATGATGAGGTGGCGGCTCGGCGCGGTTGGCCCGCCCGTGGCGGCGAGCAGCAGGTGTTCGAGGAACGGCCGCAGGCCGTCGCGATCCTCGTCGCCGTTCGACGACGAGCCCAGGGTCAGCGAGCCCTGGGCGTCGCCGACAGCCAGGCGGGAACAGAGCCGGCCCTGGAGCTCCACCTCGACGGGCCGCTCGCCGAGCGCGATCGTCAACCGCAGCGCAGGCCGCACGTCGGCTTCCTTCAAGTCGGGGTCGGGCCGGCCGTAGACGATCTCTCGCGTCGGCCCGCGGACGAGGGCGGGGGCACCCACTATCGCCTCTCGCCACGTCGCCAGCAGCTCCAGGTGGCGCGCGCGCGCCGCCGCCGCGAACGGCCCCGCGGGCAGCAACCAGGCCAGCCGCTGGGTCAGCAACGCCTCGTCGTACGCCCGGGCGAGCTCTTCCGGGGACGGGGGCTCGGCCCCGCGCCACTCCCGCAAGAACAGCTCCCCCAGGATTCGCCGATCGACCAGGCGGGGTACGCCCAGCGGCTCGTCGGTGGTCTCGCGCGCCGCCGTGTCGTCGTCGACGGTCCGCAGCCCCAGCGCCACGCGCGCGCCACCCTGCAACGGCGACTCCAGGAATCCTCGCAGGTCGTCGAGGCGGAGTGGGCGGCGCCCCGGCCCGGCGGCGCGCGCGGCTAGGCCTCGGTCATCCAAACGGGCGGGCGGAGGGGGGACGGTTCCCAGCAGCGGTGCCAGGGCGGCCCGGGTCTCCGGGGCAAGCGCTTGCACGACGGCGGCGTCGGGCAGGCGGGCAGCCGCGGGCACCGCCAGGGCCAGCTGCCGCCCCAGGGCGCGCGCCTCGGCCTCCGCCTCGGCGATGGGGAAGGCGGCCCGGCTGCGCGGATCGGCGTCGCGGCGGATCGGCACCGCGCGGGTCCAGGACGCCGGCTCGGCGTAGCCGTGCCGCAGCGTCTCCATCAGCTCCAGCAGCACCGCCGAGGCCTCGCGCCGATCGCCCGACAGCGGATCGCGATCGACGTACGAAAGGTACAGGCGCTCCCGCGCGGCCAGCAGCGCTTGCAAGAACAACCAGCGATCGCGCTGGCGGGGGGTGAGCTCGCCGGCCCGCTCGGGGCCGCCGGGATCGAACGGCAGCGGACGATCGGCGGCGGGAAAACGTTCGGGTCCCAGGCCCAGCACGAAGATCACCCGGAACGGCAGCGACTGCAGCGCCGCCAGCGAGCCCACGGCGACGCCGCTGCCGAAGATCTGTCCGCGGGTGCCGCGCAGCTGGCCGATCGCCTCCTGGATCAGCGGCAGCGCCACCGTCAGCCGGACGGGCGTGTCGGCGCGATGGGCGGCCGCCAGGCCATCCAGCGCGGCGAACACCCGCAGCCGCGCCGCCTCGTCATCCGTCGACAGCGGCGACAGGTAGGCGTCGACCAGGGCGTGCACGAAGCGAAGCCAGTCACCGATGGGCAGCCGTGCGTCGCGGGCGAAGCGGACGTCGGCCAGCAGCGAGCGGGCCAGCAATGCCAGCGCATCGGCGTCGTCGCGAAAGTCGGGCGCCACCTCGGCGGGCAGATACCGCTCGTCGCCCCGGGGTCCGGCGAGCGGCAGCGGCCGCTCGTCGCCGCTGCGCGGGCCGGTCGCGAAGCGCCCCAGCGCCAGCCGGCGCAGCCCCTGATCCCAGTTGAAGACGTCGCGCTCGACGTACGTGCCCGAGAACGCGCGCTGGTCCGCGCCGCGGGCGATGCCCAGCGCCTCGCACAGGGCCAGCCAGGCATCGGCGTCCGCGTCCGGGAAGCGGGCCTTGATGTTCGGGTGGGTGACGACGTCCAGCACCTCGCGGCGGGACAGCTCGCCGCCGGGAAGCGCCAGCAGCCCCAGGATCGCCTCCGGGATGCGGCTGGGCAGCGGACCGTCGACCAGCGCGTGCGGCAGGTCGTTCGCCTCGCGAAACACCGACGGGGCGAGCGGCAGGTACGGCTCGTCGGGGCCCGCCACCAGCACCGCGATGTCCGAGAACCGCAGCGGGGGCTGACCGTGCCTGCGGGCGCCGTCGCTGCGCACCAGCTCCCAGATCTCGGCGGCGATGGCCTCCCAGGCGCGGCGCGGGTCTGGCGCCTCCATCACCACCAGGGAGCCATCGGCGGGGAGCTGCAGCCGGCGCGCACCGGTGCGGAGCGGCGCGCGGGTCGCGATGTCGAGCTGCAGCTGCGCCAGCAAGGTCGCCGGCTCGCTGGTGGTGTCGGTGCGGTGATCGGCGTTGGCGTCGCAGAGCGCGTCGAGCCTGCGCACCGTGTCCCGGCTGGCCAGCCCCCAGGCGGCCAGAAACGGGTTCTCACCTTCCTCGGAAAGCGCGGCAGGGACCGGCGCAGCCGCCGGGACACCGATGTCGAACGCGAGCTGGCGTTCGGAGACGTGCCCGCGCCCCTTCGTCGCGGCCGTGATGCGGGGACGGGCGCGCTCCGGCCGCCGCGTGGTCTGCACGTCCTCCCAGAACTCCTGACAAGGATTGATGGCGTAGATCGAGAGCGCCGTCCGCGCCGCCAGCCGATCGAGGGGGCGTTGCAAACCTGCCGGCAGCTCGGTCAGTCCAAAGACGTGAACGGCCGGGGGAGGGCGCCACGCTCGATCGAGCCGCTCGTCCAGGAAGCCGTCAAGGGTCAGATACCGCCGTCCCTCGTCCTGACTGCGCTGCGCGAACCGCCCCGCGGGCCCGAACAGCACCGTCCACAGCTGTCGCAGCGCGCGCCACAGCCGCGGGTCGTCGGTGGGACCCTCGTCGCCGTCCAGCTCCTCGCCGCGCCCCTCGCGCCAGCGGGCCAGCCGCTCGGGGCAGGTCAGGGCCCAGGCGCCGAACAGCGAGGCGACCGCCCGCGCCACGGCGACGCGACGCCTGTCCACGGCGTCGGCGTCAGCCCCGGCGCCCACCAGGTAGGCATCGAGAGGCCCCAGCGCGTCGTCCCCCGAGGCCAGGCGCAGCCCCGGGCGCGTGGCCAGAAACGCCAGCAGCTCGCCGACCACGTGCAGGCGATCGATCAGGACGACCTCGGGCGCCGCCTCATTACACAGGCGGGCGAAGGCGCCCGCCATCGACATCGTGTCCAGGTTGCCGGAGATGCCGCGCTGCCGCGCCAGCTCCAGATCCGCGAACGTCTCCACCGGCCGGCCCGGGATGATCAGCCAGGGGCCATCGAACAGCTGACCAGGGGCGGGGAGGGCGGTCGCCAGCGCGCGAACCAGCGTCTCCATCTGGTTCGAGTAGGTGACGTTCATCATGGGGCGCACCCGCGCCGGTGATGTCCCGAAACGGAACACCACCGGGATCGCCCGATGGAGATGAGTCTGCGCACGATGGAGGTGGATGTGGATGATGCGCTGTCCAACGGGGAACATCCAGCGTCCCCGTCGGCGTCCTTGTCGATGTCCGGTCACGGCTGGCCGCCCGTCTCGCCGCGGTGATCCATACCCGTGACGTGGCCTTCATCTTTCGTCGAAAACAACCGATGAGCGGGACATGCAGCGCACCCTCCGTCTTCTGTTCGTCGCCACGCTCGTCGGCAGCGTGCTGGCCGTGTCGCTGGGCGCGATCCCGCGGGGCTGGGCCGCAGACGGAACCGCTGAACCAGCCATAAAGACGCCGGGCCCGGTGGGGGACTACCTGCGGCGCGTGCACACGAAGGTCCACGCGCGATGGGCCGAGGGCTACCTGAAGCAGGCGCAGACCGCGCCCGCGGCCGGCAAGGGTATCGACACCAGCCCGGCGCGCGAGGTCACCCTGGCGGTGACCGTTCGCTGGGACGGCACCATCGCCGAGGCGAACCTGCGGACTTTCTCTGGTTCGAACGACTTCGATCACGCCGCCGTGGACGCGCTTCGCAAGAGCGGGCCACTGCCCCTGCCGACGTCCGACGTCCTGTCGGATGACGGCTACGCGCACTTCGAGTGGACGCTGTCGAGCGACGTCCGCGCCTGCGGCGCCGGCGCCAAGCTGGTCCGCGTGGAGGACCCCATCGAGGTGTCCCTGCCGCGTCTGGTTTCGAGCAATCGCATCGACGAGGCCGTTCGCCGGGTCGGCGAGCTGGGCGCGCGCGGCGGTGAGGGCGCGATGGATCGGTTCGCGCGCCTCTACCTGGGGCGCACCGTTCCCGATCCGGTGCTCGACGCCACGGCGTCGGTGGCGCTGGCCGAGACCGGCGACCGGGTGCAGGTGACGCGTCTGAAGGGCGCCCTGGGCTCGCGCGCCACGGTGAAGCTGGCCGCGAAGGGACTGCAGAAGCTGGGCGTCGACGTCTGCGACACCGTCAACGGGGCCCTGATGGGCTCGGCCGCCATGGCGCGCGAGACGGCCTTCGAGGCGATCCGGGTCGTCGCGGCCTCCGGCTCCGGGATCAACGGCTGCCGTCCCTCGCTGGAGACGCTGGCCAAGGATGGCAAGCAGCCGCAGGCGGTGCGGTTGTCGGCGCTGCAGATCCTGACGGCGAACTTCCCCGGCGACGTCCGTCCGCTGGTGATGGGCCTGATGTCCGACAAGGACGCGGGAGTCCGCGGAGCCGCCACGTTCGCCTCGGTGAAGAAGGGCGGAGGCCGCCCCGAGATGTACCGGCTGGCGCCGCTCCTGCACGACAAGTCCGTCGAGGTGCGCGGGGCCGCCTCGGCCGGCATCGTGCGCGCGGCGGGCGACCTGGCGCTCGATCAGCTGTACCTGCTGGCGCGCGAGACCGATCCGCGTCCCGCGCGCGCCGTGGCCGTCGAGCTGGGCGCCCTGTCCTCCGCGGCCTCGGCCGAGTTCCTGGGACACATGCTGAAGCGAGACAACCGCGAGGTTCAGCTGGCCGCCGCTCGCGCTCTGGCCGGCCGGTCCGACGCGGCCGCGCGAGCGGAGCTCGACGCCGTGAAGACCAGCGGCAGCGCGTTCCCCGAGTTGCTGGCGATCGCGAACGGCACGGCGGCGGCGACCGCTCCGGCGGCGGCGCCCGATCCCGCGCT
>Ga0105238_10002062_pt1 | contig 20276 bp, 20 predicted proteins | sample KBSC34metaG_FD_81526 | JGI IMG/M metagenome (GOLD analysis project Ga0105238, IMG submission 81526) | Corn rhizosphere microbial communities from Kellogg Biological Station, Michigan, USA - KBS C3-4 metaG | ecosystem: Host-associated > Plants > Roots > Rhizosphere > Soil | place: Michigan, USA... | reverse complement strand
GCGCCGCCGGATCAGGTAGACCCTCGTCGGCGCGAAGGAGCGCACTTGCACCGTGGCGGTCGCGGGCAGGATCTCGGCGGCCGGCAGACCGATCCGTGCGGCATGGCGCTCGAGCGCGGGCACGCTGTCGGCTTCGAACACGCAGGCCAGGCCGAAGCGGCCGTCCGCCTCGCGCAGGGCGTACGAATGCAGCCAGCGCGCCGGCAGCATGGGAGCTTGTTCTTCGAAGGATCGCAGCCGCATCAACGCGGCGTCGAATTCGGCCGCGCTGGCAGCGATGCCGGGGCGGTAGACGACGTGGGTCTGCATGGATGAACCTCGCAACCACAGCTGGAACATGCCTCGGGCGTGCGCTGTGGGAATCGCCGACCCGAGGACGTGGTTCGCAGTGCCGAGGCGGCCGTTGAACCCGTGCTCTCAGCGTAGTAATCGGCGTGCGGGGCGTCCTTACCGGGCCCTGATCGTTTGCTGATGCTTTGCTGCAGCCCGTGACGCGGTCCCGCGTCAGGTTCCCCGAATCACCGCAAAGCCTCGCGTCCGGCCGGAGGTACTGTCAACGGTGTTCATCGCATGCCAGAGGTCGATTGCCGACACCCAGGTCGGCGGATACCTGTAGGCGGCGACATCGAGGATCAGGAATCGGTCGGTCGCAGCGCTGTACGCAGCCAAGGGAGAAATATGGCCACCCCCGTGTTGACCGAGCGAGGTGCGCTGATAGTTGACCAGCATGTAGTCACCCGAGCGGCCCAGGTTCTCGCGGGCCACGACGCGGAACGCATCAAGGCTCGTGTCTGCTGCGAAAACGATCTCGACCTCGGCGCCGTGCTGGCGAAGCAGCGCACCGAGTTGTTGCAGCGTCATGCCTGTGAACGTGACCTGCAACTCCGTCGGCAAGTCCGCGAAGAAGCTGGCCTGGGTCCAGCGGGGGCCCGACGGGCGCAATGCATTCAGTACCGCGACCGAGCTGGCCACGCCACAGAACGCGGGCCGGCGCTGCGACTCGAAGCTCCTCGTCAGCGGCTGGTAGTCGGCGCTGGCTGGGCCTTCGTCCAACATGCGGCGCCCTTCGGCCGTCGTCAACGAGACCAGACGCGAGGGAAGCGGCAACAGTTCGGCGGACGGCACTCTGAAAGCGAGCTGCCAGATCGTGCCGCCGGCCAGGAGTGCCAGTGCCGACACGGCAATGGCGATGACCCGTCCAGTCCTTCTGACGACCGAAATACGAGAGTCAGTCATTGTCGACTGCGCCATTCGACCGGCTGGGCGTCCGGCCCGCGTTGGAAGCCTCAGCAGCAGCAGCCTGCCATGCTGCGCCGCCATTGCCCGAGATAGGCACCGCCTGATGCAGCCGTTCGTTGGAGGTCGGCGAACATGCCACGTTGGCGTTCGCCGCTCGCCGCGAACAGCGTCTGATAGCTTGCCAGCGTGATACTGGCCTGCGGCCAGGCGCTGCCGAACCGCATCACGTCGGGCGGCCTGCCGTCGTAGTAGCGCTGCTCGGCCGGCAGCGACTCGTCCTGGCGATAGAAGGCGCACGGCAGGTCGGAGCCATAGACACCGAAGCCTTCCTTGGGCGCGTAGATCCTGACCTTCGGGTTGACGCCGAGCAGGTAGCTCATGCCACCCATGTGGTCACCGTGGCGATGCGACATCACGACGAAGTCGAGGCACGCGATGCGGCGCTGTGAGGGCAGTGGCGAGCAACTCTCGGCGCTTCATGCCGGCATCCCGGAGCACAGGTCATCGAGATGCGTTGGGGCGCGAAGCGCGCCGACGGCGCAGGCCGAGCAGCAGCGCCAGGCCGCCCGTCAGGTACAAGGCGGTAGCCGGCTCCGGCACGGCCGCCACGGTTTCGCCGGCGAGGGAGAAAGACGCGTTGTAGGCACTGTCGCCGACGATATCGGTTCCGACGCGCAGCCAGTCCGGAGCAAGCGCCTCATTGCGGATCCAGCTCTGCAGGTCAGGCGTGAAAGGCCCTGTACCTCCGCTGATCGGCTTGGGTGCCGAGAGCCAATAGAAGTCGCCCTTGTCGGTCTGCACCTGCGGCACGAAGAAGTAGTGGCCGGCGGGGAGGTCGAAGGCATTCGACAGCGCCACGTCGACGCGAGTTTCCTGCCCCTGCACCGCGCCTTCGCCCCCGGTGTGGAAGTTGGGCAGTGGATGGATACCGTTCAACACCGAATTGGCGGCCGTGAACGAGGGACTCAGCACGGCAGTCGAGAAGCTGAGATCGGTGCCGCCGCTGGCACGCGAAACGAATTCGGCATCCGACGGCGAATTCGTGCGCGTCGGCACCTGGATGGTCCGCGTGGCATCGGAGTCGAGCGGAAACACGCGATAGATCTCGAGGTTGAGCGCCTGCACCTGCCCGCCGCCGGTCAGCAAGCCCGTGAACGACGCACTGGTGATCTTCGTCTGCTGCGAGAGCACGAAGTCGTCGGCCGACTCGATTTCCACCTTGCCTGACGTATCGGGCCGCGAGGCGGTGCCGATCAGGCCGTCCGGGCTGCCGGTACTGAATGAAAAGGTCCCGGGCGGCGAGGCCCACGCGAATGCCGGCATCAGGGCGGCAACTCCCGCGAGCAGCTTGGAGCGAACGCGCAGCGTTTTCATCATCGAGGTGCACCTCCGGTTCGGGCGGGCACGTGACGGCGCGGTGTCGACCGCGCCTCAGGATCCGCCTCGGCTAGTCTCCCCATTGCATGGTGTCACGGCAGCACGGCGGGAGAGCTCCTATGCACTAGGGGGCACGACGTTGTCAGTGCGTAAGAAAGATGACACTTCATGACGACGGGCCGATGGCGCCCTCAGGCGGCATTCGCCGCCCTGGCTTGAAGCGCCCGGACGTAGGTGTCGCCCGATCCCTTGACATGCACGATCGTGAGGGCCTCGAAGGCGGCGAAGTCGCCCTTGAGAAACAGCTTCAGGAACCTGCGGTGTTCCGCGAACGAGTCCGGGTTGCGCACGTCGATCGGGGAGCTGAGGTTCGTCCGCAGCGCCGCGATCTTCCCGGCGGCGAGCTTGTAGGACTCCTGCAGGTAGGCATTGCCGCAATGCGTGAACATGGCCTCGTGCAGGGCCGTGTCGGCCCGGCCGTACGCGACGTTGTCACGCTGCTGCAGCGCTGTTTCCATCGCGCCGATCGCCGCCTCGATGGCTCCGACCGCGCCGATCTTGTCGTGGTGGTACGCCAGCTCTGCCGCCTTGGGTTCGATCACGCAGCGGAACTGGCACAGCCCCGCGACATCGTCGGCGCTCGGATAGAAGACGAAGCTGCCGACCTGCGGCCTGACCTGCACCAGCCCCTGCAGCTGGAGCTGATTCAGCGCCTCGCGCACCGGCGTGCGGCTGACGCCGAACGACTGGGCGAGGGACTCTTCCGGGATCTGTGATCCGAGCGCCAGCTCGCCTTCGATGATCGCCTGGCGCAAGCGCGATGCGATCTGCGTCGCGAGCGACTTCGAGGGCTGCAGCATGAACGGCTTCATGCGCGGGTCGGGAGGAGTTGCTTGTCTTGTCGCTTTCACCGTGTTCATCGTGTGCCTTGAAGATCATCGTTATTGCAACGCCTCGTGCCCTGCGCGGGACTCAGGGAATATCCTAGTGCACTCTAGTACCTTACATACAAGAATACTAGACCTTCTCAACATTGTCCTTCCGCCATGCAAGTGACCGGCTCTTTCGCCATCGACGCGCTCCGCACGTGCCTGGGCCCGGCGGCCGTGCTGACGGGCGACGACATCCCCGAGCGCCATACCAACGACTGGGGCCCCCAGCCGCCGGTACGGCCCCTGGCTGTCGTGCGGCCGGCCAATCCCGCCGAGGTCGCCGCCGCGATGCGCATCTGCCACGAGCACGACTTGTCCGTCGTGCCGCAGGGCGGACTGACCGGCCTGTGCGGGGGCGCCCGGCCGACGGCCGGGGCGGTTGCGCTGTCGCTGGAGCGCCTGGTCGGCGTCGAGGAGGTCGACCCCGCCGCCGGCACCATCACCGTTCTCGCCGGCACGCCGCTGGAGCTGGTGCAGCGCGCGGCCGAGGAAGCCGGCTTCTTCTTCCCGCTGGATCTGGGGGCGCGCGGCTCCTGCGCGATCGGCGGCAACCTCTCGACCAATGCCGGCGGCAACCGCGTCATCCGCTACGGCATGGCGCGCGAGATGACGCTGGGGCTGGAGGTGGTGCTCCCGGACGGCACGCTGGTGACCAGCCTGAACAAGATGCTGAAGAACAATGCCGGCTACGACCTGAAGCATCTCTTCATCGGCAGCGAGGGCACGCTCGGGATCATCACGCGCGCCGTCTTGCGCATGCACCCGAAGCCGGGATGCACGACGGTCGCGATGTGCGCGCTGAACGACTACGCCGGCGTGCTCGCACTGCTGGCCGCCGCGCGGCGCGACCTCGGCCCGCTGCTGTCCGCCTTCGAGGTCATGTGGCCCGACTATTGGGAGATCGCGACCCGGCGGGTCCCGGGCGTGCGCAATCCGTTCGAGACCGACGGAACCGCCTATGGCGCCTACGTGCTGATCGAGGCGCTGGGCACCGATCCTGCCATCGACGTCCCGCGCGTCGAGGGCTGGCTCGAACGCCAGCTGGAGGCCGGCCCTGTGCCGAACGCCGTGCTCGCGCAGTCGCTCGCCGATGCCGCCGCGCTCTGGGGCGTGCGCGATGCCTGCTCCGAGTTCGTCCAGGCGATCGGTCCGCATCTGCCCTTCGACGTCGGCCTGCCGACGGCCGACATGGACGGCTACGCGCGCCGCTGCGCGGATCAGCTGGCAACCCGCGTCCCGGGCTGCCGCAGCATGTACTACGGCCACATCGGTGACGGCAATCTGCACCTCATCGCCTATGTGCCCGGTGCCGCCCAACAGCCCAAGGCCGAGATCGAAGGCGTGGTTTACGGCCTGGTGCGCGAGTTCCACGGCAGCGTGTCGGCCGAGCACGGCATCGGCACCTTGAAGAAGCCGTGGCTGGCACACGCACGTTCAGCGGAAGAAATCGCGCTGATGCGCACGCTGAAGAACGCCCTCGACCCGAAGCGCGTGCTCAACCCCGGCAAGGTCGTCTAGACCCCGCAGCAGACATCAAGAAGGAGACCGAGATGAACCCTGTGATCCGAACCCTCGCGCTGGCCTGCGCCACCAGCGGCGCCGTGCTGCTGTCCGCTCCGGCCCGGGCGCAGAGCTTCGACTGGAAGCACTTCGATGGCGAGACCCTGAACGTCTTGCTGAACAACCACCCCTGGTCGAACGCGATCCGCGATCTCGCGCCGGAGTTCAGCGCCAAGACCGGCATCAAGCTGCGCATCGAACTCCTCAACGAGGACCCGCAACGCGCCCGCCTGGGCACGCTGCTGCAGGCGAAGTCGTCGGACATCGACGTCTTCAACTCGCTGCAGATCCGCGAAGGCGCCGTCTATGCGAAGGCCGGCTGGTATGCCGATCTGACGCCCTTCGTCAGCAATCGTGCATTGACCGCACCCGACTTCAATCTCGAGGACTTCGGCGAGGGTCTGCGCAAGACCGCGACCTTCGGCGGCAAGCTGGTCGCACTGCCGATCAACGTCGAAGGCCCGCTGTTCTACTGGCGCAGCGACATCTTCGCGAAATGCAAGGTCGAGGTGCCGGCCTTCCTCGAAGACATCCCGCTCGCGGCCGCCAAGCTCAAGGCCTGTGACGCCGGCCAGGGCGTGTGGGCATCGCGCGGCGTGCGCAACGCGATTCCCTACGCGATGGCGAGCTTCGTGTTCAACAGCGGCGGCGACTTCAAGTCGGCCGACAAGAAGCAGCCCGGCCTGTGCCAGCCGAAGACGATCACCGGCCTGTCGATGTATGCGGATCTGCTGAAGAACTACGGCCCGGTCGGCGCGACGAACCAGAGCTTCCCGCAGGTCGTCGAGCTGCTCGGGCAGGGCAAGATCGCGATGACGCACGAGTCGTCGAACGAGTTCTCCAACATCATGAAGTATCCGGGGCGCGAGGGCGATCTGCAGATCAAGGTGCTGCCCAAGGGGCGCGACTCGGGCATCTCCAAGCCGGTGGCGTTCGGCTTCGGCTTGTCGATCTCCGAATACTCGAAGAAGAAGGAGGCTGCCTGGTATTTCGTGCAATGGGCGACTTCGGCCGAAGTCGAGACCAAGCTGGTGGCCAAGGGCGTGGCGCCGCCGCGCACGTCGGTGTTCGCCGGCCCGGCGATGAAGAACTGGGCCGGCGAGAAGCCGGTGCGCCAGCAATGGGCCGATGCGCTGCGCGAGATCAGCCGCACCGGGACCGGCGACTACGCCTCGCCGACCGACCGCGTGCCCGAGACGCGCGAGATCATCGGTCGCGCGGTGCAGGAGGTCGTGCTCGGTCAGAAGACCGCGAAGGAGGCCGCATGCGCCGCGGACATCGACCTGGCCAAGCTCCAGTAGAAGCATGAAGAGCATCGTCGCCGCCCCCGCGGCCGCTTCGCCCGCGGGCATCGCGCAGCGCCCGCACCCGGGCCTCGGCCAGCGGAGCCTGTCGCTGGCCTGGATGATGTGGCCGGCAGTGTCGTTCGTCGGCGCGATGATCGTCTTCCCGCTCGCGTATGCGGTGTGGATCTCGCTGTACGACGCATCGCTGGGCGCCGAGCCGCGATTCGTCGGTCTCGGCAACTACCTGGGTCTGCTGCGGGACCCGGAGTTCCGCAATGCGTTCAAGGTGACCTGGCTGCTCTACGCCGCCGCGCTGGCGATGCAGCTCGTGCTCGGCACCTGGCTCGGTGTCGTGCTCAACGGCGTGCGGTGGGCGCGCAACCTGGTGTGCACGATCGCGATCACGCCGTTCATGCTGCCGCCGGTGGTGGTCGGGATGATGGCGATGGTGCTGCTCGACCCGTCGGTGGGCATCGTCAACTGGCTCATCGGCCTGATCGGCATGCCGCCGCAGTTGTGGCTGGCGCATCCGACCTGGGTTCTGGCCAGCGTCGCGCTGGTCGACACCTGGCAGTGGGCGCCGTTCGTCGCGCTGCTCGTGCTCGGCGGCCTGCAGTCGCTGCCCGTCAGCGTGTTCGAGGCGGCCGAAGTCGACGGCGTGATCGGCTGGCGCCGTTTCGTCTTCGTCACCCTGCCGCTGCTCGGTCCGACGCTGCTGACCGCGGCAGTCCTGCGCTCGGTGGACCTGCTGCGCTTCTTCGACCTGGTCTTCATCGCCACGCGCGGCGGCCCGGGCAATGCCTCGACGACGATGAACATGTACGCCTACCAGCAGGGATTCGAGTTCTCGCGCTTCGGCTGGGCTTCGGCATCGATGATCACGCTGTCCCTGGTCGTGCTGTGCACGGTCGTGGTCTTTGCGCGCCTGCGCCGCGCGGTCTCCTGGTGAGGGCTTCGATGAGTACCGTCCCCGCCTCTCCGCTGCATCGGCGCAGCCCGTCCGCACTGCTGCTCGGCCGGCTGCAGGTCGTCCTGATGCTGACGCTCGTGCTGCTGCCGATCGCCTGGATGTTGCTCGCCTCGTTCAAGCACAGCGTCGACGTGATGACCCTGCCGCCCAGGCTGTTCACCGCGCCGACGCTGGACAACTACCGCGAACTCTTCGTTCGCACCGACTTCCTGCACAACACCTGGAACAGCCTGGTCGTGGCCTTCGGCGCGACCTTGCTCGGCCTGGTCCTGGCGATTCCCGCGGCGTTCGCGATCTCGTGGCATCGCATGACCTGGCCGGCGACGCTGACCCTGTTCGCGCGCATGGCGCCGGGCACGCTGTTCCTGCTGCCCTGGTTCGTGCTGTTCTCGAAGCTCGACCTCGTGGGCAGCTACACGGTGCTGATCCTCACGCACGGCGCGATCACCGTGCCGGTCGCGCTGTGGACCCTGCTGCCCTACTTCGACGGCGTGCCCCGTGCACTGATCGAATCCGGCCAGATCGACGGCTGCCGGCCGCACGCCATCCTGCTGCGCATCGTGCTGCCGCTGGTGGTGCCGGGCATCATGGTCGCGGCGATCCTGTGCTTCGTGTTCACCTGGAACTACTTCCTGTTCGCGCTGGCGCTATCGGGCTTCGATACCAAGACCGCCATCGTCGCCTCGTTCAATTTCGTCGGCGAAGGCGTCACCAACTGGGGCGCGCTGATGGCGGCGGCTTCGATGATCGCGATGCCGCCGCTGGTTCTTGCGCTGCTGGTGCAGCGGCGTCTGGTGTCCGGCCTGGCGCTCGGCGCCGTGAAGGGGTAAGCCATGTCCGTGCTGTCGATCCGCCATGTCGTCAAGCGCTACGGCGCCGTCGAGATCATCCACGGCCTGAGCTTCGACATCCAGGCCGGCGAGTTCGTCGTCTTCGTCGGACCTTCGGGCTGCGGCAAATCCACGCTGCTGCGCATGATCGCCGGCCTCGAGGAATTCCAGGAAGGCGAGATCGCGATCGGCGATCGCATCGTCAACGGCCTGCGCCCCTGGCAGCGCGACATCGCGATGGTGTTCCAGGACTATGCGCTGTACCCGCACATGTCGGTGCGCTCCAACATCACGTTCAGCCTGAGGATGGCACGTGTCGACGCGCAACAGGTGCAGCGCAAGCTCGACCATGTCTCGAGCGTGCTGCAGATCGGCCATCTGCTCGATCGCAAGCCGCGAGAGCTGTCCGGCGGGCAGCGCCAGCGCGTCGCGATGGGCCGCGCGATGGTGCGCGACCCGAAGATCTTTCTGTTCGACGAGCCGCTGTCCAATCTCGACGCCAAGCTGCGCGTGGACATGCGCGCCGAGATCAAGCAGCTTCACCAGCGGCTGCGCGCCACGATGGTCTACGTGACCCACGACCAGGTCGAGGCGATGACCTTGGCCGATCGCATCGTCGTGCTGAAGGACGGCCGCATCGAACAGGTGGGCACGCCCGCCGAGCTGTACGCCGCGCCCCAGTCGCGTTTCGTCGCCAGCTTCATCGGGTCACCGGCGATGAACTTCCTGCCGGTCGACGTGGCCAACGGGGCGTTCGCGCTGCCGGGCGGCGGCGAACTCGGCGGGGCCGGCACCGGCCAGCACTACACCGGCAAGGCCGACTTCGGCATTCGACCCGAACATCTCCGGGTCGGCACCGACGGGCCGGCGATCAGCGGTCGCGTGGCGCTGATCGAACCGCTCGGCGCAGACACGCTGGTCAAGGTCGCGGTCGGCGACCATCAACTGGTCGCGCGCCTGCCCGGAGACGCCTGCCCGGAACTCGGCGCGACCATCCGCCTGGCCTTCGATCCGGCCAAGGCCGCGCTGTTCCGGCCCGAGGGGCCACGGCTTCCGGCGTTCGCCTCATCCGCTTCATCCACCTCCGACGAAAGACCGACATGAGCTCTGCGCACACACCCTTCACCGGCGTCTGGCCCGCGATGCTGACGCCGCTGACCGAATCGCTCGCCATCGACGAGCCGAAGTTCGCTGCGCATGCGCGCGCCTTGCTCGCGGCAGGATGCAAGGGCGTGACCCCGTTCGGCACGACCGGCGAAGGGCCGTCCTTCTCGCTTGACGAACGGCGCAGCGCCGTCGATGCGCTGGTCGCCGGAGGCGTCGCGGCCGAGCGCATCCTGGTCTCGACGAGTTGTGCCGCCCTGCCCGAGACCGTGGCGCTGACGCGCCACGCGATGGCGATCGGCGCGCACGGCTGCCTGATGCTGCCGCCGTTCTTCCTGAAAGGCGTGTCCGATCAGGGCATCGTCGATGCCTATCGCTGGGTCATCGACACGGTGGCGGATACGCGGCTGCGCTTGTACCTCTATCACATCCCGCAAGTGGCCGGCGTAGCCTTGAGCCCCGGCGTGATCGGCCGGCTCAAGGAGCTCTACCCGCAGACCATCGTCGGCATCAAGGACAGCAGCTGCCAGCGCGAACATTCGCTGGCGCTCGCCGATGCCTTCATCGATCGGGCGATGGTCTACGTGGGCAACGAGCCCGACCTGCAGACGCTCGGCGCGCGCGGCAGCACCGGCGCCATCAGCGGCCTGGCCAACATGACGCCGCGCCTCGTGCAGCGGCTGGTGACGCGGTTCGCTGAGCCCGGCGCGGCGCACGACCAGCAACGCGTGCTGGCGCTGCTCGACATCCTCGGCGGCTACGGCCTGATCCCCGCGCTGAAGGGCATCATGGCGAGCCTGCAGAACGATCGCGGCTGGCTTCGCGTGCGCCCGCCGCTCGTGGCCCTGAGCGATGCGGAGCATGAACGCCTGTCCGCGCAGATCCACGCCTTCGATATCGATCCGGCAGGCGACTGAACCGCGTCGCGAATGCCGGCGTTCATCCCTTCACCGCGCCCCCCGTCAATCCGCTGACGAGATAGCGCTGCAGCATCACGTAGACCACCAGCAGCGGGAACACGCCGATCACCAGTCCGGCGCTGAGCAAGGTGTAGCTGCCCGAGAACTGGTTGAAGAAGTTCAGCAGCCCGAGCGGCAAGGTATGCGTTTCCGCGGAAGGCAGCAGCACCAGCGCCATCAGGAATTCGTTCCAGGTCGCTACCGCATCGATGATCGCCAAGGTCGCGAGGGCCGGTGCGATCAGCGGCAGCATGATCTTCCAGAAGATGCGGAATTCGCTCGCACCATCGATGCGTGCGGCCTCCATCAGTTCGCCCGGGATCAGCTTCATGAAGCCGCGCAGCACGAAGACCTGGAACGGAATGCCGAAGGCGATGTAGGGCAGCAGCAGGGCCCACAGGGAGCCGAGCAGGTTCAGTTTTCGCTCGAAGACGAAGAGCGGCAGCAGGGCGACGTGGATCGGGATCGCCAGGCCGGCGACGAAGAAGAGGAAGATCGCGCTGTCGAAGCGAAACTTCATCTTCGCCAAGGGGTAGGCCGCGAGCGCCGAGATGATCAGCCCGAGCGGCACCTTCACCAGGGTCAGCATCGCGCTGTTGGTGTAGGTGGTCGAGAAGTTCGCGATGCTCCAGGCTTCGACGAAGTTGTGCAAGTTGAACGACCGCGGGATGCTGAACACGCCGTTCGACAGGAAGTCGGCATCGGTGCGCACCGCCGTCATCACGAGCACGGCGATCGGGATCAGGAACATCACCGACATCACGGTGAAGCTCGCAGTGAGCAGTCGCGCGTTCTTCCTGCTGGTCTTCATGTTCGCGTCCTTCGCTCGGCGGCCGCTCAACCGCCGCTGCGGCGTGAGGTGATGCGGATGTACGGGATCGTCACGACCATCAGGATCAGTGCGATCAGCCACGTCAATGCAGAGCCGTAGCCGGCGTGGAAGAACTGGAAGGTCTGGAAGTACATCCAGCTCGCCAGCACCTGCGTGGCCTGGCCGGGCCCGCCGTAGGTCATCGAATAGATCAGGTCGAAGACCTTGAACGAAGCAATCACGCCGAGGGTGATGACGATGATGTGCGTCTCGCGCAGCCAGGGCATCGTGATGTGCCAGAACTGCTTCAGCGGCTTGGCGCCGTCGATGCGCGCGGCTTCGTATTGGTCGGCGGGGATGCCTTGCAGGCCCGCGAGGTACAGGACCATCGGGAAGCCCAGGCCCTGCCAGATGCCGGCCACCATCACCGCATACAGCGCGGTGTTCGGATCGCCCAGCCACTGGTGCGCGAAGGACCCGAGGCCGATCAGATTCAGCGTGGTGTTGATCAGGCCGACATTCGGATCGAACATCCAGGCCCAGATGCCGGCCACGCCCACCAGCGGAAGAATCGCCGGGGCATAGAAGAACGAGCGGAACAGGTTCTTGCCCTTGAAGCTGCGATTCAGGCCGAGCGCGAGCAGCAGGCCGAGAGCCGTCGGCACCGCGAGCATCACCACCGTCCAGATCAGGTTGTTCTTCAGGGCCAGGATCGCGACCGGGTCGTCGAAGATCCTGCTGTAGTTGGCGAGGCCGACGAAGGCGCGCTCCTCGGCCATCCCGTCCCAATTGGTGAAGCTGATCATCAACGAGTCGAGCATCGGATAGATCACGAAACCGCCATAGATCAGCAACGCCGGCGCGAGGAAGAAGTATGGCGTGAAGCGGCGCAGCAGCCTGCGCCACTTCTTCTTCGTCGCGACCGGCGGATGCGCTGCCGCGGCACCCGGGTCATTCGGGTCGATGCGTGTGTTCGTGATCATGGGGCTCACCTCGCTGATCCGGGCGTGGCCGACGAATCGGCTACTTGCCGATGCCGGCCACGCCGGCCTGCATCTCCTTCGCCGCCGCTTCAGGGGTGGTCTGTCCCGCCGCCACCGCCGACTGCAGGCGGTAGTAGGTCGTGCTCATCATCTCGGGCGGGAAGGCCTGGTCCATGATCATGTAGGTCGGGTTCGCCGCGATCATCTTCACGTAGGTCGCGCCCTGCGGGTTCTTCGCCGCATCCGGTGCCGCATCCTTGGTCGCGCTGGAACCGTTGACGCTGTAGTACTTGTTCTGCGTGGCGGGCTGCAGCCACCAGTTGACGAACTCGGCCGCGGCATCCGGGTTCTTGCTCTGCTTCGCGATCATGAATTGCTCGGCGAAACCTTCGAGCCGCGCCGGGGTCTTGTCGGTCGGCGGCACGAAGAAGCCGTATTGCTCCGGCGTCAGCCCGGCGGCATTCGAATTGGTCACGAACCAGTCGCCTTCCAGGATCATCGCGGCCTTGCCCTGCAGGAAGAGCTGCTGTGCCTGGTCGGGCGAGATGCCCATGTAGCCGGAAGGCAGCCAGCCATTGGCCGTCCACTTCTTCAGCAGCGCGAAGGCCTGCACGACTTCCGGCCGGTCCCAGCTCGTCTTGCCGGTCAGCAACTGATCGTGCATCTCCGGGCCCGCGGTGTGCTCGAGGAAGAAGTCGAAGAGGCGCATCACATGCCAGCCGAAGGTGCCGGCCGCCGAGACGCAGGTGATCTGCTGCGCCTTCAGCTTCTCGCAGGCGGCTTCGAGTTCGGCGAAGCTCGCCGGCACCGCGACGCCGGCCTTCTTGAAGTTGTCCTTCCGATAGAAGAACGAGACGGCGCGCAGGTCGATCGGCGCGCCCCAGGTCGTGCCGTTGCGCTTGACGGCGTTCACCGCCGAGGGCAGCAGGATCGCGTCCCAGCTGTACTTCTTGTAGTACGGCGCGAGATCGAGCGCGGCCTTCGAATCGACGAAGGGCCCGGCGAGCGAACCGCCCCACATCGTGAAGATGTCCGGCGCCTGGCCGCCGGCAATGCGCGTGCGCAGCACGTTCGGGAAGGTGGCCGCACCGGTGCCGGCCACGGTGTTGAGCTTGATCTTGACGCCCGGATGCGCCGCCTCGTACTCGGTGATCGCCGCCTGGAAGGTCTTCGCCTGGTCGGCGCTGAACCAGGTCAGCACATCGAGCTTGGTCTCGGCCTGGGCCAGGCCGGCGGCAAGCAGGGTCGCGGCCAGGGCGGTGATGCGGAGCAGTGTCTTCTTCATGTCTCTTCCTTGTGTTGCGTCAGTCGATGGCGTCGTGGGACTCAAGCCGCCGCGAGGCGGTGTTCTTCCTGTTCGGTTCGCGGGAACGCCTGGCCCTTGGCGTCGAACAGATGGCATTCATGGGCCGGCAGGGCGAGCCGCAAGCGGTCGCCGGGGGCATGGCGCGAGTTGGAGCTCAATCGCGCCGTCAGGCCGTCTTCACAGCCCGGGGTTTCGAGATAGACCAGGGTCACGTCGCCCATCGGCTCGACGACGACGACGTTGGCCTCGATCCAGTTGCCGTCGGCCGGCAAACCGCTCGGCTTGCCGGGCCCTGGGGGCGCCAAGTCCGCTTCGCTCAAGTGCTCCGGCCGCGCGCCCAGCGTGACGGCATCGCCGGCACGCGCGCCGCTCGCATCGGCCGCGACTCGCACGCGCTGGCCCGAATCGAGCTGCACCAGGGCGCCCTCCAGCGTCGCCTCTACGAACTTGCCGGTGATGAAGTTCATTTTCGGCGAGCCGATGAATCCGGCGACGAAGAGGTTGCGCGGGTGGTGGTACAGCTCCAGCGGCGTGCCGACCTGCTCGACGTTGCCGGCCGACAGCACGACGATGCGATCCGCCAAGGTCATCGCCTCGACCTGGTCATGCGTCACGTAGATCATCGTCGCCTTCAACTCGCGGTGCAGCTTGGCAAACTCTATGCGCATCTTCACGCGCAACGCGGCATCGAGATTCGACAGCGGCTCGTCGAAGAGGAAGACCTGCGGCTTGCGCGTGATCGCGCGGCCGATGGCGACGCGCTGGCGCTGGCCGCCCGACAAGTCCTTCGGCTTGCGATCGAGCAGGTGCTCGATGTGCAGGATCTTCGCCGCATGGCGCACCGCGCTGTCGATCTCTTCCTTCTTGGATCCGGCGAGCCGCATCGCGAACGCCATGTTCTCGTAGAGATTCATGTGCGGGTACAGCGCATACGACTGGAAGACCATCGCGATGCCGCGCTCGGAAGGTTCTTCGTCGTTGACGCGGCGGCGGCCGATCAGGCAATCGCCCTTCGTGATTTCCTCGAGGCCGGCGATCATGCGCAGCAGGGTCGACTTGCCGCAGCCCGAAGGGCCGACGAAGGCGACGAACTCGCCATCGGCAATGCGGAAGTTGACGTCGCGCAGGATCTCCAGGTCGCCATACGACTTGAATACCGACTTGAGTTGGACTTCGGCCATCGGGCGGTCTCCTGGATATCGATGCGGTCTCAGCGGCGGCGGCGAATGCGCACCGCCTGGTAGGGTTTGCCGGGCAGGCGCACGCCGAACGCGGCTTCCGGCTGGCCGCCGGCCATCGCGCCATTGCGCTGGCGCAGCGCGGGCGAGACCGGCAACGGCGCCTTGTCGAGCGGCGTGATCGTCATCTCCCAGGTGTCGATCAGATCGAGTTCGTAGTCTCCGTCTTCCATCGGCAGACCGACGGCCCACTCGACCGGCTGGTGTTCGCCGAAATAGAGCAGCCGATAGTCGCCATCGCGGGCACCGGAGACCCGGCTCCATTCCCAGCGGCCGTCTTCGGAGAGCGGCGTGAGTCCGTTGACCACGTCCTGTTCGAGCAGATCGCGCAGGAAGCCGATGCGCGCCGGGCTCTCGCCGTGCAGCACGCCGCCCTTGCCCCACCACAGCGAGTCGTCAGGCTGGCGGTAGGTCTCGCCGTGGCCGGCGTAGCCCCCGCGCAGCACGGTGAGCCAGTAGCGGTGCACCAGTTCGCGCGCCGAGAGGTTGCCCCAGGGACGCGGGATGTTGCCTTCGTACTCCGGCTCGTCGTTGACGATCGGCTTGCCCCATTCGCGGCGCCATTGATGAGTCTGCTTGACGTCCCAGTTCTGGATGCAGACATGGCTGACCCAGGGCTTGCGATGGTCGTAGTTCATCGAGACTTCGCCGTTGTGGATCGACATCAGATGCCGATTCGGATCGTGCTCCTCGATGAGGCGGAAGTAGCGTTCCCACTGCGGCAGCGGCTTCACGTCGAGCAGGAAGTCGTACTCGTTGGCGAGCGACCACCAGACGTTGCGATAGCCCGCGAGCCGCGCGACCAGATAGCGCAGGTAGCGGCTGTCTTCCTCGAAGCTCATGCTGCAATAGCCCCAGCGGTCATACGGGTGGAAGACGATCACGTCGGCTTCGATGCCCATCGCCATCAAGGCACGTACCTGCTTGTCGAACTGCTGGAAGGCGGCGACGTTCGGGCGCGAGAAGTCTTGCCTGCCATCGGCGCCGGTGTCGAACATCGCATGCAGCGGTTCGTTCTCGTTGTAGATGTAGTGCTTCGGGAACACGCCCATGCGGATCTTGTTGAAGCGGGTGGTGGCCAGCGTCTTCAACGTCTGCGCCTGTGTCTCCTCGGGCTGATGCGTCCACGCGTAGCAGGTCGTGCCGAACGGGAAGTACGGCTTGCCGTCGGCATGAGCGAAATGGAACTGGTTGATCACGCGGACCGGGCCGTGGCCTCCTTGTGCCGGCACGCAGTTCAGCGCGCCCTCGCGATCGTTCAAGGCCGCGATGTTGCTCTTGGTGCGGTAGGCCCAAGCGCCTTGGGCATCCGGCATGAAGCGCACCCGGTAGACCCCGGCGCCGTCGTAGAAGCCGGTTACGCGGACCTCACGGTTGCCCTGGGAAAAGATGGCGAACAGCTCGACGTCGACGAAGGGATTTCCGTTCGCGGGCCCTTCGAACGCGGCTTCGAAGGTGTCCCACTGCGGGACGTCGGGGGCCTTTCGCATGGCGATGGTCAGTAGTCAATGGTGTGATGACTATACGTAATGATCTGATGAGTGTCATCGGTACTTACCAGGCTTCGCAGCCACGAGCGCTGTCGCGCTTTCGTGACTGCAAGGCACGTCAGGTCGGTGAAGCGCTCGTTGGTATACTCACGATACCGGCAGATCCGATCGATCGCTGCGCGATGCCGCCATCGTCACGGACATTGCAAGGAACTGCCGACCAGGCGGCAGGAGCCGCGCGGGCCGACGAACGATCCGTCCGGGGCTCGTTGGTAATAATCACCGCGCGCCCAGCAACCGCGCTTGTCGCATGCACTGACTCGCGACTCGAAGGCGTCTCGAGCTTGTCGCTGACGGATGGCCTCTGCGATTTGCCGGTCCGACTCTTCCCGCGCGTGCTCCCTGGCGATTCGATCTCCTTCGACCGGGTCGGCCGCACTGTGCATGCCCTCGGCTCGCGCGCGAGCGGCACTGCCGCCGGCAATACTGCTCTGCGCATCCTGGGCCTCGCGGCTCAGGCGCCAATCTCCTGCGGTGTAGTGGCCTTGGCCATTGCGGCATTGCCTGGCGCGGCGAACCTCGTCCGCGATGAACGCCTTTTCCTTGGCGCCAAGACTGATGGAGCCGGCCTTGGTCTCCATGTCACGGATGTCCTTGTCGTCGGGGCACACGTTGGCGGTCCGAGCGGGGCGAGTCGGGTCGACTCGTGCACGATCCCCGAGTTCAGGCTGTTCCGGCTTGGTGACAGGAGCCCTCTCCGCGGACACGGAATTGCCCTTCAGCTTGCGACTGTCCAACTGCTCGCCGACGGAAGGACAAGGCACGTCCGAGAACTCGACGCTATCGCCCGACTTGCATCTCCACACCTGGGCGTGAGCCTGAGCTCCGGCAAGCAGAAGCACGCACGCCAACAAGCAGGGCTTCGCTACGAATGGGCTCATCGTGACGGTGCACGATATAGCGTCATGCTTGATATTGCAAACGCAGCCGATGGGGTTCGTGATGGCAGCAAGCTCGCCTTGCTCTCGTCGTGCATAGCACCGACTTCGCCCCAACGGGGGAGATGCCCACGAAGCAAGCCTGCCCTTGTCCGACCGATCGACGATTTGAGGTCAGCACCGGCAAAATCGCGCCCCCCAGCGGCAACCAGAGAGGGTGCGCATCATCGACCGGCCTCGCCTCACCGAAGACGTTCGACGGAGCCAACGCAATCCGGTCTCGTGGCGTGCTCGCGTCTCGCTCGGCAACGCCGGCCATGTCGATTGCCGGACCTTCGACATCAGCCGCGGCGGCGTCGGGCTGCTGAGCCCCGAAGGCTTTCCGACCGGGGCCGTGGTGCTGGTCGCCCTGCAAGTGCCGGCGACGGCCGCATCCCTTTCCCAAGGCTCCGCTCCGCGGATCGTCGCGGGGAAGGCGATAGTCGCCTTTCAGATCCTGAGCTCAGGCCAATACCGCACCGGATTCCAATGGATCGCGCCCAGCGAAGCCCTGCTCGCGGCGCTCGCTCCGTGGACCCAGGACAGCCGCGAATAGCAGCCGAGTGCTCGCGCGCGTCGACGTCTGCAACACAGAGCCAGCATTCGTGCGCACGGCGCCCAAGTGCCGCTATCCAGCTTCCTGCAATGCAGCCGAGGAGAGAGTCGCCATGGGCAACGAGAAGATGGTCGATGTCAATGGCGTGCGGATCTGCACCGAAGCGTTCGGAGACCCCGCGCACCCTGCCGTCCTGCTGATCGCCGGTGCCGCCAGTTCGATGGATTGGTGGGAAGACTCCTTCTGCACTCGACTCGCGTCGCAGCAGCGCTATGTCGTTCGCTACGACTTGCGCGACACGGGCCGATCATCGACCTGCGAGGCCGGCAAGCCCGATTACACCGGCTTCGATCTCGTCAAGGATGCGGCAGGCCTGCTCGACGCACTCGGCATCCCGCGCGCCCATGTCGTCGGCATCTCGATGGGCGGTGGGCTGGCCCAGCTCCTGGCGTTGGAGTTCCCCGCCCGCGTGGCATCGCTGACCCTGATCTCGACCAGCCCGGGCGGCCCCTCGAGCAGCGACCTGCCGCCGATGCTGGATCGCCTGAAGGCGGTGTTCGAGCAACCGGCCGAGGAGCCTGACTGGTCCGATCGCGAAGCCGTGATCCGCTACATCGTCGACGGCACGAAACCCTTCGCAGGGACTTGCACGGCCAGCGATGCGGCGCTGCGTGCCGTGGTCAGCCGAGCGGTGGATCGCACGGCCGACATCGCGGCCAGCCTTTCGAACCACTGGATCGTCGAGCCCGGCCACGAACCCTGGCGCTCTCGATTGGGAAGCATTCGAGTACCCACGCTTGTGATCCACGGTACGGAGGATCCGTTGTTCCCCTGCCAGCACGGCATTGCGCTGTCGAAGGAGATCCCGGGCGCAACGCTGCTGTTGCTGGAAGGTGTAGGCCATGAGATGCCGCCCGAACAGGTTTGGGACCGCGTCATCCCGGCGCTCGCACGGCACACGAGCCAGCAGCCTGGCGGCCGGGTGTCGCCGTCGCCGCGATGACCGGCTCGCAGGAGGGTCGGCGGCTGCGTTTCGTCGACCACTACGATGCCGAGCTGCGCCGGCACAACGAGCGGCTGCGGGCGGCCACGCACATCGGCCTCGCGGACCAAGTGCTCGACATCGGCTGCGGGGCCGGGCAGTCCACCCGGGACGCAGCTCGCGCCGCCCAGTCAGGCTTCGCTCTCGGCGTCGATGTCTCCGAGGCGATGCTCGAGCGCGCCCGCCGCCGCACGGCACAAGAGTGCCTGTGCAACGTCAGCTACGAGCTGGGCGATGCACAGGTCCATCGGTTTCGGCCCGCTCACTTCGACGTCGTCATCAGCCGCTTCGGCACGATGTTCTTCGGCGATCCGGTCGCCGCATTCGCAAACGTCGCCCGTGCGTCGCGGCTCGGGGCACGCCTCGTCATGATGGTCTGGCAGAGCGCCGACCGCAACGAGTGGGCGACCGCGATCCAACACTCGATCGCCGGTGGCGCAGCGCCAGCGCACGCGCCGGGTGAGCCGGATCCTTTTTCGCTCGGCGAGCCGTCCAGGGTCGAGTCCATCCTTGGCGCGGCGGGCTTCAGCGGAGTCGGCTTTGCCGACATACAGGAACCTGTCTACTACGGCCCGGACACCGCCAGCGCCTATGACCTCGTGTGCGACCTCAAGATGACGAAGGATCTGCTCGCCCATCGAGAGGCGGCCGCGGCGGAGCGCGCGCTGGCCAGTCTGCGCGAGACGCTGGCGGCGCACTGCACGAGCGACGGCGTCCTCTTCGACTCGCGGGCGTGGATCGTTACCGCCCGCCGCTCCTGATCGACCGCACGGACCCGTCGAAGGCACGCGGATCCCTTTGGCGATCGCCTGAAGCTCCGGGCCATCGCTTCATGCGCCACCCTCCTCCGGCAACTCGAGATCGAGCAAGGCAGAACTCAGCGACTTGCCATGCGCATCGAGAGCCAGGGACCGCGTCACGCCGCCGCCGAGGGTGAAGGTCATCACGAAATTCAGTGCGGCGATGCCGGGCAGCTCGTAGCGCGTCACCTTGCCGTGCACCAAGCCGGCGAAGTGTTGCTGCACGCGTGCGGCCGTGACTTCTCGACAGAGGCGCTCGTAGTCCCCCGGGTCATAAGCGATGACCGAGATGTTGGAGGTATCGCCCTTGTCGCCGGTACGCGAATGGGCCAGCGTTCGAAGTTTCATGTTCATGCTCCGATGACTTCGACACGGCTGCGGATCAGCGCGCTCGGCAACAGCACCGATTGCACCGCGACGATCTCGCGCGCCGACCTGAAGACGCCGCCGCCGCCCGCCGGGCCGTTGGTATAGAGCGTCTCGACTTCATTGCCGATGCGCGTGGCTTCGGCAAGCGTCTCGCAGCGAGCCGTCACTCGCAGTCGCACTTCGTAAGGCTCGGCGGCGCGCTGCGAGAGGCGCCCGCCATGCAGCGAGTCGACGCCGATCAGGTCGAAGCGCAGCTCGCTGGACTGCACCCGGGTGAGTTGCAGACGCTCGCGAACGATGTCGAGCGCGAGCCGTGCACGCGCCACGGCCCCCGGGCCGCCATACGAGATCTGGCCCTCGCCCGCATAGCCGTCGACATAGCCGACCGACACCTTCAGCGTGCCGGTCGGCGCCGTGCCGCGCCGACCGGCACGCTGAAGGTGTCGG
>Ga0105238_10002058_pt1 | contig 20297 bp, 11 predicted proteins | sample KBSC34metaG_FD_81526 | JGI IMG/M metagenome (GOLD analysis project Ga0105238, IMG submission 81526) | Corn rhizosphere microbial communities from Kellogg Biological Station, Michigan, USA - KBS C3-4 metaG | ecosystem: Host-associated > Plants > Roots > Rhizosphere > Soil | place: Michigan, USA... | reverse complement strand
TCGGCGGCGGGGAACCGGTGGCGGGCGCCATGGGCGCTGCGCAAGCCATGGACCAGACGTTGCTCCCGATCCAAGGACCGCCGGGAACGGGCAAGACGCACGTCACGGCCCGGGTGATCCTGGCACTGGTCAAAGCAGGGCATCGGGTCGCCGTCGCCTCGAACAGCCATGAAGCGATCCGCAATGTCCTGCTCGGCTGCCTGCGGGCGCGCGAGGAAGAAGGTGGCACTTTTCCCGTGTCGTTCGCCCACAAAGTTTCCGGCGGCGACGATGGCTATGCCAGCGATTGTCCCGTTCACCGCGCCACGGCCAATGATGACCTGATCCTCGCCCGCGCCAATGTGGTCGGCGGCACGGCCTTCTTCTTCGCGCGCGATGAGAATGTGCAGAGCTTCGATTGGTTGTTTGTCGATGAGGCGGGGCAAGTGGGCCTCGCCAACATGGTCGCCATGGGTCGTGCCGCGCGCAATATCGTGCTGGTCGGCGATCCGCGTCAGCTGCCTCAGGTCATCCAGGGCGCCCATCCTGCGCCCGCCAACCTGTCATGCCTGGAATGGATGCTGGGCAAGCATGCCACCGTCCCTCCCGATCGGGGCATATTCCTTGCCGAGACCCGGCGGATGCATCCCGCGGTTTGTGAATTCATTTCAGACCAGGTCTATGAGGGGCGGCTAGCCAGCCATAGCGATACCGAGCGCCAGAGCGTTACCGGAACGGCCTGGCCCACGGCCGGCGCATATTGGGTTTCGGTTGCTCATGACGGTAATGCCCAGATCGCCGCTGAGGAAGTTGCGGCGATCGGCGCGGCAATCGAGAATCTCCTGCAAGGGAGCTGGACCGACAAGAACGGCGCCACGCGCCCTATCGTCCCCGGCGACATCATCGTCGTCGCCCCCTATAATGCACAGGTCAACGCGCTGCGGGCAGGGCTGCCGAGCAGCATCCGCGTCGGCACGGTCGACAAGTTTCAGGGCCAGGAAGCCCCTATATGCCTGGTCTCCATGACGGCTTCCTCGGCCGACGAGACCGCCCGCGGCATGGAGTTTCTCTTCTCGCTCAACCGCATCAATGTCGCGGTTTCACGCGCCAAAGCGCTTGCGCTTGTATTTGGCAGCGACCGCTTGCGCGAGGCCAACTGCAGCAGCATCGAGCAGATGCGGCTCGTCAACACGCTCTGCGCCCTTCCGCCGGTTTACCGTTCGTGCCATGCTGTACAGGGCAGGGGGGTAATAGATTGACCGAGTTCACTTTTCTACATGCCGCCGACCTTCACCTCGACAGCCCGTTACTTGGGCTCGCGGGTAAATCTGCAGAATATGCCGCACGCGTCGAGGCGGCGTCTCGCGAAGCTTTCGATAATCTGGTTGCCCTCGCGATCAAGGAAGGCTGCCGGTTCATGCTGCTGGCCGGTGATATTTTCGATGGCGATCTGCGCAATTTCCAGACCGGGCTCTACTTCATGGAGGGCATGCGCCGATTGGACGATGCGGGGATCTCTGTTTTCATGGTGCTGGGGAACCATGATTCCGCCAACCGCTTCGCTGACAAGCTCGCCCTGTCGGGCAATGTCTATGTCTTTCCCAAGGCCCGCGCCGCAACGCACGTCCTCGACGATGTGGGGGTCGCGATTCACGGTCGCAGCTTTCCGCGCCCGGATGTTTCGGAAGATCTGGCGCGCGAGTACCCGGCAGCGACCCGGGCGCTGTTCAATATCGGTGTTCTCCACACGGCATGTGCGGGCAGTGAAGGGCATCATGCCCGTTATGCCCCCTGTACGCCCGAACAGCTCACCAATCATGGGTATGACTATTGGGCGCTGGGCCACGTCCACGCCCATGCCGTGCTCGGCGAGCACCCGCACATCGTTTATCCCGGCAATCTTCAGGGGCGACATCCGCGTGAGACCGGCCCCAAGGGGGCCGTCCTTGTCAAAGTCAATGACGGCAGGGTTACCAGTCTCGAGCATCGCGCGCTGGATGTGGTGCGCTGGGCATCGATCACAGTTGATGTGTCGGGGACGAGCGAACACCCGGAATTACTGGATTTCATTCGCGGCCATATCGCCCAAGGCGCTGAGCAAGCCGACGGACGACCCATTGCCCTGCGCTTGACGGTGACTGGAACGACGCCGCTCCATTCCAGATTGATTCTCGAGCGTGCCTCCTTCCGGGAAGACGTGGAGACATTGCTGGCAACGCTTTCGGATGATGTATGGCTGGAAAAGCTGAAGCTGGAAACTGAACATCCGGCAGTTCCTGACACAGTCGACCCTACGGTTGCTGGAAAGCTGGATCAGGAGGTGACCCGCCTCAGCCAGGACAGCGCGATTGCCCAAGTGCTCGAGGCGCGTCTTGCCGAGATCCGGACGAAACTGCCCGCTGGCGCGCATGCCGATGCCTTCATCGAGCAGATGCGCGCCGAAATACCCGAACGCGCGGCAGCCCTTGCCCGCAGTCTAGTCAGCGAGGCTGGCTATGCGCCTGACTGAACTTAGCCTCGAGAAATATGGCGGCTGCGCCAGTCGCGAGCTCGCCATCCCGGATGTGGCAGGACTGACGGTCGTGTTTGGTGCCAATGAGACTGGCAAAAGCACTTGCCTCGAGGCGATCAGCGACTTTCTGTTCTCGGTCCCCAAGAATACGCAGCGCGGCAGCTTGTTCGGATATGATGGCATGCGCCTCGGGGCGTCGATGCTGATGGCTGATGGCAGCACGCTGACGCTCAAACGCCGCAAGGGCAACGGCAAGACACTGGCTGACCTGTCTGGCACGGCACTCGATGACACTGTCCTTGCGCCGGTGCTGGGGGCCATCACACGAGAGCGGTTCGAAACGCTCTTCGGTCTGAACCACGAGACCTTGCGCAACGGCGGGGAACGATTGCTTCAAGCAGATGGCGACATCGGGCGTCTGATCGTCGAAGCAGGCGGCGGCTTGCGCACGCTGGTATCTCGCCTCGAAGGCATCGACGCCGAAGCGGACAAGCTCTTCGATACGAGGCGGTCGGTGAACCGTGTCTTTTACCAGCAGCTGACGGCATTCGAGGCAGCTGACAAGACTGCACGCGGCGCGCAATTGACCCGGGAAATCTATGAGCAGACGCGCAAGGCATTGCTCGCAGCCGAGGAAAAGCTCGAGGCCCTACGCACCGAGAGGCGCAGCCTTGGTGCATCGACGTCCCGGCTGGAGCGCGTCCTACGCGTCGCGCCACACTTGCGTCAGCTGGCCAACTTTACACTGGATCTGGTCGGCTATGACGATGTTGCGTCCTTCCCGGATGATTTCGCGGCGAATATACGGACTGCTCTGGACCAGCGCAACGGGGCTGAAAAACGGCTCGAGGACGCGACAGAGCGGCGGAACCGCCTGAAAGCACGGCTTGATGCGCTGGTGGTGAACCCGGGTCTCAAAGCCTCCGAACAGCGGGTGCGTGACTTGGCCGAACGCGCCATTCACGTCAGCAAGGCCCGGTCCGATCGTGCCAATCGGCAGCGCGAGATTGACGACGGCGAGGCTCAACTGGCGGCGCTGCGCCGGATGCTTGGCCTGCCAGCCGATGCGGATCTTGCGCCGCTGATCCCGGACCAGTCTGCCCTCAATCTTGTGCGCTCGCTTGCGGACGAGATGGTGGAGCGCCGTCCAAGTCTTGCCTCTGCCCGAACGCGCCTTGGCGAACTGGCGGATTCACTTGCGGCGATTGACGATCGTTTGGAGGCGGCGCGCCTGGCAGGGCATGATGCTCCTCCCGAGGCGTCGTCATCGGCCTTTGCCAGCCTTGCGGCGCAGAAGTCGGCGCACCAGGCACGTCAGCAGGCACTGGATACTGACAGCGCAACATTGACCGGACGGCTCAAGGCGCTTGGCTTCGATACTATCGATGCGCTTTCCACTCTGCCATGCCCCAGCATCGATGATATTCGCAGTGAGCAGGCCGCGCGCGAGGTATTGACCTCGCAGATCGAGGATCAGGCCAAGCTAAAGCGACAGGCCGAGCGCGAGATTTCAGCCGGTGAGGCTGATATTGGCGCGCTTCAGGCATCGGGGACCATTGCGAGTGATGCGTCACTTGCCGAAGCGCGCACCCAGCGCGCCGATGCCTGGAGGCCGATAAAGACTGCCTATGTCGCGGGACAACTACCCGATGACGGCGCTGCTCGCCTTGCCGTTGCTGACGGTCTGGAAACGGCAATCATGTCTGCAGACGAACTTGCCGATCGCCGCGCCGCAGAGGCAGAACGGGCTGCATCGCTCGCACTCGCGTTGCGGCGCGTCGCAGAGGCAAGGGACGCGATCAAGGCGGGAGAAGCCGAGACGGCTGCGCTTGTCGCGCAGTCGGAAGTGAAAATCGCGCAATGGGAGAACAGCTTTCCGCGAGTCTTGGACCAACATCCTGAACTCGCATCGCTCCTCCAATTTGGCCAAGCCCGGCAGCTGGTGCTGGACGAATCCGAACGGCTGCGCGCTTCATCGAATGCACTGGCTTTGGAGGAGGCTCAGCTTGCGCCGGCCGTTGAGTTGCTCGAACGGATCGAACAAAGCCGCAAGCTCGATTCCAAACTGTCGTTCGCGGCCCGGGTCAGCGCGGTGCAAAATGCCATCTCCCGGCACGAACAAGCACATGCCGAATATACAAGGGACACGCGCGACCGCCTGGACATCGAACGGCAACACAAGCTGGTCGATGCGGAAGTGCAACAATTGTCGGGCGCACAGAGCACCTGGGACGCGGCATGGCCTGCGGCAACAGGTGCGCTGGGACTCAAACCCGACATTTCGCCGACAGATGCCAACAGTGTAGTGACCGAATGGGTCGGCGCACGCGGTGTGCTTTCGGCAATAGGGCAGTCCCGCCAGCGGCTAAAGCGCATGGACGAAGACGAAGCTAGCCTTACGACGGATGTCCGCAGCCTCGCGGCCGTACTCGCCATCGATATTGGCGAAGACTGTGTGGTTGCAGCGCAGATGCTGCTGGCCCGGTTCAGCGACAACGCCACGGCGCAAACCCAATATGATGGGGTACTGCCCGACTTTGAGGAGGCGAAGGTCGAGGCCGACCAGGCGCAAAAGGCCCTCGGCACCGCGCGGGAGGAGCTGGCTACACTCGCGGCTTCGGCAAAACTCGATGTCGGCGATGATGGGGCCCTTATGGACGCAGCATCACGGTGTGAAGCACGCATGCGTTTGTGCGATGAGATCGCTCTGGCGGAACGTACCGCAACGGACGTGGGCGACAAGCTTGATCTCGCTGTATTGCGGGCGGAATGGGGTGAACGCGACCTTGATGAGGTGCGCGCGGAACTGAACGAGCAGAAATCGCGTGACGCCGAGATCGAGACGGAAATCGAGGCAGCCATTCTCGCCGAGAAGGCGGCAAAGGACGACCTTGCTGCCTATCTGAGCCAGAGCGAGGTCAATCACGCCGTTGCCGAACGCGAAGCGGCGGCCGCGCAAATGCAACTCGCCCTCGAACGCTATCTCGAGCTATCAGTTGCGCGCGAATTGGTAACGTCGGCCATGGCAACGATCCGCGCAGAACAGCAAGATCCGCTCATTGCGCGGGCAGGCGAACTGTTCACGGCAACGACACTCGGTGAATTCGCCGGAATCGAGACTGATATCGATGACAAAGGCCATCCGGTCGTGGTTGGACGGCGAGCCGATGGCGGTGTTGCTGCGGTCGCTACCATGAGCGACGGCACACGCGACCAGCTTTTCCTCGCCTTCCGGCTGGCTAGCCTAGAAAATTACGCCGGTGCGACGGAGCCGCTGCCCTTCATCGCGGACGATATTCTGGTGCATTTCGATGATGAGCGCAGCCGTTCCACGCTCGACCTGCTCGCCGAGTTTGGCAAGACCAACCAGGTCCTGCTTTTCACTCACCATCGCAGCGTCCGGACGCTTGCTGAACCATTGGCGCAACAAGGCCTTGCCAACATTATTGATCTGGATCGTGCGGCATGAGGTCTGTGCGAACGGAGGCATGGGTCGTTGCGCATTTCGCCAAACCATTGGTCGCATTACGGCCCTCTTCAGTCTTTGCGAATCTGGTGACCTTTGCAGATAATCGATAACATCAATGTCCTCCTCGGGGATGAGCTGAAGAAGGACCTCAAGCGAGGGCAACGCCTTCGAATTGCTGCGTCCAGCTTTTCAATCTTCGCGTTCGAGGCTCTCCGCAAGGAGTTGCAGCTGATCGACGAATTGCAATTTCTGTTTACCGAGCAGACGTTCACTGCCGAACGCGCAACCGACGGAAAAGCCCGGGAGCGTCGCGAATTTTTTATACCGAAAGCCAAGCGCGTTGCCGGCCTCACGGGCTCGGAGTTCGAAATCCAGCTTCGTAATCAGCTGACTCAGCGCGCGATCGCGCGGGAGTGCGCCGAATGGATCCGCAAGAAGGCTAGGTTCAAGTCGAATGCGTCCAGCGCTCCGATGCAGCAGTTCCTTGCAGTTGGTGGAGCGGCGAGCAACGTCGCCTATATGCCGCTATCCGGCTTTACGACGGTCGATCTGGGATACGCTCGGGGTAATGCCGTTTCGAACTTCGTGAATCGCTTCGACGAGGCGACGCACACGCAGAGTTACATCCAGCTCTTCGACACGATCTGGTCGGACCCGACGCGGGTGGAGGATGTCACCGAGGCGATCTGCGATCACATCGCCTCGGTCTATCAGGAGAACTCTCCCGAACGCATCTATTTCATCATGCTATATAATATCTTCCATGCCTTCCTGGAGGATATCGATGAGGACGTCCTCCCGAATGATCGCACCGGTTATCAGGAAAGCCTCGTCTGGCAAAAGCTGTTCAATTATCAGCGCGACGCAGCGACCGGAATCATCAACAAGCTTGAGACGTTTAACGGCTGCATTCTTGCCGATAGCGTGGGCCTAGGAAAGACCTTCACTGCGCTGGCTGTGATCAAATATTACGAGCTTCGCAACCGCTCGGTCCTCGTCTTGTGCCCCAAGAAGCTGACCGATAACTGGCTCAACTATAGCACGAACCTCAAGACCAATCCGTTCGCCAGAGACCGATTCAACTATGACGTACTGTGCCACACCGACCTGTCGCGGACATCGGGGACGTCGAACGGGATACCCCTGAATCGCGTGAACTGGGGCAATTACGACTTAGTGGTGATCGACGAGTCCCACAATTTCCGGAACAACGACGCCTTCAAGGAGAAGGAGACCCGGTATCAGAAGCTGATGAACCAGGTCATCCAGGCCGGCGTCAAAACCAAGGTGCTGATGTTATCGGCTACCCCGGTCAACAATCGCTTCAACGATCTGCGCAATCAGCTGGCCTTGGCCTATGAAGGCCATTCCGACACGCTCTCAGAGAAGCTGAACACCACGGCGAGCGTCGAGGAGATATTTCGCCGGGCACAGGCCGCGTTCAACCGCTGGTCGAAGCTGCCGCCCGAGCAGCGGACGGCCGAAACGATCCTGACAGAGCTCGACTTTGACTTTTTCGAATTGCTCGACAGCGTGACGATCGCCCGCTCTCGCAAACACATCACCACCTTCTACGACATGACGGACATCGGGCACTTCCCAGAGCGCCGCAAGCCGCTGTCATTTCGTCCGCCGCTGACAGAGCTGTCTGGCACTATGGATCTCAACACCATCGTTGCGCAGCTCACATTGCTGAAGCTCTCGGTTTACGCCCCGACCAGCTACATTCTGCCCAGCCGTCTTGCCAAATATGAGGATCTCTACGACACGGACGTGTCTAGCGGCGGCGGCAAGCTGCGGCAGGCCGACCGTGACAAGAGTTTGCAGGCGTTGATGACCGTCAACCTGCTCAAACGCCTTGAGAGCTCGGTCCATGCGTTTCGTCTCACGCTTGGTTCGCTGGCTGAAAACATCCGCAAGACATTGGACGTGGTCGATAGCTACCGTTCCGGCGGGGGCACCGGTGCCGTCGTTGACTATGCCGACGACATTGATGCGCTTGAGGCAGAGGATGACGAACTTGAAGGGCTTGGAGCCTTCCGCGTCGGCGGCAAGATCCGGATCGACCTGAGTGATATGGACGTCCCTGGCTTTGCCCATGATCTGCAAGCCGACCTTGCTCTGATCGAGGCGCTGCAGGCTGATATGGCGCAGATCACGCCCGAGCATGACGCCAAGCTCCAGCATTTAAAGGCGCTCATTGCGCAGAAGCTGGCTGAGCCGATCAATCCCGGTAACTGCAAGCTGATCATCTTCACGGCATTCGCCGATACCGCCCATTATCTCTACGATCAGATTGCGCTTGAGGCTTTGTCCCAGCAGAAGATCCACACTGGCCGTGTCACCGGGTCAGATGCACCCAAATCGACGCTGGGTAAGGGCCATGATTTCCAGTCCCTGCTGACCCTTTTCTCCCCCCGATCCAAGGAGAAGGCGGCGATCATGCCCGATGAACCGGGCGAGATTGACATTCTGATTGCCACGGACTGCATCTCGGAAGGCCAGAACCTTCAGGACTGCGATTTTCTGGTGAACTACGACATTCACTGGAACCCGGTGCGGATCATCCAGCGGTTTGGGCGGATCGACCGAATCGGCTCGCCCAACGCGCAGATACAGCTGGCAAACTACTGGCCTGACATCACGCTCGATGACTATATCAAGCTCAAAGAGCGCGTCGAAAACCGCATGATCATTGCCGATGTTACCGCAACCGGTGACGACAATGTGCTGACGGCGAAGGCCAGCGACACGGCCTACCGGCGCGAACAGCTGCGGCGCCTGCAGGATGAGGTCATCGAGCTGGAGGATGTGCGTACCGGCATCTCCATCACCGACCTTGGCCTCAACGATTTCCGTATGGATCTGCTCAACTATGTGAAGGAACATGGCGATCTGGCAGCAGCACCCAAAGGGCTGCATGCTGTCGTACCCGCCGATCACGGCAAGGGCCTCGAGCCCGGCATTATCTTTGCACTGAAGGCCATCGGCGGAGATGCTTCGGCCAACCGGCAGAACCGTCTGCATCCCTACTATCTCATTTACATGGCTGACGATGGCAGCGTCGTTGCCGATCAGACTCAGGTGAAACGCCTCCTGGATCTAGTGCGGACGGCTGCCAAGGGGGTTACTGCCCCGGTCGCGCCCGCTTTCCGGCCCTTCAATGCCCGCACGCTCGATGGCCAGAATATGACCGGGCCTTCGCAACTGCTCAATGGGGCCATCGGCGCCATGATCGATGCCAAGGAAGAGCGTGACCTCGACAGCTTGTTTTCCACCGGCACCACAACTGCGCTGTCGCATACCATTCGCGGTCTGGAGGATTTCGAGCTGATTGCCTTCGTTGTGGTGGAATCAGCAGAGGCAGGAGCTGCGGCGTGACGCTTTATGCGTGGCCGGCGCGAAGCGTGTTCGGCCGCGCAATCCCGAAGAGCCGTATATACAGCGCCGCGCAGCTTTCCCGCGCCATGCAGGCCAAATTCGTTGATCAGGTCGAACGCATGGAGTGGACCCATGTGCTGCGCGCCGACCGGTTGAACCTGCAGTCCTCGGCAGAACTTGAGGAAATAGCCGTCATCGCAATCGACCTGCACAAGCCAGACGTTGAACCAGCGTTGCTGCAGGCCATCGAAAAGGCGATCCCCCGACCACTCATCCTGGAGCTTCGCCATAGCGGACGGGCTCGCATGGCTATGGCGTGGAAGCGTCTTAGTCAGGCGGAGACGGGCAAATGGGTGACCGCACAACATGCGTTCACGGCATGGCAAGCGGGCGACGCACCGCGTGAGACTCTGCCTACCGCGCTGGACATGGCTACGCTTTATGCCCGGCTGCTCGAACCCATGCTGCCGCCAAGGCAGAGCCCTGACGAACCGATTGCGGCCCGCGTCGCTCGGTCTGAGGAGGCGGCCCAGTTGGAGCGCGAGATCGCGCGAATGGAGGCTGGCGTAAAGCGGGAAAAACAGTTTAACAGGAAGGTCGAGCTCAATGCCGAATTGCGCGCTGCCAAGTCGCGCTACACGGCCCTCACGAGCAAGGCCTGAACAGATAGAAGTGTGAATAGATTGCGCATGGATAAGTTGAAAATGCACAGCCCTGACCTTAGCCAGGACAATATCGAAAAAATTCGTGCATTATTTCCCGATTGCGTGACTGAAGCCGCTGACGATAAGGGCACTGTCCGCCTCGCCATTGATTTCGACCATCTTCGCCAGACGCTGTCCGATCACATCGTTGAAGGTCCGCAGGAGCGTTACCGGCTCGATTGGCCTGGGAAGCGCGAGGCATTGCTCACCGCAAACGCCCCTATCGCCAAGACCCTGCGTCCCTCCCGGGATGAAAGCGTCGATTTCGACACCACGCAGAACCTATTCATTGAAGGCGACAATCTTGATGCCCTGAAGCTTCTGCAGGAGAGCTATCTGGGCAAAGTGAAGCTGATCTACATCGACCCTCCATATAATACCGGGAAAGACTTCATTTATCGCGACAATTTTACGTCTCTGAAAGCGCAATACGAGCTGATGAGCGATCAGCGGGATGAGGCTGGCGGCCTGCTAGTTGCCAATCCAGAAACCAAGGGGCGTTATCACTCCGACTGGTTGACCATGATCTATCCCCGCCTGAAGGTGGCGAGAAATCTGCTCGCAGAAGATGGCCTGATCTTCATCAGCATCGACGACGCAGAGCAGGCAACCTTAAAACAGCTTTGCGCCGAAATTTTTGGCGAAAAGAACTTCATCGCTCAGCTCACTTGGGAAAAAGGGCGGAAAAACGACGCTAAGTTTTTCTCTTTAGGCCATGAATACATGCTGGTTTACGCTCGCAACCAAGTGGTTCTGCGCGAACGTGGCGAAATCTGGCGCGAGGAAAAGCCCGGTGCGAAGGAAATCTGGCAAGAGTTTGTCAGATTGCGTGCTTCGCACGGTGAAAACTACCCCCAGATGGAGAAGGATCTTTCAGCTTGGTATTCGGCTCTTCCCAAGGCGCACCCCGCGAAAAAATGGGCGCGATACAAGCGGGTCGACAAGAATGGGCCGTGGCGGGATCGAGACATTTCGTGGCCCGGTGGCGATGGCCCCAAGTATGATGTCATGCACCCAATCACCCACGAAGCCTGCGCAGTTCCCGAGGCCGGATGGCGATATGCCTCGCCAGATGAGATGCAGCGCCAGATCAAGCTGGGCTTGGTAGAGTTTCGCGCCGATCACACCGAACCTCCGTTCCGTAAAGCTCACATTCGTCCCATTCCCGATGAACTCGAAGAGGCGGTCGAAGACCTTGGCGGAGAGGAAGGCGACGAAGACGAAACGGAATTTGCGACCCAAGTTCGCGCTTCCGTAATTTACAAACAATCTCAGGTTGCAGTGAAATACCTACGCACACTGATGGGTGGCAAGGTCTTCAGCAATCCAAAAGACCACGACGAGCTTGCAAAGCTTATCGATTACGCGACGCCCCGGAACCGAAGCGCGGTCATTGTGGACTTTTTTGCGGGCTCTGGCAGCACGGCGGAGGCAGTCATGTCTGCCAATGCCACTGCCGGTACCAATCACAGCTTTGTGTGCGTGCAGTTACCTGAGGATTTGGATCAGGCCGCTTCCTCCACCACCGGAACCGCAAAGAAGACGGTGCAAAATGCCGCCAGAATGCTCGACAAGCTTGGCAAACCGCACTTGCTGTCGGAGGTAACAAAGGAGCGCATCCGCCGTGCGGGTCGACAGGTTGTTGCAGGAGATTGCGCCGAAGGCTGGAACCGCGACGTTGGCTTCCGCGTGCTGAAGATCGACAGTTCGAACATGACCGATGTCTACTATCGCCCTGATGAAGTGAAGCAGGACGAACTGTTCGGCCAGGTCGATAACGTGAAGCCGGATCGCACCGCCGAGGATCTTCTGTTCCAGGTGCTAATCGACTGGGGCGTGGAACTGACCCTGCCGATCAACCGTGAATCCTTGCATGGCAAGGCCGTGTACTCGGTCGATGGCAATGCGCTAATCGCATGTTTCGAAACTGGTGTTACCGATGATCTGGTCAAGGAAATCGCTGCCCGCAGCCCCCTGCGCGCTGTGTTCCGCGACACCAGCTTCGCTCGCGATGCCGACCGTATCAACGCCGAACAGCTCTTCCGCCAACTTTCCCCCGGCACCGAGCTGAAGGCCATCTGATCCATGGCTATGAAGCTCAAGTTCAAGGTTCAGCCTTACCAAACACTGGCCGTCGATGCCGTGGTCGATTGTTTTGCGGGCCAGCCCTTTGCCAGTGGCCCAACCTATCGGATCGATCCGGGCAAGCGCAATCAGGCGGAAGCGTTCGATGACGAGGGGTTTCGCAATACCGACTTTGCGCTGACCGAAGCGCAGCTGCTCGACAACATCAAGGCTGTGCAGCGGCGCCAGAATCTGCCGCAGTCTGCCTCACTACACAGCTTCGTCACCCGTGACACCAAGGGCAAGGCAGTGCCCGCACCTGCAGTCTATCTCAAGAATATGGCGGCGGTCAGTCAGCTTCATCTCGATGTCGAGATGGAGACCGGCACTGGCAAAACCTATTGCTACATCAAATCGATGTTCGAGCTGAACCGCCGCTATGGCTGGTCGAAGTTCATCATCATTGTACCCAGCATCGCCATCCGCGAAGGCGTAGCCAAATCGCTGGCGATTACGGCAGAGCACTTCACCGAGAGCTACGGCAAGAAGGCGCGCTTCTTCATATACAACTCGAAGCGGTTGCACGAGCTGGAGAGCTTTTCGTCCGATGCTGGGCTGAATGTCATGGTGATGAACATTCAGGCGTTCAACGCCAGCGGCAAGGATAACCGCCGGATTTATGACGCACTGGATGATTTCCAGTCGCGCAAGCCGATCGACGTGATCGCCGCCAACCGGCCGATCCTCATCCTCGACGAGCCGCAGAAGATGGAGGGCAAGGCCACGGTCGAGGCGTTGCCCAAGTTCCGTCCGCTCTTTGTGCTGCGTTATTCCGCAACGCACCGAACCGAACACACCAAGATCCATCGGCTTGATGCGCTGGATGCTTATAACCAGAAGCTGGTGAAGAAGATTCAGGTGCGCGGCATCGCGCTCAAGGGCTTAACTGGCACGACGGCATATCTCTATCTCGAAGGCATCGAGACGGTCGGCCGCGGAAAGGGCGGCCCCTTTGCCCGGTTCGAGATGGAGATCAAGGACACCACCGGCACGATCAAGCGCCGGATGAAGCGCCTGAAGTTTCGCGATGACCTCTACGACCTTTCCGGTGGTTTGGATCAGTATCGCGATTTCGTTGTGTCACAGATCGACGCCACCGCCGACACAGTGGAGTTTACCAATGGCATCATCATCAATGCCGGCGAGGCTTATGGTGACCTGTCCGAACGTGACATTCGCCGCATCCAGATCCGTGAAACGATCCGCGCTCATCTCGAGAAGGAGAGGCAGCTTTTTGCCCAAGGGGTGAAGGTGCTGTCGCTGTTCTTCATTGATGAGGTGGCCAAATACCGGGACTACAGCCGCGACGATCAGAAGGGCGAGTACGCCCGGATGTTCGAGGAGGAATATACCGAGGCCGTCGCCGACCTGCTGGCCGAACTCCCGCTTGAAGAAGCGGCTTGGCGGAAGCATCTCGAGGCGATTCCGGTTGCCAAGACGCACGACGGCTATTTCTCAATCGACAAGAAGACCAAGCGACTGAAGGATCCCGAGGTCGGCGCTCGTTCGACCGATTCCGACGACAGCGACGCCTACGACCTCATCCTCAAGGACAAGGAGCGGCTGCTCTCGTTCGACGAGCCTGTCCGGTTCCTGTTTTCCCACTCCGCGCTCCGGGAAGGTTGGGATAACCCGAACGTGTTCGTCATGTGCATGCTCAAGCAAAGCCTCAACATGATTTCACGGCGGCAGGAAGTTGGCCGTGGCCTGCGCCTGGCAGTTGACCGATTTGGCGATCGGCTCGACCACCCGGCTACCGTCCACGACATCAACATTCTCTCGGTTATCGCAAGCGAGAGCTACACCGACTTCGTTGGCGGGTTGCAGAAGGAGATTGCTGAGAGTCTGTCGGCACGGCCCCGCAAGGCCAGCCAGGCGTACTTTGCGGGCAAGCAATTGCACACGCCTGAAGGGCCGGTCACGGTCACCGATCAAATGGCGACGCAGATCCACAGGTATCTGATCAAGAACGACTATATCGACGATTCCGACCAGATCACCGATGTCTACTACGCAGCCAAGGCCGATGGGACATTGGCCGCGCTGCATGAAGATTTGGTGCCATATCAGGCTGAGGTCTTTGGCCTGATCGACAGCGTCTACAGCGATGCGGCGCTCCCCAAGTTCGAAGATGGACGTAAGCCCAAGCTGAACCCGCTCAATGGCAATTTCCACAAGGGTGCCTTTCAGGAGCTTTGGGGCAGGATTAACCGCAAGGCTGTTTACCGCGTCGAATTCGACACTGCAGAGCTCATCCAGAAATGTATCGGCGCGTTGAACCGCGAACTGCGAGTGACCAAGCTACAATATTCCGTGCAGACTGGGATTCAGACGGACCAGGTAACCGATGAGCAGCTCAGGGACGGCACCGGTTTCAGCATCACGCGGAATGAAACTGTCAAAGCGGCGTCGGCCCGTTCGTCGGTGAAGTATGACCTGCTGGGCAACGTCTCAGAGGCAACGGACCTCTTGCGTCAGACGGTGGCAGAGATTTTAGCTGGTATTGAGCCGGCAATCTTCGACCAATATCGTGCAAACCCTGAGCATTTCATTTCTGAAGCGGCTCGGCTGATCAAGGAACAGAAGGCAGGTCACCTTATCGAGCAGCTGGTCTACGATCCGATCGACGAGCGCTATGACGCCGACGTCTTTACGGCGGCCGAGATTGGCCAGGATTTTTCGCGCGCCACCGAGAGGCTCAAGAACCACGTTTTCGACTACTGCATCACCGATTCCAGTGTAGAACGCGATTTTGTGGGCGAGCTGGATACGAGCGCAGAGGTTGACGTCTATGCGAAATTGCCAAGGGGCTTCCTGATCCCAACGCCGGTAGGGGACTATAACCCTGACTGGGCCATCGTATTTCGCGCAGGTTCCGTGAAACACATCTATTTCGTCGCCGAAACTAAGGGATCGATGTCTTCGCTTGCTTTACGAGATCTCGAACGCGCGAAGATTGATTGCGCCAAGAAATTTTTCGCCAAGCTGGCGGAATCGAACCCAACACCCAATGTGCGCTATGGGGTGGCTGACAATTACAACACGCTGATGGAGATCGTGACGACCTGATCCTGTTGTTGACCCAATGATGGTCTATTTAACATAAGATATATTATCAATTTTTTCTGTTTATTTTCAGTTAGTTATTGATGGGCCGCGTTGATCGCCTGCTCTATGCGGGCCATGCCTTCGATCAGCGCGTCAAAGGACGGCGGCGCCGTCATGAACATCTCGCCCATCGCGGCATAATCGTGGGCGAGCCGGTCCATCATGCCCTCTGTCGGCAACAGCCGCAGCGATCCCAGGACAGCGGTCTCGTAGGACGCGGACTTGTCGGCGAACATCAGGCTTTTGTTGTGGACCACCTGCTCGAGGAGTTCCGGCCGTGCGAGGGCCTCGGCCGTGACGGCAGCCCCGTCGAGCATCAGCACATCATAATAATGGCGCGAAAGCCCATCGCGCAGCTTGGCATTATGATGGAGCGCGTGGAGGATCGTAACCTTCTCCCAGAAGGTGCGCTCGACCGCCAGCGTCGGCACGTCGGTTGCGGGATCCGGTAGCTCGTCGGGGAAATCCTCGGCCAGATAGGGGATGATTGGGCGCATGGCGAAGGGCTCGGTATCCCCGCGCGCGCCAAATTCGAGCTTGATGCGCGGCTTGATGTAGCCGCCTTCGTCCCCGCCCCCGTAATTCTGGCCATAGGCAAGACCATAGCCCGAAGTACGGGGATAGACGAAGAGGACGGTCTGCTGATCCTTGTCGTCGGGGTCGAGCGACAGATGCCAGCCTTCGCTCGTGCCGAGCGCCGCTCCGATCTCGCGCGCAAGCACCGGCATAGCGATCGTCGCGACATAGGCCTGGGCAGCCACTTTGAGATCCTTGGTCCGCCGCTCGCGTTCCTTGCCGCTAATCCCCGCCTCCATCGGCGACGCCACCTGGTCGAGGAGCGGCGCCGACCGGCTGATGGTGAGATCGATATCCTCCGAGAAGCGCTGGATGATATCATACGCCTTGGAGAGCGACGTGCCGCCCTTGAAGGTCATATGGCCCGCAAGGTCCACGGCACGAACAAGGCGCCGCAGGGTCCAGCAGACCCAGAAGTCTTTCTCGATTATGATCGGCGTGAGATCCCGGCGAGCCGCCGCTTCCTCGATATAAGCGCGGCGATCCTCGGCCGGGCGGCGGGCGAACTCATCCATGGCGCGCCGCCTGAATCTTCAGGACAATGTCGCCCATCCAGCCCGGCATGGCCGGGCGGGCCGCAACGAGCGTACGCGTACCAGCATCGTCGAGCCGCGCGGCGAAGCGCCCGATCGCATCCGCGTCGATATTGCCCTTCCCTAGATGTGCGAGCGCCTGGACGATCGCATTCACAGATTCCGGCGCGTCGAGCACCGGCGCACGGCTGTGTTTCAAGGTGACGCTGCGGCCGCCAGCCTTGGCGGTGCGGGTGCGACCGCTGGTGGCGTAGCTCGCCCGGGCAGGCACCTGCGTCGAGAAGCCAAGGCTATTGGCGGCCGCCGCCCCTGAAGGCGCGAGCGCATCACCGCTCTGCGCGGAGAGCGCCTGGGCAACCTGTCCGGGATCCGGGCTCAGGGTACCAAGCTTGTCATGCTGGCGGGGATAGTCGTAGAGACCGCGGCCGATCCGGCGGATGTCGCCGGCATGCGCGAGACGCGACAGCGCCATATCGACCGAGCCGCGCGTGCCAAAGTCGACGAACTGCTTGGGCGTAAACACCCAGCCACGGCCCTTGCCGCGCACACGCTTCATGATCCGATCAGCCACCGCAGACATATCCATGCTCCTGTCTGTTAGATAATAGCATGGTTTTTTCTAACAAGCCATGACCGGAGATAGCGCCAGTTTTCTTGATTTTCCGGGACATTCCATTCACATGGTAGCGAGAACATCCCTTCGCAAGATCAGTCACCCCATGCGAATCAGCGATCCCGCCCACGCTCGGGTGGTGGCCGCTCGGGGCCAGCTCCACCCTCCAGTTCTCGCGCCGGATGTGTCGCTTGCCGCCCCTGCATCATCTCGCGGGCCAGCGCGAGACGTCGGGAGACCGCCGGCGGCATAGCCGCCAGGAAGCCCGCAATCTCGTCGGAAAGCGCTTGGTCGTCCGCCTCGCCGGTGCGTGCGAGCGCCACCGCCGCCTCCGCATAAGCGCCGCGTATCTGCTTCTGGCGAACCAGCGCCATCACGTCTTGCGGCCGCCGTTCCTCGTCGCGCGCGCGCGCATAGGCTCGGGCGCGCAGCACGTTGAGTTCATCCATATTGAGCCGGCGCCCCTCCTGACCGATCCGAGCATCGAGATGCAGCGCCGCTGAGCGCACACGCTTCTGGACGTAACCACGCGCACGCCTGGGCGTCGCCTCAGCCGCGATCCCGCGCGTACGTAGCTCATGCGCGAACGTCTCCCGCATATGATGGAGGTCGGCCTTGCGCGGATTGAGCCGCGTGCCATCCGCACCTTCGGTGGCCACCGTCAGATGGACGTGCGGATGATCGGTGTCGGTGTGAAGCGCCAGCATATAGGCGTGATTGTCTTCGAACAGGATCCGGGCGAACGCCTGGGCGGCATCCTGCAGCGTCTCGGGATCGGTCGAACCGCCGGGCATGGAAAGGACCAGCGACAGCGAGGTCGGCCGGTCGCGGCCATGCTCGTTCATCGCCTCGTCGAGCATGGCCCAGTCCTGCGCGATCTCCTTCAGCCGTTTGGGATCATCGATGATCTCGCCCTCGCTCGAGCGCACCGCAAGCTTCCCGTGCCGCGCAACATAGCCGAAATGCTCGGAAAGATGATGCGCGCCATATTGCTTACCCGAGACCTTGACCATGACCTCCGGGGCCTTGCGCACGATCCGCTCGAGCTTGGCCCGAGCCTCGGCCTGGCTCAGCGCCGCGGCGCGCGCCTGCCTTCCCCGGCCCGATCCGCCTCGCCCGACGCGGACATAGGCTCCCCGCAGTGTCCGTTTACCGCCGGTGGGCGGCCGCCATGCCTCCATGAGGCTGGGCAGCGGCAAGATGCCCTCCTCCTCAAACATCGAGGCTATCCCAATAGGCAAGATCGCCCTTGAGCGCAGTGCCAAGACCGGCAAGCGCCGTCCGGATTTCCGCCCGGAAGCTTGCCACCCGCGCCGCCTCGCGCGCGACATCGAGTCCGGATTCCACCATCACCGAGGCATTGAGCGCACGCGTTGCCTGATTGAGATTGATGCCGATCCGGTTGAGCTCGCGCCACGCCTGGGCCACTGCCGCCCGCTCTTCAAGCGGCAGCGGTGCCGCCGAATTCAGCCGGCGGCGCACAAGCCTCGTCACCCAGTCGGTTCGCTTCATACCCAAAGCATCGGCCTCGGCATCCAGCGCGGCAATTTCCCCATCGGTCAGCCGGATCTCAAACCGCCGCGTTGCTCGCTCCCGTCGGCGAACTGGTCCCAGCCTCTCGCGCTCCTCCGCGTCCACTGCATTCATGACGAGGCGCCGCAGCAAAGCCGAGCGGCCACCGGCGCTGTCCGCCACGGCATCGAAGCGCTGAGCGACTTCATCGTCGAGACGGAAGGTGAAGACGGGCATGCATCAAAGACTATTGTCATACATCCCCGGCGTCACGCCTATCCGGCCCTCACCTTCACTCAACTCATCTGATAGTCTGCTTGAGCAGACTTCGACCATTCTTGGCAAAATGCGCCTATCATTCACGCCTGATCCACGAAGGGCGGCGCCAACGACGCCGCCCCAGCTCGGACCTACGGAAAAGGCCGCACCCCGAAAGGGGCGCGGCCGACATACACTCGAACAGGATATGCGAACGCGGAGGAAGAGGGTCAGAGCATCGCGGCGTCGGGGCGTCCCTCAGACACGGCGCAAAGTCGTTCGGCCGCGATCTCTTGCCGGGAACCATCGCCGAAGATCACGACCACACGCGGGCCAAGGACAAGACGCGCGGGACGGCCATCGACTTCAACGGCAAGGCTGGCCTCTGGCGTTTGCGCCGCGGGGCGCGCGACGGGCTCAGTCCCCGCCCGCAGTTCGGGATGGGCGACGATCACCGCCTCGGCCCGCACCGGCGCTGCCTCGATGGTAGGAACGTCCGTCTTACTCTTCAGCCCGGCAATGAACCGCGCGCCGTCCGCCAACGTCGCGCCTTTCTCATCCCAGGCACCGACATAGGCCTCGACTTCTGCAGGATAATCCCTGGCTGTGCGATGCAGGTCGTAGAGCAGCCGGATCGGCGCGCGCGGGAGCGCTTCCCTAAGATAGGCAGGCATGTCACCATAGGCCGCATAGAGCGAGACGAACTGCTTGGAGCGGCCCAGCGCAGCGGCGATCTCGACCTGGCTCATGCCGCCCTTGAGCATACGGGCAATCGCATGAGCGAGCTCGACCGAAGACAGGTTCGCACGCTGATCGTTCTCAACGATCTGATCGGCGAGTAGGTGGCTCTCTTCACCCTCGGCCACGATGATCGCCGGGATCGTCGCGCGGCCCGCGAGCTGGGAGGCACGAAAGCGCCGCTCGCCCAAACGGATGCGATACAGGCCGGCGGCGTCGGCGGGCGCAACCGTGATCGGCTGCAAGACGCCACGGGCCGCTATGGAGGCCGCAAGCTCGGCCAAGGCGTCATCGTCGAAACTGCGCCGGGGATTGCCCGGGTCGGGGGTGACCCGATCCAAAGAAATATCCTCGACCCGGCGCGCCGATTCATGCGCGCCGACCAGCAGGCCGAACTCTTCGATGCGTTCGTCGAACTTACCCATCGGCGGTGGCCGCTGGCGCTGGAATAAGCCGCCGTTCGATCTCGGCGAGGATCGGCCGAATTTCCCCGGCCGCCGCCTTGGCGCCACCGCCGCCCTCCATCCAGACCGGCCGATGATTTTCCGCCGCATGCTTGTAAGTCGGTCGCGCCTTGATGAAGGCAGGAAACATCAGCCGCTCGCCGACCGCGTGGGCGAGCTTGACGGCATTGTCCATTTCGCGCCGGTCGAACGGGTTGACCATTGATGGCAGCAATCCGAGGAAATCGATCTTGCGCCCTGCCCTCGCCGCCTCGGCCTTGCGCAGCGCGGTCAGCAGCATCTTGGCGCACTCGACCGAATCTTCGGCGACCTGGACGGGCGCGATC
>Ga0105238_10002054_pt1 | contig 20324 bp, 15 predicted proteins | sample KBSC34metaG_FD_81526 | JGI IMG/M metagenome (GOLD analysis project Ga0105238, IMG submission 81526) | Corn rhizosphere microbial communities from Kellogg Biological Station, Michigan, USA - KBS C3-4 metaG | ecosystem: Host-associated > Plants > Roots > Rhizosphere > Soil | place: Michigan, USA... | reverse complement strand
GCAAGCCGGTGGAACGGCGCCCTGGCGACAAAGATCTCCGCCTATGCGATCCTGTCACATGTAGCGGCATGGGTGGGCAACTATTCCAATGTGGCAAAATATTCCAAGTTTGTCGAGGATAATTACGGCAGGAGTAACATCGGCTTTCAATCCACTTCAGATCTAACGAATTCCAACGGGTTCTTCTACAACAAGAATTTCAGCCAGATGTTCGGCTTTAATTCGGACTATGGACATATAGAAGGGTCGGCCACCGGTCACCTGGAAGAGCTCACCCTCGCTCAGCCCCTTATCAACAAAGCTATTCCGGATATCTATCTGCCGAAGGATACCATCGTACGCATGTTCGATCAGCCCAACGATGAACGATTTAATCTCGATACATTGGGAGCGCCCGGCTCCGACCGCTACTTCACGAATTTCAATGGCAAATATCCCATATTCAGCAAGATCAAGGTTATGGAGGGAGGTATCATCGACCCCAACTTCAGGTATTTCACCAGCGCCCTGATATTTACCCGGCTGGAAGACATCGTATTGCTGCGTGCTGAAGCGCTGTCCGTATTGGGTGACGTCAGCGGTGCTGCGGTCGAGTTAGGTATTGTCATGTCTAAACGGGGCATTACGGCCCTGAATCAAACGAATAAAGAGCTGATCGATCTCATCTTCGAGGAGCGTAACCGCGAGCTCCTGGGAGAAGGGCACCGCTGGTATGACCTGGTGCGCTATAACAAGATCAAGCAAAATAACCCGGCTTTTACAGCGCTCATCAATTCGGGAGGCATATACTGGCCCGTATCCCGCAAGCTCATCGGCCAGAACCATTTATTAACACAAAATCCTTACTGGCAATAAGGGATCCCAATCTGAAAAACATGACAACGTATATGCGAGCCATACAATTTCTGCTGATCCTGTCATTCGCGCTGCCGGCCTGTAAAAAGGATGGCGGGTATCATGACACGCCCAACTCAGAGAAAAAGATCCCCATGAACACGTACGACTATCTGAAAAGCAAGGTCGGCGTATTCGACTCCCTGGTCGCCGTCATCGACAGGCTGGGTTTGAAAGAGACATTGACGGACAGCAGCATCACGCTCTTTGCCGTCACCAATCAAAGCTTTCAGCTGGCGGTGACGAATCTGAACAGGCTCCGGAAACAATCGGATAAAGATCCCGAGTACCTGTCCATTGTCGATCGCACGCAGCTGGATACCATGGTGTCGTACTACATCATCCGGGGAAACTACCTGTCCGATTCCCTGCGGCTGCAGGATGGACTGGACCTTTTCAGCGTGCGATTCGGCTATCCCATGCATGCCAAAAGCTCGCGGGCTTCCGCCTCCGGATTCCAGGAGGGCGGTCCGGAAGTGATCGACTTCAGCAATACGAAAAGAAGCAAATTCGTCAAATTCTGGTCCAGCACCACCACGGGATCGAATAATATCGAAACGACCAATGGGGTGGTCCATGTGGTGACGCCCGATCATATTTTCGGATTCGATGAGTTCGTAAAGCGATTGACCTTCGTGCCCCCTCCACCCAACCTGATGTTGACCATCGGCGGCAAGCTCAGTGTCTTACGCGACAACAACGGCGGACCCGACAATGGTGAAGGATCGAAAAAAGTCATCGACGGGGATGATCACACGAAATTCCTCTGTGAGTTCCAGGGGCATGTATGGATGAAGTTCGAGCTGAATGAACCTGCGGTGTCTTCGGTCTATACGCTGACCTCGGCAAATGACGCGCCGGACCGCGACCCCCGCGCCTGGACATTCGAAGGATCGAATGATGACGTCAACTGGGATGAGCTGGACAGGAGATTCAACTTCTTCTTCGAACAGCGCTACCAGCTGAAGGTCTTCTCCTTTTCCAACACCACAGCGTATAAATTCTACAGGATCAATATTTCCGAGGTGAATGGGTCGGGTCTTTACCAGCAAGCCGAATGGACTATCAATTCAACAAAATAAGATGATCATGCAACGCGTCATAAAAAAAACAACGATTTTCTTCCTGCTGCTTACGGGAATGATCGCCGGCGGGTGTAAAAAGATGTACAACCTGCCCGCGGAGAAAGATTATCTCAGCTCCAACCTCAATTTTTCCAATAAGATATTCGAGCCCATCCTGGGCAGGACAACCCTTATGGGCGGTTTTAATTCGGACCATAGCACGGAGCCCCTGAAATTCGAGATCGTCAATGCAAGATATGGAGACGGGCGACCCATGACGGACCTGTTTACCGAAGCCGAGACTTACGTTTGGACCGGCACCTATACAGGCTATGAGAAAAGCCTGGACGAGATAGAAGCCAAGCGGAAGAAGGAAAAGCATCCGCTCTTCGAGATCCGGCGTTCGGGAGAGTTTATCATGTGGGGCGCCTCTACCAATGAGCTCATCCCACCCCGCGCTACCGACAGCAGCAATTTCCCCCAGAACACCCGGTATTTCGATCTCAAGGTCAGCAACACGGGGGGCGAGATGCTGATAAAAGATTTCCAGGTGCGTCCCTGGCGGGAGCGTCCCTATGAACCTTCCAATGACATGAACATCTATACAGGCGGCGTAGCGCCCAATCCCAAGGACCCCACCAATCCCGCGGACAGGGATTATATCAGGCCCTTTATAAACGGGGTGCTGTCCACGCCTTCCGAGATCTACATGGTGAGTAACGATGACCGGAAAGACATCGTCGCCTTTATCCGGCCGTTCAGCGGGGGCAATGGTCACAATTTGCGGATCAAGGTGCTGGATAAGGATTCCCTTCCCATCAATCCTTCCACTTTTAATGAAACGAACTGGAAGGACATGATACATGGATTCAATATGCAAATAACGAACGAGTATGTTCAGTATGACGTCGCCTATCCCATACCGCTGGTGGAGATCCCTACCACCTATGCCCCCGGGGGAACAAGGGCGCGCGCGGAATTGAGATATTCCAGGATCGTGTTTGGAGGGAGGAGGGTAATCTCCGCTTTCGGGCTGGAGTTTGCGATCTACAGACCGGGGGATTGGGAGATCGTATTTCTCTTCAGGACCGAGAATCCAAAATTTGAAAATGACTAACTGCTAACAAACGAATAAAATGAAACTACGTCTACACTTTCTTCTCCTGCTGGCCGGCAGTCTCTTCTCTGCCGGGTCCCTGCTCGCGCAAGCTCCTGCTCCTACGCTGATCACGATCCGCGGGACAGTGGTGAACAAGAGTTCCAGCGCACCCTTGCAGAGCGTCAGCATCGCCAATGAAAAGACCGGAAAAGGCGTGGGCATTACGGATGCCGACGGGCATTTTGAGATCAGGGTACCTGCCAATGCCACGCTCGTTTTTACCTCGGTGGGTCACGCTCCCAAAAAAGTGAAGCTGGAGCCGGGCCAGACGAATATAAAAGTGTCGATGGAAGAAGGTAACCGGTCGATGGATGACGTCATCATCGTTGCCTATCAGAAGAGAACGAAGGAGACGACGACGGGAGCCGTCAATGTCGTCATGGGCAAAGAAGTGCAGGATGTGCCTGTGTCCAATGTGGAACAGCTGCTGCAGGGCAAAGTACCGGGCCTGAACATCCAGAACAACACCGGTGCGCCCGGTTTCAGAGGTTCAGTACAGGTGCGGGGTCTTTCCACGCTCAGCGTTTCGGGCAGCGGCAGCGAATCCTTTCTTCAACCCACCTCTCCTCTCTATATCATCGACGGTGTGCCCATCGATGCCGACAAGGCGTCGGACTATGGGTTCCAGACGCAGGGCCCCGGCGTCAGCCCCCTGTCACTGATACCGCCGGAAGATATCGAATCCATCCAGGTCCTGAAGGATGCCCAGGCGACCTCCATGTATGGATCGAGAGGCGCCTATGGGGTTATCATCATCACTACCAGAAGAGGTAATTCCAAAGTTCCCCGGGTCAGGTATACCGCCAACTATTTTATGACCACGCCTCCCAAGCTCCGTGAGACGCTGGGCGGCAATGCAGAGCGCCAGATGAAGATCGCCCAGATCATCAACAATGCCCGCAGCTATGATGATATTACGCGGATCAATCGAACGGCTTTCCTGGCGGATAGTCTGAACCCTTATTGGAACAACTCTACCAACTGGCAGTCTGTCTTTTACCGGACTACCTACAACCAGACGCATAACCTTGCGCTTGACGGGGGCAATACACGGTTCAATTATAAGACAAACCTGGGATATTATACTGAAAAAGGGGTGATCAAGAACACTGGCTTTGACAGGTATAACCTGAACATGAACATGGAGTTCAAACCCAATGACAAGTTCCGTGTCTTCAGCTCCCTCTTCGGATCGTTGGGCGTCCAGGGTAAGGGGAATGGGCTGGGCATCCTGCAGCAAGGCGTAGCCGAGAACGGACAGGCTTCCACCTTACTGCCTCCGCCTTCCTATTACCAGGCTACGGGAGCTGTGGTGTCGGCCCTGAAAACCAAGAACGACAACAATTCCAGGAACCTGCGGGCAAATGTGGACATGCGCTATGAACCATTTTCCGGTGTGGCATTCTCATCCAGCCTGAGCTATGACAATACTTCGGAGACGGAATCCACTTTTACGCCTGCTGCGGCCAATAAACAGTTCGCCAGTGTCTATGACTATACAGGCAAGACCTTTACGTTGTACAACCGGAATAACTTTACCTATTATAAATCCATTGCAAGAGATCACACGATCTTTGTCAACGCATTCAACGAGATCTATAAACAGGGCGCCCAAGCCCGTGTCACGAAACAGCAAAGGACCCCGAACGACCAGCTGCAGGGTCCCATTGGCTTCGACTCCTATTTTTCACGGGGCGGCGGGGTGCTGGCGAATTTTAAGGATGCCACCATTGCGTCCTTTGCCGGCTCCATTTCCTACGATTATCAAAAAAGATTCGTAGCGGAATTTTCTTACAGGCTGGATGGCACCTCTTCCAACGGACTGGAAAATCTTTACTCCAAGAACCCTTCCGTCGGACTTCGGTGGAATTTCAGCAAAGAGAAGTGGCTGAAGGATCTCATCTGGCTTTCCTACGGCGCCCTGCGGTTGACCTGGGGACAAAATATCGTGCCTTCGGGAAATCTCCAGAGCATCTATGGTATCTATAACCTGAACGGCAATTTCAACAACAACCCGACGATAGGGATCAATTACGACCAGATCCCCAATCCCTTTCTCAAACCAACTACCACCACACAGTATAACCTGGGTTTTGAAACCGGGTTATTCAACGACAAATTTATCATCAACTTCGACACCTATTTCAAAAGGGTGGACAACCTGCTGTTCGACCGGAACCTCGCCACGAATACAGGGTTTGGCAAGCTGGTCAGCAACGATGCGGGTATTGCGAACTATGGGTATGAGCTGATGGTAACGGCGAGGCCTATTGTAAGGAAGTACTTTACCTGGACTATCACGGTGAATGGGGCTATCAACCGGGATGTGCTGCTGAAGCTGCCGGCGGAGTACAACGGCCAGTATATCCGCATCGACAATAGCGACTATCGCCAGCACAACGTATTTCGTGTCGGGCGTAATACCTTGTCGAATTACCTGCTAACGAACCAGGGCGTATATAGCACAGACGGCGATGTGCCCGTGGACCCGGTGACGGGTAAGCGATACCAGAGCAATGGCATGGCGTTCAAGGGCGGCGACCCCCGTTTTAAAGATGTCAACGGGGATTATATCCTGGATGACAGGGATTATGAGGTTGGCGGTAACTCGCAGCCCCTGGTGACGGGTGGTATCTCCACGAATGTGACCTATAAGAATTTCGGCGTGAACATCTACGCCACCTTCACTGCCAAACGCACCATCCTGAACAATGCGCTCTCCGACCGCATGGCCATTACGAGGGATCCCTTCGATCTGCGGGCGGTGGTACCTCTGACCGACCTCGACATCTGGCGTAAGCCGGGAGACCATGCCAGGTATCCGAATCCTTACGATTATGGAAGGTACAACCAGATCCAGCCGCTGCGGCCTGACCAGACCCTTTGGGCCGAGGAAGGCAGCTATCTGAAAATAAACAATATCATTTTGTCCTATATGTTCAATAGGGCCCTGGTGAGGAAGATCGGCTTTAACAGCGCCAGGATCTACTTCAGCACGGAGAACCTCGTCACCTTTTCAGGTTACAGCGGACCGAACCCTGAGAATGTCACTACCCTGGGCAGGGATGTATCCAGCGGATATGCCGTCCCCCGCAAATACAACATCGGGATGAACATAGAACTTAATACCGGCAATTAAAACCTCATCATAATGAAAAAACATACCTTCTATATAATGCTACTGCTGGGCAGCCTCGTTGCGCCCGGCTGTAAGAAGTTCCTGGATATCCAGCCCATCGATAAGCTGTCGGGTAATAACTTCTACCAGTCCAAAGAGGACGTTGTCGCCAACATCTACGATCTGTCCCGGAAACTTTTCAACAAGGTCAATGAGACCCACTTCATCGGTGCGACGGGTGAATACCGGTCGGGTGAAGTATTATCGGAGCCTCAGGCTGATAATGGTCCTGCCCGGGCATATGTCGAAGTGCTTGGCAGGAATGACCTGCTCACACTGCTCAGCGGCAACCGTCCCTGGGATTTTTATAATTTTTGGAAGATCACGGAATGGACGGAATATTACCAGGTGATACAGGGAGCCAATATCCTTCTCGACAAACTGGAAAAAGGCATACCGGGCCTTTCTGAAACGGAGAAGAAACAATTCGAAGGCGAGGCGGCATTCGCCAGGTCGCTGGCCTATTTCTTTATGGTGCGCTTGTATGGAGATGTTCCCTATTTTACCGACGCCTTCCATTCGACGGCGTTACCCCGGGAAAAGATGGTAACGGTGATCAATAATTGTATTGCCGACTTGACGAAGTACAAGGAAAATCTTCCATGGAGCTATTCCGATCCTGCCCTGAAAGGGGTGCGGGCCAGCCGGGGCAGCATCATTGCCCTGCTGATGAACATGAACATGTGGAACGCGGGTTTTGACAAGAGCAAGGCCGAGCAGTACTATGACGAGACGGCCACGCTGGGAAAAGAGCTGGTAAACAGCGGCGCCTACCGGCTCCTGCCGCTGAGCGAATGGGCTACGGTGGTCAAAGGCCGCAGTGAGGAAAGCCTCTTCGAGTTCTACCGGAGCGTCAATTACGGAGACAATAACGAAGCGATCAGTCCTGTCTCCGATATGTTCCTCCACTATCCCTATAAAAGGCCTGAATATACTCACCGGATAAGCTTTGCTTACTTCAGGGCTGAATATATGCAGAAGCTATACCTGGGCAGCGCCGACAGAAGGGCGACGGTATGGTTTGACGAGAACATCTATGCCGACAATGGAAAATTCATGATGCTCAAGTTCGCGCAAAATACCTACGCTTCCGGGGATGAGGATAAGAACCCCGACAATACATTCATGATCTTCCGGTATGCCGGCGAGATCCTCTTATGTGCGGAAGCCCTGGCAGAGCTGGGAAGGGATGATGAAGCCATCAGTATGGTGAATATGGTCCGGGACAGGGCTGAAGCAAGCCGTTACACCGGGGCCGGCGGCCAGGACTTGAAGGACTTTATCTTTCTGGAGCGTTCGCGCGAGCTCATGGGTGAAGGGCATCATTATTTCGACCTGGTCCGCACGCACAGGATCCTCAACAGCACCTGGTCATACAATGTGCTGACGCTGGATAAGTTCAACAGGGGAGCATGGACCTGGCCCATCAGCAGGAGCGCCCTTGCCAACAACCCCTATATGACACTGAACGATTACTGGACCAACGGAGGCAATTAACTAACCCATCCATCCATCGATTATGATAAAAAATACTATTGCGATCTGCGGTCTCATCCTGCTGGCATTCACCGCCTGCAAGCGTGATAAATATTATAAGGACGGCGGTCTGGCCCAGGCAAATTTTCCGGGCACCATGCTGGAATACCTGGATGCGCATCCTGCCCCTTTCGACAGCATTGCCAGGATCGTCAGGCTGGCCGGGCTTTCCGACATGTTCAACAAAGAGGACATCACTTTTTTCGCGCCGGATGACCAGGTGATCTATCGTACCATCGGCACCATCTATACAGACGGGTTGAATAGCTATCTGTACAGCCGGGGCAGAGATACTGTCCGGGACCTATCCGACATCGATTCCTCCATTTGGAGAAAGTATCTCCTGCAGTATATTTTCAAGGGCGTCAACAGGCTCAAGGATTATCCCCAGATAGATTTTGCCCTGTTGAATATTTATCCGGGAAGCTTGTATTATACCCTGGGCGGGAATGTGATGAACATCGGCGTTACGTTCGCCGACGCCAATGACATCAAATACCTGGGTTACCGTCAGCTGCAGCTGACCTATATCCCGGATATTTCGAACCCGGATTACGGCTGGACAACCTATGCTGTCTCCTCCGCGGATATCAAACCAAAGAACGGGGTTGTACATGCCTTGCTGACCAACGGTATGTATCTGGGCTATGACCCGTTAAATTTTTTCACCGAAGTATATAATGCCGGATTAAAATGAAAGCATACAGCTATTTTCTGATCATTGCCGCAATGACGCTTGCCCTGCAAGGTTGTAAAAAAACTGACACTGTGTACGAGGACCCTTATGCCAATCCTAAACCGCCATTAGGCATTAAGCTGGACCGGGCCGTTCTGCCTGATCCCGCCAGCGGGATAGCGGGCACCAAAGTGCATTTTCAGGCTACGGGTCTCGTCCCTTACAAGGATAAGCTCTCCTTTCTTTTTAACGGAGAAAAAGCGGAGATCGTGGGGATCACGGAGTCAGGCATCGATGTGAAAGTGCCGGCGGGCGCCAGCAGCGGCATAACCTCCATCAACGTGGATGATCAGCTGGTGCTTGGTCCTCAATTCTCCGTGCTGGGTTTTATAAAGATCGACCCCACGTTCCGTGCGCAAGGTGGCGCCAACAATTTTGTTTCGAAGGTTTACCCGCTGCCAGATGGAAGGGATATTATCATAGGATTCTTCACCAATTATGATAATAAGGGATATGTCGCACCGCTGAACAGGATCGTCAGGACATCCGGCGACGGTGACCTGGACCGTACTTTCCGGACGGGGAAAGGGGCGAATAGCGGTTTGACCGGCATTATCGAGCTGGGTGGCAAATTTGTCATCGCCGGTGGCCTTAGCGGTTATGACCAACGGACAGAGAACATCAGCAATATCACTACCTTAAATTCCAATGGCACCATCGATACGATGGGGGTGAAGACGTACCGCAGGCCTTCACAGACGGACACCACTATGTATTTCCCGAAATTCAACGGCGGGACGAATGACTTCATTGGCAATCTGTATGTCCATCAAAACAAGATACTGGCCACGGGCAATTTCAGATATTATGTTACGAGAAAGTATACTGAACCGAATTCCACGTTTACGAAAGACACAGTGATATTGGACAGCACGGAGATGCGCCAGATACTTCGATTCAACCCCGATGGATCCCTGGATAGCAGCTTCCGGTTTAACCAGGCGACGGGGAAGAGCTTTCCTGCAGCCAACGGTCCCATCGGCACTTTTATGCATTATGAACCGGATAAGCTGGAAAAGCTGCTGGTCTTCGGCAGCTTCACCACTTTCGACGGGCAGCCGGCCGGCCGCATCACCCGGCTGAATCCCGACGGCACCATCGACAATACCTTTACGCCGGGTACCGGCGCCGACTATGACATCAATAGCCTCACCTATAACGCCGTCACCAGAAAATATCTCATCACCGGCAGATTTAGGCATTATGGCGGAAAGAACGCCTTGGGTATCGCCCTGCTGAACGAGGATGGCACCCTGGATGAAAGCTTTACCGGCAAGGAATTCGAAGGCGGTCTTCCGGGCATGGCCAGGCAGCTGAATGATGGCCTTATCGTCGTCAGCGGAACTTTTAAGAAATACAATAACGTTACGCGCAACGGTTTCATGGTGCTGACACCCACCGGGGACTTTGCGGCGGGCTATAATGCCACGGGAACCTTTTCCGGCGGGCTGGCGGATATCATCGAGACCCGGTCCGCCGATGGGAAAAGGGCCTTGTTGCTGATAGGCTCCATCTACAGATTTGACAACCAACCCGTGAGCAATATAATACGGATAACCCTGGAATAAGCGCGGACTGTTTTATTATTTAACGAATTAACTGACCAGTATGAAAAAATACCTGTCTTTATTTTATCCGATCCTGTGTGTGATGGCTACGACGGTAGTGTCCTGTAATAAGAAGTTCACGCGGATGCTGCCGGACACGAAGTATACAGACACAGCCACTGTCTCCTTTGGAGAGCGTAAGGTACTTTACCTGATCGTAGACGGTGCAAGGGGCACCTCTGTCAACGCATCCAATACACCTAATATCAAGTCCCTGCTGCCTCATTCCATCTATAGCTGGGTGTCTGTGAATGATCCGGGCGCTACCTCTGTTGCCAACAACTGGGCAGACCTGCTCACCGGCGTGAAAAAGGAAAAACACAAGGTGGTGGATATGACGTTTGCCAACACGAACCTGCAGAACTATCCTGTTCTCTTCCGGCGCATCAAGCAGAGCAATCCAGGTATCGGGATTGCTGCTTTTACTTCGTCTGCGGATTTTGCGGGACATCTTACGGATGGTGCGGATGTGTCGAAACTGCTTGGCTCGGATGATGAGACCCGGACGGCGGTAGTGGAGAGCCTGAAGAAGGACACAGCCTCTTTTATCGTCGGACATTTCACCGAAGTGGACAAGGCCGGCGCGCAATCGGGCTATGACACATCTTTCCCTGCCTATAAGGCTGCCATTGAAAAATTCGACGGCTATGTGGGAGATATCATGACAGCGCTGGAGCAACGGCCGGGATTCGCGAAGGAGGACTGGCTGGTCGTCATCGCCTCCAGCGGCGGAGGGTCCTTTACCATTCCGCCCGATGAAAACGACAATACCATATTCAGCAACCCTGCTGCCAATGCTTTTATCATTTATTACAATCCGGGATACAAGCCGAGGATCATCGTCAAGCCATTCACCGGGAACAGGTATATCGGCAAGACTATCCGGCTGAAAGGGGATGCCGTCACTGCGCAGATAGACGATGCGGCCGACTATAACATCGACGACACAACCAATTTTACCATCGAGCTAAAGATCAAGAAGAATGAAGAAGCCTTCTTCTGGCCCAGCGTTCTCGGCAAAAGAAATGAATGGTCACCCGGTCACCCCAGCGTCGGATGGGTGATCTATCTCGAGAATACTTACTGGTACCTTGAATGGCGGGGCGTCAACGACCATGATTTCCAACAGGTGAGAGGGGCCGATCTGAAGAAGGATAAGTGGGAGAATATCTCCGTCAAATGTGAAACACGCTCAGGTAGAAGGTTTATACGTACCTATACCAATGGCGCCTTTAACAATGAGGGAGAGATCACTGCATCGGGGAGCCTCAGCAACAACAACGCCCTGAAGCTGGGTTTTTTAAACGGCAACGGTCATGGGACGCCGGATGTATATATCACGGACATCCGCTTCTTTAGATTCACGCTGCCCGACGCGACCATCGACCGGTATGCCTGCGAGACGTCTATCGATCAAAGCCATCCTTATTTTAATTTTTTGGCCGGCTACTGGCCCGCGACGGATGGACAAGGGACGCTTATAAAGGATTATGGTCCGCTGGAGCACGATTTTGTAATGCAGGGAGCCTATCCCTGGGAAAGCTTCAACGACCTGATCTGCCCGCCATCGGACCTTTCCCTGGCGGACCTGGTACCCCAAACGACGGATATACCTGTCCAGATCATCACCTGGCTTAAAATTGCCAGCAAGGAAAACTGGAACCTTGATGGGAGGGTATGGCTGGATCAATGATTGAAAACATTCAACAACTTTGATATGAAAAAAATTGGTTGCTCTAAATGGACCGGAGGTCCATCGGCCGAAGGCCAGATATTAGCTCTTGGCAGGAAATACGCTATTTTTCTGAAAGCGTATTTCCTGCGCATAACTATGTGTATTGTAGCCTTGACGATGGGCTGCAAGAAAAAAGATCTGCAGGACCTGGCGTCCATTACGGCTGAACCCAGGATCGTATCGGCGCAAAACATCGTGGCGAGCGAGATCACGAAAGACAATTCTTTTATTACGGTGCCGTTCCATGTCAAACTTTCCGGTCCGGCCGGCAAGGCTTTCCAGGTCGCGATAGATGTGAATTATGACACAGTGGCCCAACTGATCGCCAGGGGCGACCTGCAGAACACAGTCGTGCCTGCCGCAAGCGCCGTCTCTCTTCCCAGCGTGGTCAATGTGGCGTATGGGACAGACAGCGCCACGGGCATCGCTACCATTAAACTCTCGGAAGTGGAGGCCAACTATGGTAAGAATATAGCCTTTATGATCCGGCTCATGAATCCCGGCAAAGGCAATGAGGTCGATGCAAAAAAATCTACCTGTCTCGTTGTGATCAATTCCACGGATCTGATGAGCGCTGACGATCTTCACACGCTGTCTATTTCCAATGGAGGCGGTGGTATCTTAAACGTGGATTACCAGCATAATTATACCAGCAACCCCGGCGGCGTCACCATCCCGCTGATCATCAGCCTGGCCAACCAGGCCAGCGCAGCCTTTGAGGTAAAAGTAAGGCTCAACACCGACACGATCGATAAGCTCATTGCGGCGAATGTGCTGCCGGCAAACACTGTCCAGCTTAGCGCCAACCAGTTCTCCATCGATACCCTCGTCAGAATGGGCTCCAACCTGAACTCGGCCATTATCAACCTGGCCATTCCCTGGTCTGTGTTCGACGCCAATATCACAGCGAACAATTATTTTGCTTTTTATGTAACCCTGGCCGAGCCTACCCGGCACATCCTGCACCCGACGAAAAGTGCGGTGGTCGTCCTGGTGAACCCCTCTGTGAACCTGGACAACAACTCCTATATCACGGGCAATGGCACAGGACTGAAGGCCGAATACTTCTCCAACAATCAATTCCTCGATTTTGACGGACGAGCTGCGGACATCGTGCGGATAGACGAGACCATCGATTTCCAGGACCACTGGAAGGGCTCTGCTATCAGCCAGGAGAACAGCTCTGCCCGATGGACCGGTGAATTCCTCGCCCCTGTACGCGGTCAATATATCTTTTACCAAACCCGTTGGGATGATGGCGCCAGGCTGTTCATCGATGGCGTGGCTATCATAGACGATTTTACGGTGGAATGGGATAAGCCCAGCAGGAATGCGACGATCCACCTGGAAAGAGGACAACGCTATAAGATAGAGGCTGATCACCGTCAGAACTATGGCGGCGAGCAGGCCCACCTGGAATATGAGGTGCAGGGTCTGATCTCCCGGCGTATCGTTCCCAAATCCCAATTATTCCCGGCCCCCTAAATGCAAAAAATATGAAGAAGATATTGATGATTCTCTCCCTGGGTATGTTTATACAGTGCAAAAAAGATCACAAAGCACCGCCTCCGGTGCCGGAGGAGCCAAAGCCTACGGCGACTTTTACCTATTCCATGCCTGACAGCAGCAAATTCCTGGTCTATCAGTTCACCAGCTCATCGACCAATTATAAACAGCTGCTCTGGCAGTTCGGCGATGACAGCAGCTCCACGGAAGTGGCGCCGATGCATGCCTACCGGTTTCCCGGCGAATACCACGTTGTGCTGAATACGACAAACGGGCAGGGTTACTGGGCCTCCCAGGAGGTCCTGCTCAAAGTGGTAGACCCTACCTTCGACCCTACCAAGGTCGGGGAGAATTATATCAAGACCATCGGCGGGACGCTTTCCGTATCGCGGGATAATGGAGGCGGTCCTACGGCAAATGAAGGGTCTTTACGCGTGATCGATGAGAACCCCGATACCAAGTTCTTCCAATCCGGCTTTTCAGGAGACCTCTGGATCAAATTCGAGCTGGATAGCCCTGTCGTTGCCGGAGCCTACACCATGACCTCCGGCAACGATTCCTGGGACCGGGATCCCAAAACCTGGTCTTTGCAGGGCTCGACGGATAACATAAAATGGATTACGCTGCACACCGTCAATAAAACACAATGGTCAAACGACGAAAGAAAGAAAAAGATCCTTTACTTCTTTGATAATTACGAGGCATATAAATTCTACCGGTTGAGCATCAAAGCCAACAATGGCAGCCGCGATTTTCAGCTGTCAGACTGGACAGTGAATAAGAAGCAGCCGTAAGATGGGGTTTATTTTTTATAGTATAGGGATACTATCCCTGTGTCATAATGGCTGACCACGGAAAGCTTTAGGGTAGTTGGATTTATTTCCTCTGTAAAAAGTTTTCTGCCGCCGCCTGTCAATGCAGGGCAAAGGAAGATATGATATTCGTCAACGAGGTCTTCTTTCATCAGGGCCTGTGCAAGGAATATGCTTGCCCATACGATGATATTTTTCCCGGGCAGCGACTTAAGCTGTTTGACATTCGCTATTGCATTGCCTTTTGCGATCTCTGCGTTGGGCCATTTTCCCCAGGGAGCGTCTTTTAATGTATTGGAGAACACGATTTTTTTTGCCCTGTTCATTCTGTCTGCAAGCACGGCCTCATCCGGTGACCTGTCGGGCCAGATCTGCGAAAATTGTTCGTAGGTTTTGCGGCCCAGCAATATGGTATCGATAGTTGCCAGGAACTTCTCCTGGTCGGCCTCAGCATATGTCTGACGTACCAGGGGGGCAAAAAAGTCCAATTGTCCATTTCTGTCGGAGACATAGCCGTCTAAAGTTATCCATTCGGATACAATTACCTTTCTCATAATATTTATTGATTTAAAAGTGATTAAGGAGCAACAGCAGCGTCGTGATTTCCCCGATGGCTTTCCGGGTACATTTGAAAAGTATCTCTGTAAGGTCCGAACCCCCGCTATGCAAAAGATCGATGCTTTTTATCAGTTTCGTTCTTAGGTCATAAAGCTTATCCCGCTGGTATTTTTTCGAACCTTTGACAAGGTCAAGCTTTATCAGCTCCTGCTGTTGATCCTGTTTCGGGTTGTATATGCCGTTCAGCTCACTGCATTGATGGCAGGCGCCGTTCTTGTTGATCAACGCGCAACGTTTGTCGAAGACGTCCATCATGGTCTTTCTCGCGTCGATCAGCAGGTGTTTTACCACTCCTTCGGTCTTTTCGAGTATCAGACAGATGTCATGGACGGGGAAGTCATATATATCCTTTAGGATCAGCGCGACCTGGTTCTCCACCGGTAAGGTTTTCGAGATACAGATAAAGCAAAAATCGATATGCTCTTTTATCTCATAGGCGCCTGCGGGAGAGGTCGCATGTACTATCCGGCAGGCCTGTTTCAGGTCAGGGTTGTCCAGTACAAATTGTCTTGCCTGATCCTGTGCCTCCAACTGCCATCGTTTTCGTTGTCTCAACAGATCGTAGGCCAGGTGGGTAGCGATCTTGAATACCCAGGTCTTGAGGGAAGATCCCTGGTTGAAGCTGTCGATCTTGTCATATGCCCTTATAAATGTGTCGTGTGTCAGATCTTCTACGTCATTTCTGTCGGCGAGAAGGCGATACAGGTATGACTTTAGCTGATGTTGAAATTCGGCAAACAGGGCCTGGAAGGATACAATATCCATAATACATTTGATTTGGTGTGTTTCCTTTTTGACGTTTGAGCGCGGAAAAACGGTCGAAAACCAAATGTATTATGGAAAGGCAGCATGGAAAATGGGAGATATGGACTTTATAATGGGGTGATTTGGACAGTTTATTCAAGCATACGGCGGAGATAATTCACCTGTCCCAGATGATAGTCCAAATGAGCCAATAACCGGATGAAAACGTATTCATTCGGCACTTTCATATCATCAAAAAGTATCGGGTACTCTTCCTCCATTTGCCGGGTGTTCAGCGCTTTAGTGATCACCGGTATAAGCGCTTCCAGCTGCGACACGAGCTCTTTTCGTCCTACCCCTTTTTGAATAAATTCCTGGTCACGGTGCCGGACATAACCCGTCTGTGCAAGCTGGGTCCCGATGAGATAGCTCGTACCTCCGATGATATGTAATACAAGATTGCCGGCTGAGTTTTTCACATCCCCCTGGGTTCTCCACAGGTCTTCTTCATTTTTAAACAGATTGACCTCTTCAATCAGCTTACGGATGTCTCTCTCGTAAAAGTTTGCCAGGATATCGCTTAACATAAGAATAATATTTATGTCTTTACCATTGTTGGACAACAATACCGATCTGTCCATCCAGCAATGCGAATTCTTTTGCCCCCCATGGTCTTAAAGTGATTTTGCTGAGGTTTGGATGCAACAGTTCAGGATAGGTTGATGCTACTTTTTTATAGACCTCTTCAATATCATTTGTCACGAGCCTAAACAGGGGGGTATATTTCTCCACGTATTCTTTGTTTTGAAAAAGCATTACGCTCATTCCATCTTTGTCGACTACGCAGAACGGGTTATCGGAGCTTAATTCATCGTGACCAATGTTGAATTCGAGGCATTCGACAAATGTTTTAAGCGCTGATCTGATGTCGGTGTAATAGAGCTCGGGGACCAGCTTTGTAAAATTCATGGGATGTTTTTAAGGTGCGACAAAGCTAATGCTATTGCCGCACCTTAGGGCGGCTATTCAACCAATATTTTTTCAAACCGGACTGAACGTTGGCCCTGGGCAACCAGGAAATAAAGTCCCTTACAGATATTGCCGGGGAGGTAGACTGTCTTGCTGCAAAAGGCGCCAGTGATGGGCAGCCGGGTCTGATAAATTATTTTGCCCGCCAGGCTCAGCAACTGCAGGTTTACTTCGCGTTCCGGACAGTCTTTTATCCCGATGGTGAAGGAAGTATGCGCCGGGTTGGGGTAGGTGAGGAGCTGCCAGCCTTTGCCAAAAACACCGCCGTGGGAAGGGGGTGCAGCGGCAGGCAATTGATAGATGCCGGAGTCGATGAGCGCCAGCGGAATGCGGAGACCGCGGGGACGGTAATAGTCAGGGTTATAGCCGTTGTTGATACAGGCCGGTTCGCAGTTGCTATAGCCGTTGATGTCGTAGGTGATGAGGATCTCGTTGTTTGCGTTGATGTATTCCGGATGGATGATAGGAGCGTAAAAGAAAGGCGAATGTCCCAGTACGTTATCGGGTATGGTGTACAGGATCTTCCGGTCGGTGAAAGGGCCGGTGATGCTGTCGCTGGTGGCGACGTAGATGCGTGTTCCGGCGTCGCAGGACACGGTGAATTCTGTGCTGACCAGGACGTATTTGTTACGCACTTTCGCTACATATGCCCCGTTGGAGGCGCCGGTGGTGATATTGGCCATGTTGGCGACGGTGGTATCCCAGGCTGTACCATTCCAAAATTGCCAGTGGGCGCGGGGATTGCTTTTGGGAAAACGCGCTACGACGATATTGCTGGTGATAAATGCGCCTTTTACTCCCCAGGTATAGATATAATTCCCGGGTTCGTCGGTGTCGAAGCCGAGTCCGAAGGTGACGCCTCCAAAGTATCCGAGTGAGTCGAAGCCTACCACCTGCAGACCGGGCATGAGCATTTTGCCGAGGAAGTCGTTACCACCACTGGTGAAACCGAGCCCACCGCTGGAGTTCATGATATTGGCATTGTAGACATAGACTGTGTCGCCATGCTGATAACCACCCATCGGCCACAGCAGGTAATTGTCGTTCGTGTTGTTTTTGAACAGGCTTGGTATGCCCGGACCACTGCCGATGCGGGTGGTCGTCGCTGTCCAGTTCCAATTGTTCATAGGTTGGACCAGGGCGGAATTCCGGACCTGGAAGAGACAGCCGGTGGTACCCGCCACGGTATCGAAGTTATTGATATAGCTATCGTTCATGGCCCAAAGGTTCCTGCCGTCGGAAAGGGGGATGGAAAAGGCGCCGTCGCTGGCGATCCAGCCGCTGTCCCTGTCGAAGAAGCCAGTCACCAGGGAATCTTTGTAGATACCGGCATTACCGGGTATGGCGATGTTCGGTCTGTACATCATATCGGGCAGGGGAGAGCCGTAGTTCATGGCATCCTGTGTACCTGTGAACTGCAGCCGGAATTGATAGACCGAGTCGAGGATGACCGAGGTGGTCGGCTTGATGCACCATTCGTATTCTTTTTTGGCGCCGGATCTCAATGTATCGGTGAAATGCCAGGTGCTGACCAGGAATCGTCCACCGGAAAAAGTGCCGGCGCCGTCGTCCCGGATGAGAGAGGCAGTGGTGAGCTGACCGTCGGTGACATAGGGGCTGACGCCGGCCATGATGAAATGGTGACCGGCGCTGGTGTCTGAGATGGTGGTCCATGTTCCATTGCTGCCACACTGGTATTGAAGAGTGATAGTTCCTTTTTCATCGTTGCCGAGGCTATTGTACATCTCTATCCGGAGACGGCCGGCTTGCCCCACGACAAAGGGCTGCGTGGATGGGAAGTCCTGGGGCGCGAGCGCGGTGGCTTGTCTTTCGGATCCGTTGTCTTTGCGCCAGCGCCAATGTGCCTGGCTGAAATTGGCGAATAGGTGGCTGCTGGTGATGAGCAGCAGAAACAGGATGATCGATCTCATAAGCGTTTTGTTTTTATGATGGTAGTGAATAGAAAGAAAAGACATACATAAGCGGGAAGCAGCGGGTAACGGACGGCGATAGGGCGGTCGTTGTTGGGATGGATCGTGAATACAGTTGCTGTCGTATCGACCTGGTCAGCGTGGCCGGTTCGATCGGCCTGGTCGACCCGGCCTGAGGCGTAGATGCATCCGGACCAGCCGTTGTTGCTGTTGACGGCTATATCCTTTCGTGTCTCTACCGCGCGAAGCCGGGTGTTGTAAAAGTGCTGCGTGACGAGCCAGGTGTCGCGGAACCATCCGTCATTGCTCATGTTCAGGAGAAATTGCGCGCCTTGTCTCACGCGGGAGGCTGCTGTGCTGGGCAGGGCCGATTCGTTACAGATGAGCACGCCGGCTTTTCCATAGGGCGTGGTGAGGGGCAGGTCGTTGTCCCCGGGTTCGACGGAATAGCCGCCGGAGGAAAAGAAAGGGATGAGCCAGCCGCCCGGGCCTGGTTGCTCGATGAAAAGCAAGGGTTTTCTTTTGTCATAGCGCCCGGCGACCTTTCCATCGGGCAGCAGACAGTAGGCGGAGTTTCGGACAACGTTTGCGGATATAGCTGTGTCGGTGCCAGAGGATATGTTCGTGTTGATGTTGGTGGGTATGGCAGTGTTGATACCGAGGATATGGGTGATGGATTGGGGACGGGAATGTCGCAGGAGCTCGCCCACCAGGTCATCGTCCGGCGAGTATGTCCAGGGAATGGCGGACTCGGCCCAAAGGATCATTTGAGGATGTCCGGCAATACACCGGTCTTCCTGCTGCAGCAGTTGTTGTACGAGCTGCGGTCCATTGGCCTGATCCCATGTGATCTCGGGTGGGATGTTCTCCCTGAGTATGGAAAGGGTGAATGAAGGATGTTGTCCGGTGGATGAATTTGCTTCGGATGGAGCAGGGGGTAGTAGCCACCAGCCCCAGGTCATATAGCATATAAAGAGGAGCATCGGCGCTCCTGCGTATTTCCAGCTGCGGCGGCGTATGGCAAGAGCGGCGAGATAGTTGACCTCTATTACGATAAAACCGGCTCCTGCGACGCCGATGACTGACATGGGCTGTATGGCATACAGGCTGGATGCAAGACCATTACCGATGTGGAAGAGAAACCAGGGCATTTTTTCCGCCGCCCATTGGAGGATCATTTCCGCCAGTATCCAGACAGGGGCGATGAGCGCCGGCGGGGTAAACCATAACAGGGTGGCGCAGCCGAAAGAAAAGGCTGCCACGCAGACTACGAATATGATGATGCCATAGCCGGTGGATGCGCCGGTGAAAGCGCGGGCGCCGGGGATCATCCAGGCAAAGGCGAAGATGGAGAAAGTGGTGGCCGCGACGAGGGCGGGGAGAAAGGATGAACAGTTATGAGTAGATAAAAATAGGGGTATCAGCGCTATCCAGACCAGGAATGGGACCGCGTGCAGTGCGGCAAGATAGATGAGAATGCCGGAGATAAAAGCTCCGATGATAGCTAAGTACCGATTCATAGATGACAAGCTGAATAGGACTAAAGTAATTCCCAAAAATCGATTTAGCTAACTTTTTAAATACTTTTTTGTCATAGTGTTTTTTAGCGATGGTAAAATAGTATCAGTATTGAAGAGTGTTTTTTGGGCGTGAAAGCAACTCCGTCAGGAGGCCGGCGATGATCCAGCCGAGGGCCAGGAGCTGTGCCTGGCTTACGTTCCACCCACCGATCGTATAGCGGGGGGTGACCCGGATAAACTCGATGAGGAATCGCT
>Ga0105238_10002049_pt1 | contig 20339 bp, 18 predicted proteins | sample KBSC34metaG_FD_81526 | JGI IMG/M metagenome (GOLD analysis project Ga0105238, IMG submission 81526) | Corn rhizosphere microbial communities from Kellogg Biological Station, Michigan, USA - KBS C3-4 metaG | ecosystem: Host-associated > Plants > Roots > Rhizosphere > Soil | place: Michigan, USA... | reverse complement strand
TCTCTCGCATCCGCGCAAACGCTTTCGACAGCATCGAGCATCTCGCGGAAGGCATCGTTCGAGTCGCGAATGCCCGAATGGAATCAGCGCTCCGGCGAGTCTCCGTCGAACGCGGCTTCGATCCGCGTACGTTCACGCTGCTCGCCTTCGGAGGCGCCGGTCCTCTGCACGCCTGCTCGCTGGCGCAGTCACTCGGTATAAGGCGTGTTCTCATTCCTGGCGCTCCAGGCGCGCTCTCCGCCCTCGGCATTCTCGATGCCGACGTTCGTCGTGAGTTCTCTCGTACGGTGATGCTCTCGCCCGGTTCGCCGAGAATCCCCGAAGCTTTCAGTGCATTGGAGTCCGAAGCGCGCTCTGTATTCGCTTCAGAAGCCCGCAGGCCGGCCCTCAAGCGCTCTGCCGATCTTCGCTATCACGGTCAGGGCTACGAGATCCGGGTCGACTGGTCAGCTGACGCCGTTGCCCGCTTCCATCAATTGCATGAGCAGGCCTATGGATACTCTGATCCTTCTCGCGCCGTGGAAATTGTGAACCTGCGAGTGCAGGCCATAGCACGCTCGGCCAGGCCTCGCCTGGCTCGCGCGCGCTCCGGAAAATCTGAAGCTCATCGCGCCTTCATCTCCAATCACCGCATCTTCGAAGACGGCCGCTGGCGCAAAGGTAAGCTCTACGATCGGGCACGCCTCGTTGCCGGCAATCGCATCGCAGGCCCTGCGGTCATCACGGAGCTCTCCGCAACCACCTACGTTCCTTCCCGATGGTCTGCTCTCGTCGACCCCTTCGGCAACCTGACCCTTACTCCGCAGGGAGCAGCGCGCAGATGACAACACGCCGCCAACTCGATCCCGCTGAAATCGCCGTCATCGGCCACGCTCTCCACTCCGTTGCGGTCGAGATGGGAGCTGCCCTCCGTCGCACTGCCTTCTCGCCCAACATTAAGGAACGCCGCGACTACTCCTCCGCAGTCTTTTCTGCTGACGGCGACCTCATCGCGATGGGCGATGACATGCCGGTGCATCTCGGCTCCATGCCAATGTCCGTCGCAGCGGTTCTCGCCGACCTTCACCTTGAGCCCGGTGACGTGGCCCTGTTGAACGATCCCTATCGTGGCGGCACGCACCTGCCCGACATCACCATGGTCGCGCCCGTTTTTCTTCCTCGCAGCAGGCGCGCGGCCTTCTACGTAGCCAATCGTGCTCACCATGCCGACGTGGGCGGCATGTATCCCGGCTCGATGGGGCCATGCCGTGAAATCGCACAAGAGGGAATCCGCATCCCGCCCGTCAAGCTGATGCGCGCGGGCAGAATGGACACGCAGCTTCTCGCCACCATCCTCGCTAACGTCCGGACCCCGCGCGAGCGCGAAGGCGATCTCACCGCACAACTGGGTGCATGCCGCATCGGCGCGGCCCGCATGCTTGAACTTGTTGAGCGCTTCAGCTACGCGCACCTGACAGCAGGGATCAATGCGCTCCTCAGCGGCTCTGAGCGCCTGATGCAGAACGTGCTCGCATCACTGCCGGCAGGCGAATGGTCTGCGGAAGACGTCCTCGATGATGACGGAGTGATCCCGGGCCCTATCAAGATCCGCGTCAAGGTTGTCGTCGATCCCAAGCGCCGTCGCGCCGTGGTGGACTTCGCAGGAACCGATCCACAGGTCCCCGGGTCCATCAATGCCGTCTACGCCATCACATGGTCGGCCGTCTTTTACGTGTTTCGCTGTTTACTTCCGCCCGGCGCCATTGCCACTGCAGGATTGATGCGCCCAGTTATGGTGCTTGCCCCGGAAGGCTCCATCGTCAACGCATGTCCGCCGGCTGCCGTTGCCGGAGGAAATGTCGAAACCTCCCAACGCATCGTCGACACTGTCATGCATGCTCTTGCATCCGCGCTTCCCGATCGCATTCCCGCTGCAAGTTCCGGCACCATGAACAACCTCACTATCGGCGGCATCGATCCGCGATCCGGTCAACCTTACACCTACTACGAGACCATCGCCGGAGGTCACGGAGCCTCGCCGCAATCGGATGGAGCCAGCGGCCATCACGCTCACATGACCAACTCGCTCAACACCCCTGTCGAAGCGCTCGAGTACGCCTATCCGTTCCGCATGATCCGCTACGCGATTCGCCGCAAATCAGGCGGAACAGGGAAGCACAGAGGTGGCGATGGACTCATCCGTGAAGTCGAACTTCTCGGCGACGCGCAGGTCACGCTCCTCGCCGATCGCCGCACCACTGCTCCATGGGGACTCGCCGGAGGAGACCCCGGCGAAAAAGGAAAGACCTCAATTATCGCCGACGGCGAGCAGCAGACCCTCCCCGGCAAATGCACACACGAATTCAAAGCCGGAACCCGCATCCGCATCGAATCCCCCGGTGGCGGCGCCTGGGGAAAAGACTAGATCTCTGCTAGTCCCTGTTCCCTGGTCCCTCGTTCTCTTGTTCCCTGCTTTAGAACTGACCCTTCGCGCTCGGAGTCAGCCTTTTCAGAAGGAACTCCTGCACCGTCGCGCTAACCATCCGCTCTCCGGTGCTCAGCGCGAATCCGCTAAACACAAGGCTCGCGCCCCGGTTCGATTCCGGATAGTACGCGTTCGAGATCGCGCCCGAAATCAAATCTCCGCCCATGCTGGAGAAGTTGATCTCTCGCTTGCCATCGTCGCTGCGGCAAATAAATGGTGCGGAAAGCGCATGCATCAGTCGAGACTTTGTCGACCCTGATCCCTGATAGAAATATCGCGGATCCTGGTGCAGAAGAGTCGGCAGAATTGCACCACCGAACATGATGTCGGTGACTCCGTCTGCATACACTGCGCCGAATCTCTCGCCATATCCAATTGCACCCTGCCGGTAATTCGGCGTGTCGCCGGCCTGGTTCATACCCGCCAGGGCAGCCGCCCCTACGATGCTGATCGGATCCGTCGCCGCTTTGTACGCCATCTGAAATTTCAGCTTCGTCGTCAGCGGCACCGCATTCTTCGAGTCGTATACAACATAGAAGTTCGGAATGAAACCGAGCACGCGCTGCTGCTCTTCGAGCCTCACCTGCTGCGCCGCAATCTGTTCCGTCGATGAGTACACCGTTACCGATGAAACGCCCGCATCGAATTTCAGTTTGATGTCCGTGATTCCGAAGAATTGCCCGCCATTCAGCGTAATCGGCGAAGAGTTCCAGGTCTGAAATCCATTCGCTGAGACCGTTACGCGATATGGCCCACCGGGCTTCAACCCCGCGAACTGGAAGAACGCCGAGTCGTTGGCAGCCTGCGTCTGATGGCTACCCGCATCCGGTCCATCCAGAACGACAGTCGCTCCGGGAATCAGATCGCCGTTCACATCCGTCACGGTGCCGTTGAGCTCAGCGGGACCTGGATCTGGCGCAGACGGTAGCGTTGTAGATTCGGTGGTGGGAACAATCGCGGTTGATCCTGCGCCCTGGCCGGAGCCATTCGACACAGAAACATTCTGTGCCTGAGAAGCAATCGGAATCGACGCGGCAAGAACCGCGGCAAAGAAGAAAAATTTATGGCGCATCCATTCACCCACGGGGGAAATCGGTGCACCAGTTCAATCCACCTGCATGATTGATCGAACAGATACACCTGAGGGTGCATCCGCCACACTTTCGGGCGGCGGACGCGTCATCTCAAGGAGGTGTTCTCCTTGGCATTTAGACGTAGTTTCCCATGGATCGATTCAAAAAACCGGCCACGCGCCACCGCCGAAACCCACTTTCGTACCTAAGCTGCACCCTGCCGGCTCTTAAGTTCCTTTAGCATCAGTTCGATCTTGTCCTCGTTCTCCAATGCGCGAAACTTGTCCTCCAGAGACTCCGGAGTCAGCACCTCTGTAGCGGCAGCGTTCTCTGCTGCCGTCACATGCACTTTACTTTTCATCCGACCCAGAGTGTTCTCCTGGTCATTGCCCACCACGTGCTGCGCCTGCGCCGCTCGTCCCACCACTTTTGCGCGACGATGTTCCGCGATCAGCATCTCGCAGTGCGCGCGCGTCTCCTGTAGCTTCTGCTCCAGCTTGCGCAGCGCCTGGCGCAGATTGTCAGCTTCATGCTTCTGATCCTCCGCTTGGGAATTGAATCCGATCGCCAGTTGCTCCTGACTCAGAGCGCGCTCTAATGCAGCACGTGCCAGATCATCCTGATTTTTCTGCACAGCGAGCTCTGCCTTGCGATGCCAATCCGCCGACTGCTGCTGGTGCTCAGCCTTCTTCTTCTCCAGCAGATGTTGGTCCGCGATCGCGATTGCTACCTGTGTCTTGACCTGCATGAGTTGGTTCTCCATATCCAGCACAACCTGTTTCAACATCCGCTCCGGATCCTCGGCCTTCTCCACCAGGTCATTCAGATTCGCTCTCAGCAGCGTGCTAACCCTATCCAATAACGACATAACCATCCTCCTCGCTTCTAAACTCGATCTCCCCGCTCAACATCAACGCATTACTTCGCCGCGCCCGATTTACTTGCTGGTTTCGTCGCCGGCTTCGCTTGTGCTGGCTTGCTCGGCGGCGCAACGCCAGCCATCTCCTTCACCATCTCCCTTGTCATTGCCTGACTTCTCTGGCCTACCTTGCCCATCACCATCGGCATGTACTCCTGAGCGATCACCGGCTGCGCATCCAGCAGGTGCTGGCCCGCAGGCGAACTATAAAAAGTGGTCAGGCCTTGAACATCCTCTTTGCTCAAATGTTTCTGATAGATCCCCGTCATGTCCGTCAGCATCTCGTCGGCCGGATAAAGTTCCATCGACTTCGCGACGTACTTGTTCATGATGGCCTGCAGCTTTTCGCGCTGTTCCGGCGTGAGTTTTGACTGTGTCGGAAACTCCTTCATCGCCGATTCGATTTGCTGCTGCACCATACCCGGCACCATCGTCTTCATCGATTGCATCTGCTGCTTGATCCGCATCACCTCAAACAGTTTCGCGAGCTTCTCCGGACTCGCCTGATTTTCCGGCGCAATCACCGCGGCCGGACGTTCCTGCTGCATCGTCCCGTCAGCGCCCACCGCGATCGCCTGCGAACGCCCATCCACTGGAGCCATCAAGAAGAGTCCAGCCGCGACCATCCCAACAATCGTTGTCACTTTCATTCAGTCCTCACATTCCTTCCGACAGAAGCCGGGTGCCCCCGGTCCCTGGCATTTGGGGACCGGGGCCCTCTCATTAGTGCTGCCCCGCCGCATCACCGTTGCTCTTCGGCTTCTCCTTGATCGCCTGCACGCTGGACATCAACTGCTTGATATCCATCCCGCTCAGCGCCTCGAACAAAGCCGGAACCTGCGCCGCTATCTTCGTCATGTCGCCGGTGATTTTATTCACTCCGGCGGCGCCGTCATTTCCAGTCGAGACGATGGTGATCTTGTCCACCTTGCTCAACGGCTCTGCCATCGCGCGTACTACGTCGGCCATGTTGGTCAGCAGCTTGTCGACGACCGCGGCCTGGTTCCATTCCTGGTATGCCTCGGCCTTCACGTTCATCGCCTTCGCTTCTGCCTCGCCCTTTTGGAAGATGATCGAAGCCTCGGCTTCACCTTGCGTACGGATAGCAGCAGCACGACCCTCAGCTTCAGCTGTCAGGCGACTCTTCTCGGCAGCTGCGAGCGTCTCGATGCGCTGCTTATTGACCTCGGCCTCCTTCAGGATGGTCGCGATCAATTCCTTCTCGTGACGCGTAATCTCGGCTTCCTGTACTTTGATCTGGCCCTCCTTCTCCACCTGCTGCACTTTCACCTGCTCAGCCGTCACCTGCTGCTGCATGATGTTGGTCTGGATCTCATATGCCTTGTCGGCCTGCGCCTGTTGTCTGCGGCTCTGCTCGGCAAACTGCGCCTTCTTGATTTCAAGATCGCGCTGAGCTTCTGCCTGCCGTGCCTGCGACGCTGTTTCCGCGATCACACGTTCCTGGTCGGCCTGAGCCTTTGCTACGGCTGACTCGCGCAACGCTGTCGCGCGCTTGATCGCGGTATCACGCTCCGCATCGGCAGTCGCCATCTCCGCGTCTCTCTTGATGCGCGCCACATCCGGTTTGCCCATGTTGGCGATGTATTCGTTCTTGTCGCGAACCTCCTTGATCGTGAACGAAATCACCTCCAGCCCCATCTTGCTCATGTCTTCCGCGCAGGTTGCACGCATCCGCTCGCCCACCATCTCCGGCTCTTTCACAATCTGCTCCACCGTCAACTGGCCGATGATGCCGCGCAGATGACCTTCCATCACCAGCCGGATCAATCCCTCGCGCTGAGGCGGAGTCTTCGTCAAAAACTGCTCTGCCGCCGTCAAGATCGAAGCCTGATCGCTGCGCACCTTGATCTGCGCAACTGCTTCCACCGTCACCGCGACGCCCTGCTTCGTGTAGAGGTCCTGCTGCGGAGCCACATCGAAGCTCATTAGCTCCAGGCTCAACTCGCGGCAGTTCTCCACCATGGGGAAGATCACCGTGCCATGTCCCTTGATCACGCGTGGTCCGCGAAATCCATATACCACCAAGGCTTCGTTCGGGCCAGCCTTACGGTACATCCTGGCCAAAATGCCCATCAGGAAGATCAGCGCCAGTACTCCCAGACCGACAAAGAGAATCATTTCGTTCGTCATTCGATCCCTGTCCTTTCACAGGGGTTGAATTCGGGTTGATGGTTGAACTGCAATCTGCAATGAACAGTTCTCGTGATCGTGTTTTGCCTAACTGAGATCCCTGATCACTGTTTCGCCTTATGCCTGTTTCTTGGAAACAACTTCGCCAGCAATCCCAGCAGAAAGATCCCCACCAGAACGCCCATCTCCGTAATCAATGCAGTTGAATTGCTCATACATCCCGGTCCTTCGGCCGGGCACAGGTTGTTGCAAGGTAGTCCGCAGCTCAGAAGCTGTCTGTTACTCCCTTGTCCCTTGTTCTCTCGTTCCCTGAATTGCCGCAAGGGGCAACTCTTCCCACCGCTTCACATACGCAATCCCTTTCTCGTACCGGATCACGTAGACCTCTTCATCCTTTGCGAGCGCCTCGCCGTCATCCGATCTCGCGATCGCCGACCGAGTCGCGCCCAACTGCTGATAGACGATCTCTCCCGTTCCGTTCGTTCTGATTGGCGCTGATACACGTCCTACCGCGCCAACAACCTCCGTCTCGAATGCCGTCAGTTCGCGTTCATGCGGCATCAGCACCCTGGTTAGAAACATGAAGATGATCGCCCCTCCCGCAATGCCGCATATCGCGGCAAGCACCACCACCACGCCCGCTACAAAGCTCCCGTACTTCGTCAGCAGATATCCCGCCGCGCCAAACCAACAGAGAAAGATCATGATCGAGAACGCATTCCACCACGGCACCTCCGGTCCGGCGCTGATTCCCGAACTTGCGGTGCCATTCATGCCCGCCGCGTGTACTGATCCTGCTCCGTGCGGTACGTGCACGTGCGGCACATGTCCCGCATGAGGAACATGAACGTGCGGCAAATGTGCATGTCCTCCAAAATGCCCCATGCCCCCAAGCAGAGAAACAAAACTCAACATCAACCCCGCAAGAAAACAAACCAGATAAAATGTCTCCCAGTTCATACGCCTTGCCCCCAAAGTTCACAGCCGTTGACGCCACCTGAGTCCTTGGTCCCTATGTCCCTAGTCCCTCGGCTTTGCTGATCTCTGATCCCCGACCCCTGATCCCTGCTTTCTCAGCACTTCCATCAACCTCGGCGCCAGCCCCGGCGTCTCCAGAATTGCCTCCAGCAGCAGCAGGCATTCCCGAGAGTGCTCATGCTGCGCAAGTGTCAAGAGCGCGCTCTTCAACTCCGGATCGCGCCTGAACCGCTCCGCGCCGGACACGAGCCACAGGTCGAGCTTGTCCTCAAGGTTCCGGACCTCGCTCAACAACTCCGGGTGATAGCCCTCCGGATCGTCCACCAGGTACCCCGGATGCACCTTGAAGAACTGCGCCAGCGTCTGCCGCGTTGTGTTCGTCAGGTGCGGCCTCGCTCCGCTTTCGATCTGCGAGAGGTAACTTTGGCTGATCTTCGATCTGGTCTCAACCTCGATCGCCCTCATCAGCTCCTGTTGGCTCATTGCCCGGCCAAAGCCCCGAAGGCTCCCTTCGACCTCGCGCAGGTACCTGATTTTTTCTCCCAGCTTCATTCCGTCTTTGCCGTTCCGTTTCAAAGTGCTCTTCAAGTCAATTGCAAATTGCAATAACAATATCGCGATTTGCAATATTGGTCAACTCGAAAATGAGCTGATTCGCATGTTCTTCAGCCCGCAATGGTTAAGAACCGCTCAGGAAAACGCTCGAACTCGCTACTTTTAATCTGTCAATACCCTTAATCCTCATCTGGCTCGCAAACCGCTCATTCCGAAAAGCTTAGAACGCGCATGGACTTTGCACACCCTTGCCCCTGCCAGTTGCATACTCAAACTGGTGTCCGGGACCTTAAGGCAGGCTCCTCGTGAGGAACCTATTGATAAGCTTCGGTAAATGAGATTTATGGAATCTGCATGCGAAGGCCAAGCCGCTCTGGCTCCGTCAATTCCGGACACTCGGCAACCTGATGTTTTTGAGGAACTTACGGATAAGTCGCGAGAATAGAGGAACTTGGCAGATTTGATTAGGACTCGGAACTGAAGCCACTGCGGAATCCTCGATCGGCTCGGCTAAGACTCGCTATAAGAGGAACTTAGAAAAATAGCAGGGCGGGGAATCGGAAACCAACGGGACCCCAACGTGCGGATTGCGCGAAACCATTCCGGGAGAGGAACTTACATTGAACCTGCTTAGTTAGAGGAATTTAGCGAAAACTGGTGAGACACCAACCGCTCGACCCGCCTCGCGAAGGCCAGAAAAACGAATACCCTCCGGCGTTTCGCCGGAGGTATTCCATTACTGCCGCAGCAGTCGCTTACGCCGCAACCGCCCGCGAAGGTTTGTGCCCAACAAAGCCATAGTAGGCAATGAATAAATAGCAGATGATCGGAAGAATTGCCGCAGGTCTAAATCCAAAGTTGTCGACCAATTTACCGAGAAGAACCGGAATCACGGCTCCTCCAACAACCGCCGTCATGATGAGACCTGATCCTTTGCTCGTCATCGGTCCGAGCCCGGTAATTCCAAGAGCAAAAATGTTCGGGAACATGATCGAGTTGAAGAACCCACAAAGCACCAAGCTATATATGGCTGCATTTCCACTTGTGCTAATTGAGAAGGCAACGCACAAGACGTTCATCAGCCCAAAGATCCCCAGAAGTCTTCCCGCATTAATTTTCGTTAGCATCCATGATCCGAGGAGCCTCCCGATGAGTGCGCCAAGCCAGTAGTAAAACGTAAAGGCGGCGGCGGCGGCGGCCGTCATTGCGCCGACTTCAGGAAGCCCAAAATAGCCAACCATGAACTGAGCTAAGCCAACTTCCACTCCAACGTAGAAGAAGATACCCAAGGTCGCCAGGACGGTGTGCCGATAGCTCCAGATGCTTTGATCGAGGAGACCGACTCCATCTTTGGTGGGACGGAATTCCTGCGTATTTTTGATCGTGGGAAGATGTGCAAAAGAAACAGCGACCCCGAGCAACACAAGCGCTGCCGCGATCGCGAGATAAGGCATGCGCACCGTGCTCGCGATGCTGATCTTGTAAGCAAGCTGCTCCTGTGCAGATTTGGTGGCCAGAGTTGCAGCATCCAAGACCACTTTGTGCTTGAGAATAAGTGCTCCTGCAACCAGTGGAGCGATCATGCCTCCGATCGAATTGAAGGCCTGGGCTAGATTCTGTCTTACAGGTGCGCTCGACTCAGGCCCCAATGCCGAGACATAGGGATTTGCCGAAGTCTGAAGCATTGCCACACCGGAGCCCACGATGAAAACGGCAGTCAGAAACAACCAGAAGTTTGGCATGCTTGCCGCGGGCAGAAAAAGTAGGGCACCTGCGACTTGAACAAAAAGGGAAACCACCATCGTCTTTTTGTATCCGATTGATTCGATCAGCTTCGAAGTCGGAGATGAAACCACAAAATACGCAGTGAAGAACGCGCCATTAGCTAAAGCCGCCTGAAACCATGGAAGATCGAATACGGACCGCAAATGTGGCACCAATTGCATATTCAGATTCGTGATAAATCCGAATATGAAGTAAAGCGCGGTGACGGTGATGAATGGCCCGGTGTAGTTCGGCGTCCCTGCAGCCGTTGCCGGCGTCGATCGAGTTGCCATACGTTGTCTGCTCCCTTGCTTCCTGAAAAGTTAGCCCGGTAAGGGCGATCTTATGCGCCTTCTGCATTCCATGCGCTTAATTGGAACCAGCTGGTTTTCGCTGGAATTGCTCGCAACTTCCCGTTTAAGTGCAAATTGCTGGACACAACACTACTAAGGTGTCCATAGCACGCGCAACACCTGATATGCAGTGATATGGACCGTTTCCATCCGGTGTCTAGCTCGTGTCAACTCGCACTGAAAAGGAAAGTACGTGTTTCAGAAAGGCCATAAATTCTTCGCGGACTGGCGCGACGAGTCCGGTAAACGTAAACGCAAGTCCTTCATCACCGCCAAAGCTGCTTTGATGTTTGAAAAGCAGCAGAAAGCAGCCCGCCCAAACTCACCGGCGCCAGGACTGTCGAAGGCTATCCTCCAAGCGCAAATTGACACCTACCGCGATAAAGTTCCGCACAGAGATATCGCCGCCGTCCTCCGCTGTAGTGTCCGCACCATCTACCCTGCTCCCCACCGCCCGCCGCCGCCTAACCGACATCCTCCACCGCCTCGACCTGCTGTGACTCGACAGGCCATTAGATAAAAATCTCCTTTGAGCAATATGGGACATCGTTTCGCCGGCGGAGAGCCTAGGATCTGACTTAGAAATCAGGCAAAAGTGGAAGGTCGCAACTCTTCTGAGGTACTCATTTCTATACTTCGCAGCACATCGTTTCTCTTGGAGCACTACGGCTACGGCGGGCACGACCCTTCTCTGGGCGAACTACAGCGCACTCTCGTGCGCGCGATCGGCAACCTCCAGCCCGCAACGCCAGCCGACGATATCGCGGCCAAGAGCTTCAATGGACACGCCCCCTCGGATAAGAAACAGTAGATACAACTCAACTAGATAAAGAACTATAGGTTCTACAAGGTGCTCGTCGCTTCGCTCCTCGGTCTCAGTTCCGGCCAGGCGGCTCTGCTTCGCGCCGCCACCCCACCCCACGGTGGGCGGCCCCCTGGCTTCGCCGCCCCCGGCCACCCTCCGGGTCGCGCTCTGTTTATCAGAACCCAGGTACACATAGACCTCACGGGGTCCCCGCGCACAGGCCTTCGTGCGTGGGGCGGAGACGCGCGCCCGTGGGGATCACCGGTGAAAATCACCTACACAATATTCGTTGACATCCGGACGCAGCGCTATACGCAAAACCCCGGTTTGGGGAAGTGACGCTACAGTCAGGACCAAAACGTTTTTGCAGCATACGTTTTCTCTTTTGAGAACCGGAGCCGCTACGGCCCACCTTGTTCAAACGCCACGCATCTGCTTTTGACGCAAAATGCCTTATTCTCAAAGAAACAACAAGGAGTGATTTGTGGCGACGAGCACTTTGAGCAGCGCCAAGGTCAAGAAGGTTCTAGCTGCCCTTGAGGCCAACTGGCAGGCCGAAATGGAGGGCTATCACACCTACAACGCCCTCGCCGATCGCGATAGTGATCCGATTCGCGCCCAGGTGCTCCGCCATCTCGCCTCAGCCGAGTGGGAGCACGCCGCCCTCTGGAAGGGCCGGATGGTCGAGCTCGGAGGTTCCGAGCCCACCTATAAAGGTTCACCCGGAGGCGAGGCCGACTCGCTGGCCAACCGTGCAGGTGGCGTCAGAATGGCTCTTCGCAGGCTGGAAATCGAAGAGAGCCGGCACATCGCAAACTATGGCCGCCAGCTCAAGGAACTCGGCGATGATGGCTCAATCGCCATTCTCGATCACGTGATCGAAGATGAGAAAGATCATCACCGCGAGTTGGGCTCCTTGCTGCGCGGTCACTATCAGGCTCCGGCAGGCGCTCCAAAAGTAGATCCCAAAGCCGTGCTCGACGAGCTTTTGGCCAAAAGAAACCAGGGCCGGAAGCAGCCGGGTGCATGGATTGGCGATGCCATCTACGGCGTGAACGACGGCTTGGGAGCCATCTTTGGTATCGTCTCTGGCGTCTCTGGCGCCACTCAGGGTGAGGCCAAGTACGTATTGCTTGCTGGTATCTCCGGCATGATCGCCTCCGCGCTTTCGATGGGTTCCGGCGCATACCTCGCGGCCAAGAGCGAGCGCGAGATCTACCATGCTGAGATCGCACGCGAGCGCGAAGCCATTCAGATGAACGGGCCCGAGGCCCGCGAGCTACTTTCGCTTTACTACCAGGTGAAGGGATTGCCGGAAGCAGATGCGGACCATATGGTCAATCACATCTCCAGCGACCCGGAGCAGATGCTTCGAGCCCTTGCGAGCGAGCGTCTTGGCACTTCGGAAGAAGCACTCTCTAACCCCATCGTCTCCGCTACCTCAGGAGCCATCTCCACCGCCATCGGCGCATTGATTCCGATCATCCCGTTCTTTTTCATGCAGGGACTTCCGGCCGTGATCGCCGCAGCAATCGTCTCGCTCATCGCCCACTTTGCCGTTGGCGCTGCCAAAAGCCTCATCACTATCCGTTCCTGGTGGTCGTCGGGCCTCGAGATGACAGTCGTTGGCGCGGTTGAAGGCGCAGTCACATACGGAATCGGCATCCTTCTCGGCAAAGGCGGAATGTAAGTGGGAGGCTTCATTCCTCTAGGGGACGCCTCGCGGCCTCTGCGGCGCTTTGCCGTAGCCACACTTGGCATCATCATTCTCAATGCCTATGTCTTCCTGAAAGAACTCGCCTATGGCGACCCATTCGTATGGGCATGGTCTGTGGTGCCGGTGCGCATCGTTCACGGGTATGACTGGATAACCATATTGACGTCGATGTTCATGCATGCCGGCTGGATGCACATCATCGGCAACATGATTTACCTGTGGGCTTTCGGTCGCGAGATAGAAGACGCGATGGGAACGGGCCGATTTCTCTTCTTCTATCTGAGTGGCGGTGTAGTGGCCATGATGTGCCAGATCCTGGGCGATCCATTTGCCCGCGTCCCTTGTCTCGGCGCCAGTGGAGCGATCGCCGCCGTCATGGGAGCGTTCCTCATCACTTATCCCCGCGATCGCATCAAGACCGTGGTCTTCTTCCTTATCTTCGTGCGGATCACATTCATTCCAGCCGCGCTTCTGATTGGCTTCTGGTTCCTGATGCAGATTCTCAACTTCGGCAGCGTAGCGAAAGTCCACACCGGAGGAGTCGCTTACCTCGCTCACATCGGAGGATTTCTGTTCGGAGTCGCGACGGCGCGCTTTCTCGTCAGGCCTGGACGGAGCGCCGCCTACATTCGCAACTAAAACCACATTGGTTGGAACTAGCTGGTCGCAGTTACAGACTGTTTCTCAGCTATCAGCTCTCTCGCAGCATTGCGGCCCGTGCGAATGCAATCAGGAATGCCGATGCCGTCGTAGGCATTGCCGGCCAGACGCAATCCCGGCAATTCGGCAGCGCATTCCTTCACCCGTTTCATGCGCTCCTGATGTCCAACAGCGTACTGAGCCATCGCGCGGCGCCAACGGGAAACCTGCGTCGCCTCTGCTGGAATGTGCGGCCCGATGATGCGCGAACCCAGGATCTCACTGAGCTCGCGGCGGACAGTGGCGATGAGGACATCATCCGGCTGGTCGAGCAGCGATTCGTTTTTCGCTCCACCCAGGAACGCGCGAAGCACTGCCTTGCCGGTCGGCGTGCGCCCGGCAAACTTGCGGTGCACGAATGTGCAGGCGAGCATTGCACGACCTTCAACCGCGGGAACAAGGAATCCAAATCCGTCTGGCAACGGCCCGATCTGCGACTCGTCGAAGACCAGATTTACGGTGACAGAAGATGAGTAAGGAATCGCGTTTAGTTCATCGCCCAGCGCCACGTCGGTGGCAGCCAGCAGCTTTCCGGCAACCCATGCCTGGGAAGCCAGAATCACGGCATCGTAAAAATCGTCTCTGTCTCCTGTCCGCAGGCGCCATCCTCTTTCGGATCGATCCAATGCCGCTACCGCTGTAGACTTCTTGACTGACCCGGGGGCGAGAGTTCCTTCCACGCCATCGACAAGCTGCTGCATCCCACCTTTCAACGTTGTGAAAATCGATCGAGGCCCTTTCGGCTTCGCAGCGCTTTGCGCGGCTGCTCCGTTTCCTTCCGCCGTCCGCATGGCCGCCATCTTTGCCCGCATCTGCCTGTGTGCCGCCAGCATGCCTCGTGTGAGAGATCCATATTGCATTTCCATCTCAACCAGTTTAGGCAGAACTGTGCGTGCGCTAAGTTGCGTTGCATCGCCACCATAAATGCCGGAGAGCAGTGGATCCGCGAGCCGATCCACTGCTTCGCGGCCGAAATGTCTCTCGACCAATGCTGCAACAGACTCGTCTTGAGCACTGGGCCGTGGCGGATGGAGCAACTCCAGCGCCATCTTGATCTTGGTTGCCGGGCTGAAGAGGGTCGTTAGAGCTGTCGGAATCAACTTCGTCGGAATGAGGAACATCAGTCCATCGGGAAGGGGCACCAAACGATTCTTCACCACGATGTAAGTCTTACGGTTGGCATCATTCGACGGAACAAGCTGGTCTCCGAGTCCAAGCTCTCGGCACAGCTCAGCCCCCGCAGGCTTCTCGCTCAGAAAGGAGTCGGGGCCGCGCTCCAGAACGATGCCGTTGATTGTCTCTGAAGCAAGCGAACCTCCGAGCCGATCCCGCGACTCGAAGAGGGTATATTCGACCGCTGTACCGGCCCTTCGCGCCTTTTCCAGCTCATAGGCAGCTGCAAGTCCTGCAATACCGCCTCCCACGATCGCTACCCGCATACTCCGACCTCAATCCCTTGATACCACAGTTGACTCGTGCGAGACTTCAACCTTCCGTCGCTTCCGCCGCGGGCCTCTTACTAAGAGAATCAACCTCATAGTGCTCGACTCAAGTGATTTAAATCACTTCACCGCGCACACTCGGCCGGGATAATTCAAGATGTTAGTTCGGACGCAGATTTGGGGGAACCGCCCTCGACCCGTTCGACCAGGTTAGACCTGTTCCCCTTCCACTCGAACGAGGAGACTAGATGACACCAGAGCTGATACACCGGCTTCATTTTGCCTTCACAATTACGTTTCACTACTTGTTTCCCCAGCTCACGATGGGTCTCGGTCTGCTGATCGTGGTGATCAAGACCGTTGCGCTGCGAACTGGCAGCCAGGAGTGGGACAGCTCTGCGCGTTTCTGGGCACGCATCTTCGGCATCAATTTCGTCTTCGGCGTGGTTACAGGTATTCCCATGGAGTTCGAATTTGGAACGAACTGGGCAAGGTTCTCGCAGCTTTCAGGTGGCGTCATCGGCCAGCCGCTTGCGATGGAAGGCGTGTTCAGCTTCTTTCTTGAATCGGCATTCCTGGGCTTATTCCTCTATGGAGAAAAGCGCATATCCAAGCGCATGCACTGGTTCTCGGCGGTGATGGTATGGCTTGGGTCGTGGATCTCAGGATTCTTCATCATCGTCACCGACGCCTGGATGCAGCATCCGGTGGCGTACAACCGCTTGCCAAACGGTCAATTCGAAGTGTTGAGCTTCTGGAAACTCCTGCTCAATCCGTGGGGACTACTGCAGTACATGCACAACATGACGGGCGCTGTGGTCACGGGTTCGTTTGTAATGGCGGCGGTTGGAGCCTTCTACCTTCTGGATGAGAAGAACAAGGAGCATGGCAAAATCTTCACGCGCGTTGGTGTGGTTGCCGGGCTGATCTCGACGATTCTCATCATCTTTCCGACGGGCGACCTGCATGGCAAATATGTTGCCAAGCATCAGCCGGCTGCGATTGCGGGAATGGAAGGGCTCTTCAAGACGGAGGCTGGGGCAGGTGTGGTGCTGATCGGGCAACCGAACGTGGAGACCGGGCAGATCGACAATCCGCTCGTGGTGAACAATCTTCTGAGTTTTCTGCTATACGGAACGACGAAGGCTGAAGTGACAGGGCTAGACCGTATTCCGCGGGATCAATGGCCGAGCGCGTTGCCGTTGCTCTACTACTCGTACCACATCATGGCGGGCCTCGGAACGTACTTCGTGGCCCTGATGATCGCAGCATCGTTTCTGTTGTGGCGTCGAAAGCTTTACACCTCCCGATGGGTTCTTTGGCTGCTGCTGATCAGCTTCCCGTTTCCATACATCGCGAACACTGCAGGATGGATGACAGCCGAGATAGGCAGGCAGCCCTGGTTGATCTACGGCCTTATGCGCACAAGCGAGGGTTATTCGCACGTCGTTTCATCCGGAAATGGTCTGTTCACCCTCATCGGGTTTATGGGGCTGTATGCGTTGCTTGGATTGTTGTTCGCGGTGCTGGTATATCGCGAGATCAGTCGCGGACCGTCCGCGCATGTGAGTGAACTCCACGCCGCTATCGCAGACTGACGCAAATCGAAACTGAGTAAGAAGGAATTGTCATCATGATGGGATTTATCTGGTTCTGGCTTGTTGCCGTGATGATCGTCGGGTATGTGGTGCTGGACGGCTTTGACCTGGGAGTGGGGATTCTTCATCTGTTTCTTCCGCGAACCGAGGCAGAGAAGCGTGCGAGCCTGCACTCGATCGGGCCGGTATGGGACGGCAACGAGGTATGGCTGCTTGCCGGAGGTGGGACTCTCTATTTTGCGTTCCCACTGCTGTACGCGTCGGCTTTTTCGGGATTCTATCTGCCGTTGATGATCGTATTGTGGCTGTTGGTGCTGCGCGGCGTCACGCTTGAACTTCGCAATCACATCGATGTGGGTGTATGGCTGTCTCTGCTGGATGGCGTTTTCGGATTGTCGAGTGCTTTGCTGGCAATCTTCTATGGAGCGGCACTGGCAAACGTTCTGCGCGGAGTGCCATTGCAGGCAGATGGATATTTCTTCCTGCCACTTTGGACGAACTTTCAACCGGGAGTGCATCCGGGCATTCTCGATTGGTACACGGTGATCGGCGGGCTGGTGGCTCTCGTTGCCCTGACGCTACATGGAGCTCTCTGGCTGACCATCAAGGTGTCGGGTCAATTGGAAGAGCGCGCGAACCGATTGATCAATCCGCTTCTGCTCGTTTTGATCCTGCTGACGATGGGGAGCCTTATCGGGACGATCGCGGTGAGGCCGGACAGTCTGAATAACTATCGCCACTATCCTCTAACCTTCGTGGTGCCTGTCGGAGTGTTGGCTGCACTAGCGGGTGTCTGGCGGTTCAATCGCAGCCGGCAGCCAGTGAAAGCATTTCTGTCATCGAGCATCTACCTGTTCTTCATGCTGGCGGGTGCGTGCTGGGGCGTTTATCCGACGCTTCTTCCCGCTACAACCGGCGCGGATCGCGACATCACGTTGGCGCGCGCAATCTCGGGTCCTCACACGCTGTCTGTAGGACTCGCCTGGTGGTTGTTTGGAATGACTCTGGCGGTGGCTTACGTCGTTTTTGTCTATAGCCGCTTCAGGGGAAAGATCGACGCAGATACCGCGGCACACTGAGCCAGATAACTGATACGACCAAATCTGCTCCGGAGCATCAGTCTCGCGAACGCGGCATCTCGTCCCGTGAATCACCCGAATTGTCCCGAAGTGCTTGCGCGCCCCCTGCTCCTGCTCTAGCCTCAACGCGACTGCAACAGATCTAGATGCAGCGGAGGCCGCGATGAAAGCAGCGATGATGGGCTTGGTTTGCCTGGCAAGTATTTTTGCCGGGAATGCAATGATCACCAGGGCACAAGCCTCACAGAGTTCAACGGACACAACCGCACCCAGCTACGACATGAAGGCACAGGCGCTACTCGACCTGCAGGGAGTGAATAAGAAGTGCGTCGATCTGGCGCAGGCTATTCCGAGCGACAAGCTGACATGGCGTCCTTCGCCTGATTCGCGATCCTTTGCGGAAGTATTCCTGCACGTCGCAGGAGAGCGCTACGGCATCTTGAGCATGATGGGCGCTACTCCGCCGGACGGATTCAAGGCGAAGGACTTCGAGAAGTCGACGACCGACAAGGACAAGATCGTCGAAGACCTGAATCAGTCGTGGGACTTTACGGAAAAGTCCATCAACGGTATGAGCAACGCCGACTTCGCAAAGCTGATGCCGAAATTGGGACCACAGGCAAACGAAGGGGACGTGATTTACATTCTCGTCGCCGATGCACACGAGCACCTGGGACAGCTCATTGCATATGCACGGCAGAATGGGATCGTGCCGCCGTGGACGTTGGCGATGCAGAAGAAGAAGGCGGCAGCAGGAACGAAGTAAGAAACAGGGAACGAGAGAACAAGGGAACGAGAGAACAATTTTTCACTCAACAAGAAAGCCGGCCGCGCTAATCGCGAGCCGGCTTCTTTGTCGATATCTGAAATGACGGTTATTGAGGTCTGTTCGCAGTTTTGTTCTGTTTGCGCGGGGCTTCGAACTCGTCGCCGGGGTGCCAGTCGATTGATTTGGGTTGGGAGCTTGCCAGCCAGCCAAGCACAAAGCCGAATTGGGCGAGCCTGGCATTGCCGCGGAAGTCCCAGCTCTCCTGAAACTCATCGGAAGGCTGATGGTAGTGGTTCGCCACGTAGTCTTCGAATTGCGCTTTACCCCAGGCTTCGTCGTGTCCCTCGAAGAGAGTGCCGGGATCGATGGAGAAGGCGGGGATGCCGACGCGAGCAAGAGAGAAGTGATCGGAACGGTAGTAGTGGCCAGCGGAGGGTTGTGAGTCGGGCAGGATCTTGAGGTCGAAGTTCTTCGCAATGGTTTGCACGGTCGGCCAGAAGTCAATGCGTTCGGCGCCGCCGAGCGTGACGGACCGGGGAACTCCGATCGGCAGGAGCATGTCGAAGTTGAGATCAAGCGTGATGTCGGCCGCCGGAACTGGCGGATGCTGGCCGAGGTATTGCGATCCGAGAAGGCCTTGTTCTTCGGCGGTAACCGCAGCGAAGTAGACCGGATGCGGTGCCCGCTGCGTGGAGTGCTTGTAGGCGCGAGCGAGTTCGAGCAGGATGCCGCAGCCTGTGCCGTTATCCGCTGCTCCGTTGTATATGCCGTCACCTTTCGCGTCGGGGTCGATGCCGAGGTGATCGTAGTGGGCAGTGTAGAGGACGGAGTTCTGTGTGCCGGATGAAGCGCCGGCGACGCGGGCGACTACGTTCGTCGAGTTGTAGCGGCGAACGCGGCTCTCTACATGCGCCTTCAGGCGGACGTTCAGTTCCTGGGGATGGAAGCCTGCCTTACCGGCGCGGTCGATAGCCTGGTCGAGATCGCCGATGCCGGCGAGCGTAAAGAGGTGCTGAGCTACGTCGTGCTGAATCCACGCGGCGGAGCGAAGGGTGTTGAGCGGATCGGCGGCGAGGTAGCTCTTCTCGATGGCCTGGGAGTTCTGAACAACCTGCCAGCCGTAACTGGCCAGGTCAGTCCGGTGGATGATGAGGACGCCAACGGCTCCGCGGCGGGCGGCTTCTTCATACTTGTAGGTCCAGCGGCCGTAGTAGGTGAGGGCTTTGGCGTTGAAGAACTTCTCATCATCTGAAGGCGGCTCGTTGACGATGACGAGGGCGATCTTGCCGTGAAGGTCGATGTCCTTGCCGTCGGGGCCGGCGTAGTCGTTCCACTTGTACTCGGGCGCGTGAATGCCGTAGCCGACGAAGACGATGGGTGAGTCGATGTCTGCGGTGGGCTGTCCAGTCTGGTCTTTGGAGACGATCTGCGAGCCATAAGTGAGTTCAACTGGCTGACCGTTCGAAGGTACGAAGGAGAACTTTGTCTTGTCTTCAATGGCGTGAACGGCGATGAGCGGCACTTGCTGGAAGTAGGATTTGTTGTCGCCGGCGGGCTCGAGTCCTTCAAGGGCGAACTGCGTCGCGATGTACTCTGCAGCAAGTTTGTCGCCGCGGGTGCCGGGACCACGGCCTTCCAACAGGTCGAGCGACAGGAAGCGGACGTGTGCGCGGATCCTTTCAGCGTCGATGGAAGCTGCGGCAGCGCTTGCTGCTGAAGGCAGTCCAGAGATGGCGGGGACCGAGTTCAGCTGTCCGGCCGAAGTTTGTGCAGTTGTCAGAGCGGGCGATAGGAGAGTGGCGGCGAGAAGGCAAGCGACTTTCAAGTGTTGCATGGAATCTCCGTGGAGAGTTCAAGTTGCGGCGAAAGGTCAGACTACTCGCGTCATGGCGGGTGGGGCAATGGACCTGGATTGATGAGGCCGGCGAATGATGCCGATTCTGGTGAGGATCTTGCGGGCGAGGCCGGTGAGA
>Ga0105238_10002048_pt1 | contig 20340 bp, 16 predicted proteins | sample KBSC34metaG_FD_81526 | JGI IMG/M metagenome (GOLD analysis project Ga0105238, IMG submission 81526) | Corn rhizosphere microbial communities from Kellogg Biological Station, Michigan, USA - KBS C3-4 metaG | ecosystem: Host-associated > Plants > Roots > Rhizosphere > Soil | place: Michigan, USA... | reverse complement strand
GTTGGCACGGGCCCGGTTGGCGAGCGCGCCGACATGGTCGCCCTGGTTGAAGGCGTCGAGCCGCAGGGGATCGGGTGCCCGCGCCGACCACAGGCGCAGCGTGTTCACATGGCGCCCGCGCCAGCCGACCACCGGCGTGTCGTACGCGATCGCCTCGACCATCTCGGCCGGCTTCCACAGATGGCGCGGCTGGCCGCCGACCTCGCCCACATCCTCGACCGTGCCGCCGAAGCCGACCATGTGGCTGACCTCGGGCCGCTCGAACTCCCACGGATTGCCCAGCGACAGCCAGTTCTCGGGATATTCGCGCTGCCAGCCGTCGCGGATGACCTGGCGGAACATGCCGTGATTGTAGCGGATGCCATAGCCGTAATTGGCGATCTGCAGGGTCGCCATGCTCTCCAGGAAGCAGGCGGCGAGCCGGCCGAGGCCGCCATTGCCCAGCGCGGCGTCGGGCTCGATCTGGCGCAGCCGGTCGAGATCGACGCCGAGTTCGGAGAGGGCGGCGCGCATGGTGTCGGTCAGCCCCAGGTTGCTGAGCGAATCCATCAGCAGCCGGCCGATCAGGAATTCCAGCGACAGGTAATAGACGCGCTTGCGCTTCTCGGCATAGGTGGCGCGGGTCGACGGCATCCAGCGGTCGACCATGCGGTCGCGCGCGACCAGCGCGGTGGCGATGAACCAGTCGCGCTCCATCGCCGCCTCGGGATCCTTGCCCACGGCATAGGTCAGCTTGGCGATCAGCGCGCGGCGCACCGTGGCGATATCCTCGTCCTGGGCGGGCAAGGCGATCGGGCGGCGCGGAGAGGTGGTTGGCTTATGGTCGTCAGCCATGAGATCGACGTTCCTGCGTGGCTAAGAGGGGCCCGCGGGCAGGTTAACACAGAACTGGCTGTTAATGTCCTGATCGGGTTCGCGGGATTTTCGCGTCAAGCAGCCGCAGGATGGGGCCAGAATGCCCGGAGCTGCAAAATACGTCATATGCCGGCCACGCGTCGATCTATAGTCTGATTAGAAAAATATAAATGAGGGGATGCAATGATCGACGAGAAGTTATTCGACGATGCCATAAAGCTGGCCTCGCTCTGGCTGACCAACTCCAAAGCCTCGAACGCCTCGGACTACCGACAGGAAGTCGAGGGGTGCGTGCAGGGCGTCTACAGGGGGCTGTTGTCGCTGCGCGACCGGCTTACCGAGGAAGCGGCCAGCTAGCCGGTCAGCCTGCCGGCGCCTCCATATAGCGGCGGATTTCGGCCGCCATCTTGTCGCTGTCGGTGTCGCTGGAAAACACGGTCAGGAACTTGCCCTTCGGATCCATCAGATAGACGAAGGACGAGTGGTTCATGCCGTATGACTTGGCATCGACGCCGGGCTGGTCGGCCTTGGCGTAATAGACTTTGTATTCCTTCGCGACGGCGGCGATCTGCTGCGGTGTGCCGGTCAGGCCGACGAGCCTCTTGTCGAACAGCGGAACATAGCCCTTGAGCTGCTGGACCGTGTCGCGGTCCGGGTCGATGGTGATGAAGATCGGCTGGACCTTCTGACCGGCCGGCCCCATCGTCTCAATCGCCTGCGCCATGACGCCGAGCTCGGTCGGGCAGGCATCCGGGCAGAATGTGTAGCCGAAATAGATCAGGCGCCAGGATCCGTCATAGGTCTTGTCGGTGACGGTGAGGCCGGCCTGGTCGGTCAAGGTGAACGGCCCGCCGATATTGACCGCCGACGACGCGGCCGGCGTGCTCTGCGTGATCCGCCAGATCGCCACGCCGGCAACGAGGACGACCGCGATCATGGCGATGGTCAGGATCAGGAAAGAACTGTTGCGGGGCTGGACGGGCTTCGGCATTGCGCTGATATAGTCGATCGTGCGGCGGCTCGCCACGTGGGTGCGGCCTCATGTCCGGCAGCGCGCACGCGGCGGGCCCGGATACGAAAAAGCCGCTCCCCCGGATGAGGCCGGAAGAGCGGATTGAGTTCGCAGGACTCATAGTTCTGGACTACGAGACTACGCACAGCATGCACACCTCCTGCGCTAACGAAAGTTAAAAATTCCTAATGTGCACATTTCGGAGGGGAACGCGCCTTCGCCGCCGCCCCGCAGGCCGCGCGGACAGGCAAATCGCCGGTTGACTTGTCTCTCGCGCCCGTCCCAAGCTCGCCGTTCAATCGAAGAACCAGCAGGGGAAGAGCATGCTGCCGAAGACGCTGATTTCAGCGGATTCCCATGTCGTCGAGCGCCAGAACGCCTTCACCGACATCGATCCGAAATTCCGCGACCGCATTCCCTATGAGACCGAGACGCCCGAGCTGGGCGCGGCGCTGGTAATCGAGGGCATGTTGACCATGGGCTATGGCCGCTCGGTCGGCGCCGGCCTGCCGCTGCAGAAGCTGGGCAAGAAACTGGACTGGCACGAGATCAACCCGGCGGCCTTCGATTCCGCCACGCGGCTGGACGTGCAGGACGAGGACGGCGTGCATGCCGAGGTGATCTTCCCGACCGTGGGCATGTTCCTGCACGGTCACCCCGACATCGACTACGCCAAGGCCTGCCTGGACGCCTATAACCGCTGGCTGGTCGAATATTGCAGCAAGGACCCCAACCGTCTGATCGGCGTGGCCCAGGTATCGCTGCGCACGGTCGAGGACGGGTTGCGGGAGCTGCAGGAGGCCAAGAAGCTGGGCTTCAAGGCGGTCATGATCCCGGGCTCGCCACTGGTCGAGGATTACGACCATCCGATGTATGACGAGTTCTGGTCGGCCTGCGAGGAGCTGAACCTGCCGGTCAATTTCCATATCCTGTCCAGCCGCCGGGAAATGGCCGACGTCATGGGCAAGTCGCGCGGCCCCAAAATCTGCGGCCATCACCGCTTCGTGCGCGGCAACCAGGACGTGATCTCGCTCTTCATCTTCGGCGAGATCTTCGAGCGCCACCCCAAGCTGCAGATCGTGGCGGTGGAGAGCGACACCAGCTGGGTGCCGCATTTCCTGACCCGGATGGACAATTCCTATCACCGCTATTTCTACATGGAGAACGTGACGCTGCCGAAGCCGCCCAGCGAGTACTTCAAGACCAACGTCTACGTTACCCTGCAGGACGACTATCCGGTCGGCCAGATGACCCACCTGTTGCCGATGGACCGCGTGCTGTGGGCCAACGACTTCCCCCACGGCGATGCGATCTGGCCCTATTCGTCCAAGGTGCTGGAGCGTCTGACCGAGGGCATGTCGGACCAGCATGTCAGCATGATGGTGCATGACAACGTGGCCAAACTGTACGGCCTGGGGGTCTGAGGCCCGAAAGCGCGCGCCGACGGCTATTGGTGGGCGGAGGCCAGCGGCCGCTCGCGGATGTTGTCGTTTCCGGCGGGGCGCCCGCCGATCGGCATGTCCGGCAAAGCGGGCGTGACGGCCCGCTCCTGGGCGCGGCGCCAGGTGCCCGGCGGAAAACCGACGAAGCGGCTGAAGACCTTGGCGAAGTGGCTCTGATCGGCGAAACCGCAGACCAGCGCGATATCGGCGAGCGATTGATCGGACTCGACCATCAACCGCTTCGCCCGGTCGACACGATGTCCCAGGTGCCAGCGGTGCGGAGACTGGCCGGTGGTCACCTTGAAGGCGCGGGCGAAATGGCTCTTCGATAACCGGCAGGCCGCAGCCAGTTCCTCGATCGCGACCGCTTCCTCCAGTTTTTCGTCCATGATCTGCTTGGCGCGTCTGACCTGCCATGGCGCCAGGCCGCCGCGTTGAACCAGGCCCGGCGCGCACGCCGTCACCGGCATCCGGGAGGCATGCCGTTTCAGCGACAGCAGAAGGCATTCCAGCAGCGTCTTAAGAAGATGGTCGTGGATGAGCGGGTCGCTGGCAGCGGCAAGGCGCACGGCCTTGACCAGACACTCACCCAGGCGCTGGTCGATGGCGTCGGATATGCGCAGGCTCGGCGGAAAAGGCAGATGACGTTCCTCGGTTCCGAGCGGGCCCAGCGTGCCGTTTCTTGGAACATAGAAGTGGAACCACTGCCCCGAGACGGCTGGGCGGGAAACTGCGGGCATGGCGAATTCTGTCATTTCGCCCGGCCCGAAGGCGAGGTCGACCGATGCGGCACCTCCGTCGATCCAGAGGCGGTAGGACCGCAGATCCACGACATGCAGCACGACCAGGACCGCATCCCCGCGCAGCACCGGGAGATACAGGGACGGGCCGGCGGCGCCTTCCGGAAAAGCATCGGAAACATCGATGCCGGACAATCTCCCCGCCGGCCAGGCGCCCTGCTGCGTCCGGTCGTAAACCGCCAGGTTTCTCGAGCACTCGGTCATGGAGACCTCCTTACAGCGCCGTTGATGTTCGCACGCCAAGCATCGGTGTTTGGCGGCAGGGGTAAATCCCGAGACGGGGGGCTGGCGGATCACCCAAACGGGTCGCCGGGATCGTCGAGCCGGATCACCTTGCGGCCGAAAAGCCGCGCATCGATCGAAAACGCGCCGGCACCCAGAAGCGCGAGCGCCAGGGCCTCGGCCCCCTGCAGGGCGAGGAACGCACCGGCGGCCCCGCCGGCCCGGGCCGCGAGAACAACCAGCAGAATCGCGCCCAACAGGCCGGCGGCGCGCGTGAAGAGACCCGCGAGAAGGCCAAGGGCGGGCAAAACCGCCGCCACGAGCGGCCAGGCGTCCGGAAGCGGGAAATCGACGGCGGCGAGCAGCAGCGTCGCCGCCGTCGCTGTCCGCATCAGAAGCAACGCCACACCTGGCGCACCGCCGGAGAAGATAGGGGAGAATCCGGTCATGAATTGTGCAGCACTGAGATGGTGCGGTACCGGCTTGCGATCGACGTAAAACGATCGGAAAGCCAGGGTTTCAGGCCCGGAGCGTAACGGCCGGACCGATCACCGCCTATCCCGAACGCCTTAGGCCGCGATCACCCATTCGGGGGTAAGAATCATCACTCGGCATGCAATACTGGCCGCTCGGGCTTCCAGGCGCCCGCCGGATACAGGTATCGGCCTAATGCATATGAAGAGGATAATCGCCTGCGTGCTTGGCTTGCTGCTGTCGACCAATGCCTGGGCATTGGATCCGACGCGCAGCATCGCGCAATTCCACCACACGGCCTGGACCACCGCCGACGGAATGCCCGCCGACATCTGGGCGATCACGCAGACCCCCGACGGTTATCTTTGGCTGGGCTCGGTCAACGGGTTGTACCGGTTCGACGGCGAACGCGTGGAGCGCGTGGCGGCCGACCTTCTGCCGAGTCCGAGCATCCACGCGCTGGCCGCCACGAAATCGGGCGGGCTGTGGATCGGCTACGAGCGGCCGGTCGGCGTCGTGTCGCTGCTGCAGAACGGGGTGGTGACCAATTTCCCGTTCAACGCCCGGTCGTCGACCAGCGTGCATAATATCGTGCTGGGCCCCGACAACACGGTCTGGGCGTCGACACCCGACACGATCCTCAAGTTCGACGGCCAGCGCTGGCACGCGCTCGACAGCGACTGGGGTTCCTCGCTGGGCGAGGCAGGCGGCGGCGTGTGGGCATTCGAAGTGGCGCGCGACGGCGTCGTCTGGTCGAAGAACCTGAACGGCCTGTTTTATCTGAGACCGGGGGCTGGGCGCTTCGTCAAAGCGGACGGCTATTCCGGCGGCGCCGAGGCGTTCACCAAGACACCCGACGGCAGACTTTGGACCACCGATCCCGCCCGCAGGCATCTCTATGCCCTGCCCGACCTGAACGCCGCATCCGACAACGGCGCGCCGGACGGCTCCGCGCCCGCCCCAGAAACCGGCATCGCCGTTTCGGAGGCCCTCCAGGGGCCGATCCTTCTCGACCGCGACGGAACGCTGTGGTGCGCGAGCGTCAGCGACGGCGGCCTTTGCAGGATCCGGGCCCAGGCGCGCACCGACGCGCTGTCGGCGAGCGACGGCCTGTCGTCGAACCTGGTGCATACGCTGTTCGAGGACCGGGAGGGCAATATCTGGGTCGGCACCAGCCAGGGGCTGGACCGGTTCCGGCCGGCCAATGTCGTGACCGAAACGCGTATCCCGGTCGGTTTCCGCAATCGATTCGTCAGCTCGGCCCCCGGCGGGCTGTATGCCTATACCGGCTGGTCGAATACGCAAGACCGGGCGTTCGACGGCACCGAATCGCTCTATCGCATCCGGCCAGGCGAAGCGCCGGAACTGTTCATCCGCAATATCGGCCGCCTGCGCAGCATGGATGTGAGCCACCGGACCGGCAATGTCTGGCTGACCACGATGAACGGCGTGCAGCAGATGAAGGGTGGCGCGCTTACCCCGCCGATCGCACTGCCCGACGGGGTTTCGGGCAACGCGGTCTATTCCGCCGTCGAGGACAAGAGCGGCGCTCTCTGGATTTCCGCTTTCGTGCGCGGTGTCTTCCGGCAGGAACAGGGGGTGTGGAAGCCGGTCCCGGTCCATTCCCAGCTGGGCGCAACGGCGGTGCTCATCCCCGATCCCGATGACGGCATGTGGGTGCGCTATTCCGGCGGCGCCCTGTTCCGCGTCAATGGCGACGCGATCCAGGACTTTTCGCATAGCGGCCTGAACATCGGCGACATCACCTTTATCAAGTCCGACGCACGCGGCCTCATTTTTGGCGGCGAATCCGGGCTCGCGCGGTTCGACGGTATGCGTTTCCGGGCGCTGTCGGCGTCCAGCGTGCCGGCATTGTCCGTCGTCACCGGGATCGCCGACACCAAGGACGGGAGCACCTGGATCTTCACCCAGGCCGGAATCCTGCGCACCGGCACCAGCCAGCTCGATGCCGCGCTGCGCCATCCGGAAGGCAGCACGCTGACCTATGAGCTGATCGATTCGCGCGACGGCCTTCCCGGCGCGCCATACGGATCGGTCTACGGCAGCACTGTGGCGACGGATTCCGGCGGCCGCGTATGGTTCGCGACCGGGCGGGGCCTGGTCTGGATCGATCCCGGCAATCTGTACCATAACCCGCTGCCGCCGCCGGTGGCGGTCCGCTCGGTGAAGGCGAACGGCCGCGAATACGCGCCGCCGGACGGGATTGCCCTGGCCGCCGGAACGTCCAGCATCGAGATCGACTATACGGCGTTGAGCCTGTCGATCCCCGAGCGCGTGCGGTTCCGCTACAGGCTGGACGGCGTCGACGACGATTGGATCGACGCCGGCGATCGCCGGCAGGCCTTCTATACCAGGCTCGGTCCCGGCCAATATCGCTTCCATGTGACCGCCGCGAACAACGACGGCGTGTGGAACAACGAGGGGGCGTCCTTCACAGTCTCGGTCCCGCCGACCTTCCTCCAGTCCAAGCCGTTCGCGGCCCTGTGCTTCCTTGCCGCCGTCGCGCTTTTATGGGGCGCCTACCGCGTGCGGCTGGGGCAGGTTTCGACCCGGATACGCGCGCAGCTGGAAGCGCGTCTCTCAGAGCGGGAGCGCATCGCACGCGAACTTCACGACACGCTGCTTCAGGGTTTCCAGGGCCTCATGCTGCGCTTTCAGTCGGTGGCGGACAGCATTCCGGCTGACCAGCCCGCGCGCCAGCTGATCGAAGACACCATGACGCGCGGCGACGAGGTCCTGGCCGAAGGGCGGGACCGGGTCCAGGACCTGCGCGGCAGGGACGACGCCGGCGATCTGGCGCAGGCCCTGCGCGAAGCCGCGCTGAAGGTCGTAGCCCGCGCCTCGGTCGACTTTCGCGTGGTCGTGGAGGGGACGCCCCGGCAGTTGCATCCGGTTGTCGGCGACGAAGTCGTACAGATCTGCAGCGAGGCCATCCTGAATGCCTTCAGGCACGCCAATGCCCGCAACATCGAGGTCCTGATCGTCTATCGCCGGACGGCGCTGGAGGCGCGGATCAGCGACGACGGCATCGGCATAGACGCAAGGACGCTGGAGATCGGCGGCCGCAAGGGGCATTTCGGCCTCGCCGGGATGCGCGAACGGGCGCAGAAGATCAAGGCGGAATTCAAGCTGTCGAGCGCGGCCAACGCGGGCACGGAAATCGAGATCAGCGTGCCCGCGTCACTTGCATATGCCAGAACGTCGGGCCGCCGCGCGCGGCTGTGGTTCCACGCGCGGGAAGTTGGATAGGACATGACGACCGATACACAGAAGCAGATACGAATCCTGACCGTCGACGATCACCCGCTGCTGCGGGAGGGGATCGCCGCGGTCGTGCAGATGCAAGCGGACATGACGATCGTCGGCGAGGCGGAAGACGGCATGCAGGCGGTCGAGGCCTATCGCCGGCTTCGGCCCGACGTGGTGCTGATGGACATCCAGATGCCGAATCTGAACGGCATCGACGCCATCGGCGAGATCCGCCGGGAATTTCCGAATGCGCGCATCATCGTGCTGACGACATATGCCGGGGACGCCCATGCCCTGCGCGCGCTGAAAGCCGGAGCGGCGGGTTTCCTGCTGAAAGGCACGCTGCGCAAGGAACTGCTCACCACGATCCGCGCCGTCGATGGCGGCCGCCGCCATATCCCGCCGGAGATCGCACAGGAGATTGCCTTCCATGCCGGCGACGACGCGCTGAGCGACCGGGAGATCAGCGTGCTGCGCGCGGTCGCCGAGGGGAAGGCGAACAAGGAAATCGCACGGGAATTCTCCCTGTCCGAGGATACGGTGAAGGCGCATCTCAAAAGCATCTTCGCCAAGCTGGATGTGGACGACCGCACCGAGGCGGTCACGGTGGCGCTCAAGCGCGGCATCATCGATCTGTGAGCCACGTGGCGCCAAAGTCTTTGCATTCGGTGTCAAAAGCTAAGATCAATCCGTCTTTCATTCTATAATCCGGTGGATCGGCGGCGCAGCATCTGCCGAAAATCAAGCTGTACGGATAAGACATGAGAGGGAGTGGTTTCGTCCGCCGTAGGCTACGGCTGTTCCGCAGCGCGGCCGCGGCAGCGCTGTTGTTCGCCGTCTCGCCGTTGGCCTGCGCCCAGCCGGCCGGGCTGGAGGAGGTGGTCGTCACCGCGGCGAAGCGCAAGGACGATATCCAGACGGTCCCGATCTCAGTGCTCGCGGTCACCGGCAAGGACCTGGAGCGGCGCAACATCCGCGACTTCGACGATCTGGTGAAGGTCGCGCCCTCGCTCACGATCACGAAGACCTCGCAGCCGGCGAACAACTCGATCAACATCCGCGGCATCGGCACCTACGCCTATTCGATCGCGACGGAGCCTTCGGTGGCGGTCGTCATCGACGACGTTCCGCAGGCCTTTCAGGCCCAGGCCTTCGCCGCCCTGGTCGATGTCGCCCAGGTGGAGGTGCTGCGCGGGCCGCAAAGCACCTTGTTCGGCAAGGCCGCCTCGGCCGGCGTCATCAACATCACGACCCAGCCGGTCTCGAGCGTCTGGACGGCGCGCGCCGACGTGCTGTTCACCGGCGACGACGAACGCCGGTACCAGGCCACGCTGTCGGGCCCGATCGCCCAGGACCTCCGGTTCCGCCTGTCGGGCAATTACAGCTTCTATCGCGGTAACGTCTTCAATCTCGGCACCGGCGACTGGCTGAACGGCGACAGCGACGCGACGGTGCGCGGTAAGCTGGACTGGACGCCAGGCGACGACTGGGACGTCATCCTGTCGCCCTACTACACTCACGAGCTGTCGTCCTGTTGCGCGGCCGCCGAGTATTTCCTGAGCCCGGGCGTCACCTTTTCCAAGGCCGGGATTGCGCAATCGTCGATCCTGCGCGGGATCGTGCCCGGACCGGACAACACGCTGACGCGCATGGATGTCGACGCCAGGGGGAACTCGGTCGATTTCGGCAGCGGCCTCAAGGTGCGCCACGACCTCGGCGGCGGCTTCACCCTGCTGTCGGTCACGTCCTACGATCATTATTTCCTGCACGATCTGCAGGACACGGATTCGAGCGCCTTCGATTTCAGCACACTGGTTCCCCAGGCGCCGCGCGGCGGTTCGGCCAATGGCGGCGCGTTCAAGATCGATTCCGTGACCCAGGAGCTGCGCCTCACCTCGCCGGACGATGGGCGCCTGCGCTATGTCGGCGGATTCTATTTCAGCCGCACCGGGTCGGAACGGTACTTCGTGCGCGGCTCCAACAGCCTCGGCACCTATAACGGCGTCAGTTCCCTGCCGAGCACCAACAGCACCGCCTATGCCGGCTATATCGCCCACTCCGAGGCGGCCAACTACGCCGCCTTCGCCGAGGGGACATACGGCCTGACCGACGCGCTGGACGTCATCGGCGGCCTGCGCCTCAACTATGAAACGATCCGCTACAACTTCTTCGATTTCGGCAACGGCGTGACGTATGGCGCGCCGGATTGTTCGACCGCGAGCGCGACGGTGCGGATCAGCACCTGCGACGACGACCTCGCCCTGACCGGGCGGACGGGTCTTCAGTACCGCATAACGCCGGATATCATGGCCTATGCCACCTATACCCGCGGCTATAAGGGCAAGGCCTACGACCTGACCAGCACGCTGACCAGCCGTTCGCCGGTGGCGAGCGGGCCACTCGCCGGAATCCCGGTGGCCGACGCCGTCGCCGCCAAGCAGCCGATCCCGGCGGAGACGGTCGATGCCTATGAGATCGGCCTGAGGAGTGCATTCTGGAACCGCCGCCTTACGGTGAACCTGACCCTGTTCGATGAGGAGTTCGAGAATTTCCAGGCGCAAAGCCGGGATCAGCTGACCGGCCAGAACGTGCTGAACAGCATCGCGCACGTTCATTCGCGCGGCATCGAGAGCGAGGTCTCGGCCCTGGTCGGCTCCGGCTTCACCGCGAATTTCGCCGTGACCTACAATCTGGCGACCCTGGACGACTTCCCGAACGCCGCCTGCTTCGGCGGGCAGAGCGCGGCGCAGGGCTGCGTCAGCGGCCAGCAGGACCTGTCCGGCAAACCGCTGTTCAACGCGCCGCGATGGAATTTCGTCGTCGGCGGCACGTACGACATGCCGGTCCCGGGCACGGACCTAGCCCTTACGCTGGGTGCCAGCTACCGTTGGCAATCGCGGGTGGTCTACAACCTGCTGCAGGATCCGGACTCGGTGCAGGACGCGTACGGGGTCGCCGATCTTTCCCTGTCGCTGGATGGCGACTGGTGGCGGGTCACCGGGTTCGTGAACAACCTGTTCGATCAGCGATACGCGCTGACCATCGGGCGGGACACCCAGTGGAATATAAGCCCGGCGGGCACGCCGCCCACCGACGCCATCGGCTGGAAGCCGGCACGCGACAGCTTCCGCTATTTCGGCGTGCGCGCGTCCGTTACCTATTGATCAGTTGGACGCCAGCGCCGCGTCCCACTGCGCGTTGACGTTCTGCACGCCCGGCTCGACGCCGCCATAGACGACGGTCGCGGGATAACCCGCATCGAATGCGCGCTGGGCGGACCCCATCGCCCAGGCATCCTCGCCGACGCCGATATCCCAGATGGCGTCGAACATGAATTCCTGCCGCTGGCGGATTTCGTCGCTTGCCGGCGGCCCCCAGGAATAGGCGGTCAGGGTCAGCATCGTCCTGTTCGGCGCGCTGCCCGGCTCGGCCCGCTGGAAGGTGATGCTGGTGGTGCCGAAGACCAGATAGGAGCTTGGGTAGAGATAATTGGTCAGCGTCATGTGGCGCAGCGCCTCGTCGCCCGACGACAGGGCGGCGTCGCTGTCCAGCAGCGCGCGCTTGCCGGCGACGATCCGGCCGTGGCGTCCGAACCGGTCATAGGTGAAGTAGCGCATCGTGGGGTCCGCGCCGTTGATCTTCGCCAATGAGGGGCCGTGCAGCGCGGTGACGTGATAACCCTCCATCCCGGCCTCGTTCATCAGCTTCCAGTAGATCGGGATTTCCTCGGTGCGCGACTTCACGAAGGACACGTTGTCGAATCCGAAGGGAACGATCTCGGGCGCGGCGGCCCCCAGGAACTCATCAACGTCCGGGATGATGTCCGGTGACGGGCTCAAAACCAGCAGGCCGTATTTCTCGGCAAGCGGGAGCGCGATCAGGTTGCGGCCGCCCAGGCTGCAATCCTCGAACGATCCACGCTCGGGCAGGCCGGTGAGCTTGCCCTTCGTGTCGTAGGTCCAGTGGTGATAGGGGCAGAGGAAGCGACCGGAATTGTTGCCCCGGCCGAAGGCGACGGCGGTTCCGCGATGGCGGCAGGAATTGACGAAGGCGCGGGCCACCCTGTCGGGTCCGCGCACGATGACAACGGGCATCCCGGCGAAATCGAAGGCCCAATAGTCGCCGGGTTCGGCAATATCCGCGCCGAGGCCGATCAGCTGCGGCACGCGCCTGAATATCCGGTCTTTTTCCAGGGCGAAGCGGCCAGGATCGATATAGCGGGACGTGTCCGCCTCGACGCTGCGATCGACGGCGTCGAACCGCTTCTGGCGATTGAGCTCCGCCAGGCGGTGGCCCAGCCGCAGCACCCTGTCCCCGTCCATATGATCCTCCCCGGCCGCGGTTCGGGATGCGGCTTGTGCCGCCCCTTCCGCCGATCCGCGAGACTAATCGAACGCTGGAAGTACGAACAGCATTTCGAAATACCAGCGCTTGACAACTGACAAGTGGAATCGTAGCGCAACTGGCGAGGGATCGCTGATTCAGTCATCGCGAACAGGGAGGGAAGGATGCAAGTCGCATTGCGGGTGATCGTCGGCCTGCTCGGCGTTGTCGGTGTACTGGTCCTGCTGCAGGTCTGGCTCGATCCCGCCAGGATCGCCGCCGGCCTTGGGCTGGTCGGTGAAGGATGGCAAGGGCAATCCGCCCTGCGGTCGGAGGTCGCCGGATTCTTCGGCGCCGCCGGCCTGCTCTCGCTGGCGGGCGCGATCAGGAACGACCGGCGGTTGCTGGTGGGACCGGCGCTCCTCGTCGCCATAGCGCTCGCCGGCCGGTTCGTCACCATCGCCCTGGACGGCTGGTCGAGCGTCGTCGTTCCATCGATCGTCGCCGAGGCCGTCCTGCTGGCCATCTACCTGGCGGGCTATCGCAGCCTGCGCTGAGGGCGCCGCCGCTCTCATAGGGCAGCCGCGCCTGCTTTCTGATAGTGATGGTCGTTCCCGCAACCGACACAGGAAGGACGCACGGCCATGAGCGAACTGACCATCTGGACCTATGACTGGGTTCCCGAGGGCCCGCGCGGTTTCGTGCGCGACCTGAGGCTGAGATGGGCGTGCGAGGAGGCCGGCATCCCCTATGCCGTGCGTACGGTCGCGTTCGACGGTCGGGAAACCAATCACCTGGCGGACCAGCCGTTCGGCCAGATCCCGTTCCTGAAGGACCACGGCGTGGAGATATTCGAAAGCGGCGCCGGGCTGCTGCACCTCGCCCGGAAAAGCGAGACGCTGATGCCGCGCGATCCGGCCGGCGAGGCGGAGACGGTGCAATGGACGATCGCCGCGCTGAACTCGATGGAGATGGTCACCGTGCCGTGGTGGTTCCTGAAACTGTGCGGTGACGAGGATAATGGCCTGACGGGATGGATGGGGCAGCGCCTTACCCATCTGGAGCGGGTCCTGGGCGAGCAGGAATGGCTTGCCGCCGGGCGCTTCACCGTCGCCGACCTGTTGATGGCGGATGTGCTGCGCGTCTCGGACGTCCGCGCTTTCGGCAACCGGCCCGCGACCGAGGCCTATGTCGCGCGCGTCACCAGCCGTCCGGCATTCCGGAAGGCCCGAGCCGACCAGATCGCTCATTTCGAGGCGGCCGACCGGAAGAGAGCCAAGGAAAGGTCGAACTGAGGCGTTGCCGGGCTGCATCATTCCAGCCCTTTGGCCGTCTGCCCGGCAAGGGATATCCTGGCATCCCGATTCGGCAGCTGAGATACCGCCATGAAACCGAGCCCTTTGCCGCAAACCGTGCGGCTGGCTTTTGCGTCCCTCCCGGTGCTGCTGATCGCGGCCTGCCAGACGCCGTCACAGACGACGACAGGGCCAGTGGCGACCGCAACGGCGCCCGTGGCCGAGGCGCCGGCCAATAACGTGGATTTCCCGGTCTGGCTCGCGGCGGCGCGGCAGGAGGCGCTGCGCCGGGGGATCAGCGAGGCGACCCTCGCCGAGGCCTTCGCCGGCCTGCAACCCAATCCGCGCGTGATCGAGCTGGACGGCAAGCAGCCGGAATTCAGCTCCACCTTCTGGCGCTATCTGGACAACGCCGTCAGCGAGACGCGGGTGAACAAGGGCCGCGCGCTCATGCAGCAGAATGCCGGCCTCTTGAACCGGCTGGAGGCGCGCTATGGCGTGCCGGGCCGCTATCTCGTGGCCTTCTGGGGGATCGAGACCGATTTCGGCCGCAACACCGGCGATTTCTCGGTCGTCCGCTCGCTGGCGACCCTCGCCTATGACGGGCGGCGGGGCGCCTATTTCCGGGGCGAGATGTTCGACGCGCTGACCATCCTTGAGCATCGCGACATCGACAATGCCCATATGACCGGCTCATGGGCCGGGGCGATGGGCCAGACGCAGTTCATGCCGTCGGCCTTCCTGAAATTCGCCGTCGACGAGGATGGCGACGGCCGTAAGAATATCTGGACCAGCGTGCCGGACGCGCTGGCCTCGGTCGGCAACTACATGAAGAGCTCGGGCTGGGAGCCGTCGCGCGGCTGGGGCCGCGAGGTGCGCCTGCCGGCCCGCTTCGATGCCGGGCAGGCCAGCCTGGATACCGACGCCAACGAGGCGGTGAAGAGCACCGCGCAATGGGCCGCGCTGGGCGTGCGGCGCGCGGATGGCAGCCCCCTGCCCGCCGCGGACGGCCCGTCGGCCCTGATCCTGCCGGCCGGTATCGGCGGCCCGGCCTTCCTGGTCTCCGGCAATTACCGCACCATCCTGAAATACAACCGCTCGACCTTCTATGCCCTGGCCGTCGGCTATCTGGCCGACCGGCTGGGCGGCGCTCCGGCGCTCAGCGCCCCGCACGGGTCCATCGAACCGCTGCGGCGGGAGGACATACTGGCGCTGCAGCAGGGCCTGCAGACGCTGGGCCTGCTGCAGGCCGCACCCGACGGCGTGGCCGGCAATGCGACACGCCAGGCCGTGCGCGCGTTCCAGCGGGCGAACGGCCTGCAGCCGGACGGCTTCATCGACCAGAACCTGATCGCGGCGGTCAGAGCGCGGAGCGGGGTCGCCTAAGACCGACTCCGCATCTTCGCGGACGCTTGGCCAAGGCGGCGAATTACCCGGCCTATCTCACAGCGCGATCTCTCCGAAGGGCGGTCCTACCGAACAGCCTCGTGAGAGATTTGTGACATGAATTTTGAGTAATAATCTGAAACGGAACAAAAATTCAGGGCGCTCGTTACAGATGCGCCCGACCAAAGGTGCTGTCCAAAACAAGACCAAAGCGTAGTTATGGCTGAGTAATTCTTGGATTCATGGCGGCAACCCATGGCCGGCCACGGCGAGAGTGCATTTGACAGAGTCTGCAGTCGGAAACCTAGCCTTTCCACCTCATATTTCTGTAGTGAGCCAAATGACATCCTCTTCAGCCAGCCGCACCGCCTCGCCCGCAATCTCCGCCGACAATACCGATCCTTACCTCTGGGTGGGCTCCTCCACGGGAGGATGGCGCGACGGTGCCAATTGGGAAGATCAGACCACCAGCACCACGGGCAGCTACCCGACCCTGCGCAACGCCGTCCAATTCGGCGTCGACAACGCGTCGCAGCAGACCCAGGCCAATGTCACCGTGACCGGTGACGGAGGCTCTGCTTCCCTCGGCCTGTACGGAAACCTGACCCTCGCCGGCACGTTCAGGACCGGCGCGCTCAGCCTGTTCCTGTTCTATAAGCCCGCGGGCAACGTCTATCTCGACTCCACGCTCACCGTCACCGGCGCCGGCAACAGCCTGGATGCCCAGTCGGCCCATACTGCCGGCAATCTGGAGGTGAATGACGGCGCCACCATGACAGTGCGGGGCGCTTACGACATCGCGTCCGGCGCGCCTACGCCGAATCCCGCCCACTATGAGCTCTATGGCCTCCGGGTCGACGGCGCCGGCAGCAGGGTCACCATCGGCGGCGTGCTGTCCACCGACAATGCCTCGGATATCATCGTGAGCAACGGCGGCTATCTCGAAGCCCGCCACATGGTCCTGGACAATACCTTCCCCGTCGGCGCCTACGCGGTCAACGATGCCCAGTCGACGATCGAAGTCGGCACGCTCGGCAACGCGGCCGCGGGCACCTGGACGGTCGATGCCGGCCGGATGCTGACGATCGAAAAGGGCGTCCAGCTGAGCGCGCCGGAATTCGTGGTCAATGGCTGGATCGACGATGTCGGCGGGCTGAAACTCACGGGCTCGCCCGGCGATGTCACCGGCACCGGACGGATCAAGATCGAGGCCAATGCCCTGCTCGTGATCGGTCAGGGCGGCGATCAGTTGAGCGTCGTCTTCGGCGGTGACGGCGCAGAGTTGAACCTGGCGAACGGCACGGCGGGGTTCAACTCGACCCTTCGCCAGTTCGCCGCCGGCGATTCGATTCTGGTATCCGGCCTCACCTTCGACAGCGCCACCTGGCAGCGCAACACGCTGAGCCTGTTCGACAGCGGAACGCTGGTCGGCACGCTGAAGATGTTCGGCCGCTACGCGGGCGACACATTCTCGGTCAGCAACGGCACCATCACGCTGAACGCCGGCGCAAGCAGCAGCAGCGCCGAGAGGGTGGCACCGAAGTCGCTGCAGCTGTTCACGCAGGCGATGGCGGGCTTCGAGCGGCATATGTCGGCGTTGCATGACGTCTCACCGGCGTTGACGCAGCATGATGCGCACCCGATGCTGGCAGCGGCGCGGTAGTTTCGCCGGAGCGGCCGCCCTCTAGAGCGTCCGCTCCGCCGGCACCCAGACCACATCCCCGTCCGCCTCCGGCTCGAACGGCGGCAGGCCCGGTTCCAGCCGGTGCGGGCGGTAGCCACGCTCACGCATGAACGCCCACAGGCCGGCGCGGCTGTCGCCGGCACGGGCGAGGTAAAAGTCGACGGCCTCCAGGAAGACCACCGGGCGCAGCGTCGCCAGCGTCTCTGTCGCGCCGAGCAGTAGCTGCATTTCCCAGCCCTCGATATCGGCCTTGATCAGGTCCAGGCGCTTCAGCCCTTTCGCAGCGACATAGCGGTCAACGGTTTCCACCACGACCTCGTGGCGGAAGACATTTGCCCCCTCCCCGCCCTCGCCCAGATGGCTGAGGCCGAAGCCGAGACTGCCTGATTTCTTGATCGGAGTGCTTAAGGTCAACGTGCCGGGCGCGGCGCCGAAGGCGATGGGGTCGATGGAGATGCGGCCCTTGCCTTTGAGCCGCACCATCGGGCGCAGGATCGACAAGGCGTAGGCGCCGGGCTCAAAGGCATGGACATGGCCCTGGGGTGCCATGCGTGCGAACAGCTTGGCCATCTGGCCGGCGTGGGCGCCCACGTCGAAGACGATGCCGTCCTGCGGCAGGACCGGCCGCAGGATCGGGATCAGTTCGGTGTGATGCTGGCGGGCGAGCGCCTTGAAGAGATGCGCCCAATAGGTGAGGCGCGCCCGCCCCCGCAGGGGCGGGTTCGTATTCGTCATGCGCCCGTTCTTACAGAACTCCGAGCATCGCGCCAACCAGCGGGTGGCGGACGATGTCCTGCTCTTCCAGATGCACAACTGCGATGCCGGGCAGCGGCTCCAGCCGGCGGGCTACGTCGGCCAAGCCGGAGATGCCGGGCAAGAGGTCGCTCTGCTCCGGGTCGCCGGTGATCACCATGGTGGAGTGCCAGCCCAGCCGGGTCAGCAGCATCTTCATCTGGGCATAGGTGCAGTTCTGCGCCTCGTCGATCACCACGAAGGCGTTGTTGAGGGTGCGGCCGCGCATATAGCCGATCGGGGCGATTTCGATATCCCCCTCCTCCATCAGGGAGCGCAGGCGCTTGCCGCCCAGCCGGTCGGTCAGGCAGTCATAGAGCGGGCGCAGATAGGGGGCCATCTTCTCCATCATGTCGCCGGGCAGGAAGCCCAGGCTCTCCCCCGCTTCGATGGCGGGGCGGGATAGCACGATGCGCTCGATCCGGCCGGCCTCCAGCGCCTCGACGGCGGCGGAAACGGCGAGATAGGTCTTGCCGGTGCCGGCCGGGCCGATGGCGAGGGTCAGGCTGTGGTCGGCGATCGCGGTCAGGAATTTCTGCTGGTTGGGGCTGCGGGGTTGGATCTTGCGGACATAGCTTTGATCCCGTTTCTCGCTGAGCGGATCCCATCCGTTGCCGAACAAGGACTGAACCTTGCCACGGTCGGACATATCGGCATGCGCCGCCGCACGAGAAGAGCGCTTTGTCATTGCGAGAACCCTTTCACGCTGGGGAAGGCCCGATTAGCATCGGGCATAGGCAGCCCCGCAGCGTGCGGGGCCGATTCGGGCACAAAAAACCCCGCGACACGGCGGGGCTGGAGAACGCGGAAAGTATAAAATGCTGCTGCGGCGCCGGGCGGTGCCGGATTGTCTCCGGGTGACAGAAGTGCATCACCGACAGGAATAGGCTGCATCCTTACTCTACGGGAGCGAATGACTTAATCAGTATATACCAGATGCTGAGCAATACCAGTTATTTTGTGTTCCCGGCGGTATAAACCGCAATAGCTTGTCAAATCTCTGTAACATTGGGGAGTAAAATGGCGCAGACGCTCAGTCCCGACGAGGTCCTGACCACCACCCGTTCGGTGCGCAAACGGCTGGATCTGAGCCGCCCCGTGCCGCGCAGCCTGATCGCCGAATGCATGGAGATCGCCTTCCAGGCGCCCAACGGCCGAAACCTGAGCAGCTGGCAATGGGTGGTGGTCGACGACCCGAAGGTCATGGCCGAGATCGGCCGCATCTATAACGGCGCGCTGTCGGATTTCACCGCCAGCGCCCAGGGCCAGGCCTATCGCGATGCCGCCGCCCAGCGGGCGGATGCCGGCAACGCGGCCGCCGAGGCCGAGCGGAAGATGTCGGAGTCGGTCGACCACCTGCGCGAGATCATGGGCAGGCTGCCTGCGGCGGTGGTGCCGCTATTCCCCGGCCGGCCCGACAAGATGAACTTGTTCCGGCAAGCCTCGAGTTGGGGCTCGGTCCTGCCCGCGGTCTGGAACCTGTTCCTGGCGCTGCGCGTCCGCGGCCTGGGCTCGGTCTGGACCACCGCGCACCTGATGCGCGAGCAGGAGATGGCCGATCTGCTGGGCATCCCATCAGGCGACTACACCCAGGTCGGTCTCTTCCCCATCGCCTACACGATCGGCACCGACTTCAAGAAGGCCCCGCGCAAGCCGGTGGAGGAGGTGGTGAGCTGGAACAGGTTTGGGACGCGGTGAGGCGTGTCTTGTCCGCGATTGCGGACAGGAATAGGTTTTGCCCGCATTGCCTGCCCGCTTCAGAACGCAGACCCGTGTCCCAGCCTTTGACCAACGCCCAGCCTGAACGCCCCAGCAAGAGCTGGCGCAGCCTGCTGCTGATCCCGCTCTATGCGCTGGCGGTGGCGAGCGCGGCCAAGTCGTTCAAGGACAATCCGGTCATCGGCAGCCCGCGGCTGAACCGGATGGGGCTGCATGTCGCCCGCCGCCGGATCGCCGCGCCGTTGGGGCGGTATCGCCGCAACCGGCTCGCCCATCTGGTGAGCGCGGAGGACCGGGCGGCGCTGGCGCGCGACGGGTTCATCATCAAGCAGAACTTCCTGGACGATGAGACCTTCCGCGCGCTGAAGGCCGAAATCCAGGGGCTGAACGTGCCCGCGCGCGAGGCGGTGATCGGCGATACGCTGACGCGGCTGATCCCGCTGGACGGCCGGCTGCTGCCCAAGCTGAAGGCGACCCGTGCGGTGCTGGAGGGCAAGCCTTATCGCAGCCTGATCTCCTATGTCGGCTCGTTCCGGCGGCGGCCGCATCTCTATATCCAGACCGTGTTCAGCAAGGTCCTGGAGGACGCGCCACCGGACATCCAGTCCTTCTATCATTCCGACACATTCCACCCGACGGTGAAATCCTGGCTCTTCCTGGACGATGTCAGCCCGGATTCGACCCCCTTCACCTATGTTCCCGGCTCGCACATCGCCAACAGGCGGCGCATGGCCTGGGAGCGGCGAACCTCGATCGACGCCGCCAAGGGCAACGACAAACTGACGGCAGAAGGATCGTTCCGCATCACCGAGGCGGAAATCCGCCGGCTGGGCTATGGCGCCCCGGTATCGCTGCCGGTGTCGGCGAACACGCTGGTAGTGGCGGATACGTCCGGCTTCCATGCCCGCGGTACGGCGGCGGGCAAGACCCGGCGGCTGTCGATCTGGGCCTATAGCCGCAGCAACCCCTTCCTGCCCTTCACCGGCGGCGACCTCGCCGGCCTGCCGTTCGTCAAGGACTATGCGCTGAGGATCTACTGGGCGCTGACCGACCGGCTGAAAGACAC
>Ga0105238_10002045_pt1 | contig 20359 bp, 17 predicted proteins | sample KBSC34metaG_FD_81526 | JGI IMG/M metagenome (GOLD analysis project Ga0105238, IMG submission 81526) | Corn rhizosphere microbial communities from Kellogg Biological Station, Michigan, USA - KBS C3-4 metaG | ecosystem: Host-associated > Plants > Roots > Rhizosphere > Soil | place: Michigan, USA... | reverse complement strand
TGCGCTCGAAGCAGAACACGTTCATGGCGGTGCCGGTCGTGTTCATCATGATCAGCAACCACTTTCCGGGCGTGACTTACGGCGAGCGCTACAACTGGCTCATCTTGTCAGCGCTGGTGCTCGTGGGCTGGATCGCTGCAAAGTTTATTCGACGAGCGTAGTTTTTCTCCGCGCTCTCTGCGTATCTCTGCGCCCTCTGCGTTAAACGGCTATTTCAACGCAGAGGGCGCAGAGGTACGCAGAGGGCCGCAGAGAAGATTTCAAATCAACACACTGTCCAACAAAAATGGTGCTGCTGGATCAACTCGACGAGCTGAAAACCGAATTCACTCCGGCCAGCGCGCGCAGGATAGAAAGACTACTCGCGCAACTCTCACGCAAAAAGTTTAGCGACATTGATTCACTCATTCGATATCACGAGCTTCTTCTCTTCGTGCGCGCGTATCCTCATAACGCATCAATCATGCGTGCTGCTGAATGCGAGCTGCGCGGGTTCGCGGACAGGGTTTCTTTGCTGGAACAGCAGGAGATCGATCCCGCGCCGCTAGAGCATCCGGAAGTGTCGGGCATTGCCGGAACTTCGGTTACTGACACGTTCAGCTTCTACATCGTCCGCCGTCTGCTTCAGCGACACCCATCACAGCTCGAGATCTACTGGGAATGGTTTGAAAGCGAGAACCGGCTTGCTGCGACGTGGCCGAGATTTATGCCGCTGCTTGAAGAGGACGCGTTTGTCGAAGCGAACGTTCCTTACCGCGAATGGTTAGCTGCCGCACGCGGGCGCAGTTCAGAGCTGGCGTGGCTGATGGAGCAATTCGACAAATTACCAAAACCCGAGAATGAGCGGGCTGAGCTATACGATTCACAACAGCTCTACGTGCGCTGGACGCCGAGCTTCAACCTGTCGCGCACCGGTATGCGCTTATCCGCAAGAAAGTGCTTCTATCATCGCGGTCCTTTGATTCAACGTCGCGAGATCGATCTACGGAAAGAGCTTGCAGAGCCTTCGCCTGAGTTGGAAAAGTTATCGCCACAAGAAGGCGAGAAAGCGCTCGACATGGCCCGCGACTCTTCGACGATTCGGTATCGCGAGCTTTACGGTTTCACGCACGGCGATCCGAATCACGTTTATCGAGCGGAGCTTGGCCGCGGCGTCGAGCTCTTCATCATGAGTTTGCCGCAGGAAAAACGTCTTCCGTTGCGCACCTATCATGCCGTGATGATCTACAAGAACGGTGTCGCGATCGGCTACTTCGAAGGGCTCTCGCTTTTCGAGCGCATGGAAAGCGGGTTCAATTTGTATTACACGTTTCGCGATGGTGAGACGGCGTGGCTGTATGCGCGCGTGCTGAACGTGATGCATCACTTCGCCGAGGTGACTGCATTCTCGCTCGATCCGTATCAAATCGGTTTCGAGAATGAGGAAGGCATTGAGTCAGGCGCGTTCTGGTTTTATCGCAAGCTCGGCTTTCGACCGACCAATCCAGAGGTCTTGAAACTTGCGCTGAATGAAGAAGAGAAGCTGCGGACGCGCAAGGGGTATCGCACTTCGGCAGCAACGTTGCGGAAGCTGGCGCGCAGTCCGATGATCTTTGAGCTCGACGAGAAGCGGATCGGTGATTGGGATCGTTTTCAGATCCGCAAGATCGGGTTCAAGATGCAGCGTGGGTTGAGTGCGGAAGAAAAGAAAGGGCTTGATGAGAAGTCGAGGAGCGTGATTATAAAGCTGGGATCTTAGCCACAGATTACACGGATCTGGTGTTCGAGGATCTTGGCTTCGGAGAAGAATGGAGCGGTGCGATCCATAGCAGCGCGTGGGACGAGGCCGACGATCTCTGTGCCGTCGATCTCGACGCCGAGACGATCGGCTTCATGGCGGATTGCGTCGTAGGCGGCTGTCATTCCTGTTACCTCATAGTTAACTAAATTCATTGAAACCTGGACGAGGCCGCGTGTATGCAGTCGAAAGCCGAGGGCTTTGACGAACGGCAAGCCACCGTTGCGCGCCCTGATCTTGCGCGCGATCTGGCGTGCGACGGCAATATCGTCGCTGCGTAAGATCACGTTGAAAGCGATTAGGAATGGTCGCGCCCCGACTGCGATCGCGCCTGCCGCTTCGTGTACTTGAGTAGGACCAACGTCAGGAACGCGATCTGGATTAACTGATATTTGTTCGCGAAGTAATTCCAAAGCGCCGCGACGCACGTCTTCGAGATTCACACGCTCCTCGCGCAAGGCGGCACGCTCGTAAAAGTAAACTGGGATCGAAAGATCGCGTGCGATGATCGCCCCGGCTTCGTGCGCGATTCGAACGCAGTCGTCCATCGTCACACCGCGCACGGGAACAAACGGCAACACGTCGGTCGCGCCGAGTCGCGGGTGCTCGCCGTGATGTGTGCGCATGTCGATGAGTTCTGAAGCTCGCCTGACGGCGCTGACTGCTGCCGCGACTACTGTTTCCGGTGGCGCAACGAAAGTGATGACTGAGCGGTTGTGATCGGGATCGATGTGCGTGTCGAGCACACATGCTGATTCGACAGAGGTGATGGAGGCGGCGATGTCCTGAACGACATCGCGTCGGCGGCCTTCGCTAAAGTTGGGGACACATTCCACCAGAGACATATATTGAGACAGGATAACAGGATTTACAGGATTCACATGATGCTTGTATCTTGTTGGTTGTGCCTCAGGACCGATTCGTCAGACAACGCAAAAACGCATGGCAACGGCTCGAGGATCTGCTCAAGCTGCTTGACGCCTCATCGCTGAAGCGGCTGGGGCGAGAAGAGGTCCGCGAGCTGGCCCGCATCTATCGCCGCACGGCCTCCGATCTCGCCATCGCACGCGCCGAGTCGCGCGATCCGCGTTTGGTCAATTACCTGAACAGTCTCGTCATCCGCGCGCACGGTCGCATCTATCGTGCCGACGCACAGGGCGGCAAACGCATTCGACTGTTCTTCACGCGCGAACTGCCGCAAACCTTTCGCCGCACGTGGCGCTACACATTCCTGGCGTTTGCCGTCTTCGCGGTCTGTTCGATCGTTAGTTTTATCGGAACGTATCGCGACCCGGACTTTTCAGAGGTGGTGGGCGTCTCGCCGCAATTTCGCGAGATGAGCATCGAAACCCATACGCGCTGGTGGGAACAACTCAACGAGGCCAACCAGGCTGGCGCGAGCATGATCATGACCAATAACATCATGGTCACGATCTACACCTTCGCGTATGGCGCGACCTTCGGCATCGGCACGCTTTTGTATCTCGCCTACAACGGCCTCATGATCGCTTCAGTAGTAGCGCTGGTTTATCGCGCGGGCTACGGGAATGAGCTCGTGACGTTCATGGTGGGCCACGGCGTAGTTGAGCTGTCGTGCATTTTCATCGCGGGCGGCGCAGGGTTGTTGATCGGGAGTGCAATGCTCATGCCTGGTGATTTGACGCGCGCCGATGCGCTGAAGACGCGCGGTATGGAAGCTGTGCGATTGATGATTGGCGTAGCGCTCTTTCTTGTGGTCGCAGGAACGATTGAGGGCTTCATCTCGCCCGCGCCGATCGACCCGCGGATTAAATATGGGATCGGGGCGATTACGGGTGTGGCGATGTTTTCTTATTTGCTGCTTGTTGGGCGAGACAGTCGATGACAGGATTTACAAGATTTTTCCGGATTGACATGTAAATCCTGTAAACATCTTGTAAATCCTGTCACAACAAACCTCGTTCTTTGACCCGCAAATAGGTCTCTAGCAGTGCCGGCGCAAGCGCAGCCGCAGTGACGTCGAGCGCCAGTCCGCCAATCGATTCAACCATTCGCAGCGCCGCTTCGCGATGATGAATGATCTCCTCCGAGACGGATTGCGTAAACACATCCTTGACCGACGAAGGTATCTGCCGCACAACTGCCTTCAAATCTCGATCGGCGATCGTCACTACGAGCGGCAAATGACGCGGCCGCAAAATGTGCAGCGAATTGAGCAACTCCTTCGATCCTTCTTCGTCAACTAAATCAGTCAACAGAACGACCAGCGAGCGCCGCTTGCTGTTCCCCGCGATAAACTCAAACGCGTGCGAGTACGACGGCTCGATCATCTCCGGTTCGACTGCATGCAGCGCTTCGAGTGCAGACTCGATGTGATCGCGCCCGCGACCCGGCGGCAGGTAGCTCTTGATCCCGCGTCCAAACACGACGAGACCGGCGTTGTCGCCCGCGCGCGCCGCTGCTGAAAACAGCGCGAGCGTTGCGTGTACCGCGGAATCGAGTTTTGTCTCCTGCTCGATACGCGCCGTCATCAAACGACCGGCATCGAGCGCGATCAAAATCGTCTGATCGCGTTCGATCTGGTACTGGCGCGTCGTGAGTTTTCCGCGTCGCGCGGTTGCGGTCCAGGAGATGTGACGCAACTCGTCACCGCGCACGTAATCGCGCATCGATTCAAACTCGCGTCCCTCACCACGCCACGAAGTCTTGCGATGCGAGGAAACAACGGAGCGCGCGCCGAGCGCTTTCAACTCTGCTTCACGCGCGCGACGCATGTTCGGATAAACCTTCACCGTCACCGGCTCGACGACTTTTGTTTGACACCAGATCAGTTTCGATCTCGATTTGAAACGCAGCGCAGTTTGTCCAAACTCAAAACGACCACGCTTCGGTGGTTTCACTGCGTAAACCAGCGTCGCGGTGCTCTGCGCATCGACGTCAACCTGGCCTTCTCGCAAACCATCCAAACTCATCTGCGGCGGGTACTCGTCTTTCAGCATCAACGATACTGGTTTGCTCGACGCGTTTTGGATGTGAATGCGAACCTCGGTGTCAGCGCCCATTGCGAAGCGGCTGCCAAACTCGCGCGAGATCATCAAGCCTTTAGGCAGCCGGCAGAACCTCGACTCAATCAGCACACCCAAAACAAGCAGGATGTTGTACGCGAGTGCGATCCAGCGCAGCCACGGCCGATCCCACGATAGCAGTAGAGGGATTAGAGCGAGCGCGAGCAGAACGTAGAAGAGTTTTGTGAATACAAAACGCACGGTGTTACCGCGGGACTTCGGTGGACTTTAAGATATCGGTGATTACTGAATCGGTGGTGACGCCGTCGAGCTCGGCTTCGGCTCGCAGTGTCAGGCGATGACGAAGAACTGGAAGCGCAACGTCGCGCACGTCGTCAGGCGTTACGAACTCACGACCACGAATTGCCGCGAGGGCTTTCGAGCAGAGTAACAATGCGACTGACGCACGCGGGCTCGCGCCGTAATGAATGAACGGATGCGCGCGCGTGCGCCGCACCAGATCGACCGCGTAACGCTGAACGCCCGGCTCCATTCGCGCGCGCGCGATCTCAGCGCGGCAGTGGAGAATCGCATCCGGATCAGGAAGCGGTCGAATGTCGACCTGATCGAGGCGTCGCGAGTTGAACCCGTCGTTCCATCGCGACACTACTTCGAGCTCGTGCTCATGGCTCGGGTAAGTCAATAGGATTTTGAGTTGGAAACGATCGAGCTGAGCCTCGGGCAGTGGATACGTTCCTTCATACTCTATCGGGTTTTCGGTCGCGAGCACCGTAAAGATCGGCGACAACTTGTGCGCCTCGCCGTCAATCGTCACCTGACGTTCTTCCATCGCTTCCAACAGCGCGGCCTGAGTTTTTGGCGGCGTGCGGTTGATCTCGTCGGCCAGCAGGATGTCAGTGAATATTGGTCCAGTTCGCAAAGTGAACGTCGAGTTGGAGATGTTGAAGACGTTCGTGCCGGTGATATCCGAAGGCATCAGGTCTGGTGTGAATTGAATACGGCTGAAGTCGGCGTTGATAATTCGCGATATGGTTTTTACAGTAAGTGTTTTCGCCGTGCCGGGCACGCCCTCGATGAGCGCGTGTCCCTCGGCCAGCAACGCGATCAGGATCTGTTCGATCGCGTCGTCTTGTCCGACGATTACTTTCTGCAGTTCAGTGCGAATGTGTTCGACAGTGGAGGCGACGGTCTCAGGCATCGTTGTCAGTTATAGCACAAGATTAAATGTTTTCTGCTGCTTGTCTTTCTTCTCTTTGACGCATACGCAAGCCGAGATCTCTTTCGACTTCGCGCAGACGCCGCACCAGGTCAATCGACTCCCGCCAGGTGCACGGCCGGCCATTGATGACTTCTTCACACTCGCGCATCAGCGTTTCCAATCTGTTCCCATCGATCGTCCCACGAGCCGCGATGCGGGATGCAATCTCAGATCGCGGACTGTTGTAATCAACACCCGCATGTCTAGCAAGCACGCGGCGCATACGCGTGTAGATGTTTTCGATCGCGAGATCGAACGCACGCGCGCGCTGCTGCAGCTCGGCCATCGACGCAACAAACTCCAGACTCGAACGTCGATCGACTTGCCGCAATGGCAATGGACGTCCAAAGCGGTTTCCTTTTGTCCATAGCACCAACAGCACGATCAGCCCCACTTGACCGGCGATTAAAAGCACTGGCGTGCCCTCGAAGTAACCGGAGAAGCTGTTTTGAATCGGGCCTCTGCCCTGGTGAAATTCGTCGAAAGCAATCAACCCTTCGCGTGCGGTGAGAACGTTGAGCGCGAGCTGAAGGTTGTCGTTTAGCTTGATGCCGCTGTTCGAAACGATGTAAGGATCGCTGAGAAGTACGACGCGACCTGATCCGTAAGTGTAGTCAATCAGCAACGCACCTTTATCGTCAGCAACGTGCACGACCGGCGCGGGCGACTTCCCTTCTGTTTCTGTGAACGGCGGCTCATCGTCGTCTTGTGTCTCAAGTTCCTGCGGCGGCACGACGGTCATGCGCGAAGCAAAACGAGAAGGCAATACTGATTGAATGTTGTGTGTGTAAACCGTCGGCTGCACGGGTTGAAGCGCAACAACTTTACCGGTCATCTGTTGGACATTGGCCGGATTGACGTCGAATTCCGGGAACTCGAGCTGTCTCGAGCTGATGTCCCAACTGGTTTTGTCTTTCTCTTTCTCTTCATTGAGCGGATTGCGATCGATAATGACGTAACAACCTCCCGCAGCTATCCACTTCGTTAGCGCCTCCAGCTCCGCGTCAGTGAAGCGCACTCGCGTCTGGCCCACGACGACGAACGTTTTGATTTCCTTGCCAGCGTCAGTCAGGAGTTTTTGCGGCTGATCTCGCCAGCGAATCACCTTGTAGCCCGACTCGTGCAGGAAGTCGAAAAACGCGCGCAAGCCGGTTGGTCCGGAGTGATAGGTGGAACGATTTGGCGCGATCTCAAAGTCCTGTTGTTTTTCCTTTTTCACATACCTGATGCTGCTAACAAGGGCTAGTAAGCCGATGATGACGGCGAAGGTGAGAATGATGGTGAGTCGCTGGCGCATCGTTTAGTTCGTTTCAGATTGCAGAGCTGCGAGATAACCAGCGCGAAAGTCCTGCCAGTCGTTTGGAGTCGCACTCGCGAAACCGTACCAGTGACGTTCGAAGCTATCAGTGAGCCCGCGCATGCGCGAATGAAGTTGGGGAACGCTGCGGAGCGAGTTCAAATAGTCGCGATTAGTTTTGTGATGCGCGAGGCTGATCATTTTGCGATCGCCCAACTCGACCAGCAATGCGATGTAAGCCTTGCGAATGGCTGCGCGCAGGTCGCCTTGTCGGGCCAGCGCTTCGGCTTCGGAAAGCAGATCCGTCGCGGTCGCTTCGGGCTCGAGTCGCTCACCTAAGACGATGCGCGCCTCACGTTTCTTGCCCGTCTTGGGTTGTCGTGAGCGTCCTGAAAACCGCACGTATAGAGTTTTGAGGACGTAAAGCAGCACCGCGACGGCAAGGCCGATGACGAGGATCTGCGCGATCCGCGTAATCCAGTTGATCCCGCTTGCGTTGCCAGCCCGAGGCTTCGGCAAAAACTTCGCCAGCCACTCAAAAAAGTCCCGGATCGCTCGGATGAGTGCGTTTGAGCCTTCTGTATCGGTAGCGTATTCCGGTCGCGCAAGAATACTCTCCAACCGTGTTTTGGCCCATTGCTTGTTCTCCGCTGGACTGCCGCCGGGGTTCGCACGTTCAGCAACTCTCGTTTCGATTGCTTGAAGCGTCCAGACTATGTGCGCCAATCTTTCGCTACGATTGTCTGCTTTTTCAAGATCATCGAGTTCCTTGTGCAGCCAGGAGTTGTCGACGTTATAAACCTCTCCTTCAAACTCGACAGTCTCGTGTTTGGGCAATCTCGTGCGAACACTCTCCAGGGCGGCTGGCAACTCACTGTCAAAATCATGTCCCCTCTGGCTCAACTCCCCGAGAGTCGAGATCGCGTATTTGATATTGAAGTGATAGTCAGCGATTGGAATAGCCGCGGCCGTGGCGGGAAATAGGAAAAGAAACAGCACACCAAATACAGCAGCGAGACTGTAGCGATAATGTGTCATTAACCGTTGATATTCAATATGCTGCTCGATGGTCTCGGTGACATCGGTGGGGGCGGTGGCTGTTTACGTTCCATCGAGTGAAGCGCCGTTCCTAAAGGCGAGATGACGTTCACATCGGGCAGCTCACCAAGCTGTTGCGACGCCATCAACTCGATGTCGTAACCTTCATGCCTGACGCGCTCGTCAACATACAACAACGAAAGGCCCAGCATCCAAACCGGCGTCAGAAGGACCGAGCTCATTGGCCCGAGAATGCTGTAGAGGACAGCGTACCATACGGGCCAGTCCGCTGTGTCTCGCATGTTGATGCCGCTCGCCGTACCGACGAATCCGATAATGAAGAGTAGCAGTAGCATCGCTGACATGATGCCGAAAGTCGTGAACAGCGTCATTGCCATCAGGCGGCGAACATTGCCACTCGCGAGCGCGAAACTGCGGCCCACTGCTTCAAATATTCCCTTGCCTTCAACCAGCATCACCTGCGGGACATAGACGATTCGTCCGACAATCAGGAAAAAGAGCCAGAGCGATACTCCGGTCGTCAACAGCATCCCTATGATCATCACGATTGCCGAAAGCCAGGCAGGCACGATCAGTGATAAACCACCCGCGATGATGAAGGTGAGGACTGCGATCATTTGACCACCGGAAGAAGAGACAAAGAAGGCGGAAAAAATCCAAAACAGCATGATCAGAGAAGCGCCGACGAGTCCCCAGAATCGAGCGCGCACGGCGTTGTAGGTGGCGCGCGCGGTGACCGGATCGTTGCGCAGCAGATGTGCGACCAGAGTGCGCGTGGCGCCCCCCATGACGACCAGCATGAAAAGATAACCTGTGACCATAACGACGATGGCCACCATTAAAAGCAGGACGTTCAGCAGCAGCTCGCTGCTTTCATAAGTGCGGAAGACCTGCCGGATACTAATCGAAAAGAGCACCCAGCCGGCGGCAACGATTATTACCGGTGGCGCGGCAGTCCTGATCAAGACAAATAGATGGCGACGATAAAGCCTGACGGCGCGATCGATCAGATCGCCTGCGCCGAGAGGCGCAAGAGGAAGTTGAGTCGTGACTGATGAAGACATCCCGCTGAAAGATAACACGATGAGCGCAGGTTTGTGGCGAGGTTTAGCCGCAGATCAATGAACAAGTCAGGAAGAGGGGCTTGCCCCCGCCGTGGCTTGGATTCGACGAGCGGGGGCAAGCCCCTCTTCCTGACTTGTTCATCATTCGCGGGCTAAAAACATCTGATTACTGTTGGCCGAGGGCGTGTTTGCACTGTTCGATGACTTTTCGAAGGTTGTCGGCATCGGGGGCCGTGGGTACAGCTTTCAGATACGTTTCCAACTCCTCAACCACGCGTCCCAGTGCACCGCGGTCGAGGTAAATAGCGGCGAGCACGCGATGCGCTTCCTTGAAGTCATCCGGATTCATCTTCAGGCACGTCTGAAGAGCAGCCTCAGCCTCGTCATTGCGATTTAGTTTATTGAGCGTGCGACCGAGATAGTAATAGGCGACGGAAATATCGGCCTTGTTTTTCAACGAAGCGCTAAGACTGGTTTCGGCATCCTTGAACTTGCCGAGCCGGTACAGCGCGATCCCGCGGTTGAGCAAAGGCTCATATGCGTCGGGATCGATTTTGAGCGCGGCTTTAAATGCCGACTCGGCGTTATCAAGCTCATTGAGCCGGAGATAAAGCACGCCGATCTGGTTGTGAGCGTTCACGAACTGTGGATACTCGGAAACGGCGAGCTTTAGTTCTTTAATGGCTCCTTTAAAGTCTTTCTCCTGCGACAGTTTCGATGCGTTTTCATAGTGGTCCAGCGCAGCCTTTGGGACTCCCGCATTGGCGGCGCTGACAACCCCGGGCTTAGGCTTTTTCTCTTCGATGGCTCGCAAACGGATCGATACGAAATAAGTTTCCGGTACGATATTACGGGCCCTGGTAATATTGATTTCGTGCGAAACAGTCTCATACTCCTTTTCGCGATCGATAACGATCGTGAACAGACCCGCTCCAACCTCGCTAAAAACAAATTTGCCATTTTCGTCGGTGGTGGCCAGGATGTCGCCCCACTCCAGCGAAGCCAGCTTGATCCTCATGCGCGTTTTGATAGGCAAACCCTCAGGCGTGTAGACCGTGCCGACGATGTAGTTGTTTCCACCGAGGCGCGTGTTGGTTGATTCTGTAAGACCGCCCGCTAGCTGGCCCATCGCGAGGGCAGCGCACCAGACAACGATCGCCCCCACGAAAAATAGACGCCGCGTCAAAGTACATATTTGTGAGACCATGACACACGCTCCTCTGGTTTGAATTGTTCGATTTCTCTATCCACAGATTACACAGAAAATTTGCTGAATCTGTGTAATCTGTGGATAAAGAATCTGCAAAAAAGGCGTTGCCAATTGCTCGGCAACGCCTCCTTACAAACTAACCTTGCGGTTAGAAGTTGATACGGATCATGAAGTCCGTGATGCGGCCGCCCGGATCGTTCGATCCGTTCGGATCCTGATACGCCCAGCCATTCTGCATCTGGCCGAAGGTACCGGTGAAAACCGTGATGTTATTCACGTTGCCGGTCCAGCCGCCCAAACGCCAATTGGTGTGATTGAGCACATCAAACATCGTCATACGGAATTCAACGTTCGCTCGCTCGGTAATCTTGAAGCGCTTGCCGATCGCCGAATCGATCTTGAAGAACTGCGGTCCAAAGATAACGAGTTTACGGAAACCGCACTGACCTGTTGTTCTCGCCTGACAATTACCGAATCCCGCCGGAGCGATGAAACGTCCAGTCGGCGCCTGTCCAGCGGCATAACCGCTGGCAGTGTTGCCGGTGGTCGTGAAGGCCCGGATGGTGTTGTCGATAATGTCTGACGGGAGGTAGGTGACATTGGCAACCGAGGTTGCGCCATTAGGTTGAGTAACGGTGGTGTTGAAGTACGGCTTGATCGCGTCCTGGAGCTCCTCGACGGTCATGCCAACAAGCTGTACGTTCTCCATCAGGATCGGGGAACCACTCTGCCAACGAACTGTCGGCGAGAGCGTCCATCCGCCCAGAACGAAGTCAGCCAGCCAGTGTGACGATGCGAGGTACTTGCGGCCATGGCCAAATGGCAAGTCCCAGGTTGCGTCAAACTTGAACGCATGTCTCAAGTCGATCTGCGAGAACGACTTGTCCAAACCACGGTTGCGCAGCGCGTTGTTCGCCGCGTTGCTCTGGTCGCCGGCGCCGAGACCGAAGAAGGTGGTGTTAGCGGAAGCATACGCATTGGTAAACGACTTGCCATACTGATAGCTCGCCTGGAAGCGAAGACCAGCCGACATTCTGCGACGAACTTCAATCACGCCTGCGTCAAACCAGCTCTTCTCGGTGTTGTCAAACTGGAAGCAGAAACCGAGTGTGGTTGGGCAGTTGTGGAAGAAATTGGACGGTCGACCGGCGGCCGCGCCCTGATTTCTTGTAGTTGCGGTGTTCGCCAAATTAGCTGCGAAACCGAGTACATTCGGGTTGGAAGCGGCCAGGAAGTTGGTGAACGTGGTACTTGCAAAGGCCGCGTTCGAATAGCTCGTAGTCAAGGTCGCATTTGGATTACCCGGTTGCAGATACGAAACCAGTATCGGCAACGGGGATGTGCCTGTGCCAGCGCCAAAATAGCGGAAATTCACGCCACGACCGGCCGCGATGTTCGCTAAGAGGTTTTGCTGGGCCAGTGCAAATTCGGCTCCAAATCCATTCTCAATCGCATTGACTTCGTTGATGTTGTACTGAACCTGCAGATCTTTTCCGCGGTTCCCTACATAACGGAACTCGATCACCGTGTCACGTCCGAGCTGACGCTGGTAACCAACGCTCCACGAATCAACATAACCTGAGTGAAAATCCGGAGCGAAGCCCAGGGCGGCGTCCGCAGTGGTCACCGTTCGTGGGTTAATTGGATCCTCACTGAATGCCGGCGGAACTATGTTTGGATTACCTGGGTTTCTAAAGAACGTGCCAACGGTTAGGTTGTTGAAGTTAATGGACCGCTGCAGTGAAAGCGAGCCTCCAGGATTTTGTCCAACGCTGTTCTCGACGATCAACGTACCCTCGCGAACAAATGCGCGCGAGAAACCGCCGCGGAAAACGCTAGTGCCGTCTCCGCCAAACAGCTTTTTGCCCAAACCGGAGGTGAAATTCGGACTCCAAACAACACCCACACTCGGAGCGAAGTTGTTCATGTCGTCCGCAAATGCTTTTTCCCCAATTTCGTTGACGCGGACTTTTGGCACCTGACCTGTGAGGGTTCCCGGACTAAACAGATTACCCGGACCCGACACGTCAAATACCATGTTTGGATCGGTCAGGAGCGCGAAGTTTGCTGAATTCATCTTCGCACCGGTTTGCGGCTGCCATCTGATGCCATAGGCTATTGTCAGATTTGACTTGGCGCGCCATGAATCCTGCACAAACAGACCATTGGTGTTTTCCTGAATCTCGAAATGGCGCGAACCGTTGAAATGGTATTTGCCATCAGCTCCGAGAATCGCGTTTGAATTGAACCCACTTACACGACCGGTCAGGACGGCATACAGATTCTGCGCATTGGCAAGCTCTGTAGCAGTAGCGCCCGGGACTGTTGCTGGGCCAAGCGTAGCATCGGCAACGTTCGTGAAAGCGTTGAGCAAGGCGGTATCACTCGATACCAACCCGAAATTGAGAGTTGGCGCCACTAAGCCCACTGAATCCGAAATCGTCTCGATTTTCTTGAGCTGTCCGCCAAAGCTAAAGGTGTGTGTTCCCTTAACCCACGTTACCGTGTCATTAAAATCCTGCGTCGGCGATGAACGTCCACTGAAGGCATTCCTGATCGCCGGGTTGGTCAGGCCAGCCGCTGCCATTGTGATGGAGTATCCCTGCATCAGGTTGGTGAAAAACTCTGGTCCACCAACGAGCTCAAATCTCGAATCACCACCGAGCCAGCCGGACAATTGCGAGTAGCGGAATTCATTGACAACGCTACTACCAAAGCTGGATCTCACTCCAATGGACAATGAGCGTCGATCTGAATTCTGCGTGCCTGCGTTCGCGAGATTCGGGAATGCCGGATCGACACTGTTCAGGAAGTCGACGTTCGAGCGGAAAGGCTGATCGTTGTAGACGCCTTCGATCGAGTGATTCTTCGTGATGTTGCCGTCCATGCGAAGCACGAAGAAACGTCGTCGCTGCTGGCCATCATTCGCGAAGTTAAACGGCTGCCTAAAGAAGAGACCACCAGTGCCAAGCGGATCAAACGAGCCTCTCACTGCTGTGGCGGCGCGGATGGTGTTCAGCATGTTGTTCACCGTCGGATCGATCGTGGTGACACCAAGACCTCTCGCTCCAGCGATGTTGAACAAGTTGACCGTTTGGGTACCGTTGGTTCCATAACGGAAGATTCCGTTCTGTGCTTCCTGCGTTAGAACTTGTCGTTGGCGGTTAGGCGAAGTTTCGTTGAGATGGAACCGCTCGTAGTTGAAGAAGAAATACGCGCGGCCCTTGCCGGAAATAACCGATGGGCCACCCTCGCCGAAATGCGGCAACGGGATTGGACCACCGAAGCTGCCGCCGAATTGATTCAAGCGAAGCTTGGCCTTTGGAACCTTGAGGTAGTTGTTTTGGAAGTTGGCTGTGTTCAAGCCTTCATCACGATGCTGCCAAAAACCGCTACCATGATATTCGTCGGTTCCGCGACGCGTTTGGAATTTGATTGCCACGGCGCCGTCACCCGAACTCTCCGCACCTGGAGTAGCCGTTGAAACTGTCACCTCGTCAATCGCATCGATGCGAGGACGAATGAAGGTGAAGAATCCGTCGGACGACTTTAGGAAATTATCCTGCACGTCCACGCCATCGATCTGAATGGTGAGTGCGCTCTTCGGCAGACCATTAATGGATGACGTTCGGACCACGCCCGTGGTCGTTGTACCAGGCAACGTGGTAACGAGATCGAGAGCATCACGTGATTGGATTGGCGTCTCGAGGATCTGCCGACCATTGATCGTCGTTCCTACTGTTGCCGTTTCTGTCTGCAGCACTTCGGCGCCGGAAGCAACAACAACTGTCTCGTTAATGTTGCCGGGCTCGAGCTGCGCGTTAACGGTGGCCGGGGTAGCGACGTCGACCTTGACGTTCTGAATCACTGCCGTTTTAAAACTGGGCGCAGTGATCGTCACAGTGTATGTCGGGGTACCTGCGGGAACACCGGGAATTGTGAATACACCGTCACCCTTGGTGACAGCCGTATACTGCTGTCCGGCTTCACCCTTAACGGTGACATTCGCGCCAGGCACAACTGCCCCGGTTTGATCAGTCACAGTACCGGAGATGGAGCCGGTCGTACCCTGGGCTTGAATAACGAGCTGGCAAGTCACAAGGACCAGCATCGTCATCAAGAGCGTTGTGAACTTTCTCATTTTCCCTCCTCAGGATGAAAATATCGTCGAATAGTGTTTTACCGCTTGCTTTAAGAGCCTTTCCCTTGAAGACGCCGCACCTGCCTCTAAAGGGAAATTCGATTTCACTTCAGATCGATCGAGGACTCGATCGAGTATTGGTCTGTCTAAATTTGTCTTAAAACTACTTAGAGCGAGGAGGCTCTAATATTCCTCCGAACCGGAGGATGCATGCGAGCAACGTCAACACGGCAAGAACTATGCCCTTTTCGCCGCATTCAATTTTGCAGGAGATTGTACGATTTATTGGCTTTATCGCCAACGAATTTTTGGAGAATCTTGGAGGTTCTGAATACGATTACTTGAATTTCAGGTCCGGCTGTTCGTCTTTAGACGTGATTGTCCTAAGATTTTTCACCACTCTCGGGCTCTGCCGCAGCGGGCGTCTTCACCACCTCAAATTCGAAGTGAAGCTCCTTCGCACGAAAAATCGTTGAGAGGTAAAACTCCCAGAACTTCCGCGTGAACCGCATTGACGGCCAGCGTTGATCGAGATTGACCATGAGCTCGAGCCCCAATGCGCGCCAGAGATTAGCAAGACTCACATGCGTTGCGAGCGGCTTCAACTCTGCTGTCGTGTAAAACGGAAATGGCGTGCGTGATGGAATGAAGCACGTGAATGAATAACTGTTGAAGTGATTGCGATGCGTTGGATCTGTGGCCCAGTCGGGGTTCGAATAGTGAGGAGTAACGATCTTTAATTTGCCACCCGGCTTCGTGATGCGATGCAGTTCATTGACGAAGCCAAGCACATCAGGAACATGCTCGATCACATGACGGCAAATGATCTCTTCAAACTCATTGTCAGCGAATGGGTATGGAAACGTTCCGAGATCGTGAATGACATCAGCGTGACTCATGCGATTCGCATCGATGCCGATCGCTCCGGGAAACTTGTTCTGACCACAACCAACGTCGAGGATCTTCTTCCGGCTAATATCGCTCATGCTTACCGTAGCAGTGCTGCTAACTCTTGCAGGTTGATCGCGTGAACGGGTTGGCCCAGCGCGCGTGATACTTCGTTGACGTTCATTCCATCCAGCATGATCGAATCGTCACTCTTCAACATCTGCTTCGGTATACAAACGAACTCGCCTGCAACCCTTTCACGCGCGTTCAAAAGATCCTGGCCCGTTAGTAGACCAGCAACAGAAACATCGCCACCGAAGTAACTGTTCTCCAGCGACTCGACGATCAGTCTCGTTCCGAAACGCGCATTGAACTTGTCGATCATTTTCTTCAACACGGGCGCGAAGAGTGTGCCGGTGAAGATCGTTCCTGACGCCTGCTTGCTGCTGGTCCAACTCTCGCGTTCGAGACGACGCATGAGTTTTGTAAACTCGTTTTCAAATGATCGGACCATGCCGACGCCATCTTCGATTTGCGGATAGTCGCCGTAGTGTGATCGTGCGGGGATGCGTCGTCCGGCGCGCAAGTAAATCTCATCGCCGAGGAGTGCGAAGTTCGTTCCGAGCTTCGCGTGAAGTTCTTTCTGAATCTCTGTCACCTGATCGATCACGTTGCGACAGAACTCAGGCGTCACTCGCGTGAGACGCGCATCCGTGTTGTAGCGAGTTAGACCAAGCGGCACGATCGCGACGCTCGTGATGCGCGGATACTCTGCGGCAAGATCGAAGATCGTCTTCTTCAATATTTCTTTGTCGTTGATCCCTGGACACAAAACCACCTGCGCGTGTACTTCGATCCCGGCATCGAGCAAGCGCGCGAGCTTCGTCGAAATGTCTGCGCGTTGTTTGTCGACGCCGAGCATGTAAGCGCGCACGTCGAGATCAGTTGCGTGCACTGAAACGTACTGCGGCGACAGTCGCTGTTCCACGATGCGACGCATCTCGTCCTCAGTGATCGACGTCATCGTGGTGTAGTTGCCGTAGAGGAAGGAGAGACGAATGTCTTCATCCTTTATGAAGAGCGACGGACGCGCGTCAGCAGGATTGCCGTTACAGAAACAGAAGATGCATTCGTTCGCACACTGACGCGGAACGATCTGTTCAAACGACAGTCCGAAGTCTTCACCTTCAGCACGCTCGAGCTCGACTTCCCAATCCTCGCCACTCTTCTTCCGTACTTCGAGGACCAGATCGGTCTCGCCCGCGGTTTGAAAGCGGAAGTCGAGGTAATCGCGAACCACGCGGCCGTTGACCTTTATTATTCGGTCGCCGCTTTCGAGCTCCATCTCCGCGCCCAGGCTGTCAGGCGCAACATCGTAGATCTCGACGCCGCGGCGGCGGATGTTTGTAACGGCCGGTGTGACTGCAAACTCGTACATACAAACATACTGTGCCATAGATCTTCGCGGAGGAAAAATCAGGAATATGACGGCGATTGTGCTTTTCCTGTACCGAGTGTGCGATTTCAAGCATCTGCCCCTGCTTATGAAAAAATTAATTTTGCTCCCCCTACTGGCTTCGCTCGTCTGCGCGTCCTTTATTTCAGTATCAGCTCAGGAAACAGCCGGCGTCGTACCGATAAAAGCTTCTGTTAACGATGCGGCCGCGTCGACGCCCGAGCGCTCGCTAACCGAAATCTATCGTGTTGGCGTTGGTGATGTGCTCGATATTCGCCTGCTTAACTCGGCCAACAGCAAGTCGTCCACGTTATTCACAGTCGTGGCCGGCGGCGTGATCGACCTGCCCATCGCGGGCGGCACGATCTCGGTCGCGGGACTCACGCCCGAAGAGATTCAGAACATCATTTCCACGGAACTTAAAAGAAGAGCGATCGTCGACAATGCTCAGGTTTCCGTGGGTGTGCGCCAGTACATCAGCCATTCGGTGATGGTGACGGGACTCGTAGTGAATCCTGGCACACGGTTTTTGAGACGTGAAATGGTGCCGCTTTATGTCGTGCTCGCTGAGTCACAACTGCGAAACGACGGCGGACGCGTGGTGATTCTGCGCGGCGGAACGCCCATGCCACCGCACGATCTCGGTGATCCGGCAACTCTTAACCTGACTGTGCAGTCTGGCGACGTGATTACGGTGACCACTCGTCCGCAGGAGTTCTACTACATCGGCGGCCGCATTAATTATCCAGGACAGAAAGTTTTTCAACCCGGCATCACGTTAGTACAGGCATTGCTGGCGGCTGGGGGCACGGGCAACCGGGTGGAAATCTCACGCGAAGGCGCGGATGGGAAACTCGTGACGATTGGCTTCACGATCAAGCAGATCAAGTCGGGAGCCGTGCAGGATCCGAAACTCCAACCCGGCGACCGCATCGAAGTCTCGAAATAGAGAAGCTATCTCTGCGATCCTCTGCGTATCTCTGCGTTCTCTGCGTTAAAGTACTATTTCAACGCAGAGAACACAGAGATACGCAGAGGGCCGCAGAGAATTTATTGACATTCACCGCCCGCTTTGTTAGTTATGCAGGGCGCTTCGTTGCCAATCCAATAATCCAACATAAGTTCAGACCGTAGATTGCTTTCTGTCTGACGAGTGCAAACTAAATGAACAAACTAAAGCCGGCACTTTTGGGGGGCTTAATCGTCGGAATACTCTCCGCGATTCCTTTCCTTAACTACTGTTGCTGTATCTGGGGTATAGGCGGCGGCCTTCTAGCCGGCATGTTATATATCAAGTCGGCCCCCGTTCCAGTCAAAGTCGGAGAAGGCGCCGTGGTCGGCGTGCTGACAGGAATTGTCGGCGGGATTCTCTACTTCATCATAGGCGTCCCCATCGCCTACTTCCTCAGTGGCGCGCAGCTCGAAGAGACACTCGTGAGAGCCGGCGTTCAGCTTCCCGCGGGCGTATCAGGGCTTCTGCTTTTCGTGCTGAGTGGCCTGATTGGCGGATTGATACTCCTCGTTCTCGCGGTTATCGGTGGACTCATTTCAGTACCGATTTTCGAGAAACGAAAAGACGCACCGCCGCCGCCACCGCCGTCACAGGATTACGTCGGCTAATTTGGCTTACGAACGATCTTCGAAGACTGGATTCAGGAGAAACTAAATGTCTCAAGAGTGGACTCCCCCGCCCAGCTCGGGCGCGCCTGCAAGCGTTCCTAATTATATGGTTCCGTCAATCATCTCGTTGTTCTGCTGCTTGCCGCTCGGCATCGTCGCGGTCATCTTTGCGGCCCGCGTGAACGGCCAGGTACAAGCCGGCGACACCGCCGGAGCGCTGGATTCCTCTCGCAAGGCAAAAATGTTCAGCTACATCGGACTAATACTCGGACTGATTTGGATCGCCATCTGGGTAGTGATGACGGTGCTCGGTGTCGGCATCGGCGCTTTGGGCAATATGTAGTCGCAACGACCTGAACTGCCAGCAAGATCTGTATGTCCGCCGCAGTTTCTGTTGAGTATTCCTAGTCGGACTCTGACGTGAGCCCTTACCCGGGGCTCACGTTTTGGTGTGACGATCTCGAGGTTCTTTCAAACTCTTCTTTCGAAAACCGAAATGAGATATTGCACAAAATGCGGCGCGCCTAACGACGACTACGCACAATATTGCACAAACTGTCAGGCTGTCATGGCTCCCATGGCGGGCTACCAGCCTCCGCCCATACAGACTGTGAACCCGGGTCAGATGGTGAACTGGGAATCAATGGGCGCGGACAAAAAGATTCCTGCCGGCATCTGCGCGATCCTTGTTGGTGGATTTGGTGTTCACAAGTTCATCATGGGTTACACCACCGAGGGAATCATTCAACTGGTGCTTGGCCTGTGCGGCATTGGCTGGATCCTCGGGTTGATCGAGGGAATTATTTATTTGACCAAGTCTGATGAAGATTTTGTGAGAACGTATTTTCAGAACCGGCGTGGATGGTTTTAGGAGATGTACCGGCGCTCGACCGTTATTGCTATCTGGTCAGTGTTACTCGCGGGAGTTGCATACCTGTTTCTGTTTGAGCCGGGTAAGACTGGTCTCTTTCCCGTTTGCCTCTTTCGATTCCTGACTGGTTACCAGTGTCCGGGTTGTGGCTCAACTCGCGCAATGCACCAGCTTCTTCACGGCCACGTTGTGGCAGCGTTCGAACTCAATCCATTTTTCCTGGTCGCGATCCCGTTTCTGATGTATGCGCTGATTCGTTACAGCGTTATCGTGATGCGCGGTGGCGTGCCAACTCACAATAGGCTGCCTCCGCCTTACATTTACGCGCTGTTCTTCATCGTGCTTTCGTTTTGGATCTTCCGTAACACGCCGTACTATCCATTTGTCTCTTAATGAGGTAATCCAAATGATCTCTGCGGTTCTCGGCGTATCTCGGCATCGCCTCCGTATTATTACGCTTGACGCTCAACATCGTCTCGTCTTATAAGAACACGCACGCACTGTATCGCCCCGTTCCTCTCGTCCGGAACTCGAAATCGAAGGATCTAAGCAATGCGCACGCTAACCCCCGGCCAATGGTATCTCCGTTACACCTGCGAACACTGCCAGCAGAAGGAAATTCTTTTCGCCGATCTCTCTCGCGGCCAGACCAAGCTGAAGGCAACGTATGTTGTCCAGTGTTCAAGCTGTTCTCACACGGGATCGTATGATGG
>Ga0105238_10002040_pt1 | contig 20372 bp, 17 predicted proteins | sample KBSC34metaG_FD_81526 | JGI IMG/M metagenome (GOLD analysis project Ga0105238, IMG submission 81526) | Corn rhizosphere microbial communities from Kellogg Biological Station, Michigan, USA - KBS C3-4 metaG | ecosystem: Host-associated > Plants > Roots > Rhizosphere > Soil | place: Michigan, USA... | reverse complement strand
AGCAACTTCGAGCCGGGATCGCCGCGCGAGGCGGTGCGCCGTGCCCAGTGGAAGGCGCTGGGCCTCTCGGACGCGGACATGCTCAAGCCGAAGATCGCCGTGGTGAACAGCTCGTCGGAGCTGGCGATCTGCTTCAGCCACCTGGACGGCATCGCCGCGGTCGTCAAAGACGCCGTCCGCGAGGCGGGCGGGCTGCCGTTCGAGATTCGCACCGCGGCGCCGAGCGACTTCATCATCAGCGCGGGCGCGCAGGGCGGCTACATGCTGGCCAGCCGCGATCTCGTCGTGAACGACATGGAAATCGCGGTGGAGGGCGCGCAACTCGACGGAATGATCTGCCTGTCGTCGTGCGACAAGACGCCGCCGGCGCACCTGATGGCCGCGGGGCGCTTCAACATCCCGACCATCCTGGTCATCTGCGGCTACCAGCCGTCGGGGCACTACAACGGCCAGCACGTGGACATCGAGGAGGTGTTCATCGGCTCGGTGCGCGCCATGTTCGGCAAGCTCTCGAAGGAGACGCTGGCCGGCATGTGCGACCACGCCATCACCGGCCCCGGCGTGTGCGCCGGCATGGGCACCGCCAACTCGATGCACATCGCCTGCGAAGCGCTTGGGATGACGCTGCGGGGCGCTGCTCCGATCCTCGCCAACAGCCCGCGCATGTTCGAGCTGGCGCGCCAGTCGGGCCGCCGGATCGTCGAGATGGTGTGGGACGACCTCACGCCGCGCGCCGTCATGACACCGGGCGCGTTCCGCAACGCGGTGGCCGCGGTGCTGGCGGTGAGCGGCTCGATCAACTGCGTGAAGCATCTGCAGGCGGTCGCCGTCGAGGCCGGGCTCGACCTCGACGTCTTTGGGCTGTTCAACGAGCTCGGCGCGCGCGTGCCGGTGCTGAGCGCCGTGGCCCCAAACGGCGTGCGTGCACACGATCGACCAGTTCGAGGCCGCCGGCGGCGCCCAGGGGCTCCTGCACCGGCTGCGGCCGCTGCTCGACCTCGATGCCCGCACCGTGACCGGACGCACGGTGGGCGACGAGCTCGCGCAGGCCGCAGTTTCAGATGACGACGTCATCCGCTCGCTCGACCGGCCGTACTCGCGCGCGGCGTCGATCGTGGTCCTGCGCGGGTCGCTGGCGCCGGAAAGCGCGATCGCGCGTCCTGGCCTGCGCCCGCCCGGCCAGCCGACGCGGTTGACCGGCCCGGCGCTCGTGTTCGACTCGGTCTCCGACGCGCTCACGGCGCTGCAGCGCGGCGAACTACAAAAGGGGCAGGTGCTGGTGCTGCGCGGCTGCGGACCGGTGGGCGGCCCCGGGATGGCCGGGTCGGCGTCGCGCGTCGTCTTCGCAATCTACGCGCAAGGGCTCGAGAACGAGGTGGCGTTCGTCACCGACGGCCAGCTCTCGGGCCTGTGCAACAAAGGGCTCACGGTCGCGGAGGTGTCGCCCGAGTCGGGCGTGAGCGGGCCGATGGCGCTGGTCGAGAACGGAGACGCCGTGTCGGTGGACGTCGACGCCGCGCGCCTGGATCTCCACGTGGCGGACGATGTGCTGCGCACGCGCCGGGACCGTCTCGGGGAGCCGAAGCTGTCGCCGGCGACGGGATACCTGTCGGTCTACCGCCGCGCGGTGCAGCCGATGTCGACCGGAGCCGTACTGGTGGAGGCGGAAGAACGCCGCAGGCAGGGCTGACATTCGCAGCCAGGCCCGCGACGTGAGGAGTGCGATCTACGCCCGGCGACGGCGACGGATCGCGACGCCCGCGACGCCGAGACCGAGGAGCGACAGGGTCACCGGCTCCGGAACCGCCGCCGGCGTGAGGAAGCCGCGAATCTCGCCTCCAGGGAAGAGAGACGTGTGAATGTTCAAGTAGGTCGTGCCTGCGGCCATACCGGCCAGCAGCGTCGCCTCAGCTGCCGCCACCGAGTTTCCATTGTTGGTCACGAACGCCGGGTTGTACGAGGTGGCCATCGTCAAATCGAACGTGTTGTCGAACGTACCGCTGAACACACCGAGCGGAAAGCCCGGAAAACTCGGAGTGGTCGTGGCAACGCCGGCGGCTCCCGTGCCGGGGACCGCAGTACAACAATGGATGTGGGATGCCGTGGTCCCTGTGCTGCCCGTCTGCGTCAAGCCTGCGAAGCTGGCTTGAATGTGCATCATGTTAGTGACGTCGTTGATGGTGACGAGAGCGAAACCGGTTCCGAGGGAATTCGTGCCCTCAGCGGCTCCGTTCAGGACCGCCTGATACGTGATGATGGCTGCGCTTGCCCGACCCGGCAGCGAAAGAGCCGCTGCTGCCAGCATGATCGGCACTACAAAGGCTTTTCTCATGCTCGTCTCCTGTCTCCCGCGGCGGTGCGTTATGCAAGCCATGAACCGCGCCGCGACGGGCAGTGGTGAGCAATTTCAGGCGCAAAACAAAGAGACGCTCGGTCCATAGGGCTAAGCTCAGGCGCGGGCACCGCCACCTTAGTCTGACGAAGCGCGGACCAGGTCTGTTGACCGGCGTCTTGCACGGTCACTTCCTCCCCGACGTTGCGAATCACTTGCCTGAACACTACAGTAGCCGCCTCGGAGGCCGGCGATGACGACGCGGTGGCTGCCGGCTGCGGCTGGCGTGATTGCGATAGTAGGGGTGGTCTGTCTCGAAGCGGGCTGCACCTCGGCGCCCACCACGCAGAGTCTGGCGAAAGACGCCGCGACCGCGATGGGCGGCCTGGATCGGCTGCGCGGGCTGCAGACGGTCCAGATGAAGGGGGGCACCGGCACGCGGCTGCGCCTCGGCCAGATGGCACACGCCACCGACGAGGAGATGCCGGGTTCGCTCAGCAACGTCGTCGAAACGCTCGACCTGGCCAGCGGGCGCGCCGCGCTCGACTACGAGATCAAGCTGGCCGACTTCGGCCAGCACCGCCAGGAAGTGCTGACCAGGAAGAACGGCCGTGCCGTCGGGCTCGAGAACGTTGCCGGGCGGCCGCTCGCGGTCACGTCGCCGTCTGGGCTCTTCAGCTGGGGGACGCAGAACTCCCCGGAGTTTCTGCTGAAGCGCAACGTCGTCGGAATTCTGATCGCCGCCGCCGATACGCCGTCGACCGAGATGCCGCAGACGCGCGACTTCGGCGGCCGGCCGCACGCGTTCGGCACGGCGCGGCTGACATCCGGGGAGACCATCGGCCTCTTCTTCAACCCGCAGACCAAGCTGCTCGACGGCTTCGAGACGACGGACACCGAGTCGATGCTGGGTGACCAGCCGTCGGTCTATACGCTCGACGACTACCGCGAAGTGGCGGGCGTGAAGCTGCCGCACAAGATCACGATCGTCAAGGGCGGCAAGCCGTACTCCGAAGTGCAGTTCGCGTCGGCCGCCGTGAACGACGCCAACTCGCTGGCCGTCTTCGCGATCCCCGACGCGGCCAATGCCGAAGTGGACAAGGCGATTGCCGCCGGCGACTACTCCCCGGTCAGCGTCATGAAGATCGCGGACGGGGTGTACTTCGCGCGCGCCTACTCACACAACAGCCTGGTCGTGGAATTTCCGTCGTACCTGGCGGTGGTCGAGGGTGCGTACACCGACGCGCAGAGCGCGACGCTCGTACGCGTGCTCGCCGAGCAGTTTCCGACGAAGCCGATCCGCTATGCGGCCGTCACGCACTACCACTACGATCACTCCGGCGGCATCCGCGAGCTGGCGGCCCACGGCGCCACCATCGTGGCCGCGAAGGAGCACGAGCCGATGCTGCGGCCCGTGATCGAGACGCCGCACACCAACCCGCCCGATGGTCTGGAAGCGGCGAAGAAGGCGGGACAGGCGGGGACGATCGAGTTCTTCGAGGGCAAGAAGGTGATCAGCGATGGCGGGCAGTCGCTCGAGCTCTATGCGGTGACCGGCATCCCGCACGTCGAGCCGAAGGTGCTGGCGTTCGTGCCGAAGGGCGGCGTGCTCTTCCAAAGCGATCTGTTCTTCCCGGGTACCGGCGCACCGGCCGGCCCGGATGCGGTGGCACTGCTGAAGGCCGTCAGGCAGCTGAAACTCAAGGTGACGACCAATGCCGGCGGCCACGGCGGCGTCGGTCCGTTCGCAGAGCTCGAAAAGGCGGTGGCGAAAGCTAGCGGGCCGGCTGAATCGAGTGCTCGAAATTCTCCAGCCGCGCATTGATGTCCTGCCAGCGCGTCTGATCTTCCTGCAGCTCCTTCGCGAGAACGCTTTCGCGCCGCTTCAGCGACTGCAGGCGGCGATCGACCTGCTGCGCCGCCGCCTTGCCGGCGGCAAGCTGCTTTTCGGCATCCTCGCGGACGTCGTTCGTCGCGCCAAGAGCGTTCTCCTCGAGCGCCTTGAGCCTAGCGGCCGCGTCGGCGCGCGTCTGGGCGCTCGCGGCGAGGTCGGCCTGTACGGACTCGAGCTCGCGTATCACGCCGGAGATGCGCTGATCTTCCATCTGGAGCCGCCCCACCAGGAGTTGGGCCCGGATGCTGGCCGCGGCGGCCTGGTTCATCTCGGCGCGTAAGGCCTGCACCTCGATTACGAGCTCGTCGAGGGTTGCGTCCGGCCGATTCGCCTGACCGGAGGCCACGCCGGCGAGCGCCAGCCCCCCCAGACCGAGCATCACCGCGACGCGGGTGGTCATCAACTTCGAAAAGAGTGTGTTCAGCATGGCAACGCCCCCTTCATCGGCCGGCGCGCCGCGGACTGAAGGACGAATTGCTCGTGTTTTCGCACCCGGAAACGAATCCTGATTGTGTTGACCGCCGACCTGATCGAGAATCGGCGCCGCGGAGCTATACGGAAAAGTCAATACCGCGGATTAGTCAGCTTGCCTCCTCCCATTGAGGTGCCCATGCGCGTAGCCCGATTCCCTGTTGTAATCGCGTTGCTCCTGGCTCTTCCCACCGCCGCGCTCGCCCAGGCGGTAATTACCGGCACGGTCAAAGACACTTCGGCGGCGGTCCTGCCCGGCGTCACCGTCGAGGCGAGCAGCCCGACGCTCATCGAGAAAGTGCGAACAGGCGTGTCCGATGGCAACGGCGTGTATCGCATCGAAGACCTCCGGCCTGGCACTTATACGGTTACGTTCACACTGCCAGGCTTCAAGACCTACAAGCGCGAAGGCATCGTGCTGACCGGCACCTTCACCGCCAGCGTGGACGCCGACATGGCCGTCGGCGGGGTGGAAGAGACCGTGACCGTCACGGGCGAGAGCCCGATCGTCGACGTGCAGAGCGCCGGACACGAGCAGACGCTCAGCAATGACGTCCTCAAGTCCATTCCGACGGTGCGGAGCTACAACGGCATGGTGGTCGTGGTGCCCGGCGTCGTCACCAATCTCAACGACACCGTGACTGGCACGGCCACGACGCAGTTTCCGATCCACGGCGGCCGCAACAACGAAGGCCGCATGACGATCGACGGGCTGAACGTCGGCAACCCGCCCGGAGGCAATCAGCCGCCGGCGTACGTGGCAGACGTCGGCAACGCCGAAGAAGTGACCTTCAGCACGTCGGGCGGCCTGGGCGAGAACGAGACCGGCGGTCTCACGATGAACATCGTGCCGAAGACGGGCGGCAACAAGATTTCAGGCTCCGTGTTCTTCAGCGGCACCAACGAACACCTGATGTCCGAAAACACCAAGGACATCCCCGGCCTCGCCGCCCCGACCCCGTTCAAGAAGATCTACGACCTCAACGGCTCGTTTGGCGGCCCGATCAAGCAGGACAAGATCTGGTACTTCATCAACGCCCGCACGCAGGGCAGCAAGCGCATCAACGCGAACCAGTTCTACAACCTCAACGCCGGCAAGGCCGATCAGTGGCTGTATGCGCCCGACTTCTCACGGCCCGGTTTCTCGGACCGCACCTGGGAGAACGTCAGCGGCCGCGTGACGTGGCAGGCCAACGCGAAGAACAAGATCAGCGGGTTCTGGGACGAGCAGGCGACCTGCCGCAAGTGTGAAGGGCAGACGTCGGGCATCACGGATCCGGCGCGCCTGTCGCCGGAAGCGGGGAGCGTCGGCGCCACCAAGCCGCTGCGCGTGATGCAGGCCACGTGGTCGTCCCCGATCACCTCTCGGTTGCTGCTCGACGCCGGCTTCGGCGGCGTCTACTACGGGTGGGGCAGCTTCGAGCGCGACCCGAACCCGACGCACGACCTCACGCGCGTCGTCGAGCAGTGCGCCACCGGCTGCGCCGCCAACGGCAACATCCCCGGCCTCGCGTACCGCTCGCAGGACTTCAACACCAACAACACCGGGTCGTTCGGCTGGAAGGCCAATGTGGCGTACGTGACCGGCAGCCACAGCATGAAGTTCGGCTATCAGGGCACCTGGATGGTGGACAAGCGCAGCTGGGAGACCAACTCGACGGAGCTCGCCTACCGCGTCAACAACGGCGTTCCGAACCAGCTCACGCAAACGCTCACGCCGTGGCAGAACGACGCGTATGCCGGCTGGCATGCGGCGTTCTGGCAGGAGCAGTACACCGCGGGCAAGCTCACGCTGCAGGGCGCCGTGCGCTACGACCACGCGGGCAGCTGGTTCCCCGAGCAGACGCTCGGCCCGTCGAAGTACTTCCCGAACAAGATCACGTTCCCGGCCACGAAGGGTGTCGACAGCTATAACGACTTGACGCCGCGCATGGGCGCCGCGTACGACGTGTTCGGCAACGGCAAGACGGCGCTGAAGGGCAGCGTCGGCAAATATCTCGAAGGCGTCGGCGTGCAGCTCAATTACGCGAACTCGAATCCGACGCTGCGCATCCCCACCACGCTCGGGCCGTTCGGGGTCCAGGGCGTCACGCGCACTTGGACGGACGCCAACAGCAACTGGTTGCCGGACTGCGACCTGAACAACCTCCAGCAGCAGGACCTGCGCGCCACCGGCGGCGACTTCTGCGGCATCGTCTCGAACGTGCGCTGGGGCCAGAACGTGCTGACGAACAACTACGATCCCGACCTGCTCCACGGCTGGGGCGTGCGCGCGTCCGACTGGGACTACACGGTGGCCGTGCAGCAGCAGGTCCTCAAGCGTGTGTCCGTCGAGGTGTCCTACAACCGCCGCGCGTTCCGCGGCTTCACGGTGCAGGACAACACGCTGACGACGACCGCCGACTACACGCCCTTCAGCATCGTCGCGCCGAGCGACCCGCGCCTGCCCAACGGCGGCGGCTACACCGTCTCGGGCCTCTACGACGTGGTTCCGAATCTGTCCGGTCAGATTCTCAACAACGTCACCGACTCCGAGAAGTTCGGTTCGGAGTCACAGGTGTTCAACGGCTGGGACTTTACGGTGAACGCCCGGGAAGCCGGCATCACCTTCCAGGGCGGCATGAGTATCGGCCAGACCACATCCAACGCCTGCGACGTTCGCGCCAAGCTGCCGGAGCTGAATCAGGCCATTGGCGCCGGGCTACAGACGTCTGCGGTGAGCCTGCTGAGCCCCTACTGCGACGTGTCGAGCGGATTCCTGAAACAGTTCCGGAGCCTGGCCAGCTACGTCATTCCGAAAATCGACGTGCAGGTGAGCGGCGTGTTCCAGAGCAAGCCCGGTCCCGCGCTGCTGGCCAACTACGCCGTTTCCTCCGCACAGGCTGCGCTGTCGCTGGGCCGTCCGCTCTCCGGCAACGCGCCCAATGCGACCGTCAACCTGATTACGCCGGGCACGTTGTACGGCGACCGGATCAACCAGCTCGATCTGCGCGTGGCGAAGCTGCTGCGCTTCAACGGCAACAAGACGATGATCGGCGTCGACTTGTACAACGCGCTGAACGCCGCCGGCATTCTCACCTACAACAACACGTACGTGCCCCCGACCGCGACCGCGCCATCCAACTGGCTGCAGCCGCTGACGGTGTTGACCGCGCGCATGGTGCGCTTCAGCGCCGAGTTCACCTTCTAGGGCCGGCGCCTCTCGGCGCCGGTAAGACGGGTAAGGCGGGTGGGGCGGGTAGGGCAGAGCTCTTACCCGCCCTTCCGCCTCCTCTTCCAGAAGTGCTGCACCAGGGTCCAGAAAAGAAACAGCATGGGCATGACGACGGCCGCGTAGATGGCCATCGACTTGCCGCCGGCGCCCAGCAGCGACAGCAACACCTGCTCGCGAAACGGATCGTCGTTCACGAGATACGTCCACGTGGACGACGGCCCTTTCAGGTCCAGCCCGTCGATCTCGAGCCGGCCGTCTGACGCGCGTACGCGATCGAGGGACGTCAGTACCGCCGCATCGATCGCCTCGGCCAGGCGCGAAAAGGCGCTTCGTACTTCGGTGGTGAACCGCTGCAGCGGATCCTGGCCGCCGAGCCGCACCAGATGGATGCCTTCGCGCAGATCGGCGGACGCAGCCAGGTGCTCGCGCCACAGCCGATCGAGGTGCGCGCGTGTGACCGCGCGCTCGGCGTCCTCGGTCGCCCGCTCACCGACGGCGGCGACGAGGCAGGCCCGAGCCTCGGGCGCGCTCGCCCACACCTCCGGCGCCTCATCACCCGACACGAGCGCCGCGCGCCGATCCATCACCACCGCGTACTGATCCTCGAGCATCGAGGCGTAGCGCGCCAGCGTGCGGCGGATCTCGAAGTTCTGCCCCTCGATGATGCGCTGCGCTCGCGCGATCTCGCGACGCACCAGCGGCTCTTCGATCGGGCCCGTCTGCGGGGTCGGCAGGTAGCGCGCAGAAATCAGCGCGCGGATGCCGTAGCGCACCAGCAGGGCGTCATCGAGGCTCAGGAAGAAACGCGTCTCGCCCGGATCGCCCTGGCGCCCGGCCCGCCCTCGTAACTGAAGATCCACGCGGCGGCTCTCGTGGCGGTTGGAGCCGATGACGTAGAGACCACCGAGCGCCTCCACGTGCGCGGCGCTTCCAGGGGTCCCGTTACCGAGCCGAATGTCGGTGCCACGTCCCGCCATGTTGGTGGCGATCGTGACGGCACCAGGCGCACCCGCGGCTCCGACGATCTGCGCCTCGCGCTCGTCTTCCTTGGCGTTGAGCACCTCGCAGGGGACGCCTCGAGCGCGCAGCGCCGCCCCGATCCGTTCCGACTCCTCGACGGTGAGCGTACCGACGAGCACCGGCCGGCCCGTGGCGTGCGCGCGATCAACTTCTTCCACGAGGGCCTGCTCTTTGGCCGAGCGGTGGGTGAACACCAGATCCGGCCGGTCGATGCGACGCAGCGGCCGGTGCGTGGGCACCACCACGACGTCGAGGCCGTAGAAGGTTCGCAGTTCTGATGCGGCCTCCTGGGCCGTGCCCGTCATGCCGCACAGCTGCGAGTAGCCACGCAGGAAACGCTGCAGCGTCATCGACGCGAGGATCTGGCCGTCGGGGCGGCGGTCGAGGCCTTCCTTGGCTTCGAGCGCGGCCTGCAACCCGTCGGGCCAGTGCCGGTCCGCCATCACCCGCCCGGTGAATTCGTCCACGATCGCGATACGGCCATCGCGCACGATGTAGTCGACGTCGCGCTGCAGCAGCACCTGTGCATGGAGCGCGCAGTTCACGTCGGCCAGCAGCGCACCCCGCCCGCCAGCATGCAGGCTGCCGCAGGCGAGGGCGCCTTCCACGCGCGCCAGCCCCGCATCGGTCAGCTCGACGTCGCGGCGGTATTCGTCGGTCGTGTAGTGCACCCCCTCGACGAGCGACGCGATGAGCGGCGCCAGCGCTGGGCCGCGTGGTGCGTCGCGCGCGATCTGCCCCGCGATCACGAGCGGCACGCGCGCTTCGTCGATGAGCAGCGAGTCGGCTTCGTCCACGAGCGCGAAGGCGCGCGGGCGATGCACCGCGTCGGCCGAACGCTCGACGAGCTGATCGCGCAGATGATCGAAGCCCGCTTCCTTGGCGGTGACGTAGGTCACGTCGGCGGCGTAGGCACAGCGCCGCGCGAGTGGGTCCATGCCCTGCTGGACGATGCCCACCGTCAACCCGAGAAGGCGGTAGAGCGGGCCCATCCACTCGGCGTCACGGCGCGCCAGGTAGTCGTTGAACGTCAGGACGTGCGCGCCCCGCCCCTCGAGCGCGCGCAAGCCCACCGGCATGGTGGCGGTCAGCGTCTTTCCCTCCCCGGTCTGCATCTCGACCACCGTGCCCTGATCGAGGGCAAGCGCGGCGATCACCTGCTCGTCGTAGGGACGCTGACCCAGTGTCCGGCGCGCCGCGTCGCGTGCCAACGCAAACAGCTCCGCGCACACCTCGGCCCGGTGCCCGCTGGTGAACGCGGCGCGCAGCGCCGCCGCGCGCGCCGTCAGCGCGTCGTCGGACAGCGCGCGGATGCCATGCTCGTGACCCGCCACCGCGTCGAGTTGTGCGTCGAAGCCGCTGAGGGCCAGCCGCACGCTCGAGCCGCGCATGCGCGCAAGCGCGTCGCGCCAGGTGATCTCGTTACGGACACGTCCGTCCATAGCCCCTCCCCTGCGGGCACATCTAAGATGTCCCTTGCGAAAGCGATGAGGCGGGTCTGAAGACCCGCAACCACGTACGGCCTGAAGGCCTGCAGCTACGAATGCGAAGGAGGAGCGCGTCCGGGAAGGGCGGCGCGGAGCGCGTCGGTCTGCTCCGCGACAACGGGCATGAAGGCAGCGAACGCGAGCGGCTCGAGCTGCGGCAGCAGCACATAGTCGAGCAGCGGCGGCGCGATCGCGTCGAGCGCCGCCACGCCAGGCACGAAGACGGCCAAAGCGAGCACGGCGATGCAGACGATGGCGAGCGGACGGCGGGCCCGACGCAGTGTCAGCACGGATCGATTGTCACATGGAACCGGCCGCGTCACAGCGGGCGTGCCGGGGAGCCGCGGCGTGCGGCGCCGGCTACATCCTCGTCAAGGCGTCGCTTCCTCCCGAGCCGGCGCCGCTGACGCCGCCGGAGTTGGGGCCCGAAACAACCCCCGGTTTCATCGGTACGCCGCAGAAGATCCGGGACGTCGCGCCGCGCTATCCGGCGATTGCGCAGTCGGCAGGCGTCGAAGGGCTCGTCATTCTCGAAGCCGTCATCGGCGAGGACGGTTCGGTGCCAAACGTGCGCGTGCTGCGAGGTAAGCCGCTGCTCGATGAGGCGGCGGCAGACGGGGTGCGGCAATGGCGGTTCACGCCGGCGCTGTTGAACGGCCAGCCCGTGCCCATCGTGATGACGATCACGGTGTCGTTCACGCTGAATCGTTGAATGCGCGGGCCGCCTGAAGGCGGCCCCTACGAATTAATAGAGGCGGTTCTTGTAGGCGTCTTCGACCGATGCCTGGATCTGCTCGGCGGTGTCGCGCACCTGCGTCTGGTCCTTCATCATCTGTCCGTACGACGGCAGCGCGCTGCGATCGACCTTGGAGGATTCCTCCCAGAGCTTCGATCGCAGGATGGCCTTGCCGCAGTGCAGGAACGCCTCGCGCACGTTGACGCGCAGCACCGAGCGCGGGTGCTTGCCGTTGACGTCCCAGCGCGCAATCAACGCAGGGTCGAGCGAGATCTCCGCCGCGCCGTTGACGCGCAAGGTTTCGCTGAAACCGGGGATGAGGAACAGCAGGCCAACGTTCGGGTTGGCCTCGATGTTCATCAGCGTATCGAGCCGGTTGTTGCCGGGCCAGTCTGGGATGAGCAGCGTCTCGTCGTCGAGCACGTGCACGAAACCCGGTTGATCGCCGCGTGGCGTGACGTCGGCGCCGTCGGCAGTCGAGGAGCCGAGGCAGACGAACGGCGACAGCGCGATGAAGCTGCGCATGTGCGCGTCGAGCGCCGGCTGTACTTTCAGCCGGGCGCGTTCACTGGGTTGTTCGGTGTAACACTCTCGGAGCGACGACATGGGCAGCCCCCCAACCCCGAGCATAGCACTCGGGGCGAGCCAGGAGAGAAACAGGCCTCCCGGCTCGCCACTACCTTGCCGCGCGCTACTCCGGCGCGAGCAGGTTGTGCTGGACGACGTAGGTGGCGACCGTGCGTCCGAGTTTGACGCCCGCGTCCTGATCGAAGCGGAAATGAATCCCGCCGTAGACGCGCGCGTCGTCGATGTCGTGCGAGATCTGCTGAAGCGACGTGTACGGCAGCTCCACCTTACCTAGCACCGGGATCGTAGCCGAGAGCGTGAGGTTGAAACCGGCGCTGCCGTAAAAGCGGCGCACGACTTCGAGCGCGCCGTTGCTGCCGCTCGCGTGGTTGGACGGATAGCTCGGGAAGCACGGCGTGACGATCAGCGGCGTGAAACCGGCGTCGGGCTCGGTCTTCGAGTTGTCGTCGGTGTCGCCCGCGCGGATCGCCGTCACCGGCCGCCAGTACAGATAGTGATACTTGGTGGCGAATGACGCGACGAGGCTGTCGTTCGTCGCGATGCTGATCAGGGCCAGAATCCGCGCGTTCGTGGTCAGGGAATTCGCAGATCCTTCGGCGAGCTGCTGTGCCACCGAGTGAAACAGGTACGTGGGTGACGTGGCGGCATAAAAGCGCACCACCGTGGTTCGATCGTCCGGGCGCTCGGTGCTGCCCACGCTGCCCACGCGCTTCACCTCGTTGTAGGCCTTCGCGTAGATGTTGCTCGTGATCTCCGGCGGCGGCGGCGGGAGGAATTTGTCCAACCAGTCACCGCTCTTTGGTGGCGGCACGCCGAACGGGCGGATGTTCTGCCAGTTGAACAGGATGCCGCCCGTCGGATTGCCGCTGGCATCGACGGGGCACCCGGGCGTGATGTTCCACTCGCCGGGGGGCACCGGCGACGGCGGCACATAGGACGTCACGGGGCTCGAGCCGTCACCGACGCGTTCGGCAATCATCGCGGCGGCAGCGGCCAGCCCCGTCGCGATGCCGTTGGTCTTGGCCGGGCCGTCAGGAATCGCGGCGAGCGAGGCGTCCCGGTCGGCGTCGAGTGCGGCCTTGCTGCCCTGGAAGTAGTTCACGAGCACGGCGTGGGCGGCCGCGATGGTTGCGGCGTCACCGGACGCACCCACCGGCGCGACGATGGGGGCGGCGGCCGGAGCCACGGCCGAACCGAGATACCCGTTGTACTCGCGACTTGTGGCGTTGACGGCTTCAAACACGGCCAGCTGCACGATCGCGGCGAACCGCGCCTGCGCAAAGGGCGACAAAGCTGGCGTTTGCGTCGTTAACGTCCGCACCGCAATCTCGTCCCAGTGCAGCACCGCGTCAGCCGACGCCGGCAGGACGGCTCCCAGCCACATGCACGAGACCAGGCCAGCCACGGTGGTCATCCGCGTTGCCACGCGAACCAGCGTCATGCCCTTGTTCCGCATACAAACCTCCATATAGGATCGACGCCCACGTCGCGGGGCGGCGCGCACGCATCGTCCCGCGACGCCTGGGGCAAAGTCGGGAGGGTTTTGGGGGATTTCAGAGGGAATCTCCGGAAGGCAACGATGTGGCGGCCCGGTTCGGTTCCTTCGCGCTCGCAACTGACTCGCGGCAGCTGACACGCGCCGGCGAGGCGCTGCATCTCACTCCGAAAGCGTTCGACCTGCTGTCGCTGCTGATCGACGCCGCGCCCCGCGTCGTCCCCAAGGCGGAACTGCACGCGCGGCTGTGGCCCGACACATTCGTCGCCGACACCACGCTCGTCGGCCTCGTCAAAGAAGTGCGACGTGTGCTCGGCGACGCCGACGCCTCCGCGCCGATCGTCCGCACCGTGGCCCGAGTGGGCTACGCCTTCGCGGCGCCTCTTGAGCGCTCGACGACGACGCTCGCGCGCGGGCATTGGCTCGTCGCCGACGGCCGCTCGTTCTCGCTTGGCGATGGCCTCAACGCTGTCGGGCGGGAGCCGAGCGCGGCGGTATGGCTCGACTCGGGGAGCGTGTCGCGCCGCCACGCCACGATCACGGTGGCGGAGGGCGACGCGCGCATCGAAGATTCGGGGAGCAAGAACGGCACCCAGGTCAACGGTACGCCCGTGCGCGGCTCGCTGAGGCTGCGTGATGGTGATCAGCTCCTCATCGGCACGGTGCCGCTGACGTATCGCACCTCCGCGACCGCCCTCTCCACCGAGACGCGGGTGCGTGCGACTTCCGCCACCTGAGCGTTTCGCACACAGAGATGCCTCTCGCGGCGGGGACGCGATTCGGTGCCTACGAAGTGCTCGAGCCGCTGGCGTCCGGCGCCATGGGCGAGGTGTATCGCGCCCGCGACACACGGCTGTCGCGCGAGGCGGCGCTCAAGATCCTGCCGCCCACGGCGCAACTCGACGCGGTGCGTCGCGCCCGCTTCGAACGCGAGGCACGAACGCTGGCCTCGCTGAGTCACGCCAACATCGCGACGCTGTTCGGGTTCGAAGAGTCTGGCGGTCTGCAGGCGCTCGCCATGGAATTCGTCGACGGGCAGACGCTTGCGGATCACCTGACGCGTCCGGACCGCAAAGGTGGGTTGGCGCTCGCCGAGGTACTTCGTATCGCGCGGCAGATCGCCGACGCGCTCGACGCCGCCCATGAGCACGGGATCATCCATCGAGATCTCAAACCGGGCAACGTCATCGTCCGGCCCGACGGCACGGTGAAGGTGCTCGACTTCGGCCTCGCGACGAATGCACCCCACTCGGACACGAACGGGACGGCGAGCACGCTTACCGGCGCCGGCACCGTGATCGGCACACCCGCCTACATGAGCCCGGAGCAGGCGCGGGGACAACGCGTCGACCGCCGCACTGACATCTGGTCATTCGGCTGCGTCCTGTTCGAGCTGCTCAGCGGGCGCCGGGCATTCGACGGGGCGACGTCGTCGGACGTGCTCGTCGCGGTGCTCGAACACGATCCCGACTGGTCGCGACTCCCGCTGTCGACGCCCGAAGCGCTGCGGCGCCTCCTGGACCGGTGCCTCACGAAGGATCCGCGCCGCCGTCTGCGCGACATGGGCGACGTGGTGCTCGAACTGCAAGATGGGACGAACGGGACCGGCTTGCCCGGCATGGCGACCGCCCGTCGATGGTGGCCCGCAGCCGCCGCCATCGTCGGAGCGGCGGCCGGCGCAGCCGGTTGGCTCGCGTGGGGACGTACTCCCGTCACGCCGATCGAGCCAACGCGATTCGCGTTGTCGTTTCCGGCCGAGGCGCCGATGAGCGTCATCGGCGGCATCGACCTGGGGCATCTGGCGATCTCGCCGGACGGTTCGCGAATCGTGTATCCGACGCCGCGAGGGCTGGCCGTGAAGTCGCGCGACCGCCTCGACGTGACGTTCATCGATCTGCCGGGCGAGAACGCCAACTCGCCGTTCTTCTCTCCTGACGGCCAGTGGATCGCGTACACAACGTCGTCGACCACGCTCCGCAAGGTGTCGGTGAGTGGTGGTGCCTCCGTGCTCGTTGCCGACACCGGGAACGCCGCCGTCGGCGCGTGGGGCGACTCGGGCATCGTCTTCGCGGATCAGCGTGGCCTTTTCCGCGTGGCGGCAAACGGCGGTCGCGTCCAGGCGGTTCCGCTCGAACTCGGCCCCAACGAACAGGCGACGCTCCCGGACGTCCTGCCCGGGGGACGAGTGGCGCTCGTCACCATCATCTCGACGAAGTCGAATACGCCCTTGCGGGCGGCGACGGAAGCCTCGTCGCGCATCGACGCGGCCGACCTCGAGACCGGTGCGCGCAAGACCATCGTGATCGGCGGCGGACAGCCGCGCTATCTTGCCAGCGGCCATCTGGCGTTCGGCGCGGGACAAACGATGCGGGCGGTGGCGTTCGATCCGAAGACGCTGCAGGTCCGCGGGACGCCGGCGGAGGTGATGACTGACAACGGCTCGGCGTTCTTCGGCGCCTCTCGCGAAGGGACGATCGTCTTCATGCGCGGCTCCGACATGGGCAACATGGCGACGCTCGTCTGGGTCGATCGCAACGGTCACGAAGAGGCTCTCGGCGCACCCATCCGCGAATACGTCTATCCGCGGTTGTCGCCGGACGGCCGCCGGATCGCTCTCGATATCGGCGGGCCGAACCGCGATATCTACGTATGGGACATCGCGCGCCGCGTCCTGCAGCGGCTGACGACGGACCCGGCCGAGGACGCCGTGATGCGCTGGAGCCCCGACGGGTCTCGCATCGTGTACGCGAACAGCCGTTACGGAATTCCAAATGTCTTCTGGCAACGCGCCGACGGCACCGGCACGGCGGAACGTATGTTCGAAAGCAGTTCGCTCAACCAGCCGAACACGTTCACGCCCGATGGCGGGTTGCTGGTATCGGAGCTGGTGCCGGGCCGCGGCCGTGGCCTCATCGTCGCCATGCTTCGGCCACCGCAGACGCGACGCCATCTGCTCGACAACGCCATGACCGGCGAACTGTCGCCGAACGGACAGTGGCTCGCCTACGGATCGCCGCAGTCGGGGCAATTGGAGGTCTACGTCACGTCGTACCCCGATGCGCGGGGCCGCTGGCAGATCTCCACCGGCGGCGGGCGCCAGCCGGCATGGTCGCGCGACGGCCGTGAGCTGTTCTATCGTGACTTCTCGGGTGCATTGATCACGGTGCCCGTGAAGACGTCGCCCACGTTCGAGGCCGGACCGAGCCGGCGACTGTTTTCCGATCCCGCCTACCACGGCGCGGGCTCGTCGCTGTCCGACCGGACCTATGACGTCAGCCTCGACGGCCGGCGCTTCGTGATGATCCGCAAGATCGATCAGCCGCCGCGGTCGATTGCCGTGGTGCAGCACTGGTTCGACGAGCTGCGGCGGCGCGTGCCCGTGAATTAGGGCAAGACCGTGCCCCGCGCGGAGGTCAGGACGACTAGAATCACCAAGATTTCGAGGATCCGTCCGCAGCGGGGGTGGCAGATGACTTGCAGCCCCGCTGGGAGGAGGCACATCGTGGGGAGACTCCTACTCCGAAGCGGGCTCGTGGCCGTGGCGCTTGGCGTCGCGGTAGGCATGGCCGAGGCGCAGGGTCAGCTGGGCGGTGCTCCCACGTCGAGCCGCCAGGCCAATGATCGGCACGTGGATGCGAGTGCCCGGGAGGCGAAGGGGCGCGACATCCCGGGCCCCAAACCCGCACGCCAACCCGAACCCGCGAGACAGGCCGAGCCACAACGCCAGCGCCAGCCGCAACGCCAGCCGCATGACGTCGCGCGTCCGCAGCAGCAGCCAGCCCATCGCACCGATTCCGAGCATTGGGGCAACCCGGGCCCGGCATGGCAACCGGTCGGCCCCGCGTGGCGAGACCTGAACGATCGGCCTGGTGTGAAGCGGCCTGGCGAGGATGTGTTCCGCGCGACGCCCGGCACGTTCGCGCCGTCGTACAGCGACCAGCGGCGCAACGGCCGCCGCGGCAAAGACGTCTACGTCGTCCCGTACGGCATTGCGGTGCCGTACTACGATGGCGCGCTCTATCCGTCCTCGCCGGTGCTCGACCCGGCCCCGGCCCCCGAGCCGCCCGCGGACGAGCGTCCGCTCGGCTTCCTGCAGTTGCGCGTGACGCCGCGCACTGCGGACGTTGTCGTCGACGGAGCGCTGGCGGGGACGGTGGACGACTTCGGCGGCCGGAGCGCACGCATGCTGCCTGCCGGACCGCACCGGGTGGACATCAGCTCGCCCGGCTTCGAGACGCTGACGGTCGACGTGCGCGTGCCGGAAAACGACACCGTGACGTTCACGCACGATCTCGAGGTGGCCGTCAACAGGGCAGCGACGGAACCGGCGGCAGTGCCGCACAAGACGATGTATATCGTGCCGATGTGCTACATCGGCGATCGCCCGCCGCTTCTGACCGACATGCCGGCCGGCTGCCGCGTAGAGGACGTTCGCGTTATTCCATAATCGCCGGATGGCTTTGGCGATTCGATCGGCGACGGCGCATGACGTTCCGCTGATTCTCGAGTTGATCCGTGGCCTCGCCGAGTACGAGCGCATGCTCGATCTGGTGCAGGCCACCGAAGAGCGGCTGCATGCGTCCCTCTTCCCCGCCGATGGACGTGCCCCGGACGCCCACTGCGTCATCGGCGCCGTGGACGGCACGCCGGCGGGCTTCGCGCTCTATTTCTTCAACTACTCCACGTTCCTTGGGCGTCCGGGGCTCTACCTGGAAGATCTCTTCGTGAAGCCTCAACATCGCGGCGCCGGCCTCGGCAAGGCGCTGCTGCTGCATCGCGCCGCGGTGGCGCGGGCGCGCGGCTGCGGCCGCATGGAGTGGTCCGTACTCGATTGGAACGAGCCGGCCATCGGCTTCTACGAAGCGCTCGGCGCGAAGCGCCTGCTCGACTGGCAGATCTGCCGCCTCGATGCGGCGGCGCTCGAACGGCTTAAGGCTTAGGACTTATGGCTTAGGCCGGCTTAAGACCTAAGCCGCTTTTGTGCGCTCCTCCGTCGTCGAACGAGACGCGCGCCCCAGAGGAATCCCACCGCTAGGAACGGCAGCACGTAGATCGCGATGAGCGGCAGCGGCGGGCGCAGGTCGTAGGTGGCCTGGACTTGCGTCTCGACCGTCGCCGCTCCCCATGGTCCGTTGAGCACGACTCGGACGTCGAACGGAGCCTCGTGGTCCATGAGGAGATTCGCGAACTGGCGCGTGACGTCGCCATTGACCGGCGCGGCGATGGCCTCCGCGAACGGCTGATCGCGATCGCGCGGGCGGATCGCGACGTGCGCGCGGGTGTCGGCTGGCACCGTGCCGCCGCGAGCCCCTTCGATCACCACCCAGAACTGTCCTGCGGGCATGCGATCGTCGGTCGCATCCGGATCCGTCCACACCGACACGCGGTACGAGCCGACGGTCTGGTTACTCACAACCGGGTACGGCGGACCACGGTGTGCCAGCGCCGGCGCCGATCCAGCGAGCAGGACGATCGGTACGAGCACCCACACCACGGTGCGCGGCCTGCTCATCCCAGCACACCCGTGGCGCGCATGTCCATCGGTTGAACCAGCATCCACACGGCCGCGACGAAGAGCACGAGCGTCACCGCGATCCACGGCGCGGCGGCCGCGCCGGGCTTCGACGGACGCTCCCGTTCCGCGATCACGTAGGCCACCGCCATCGATCCCATCGTACCGAGCGCCAGAAGCCCCAGCTGCACCGGGAACACGGCGCCAGGCTGCAGCCCCACCAAGGTCCATCTCGGCGCCCCGAGCCACGCGCGGCCGAAGAGATCAACCATCGCGCTTTGCGTCACGGGGATCAGCGTGAGCGCGCCGGTCAGCAAGTGGAAGCCGTAGTGCGCGCCCCACATGCCGGCGCCGAATGGCACGAGCGCGTAGACGAAGCTTCTGAACTGCCGTCCGGGCGACGACGTCGTGGCCGCCGCCGACCACCACGACGCGAGGCCAAGGAGCAGCGCGGGGGCGCCCACCAGCAACAGCAGGAACAGCACCGCCAGCGCCGGCGCCTCGGCGGTCGTGCCGAGCACGCGACCGATCGCGCGCTCGAGGGCGTAAACGGGCGCGATCATGCCGAGCGCGTTGAGCAGCGCGCCGAACACGAACACCACCGACAGTGCCGCGAAGTCCCAGCGCTGCGCCAGGCGGCCGATGCCAGATCGACGGCGCGGATCGGCGAGCTCGAGGGCGGGCACACGCGTCGCCAGCGCGATGTTGTCGTGCGGGCACGCGCGCACGCAGTCGAGGCACAGCGTGCAATCGAGGTTGCCGACTTTCGACGGCAGGAAGAGGCCGAGCTCGCAGCCGCGTCGCACGACCTGCAGCGGTGCCTCCGGGGCGCGTCGGCCTTTGATGCAGTCTGCGGTGCGGCAGGTGCCGCAGGTCCCGGGTTCACGGACGCGGAGCTCGAGCGGCGATAACGTGGACGCCAGGAAGTTGAACTGGCCGATCGGGCAGACGTACTTGCAGAAGCTGCCGCCGGCAAACAGCAGGTCGACGGCCAGCGCGGCGCCGAAGTACCCGAGCACGAGCCACGCGGTGGCGCGCGGCAGCGCCCAGAGATCGAAGAGCTCGTAGACGAAGAGGACGGCCACGAAGAGCGCGAGCGCCAGCCACTTGCGGCGCAGCCAGCGCGGCCACCGGACGGTGGGCGCATGAAGCCGGCGCGCCGTGTCGCGCACGAGAATGAAAGGGCACCCGGTGCAGAACAGATTGCCGGCAGCCAGCAGCGCCACGATCAGCAGGCCCCGATAGTGCACCCACGTCACGACGGTCGAGAGGTTGGCGGGCGCCAACTGCGGACCGCGCAGCCCGTGGATCACCATCAACGCGGCGACCGCCAGCAGCACCAATTGCAGCGCCGTGCGCGCGTGTTTCCATCGCAGCGCCTGACCGACCACCGGCCAGGTGAAGACGTCGGAATAGGCTTGTGCGCTCACTTCTTCGGCCGCACGCTGGGGACGTGCTCCTGCACGTCAATGGCGCCGCCGTCGGCACGCGTGCCCTGAAGGCGCACCACCCAGTCGCCGTCCATCGTGAAGCGGACACGCGCGAGATAGCGGCCGTTCCCCTGCTCGGCGACGGTCGCAATGACAGGCGCCATGCCCGCGTGCGTCATGAACGCTTCGAGTT
>Ga0105238_10002035_pt1 | contig 20429 bp, 17 predicted proteins | sample KBSC34metaG_FD_81526 | JGI IMG/M metagenome (GOLD analysis project Ga0105238, IMG submission 81526) | Corn rhizosphere microbial communities from Kellogg Biological Station, Michigan, USA - KBS C3-4 metaG | ecosystem: Host-associated > Plants > Roots > Rhizosphere > Soil | place: Michigan, USA... | reverse complement strand
GGTGTTCGAGGCGTGGCTGCAGCGGCGCCTTTCGGTCGGCCCGCAGCCGCGAGACCCGATCGCCGTGCTCGCTCGTGACGATCCCCGCGGCATGGCCGGCACCTTGCGGGCGCTGGCGCGCTTTCGCCGCCGCCATCGCTCGGCGCGCCCACCGGCGCCGGACCTTGGCGGGCGTCCTGACATCGTCCTGCAGGACGCCGTCCAGGCGTTCCGCCGTTGGGCGACCCATGGGCCGGCCGAGCCGGGCACGCTGCAGCTAGCCGAGGAATTCGAGACGCTGTCGGCGTTCTACGAGGGGGCCTTTGAAATAGCGCCCACCTTCGCCGAGCTCTGGCGCCTGGCGCATCCGCCGCGCCTGAAGTGCATGCGCAGAGAGGCGTTCGAGTTCGTGCGGCCGCGCCGCTTGGCGATCTGGAAGCGCCTAGCCGGCGATGCCGACGGGGCGCGGCTCGAGGCCGAGAGCCTTGAAGCCTTCGACCAGGTGCGGGATGCGTTCGCCGATCTGCTGGGCAGGCTGGGCGCGGTGCTGGTGGCGATGCTGTCAGTCGAGCTCGACGACGTCCTGGACGACTATGCGGCCTTCAAGCGCGCCGCCGCCGTGCTGGATTTCGACGACCTGCTGGAGACGGCCGGACGCCTCCTTCGCGGCCATGAACGGGTGCGCGCCGCCCTAGCCGCGCGCTACCGCCATCTGCTGGTGGACGAGTTTCAGGACACTGACCCGCTTCAGTGCGACATCATCTTTCGTCTGACCACGGACAACCCCAGGTCCGACTGGCGACGGATCGCGCCGCGAGCCGGCGCCCTTTTCCTGGTGGGCGATCCCAAGCAGGCCATCTACCAGTTCCGCGGCGCCGACGTGGGTGCCTACGAGGCCGCCAAACAGACGTTTCTCGCCGCCTGGCCGGACAATCTGCTGCGCGTGAGCGCGAACTTCCGCTCCCGGCGCGGCATCCTCGACCATGTCAACGCAATTTTCGCCGCGCCGTTCGATGTCGCCGGGCAGCCTGGGAATTCGCCTCTTGACGCCACCCGCGAGAACCTCGCGGACTTGCCCGCTGCCGCGCGCCTGACGCTGAAAGTCGCCCCAACCGCCCGCCGGGACGAGATCCAGGAGGCGGAAGCTGAGGCGGTGGCCCAGATCTGCGCCCGCCTAGCCGGCTCGGCCGCGATCGCCGACGACCTTGGCCGGACGCGCCCGGTCACCTTGGGCGATATCGCCCTCCTGGCGCCGACCGGCACGGATCTGTGGCGCTACGAACGTGCGCTCGAGCGCGCGAACCTCTCGTTCGCGTCCCAAGCGGGCAAGGGACTGCTCCGCCGGCAGGAGGCGCAGGACCTGCTCGCGCTGGCCAGGACTCTCGCCAGCGGCCGCGACACCTTGGCGTTCGGCGCGCTGATGCGCGGGCCCTTGGTGGGTCTGACGGACGAGGCGATCCTCGACATCGTCGAGGAGCTTCCCGAGACGCCGTCTGGCCGGGCCCGTTTCACGGTCTTCACCCCGTCCGCGCACGTGGCCGATCCGGCGGTCGCCACGGTGCTTGAGGTGCTACAGCGGCTTCGCCGCCGCATCCGCATGACCAGCCCCGTGCAGCTACTGACCGAGGCAATTGAGCGCCTGAACGTGCGCGCGATCCTGTCGATGCGCGATCAGCGCCACGCTCCGACGGTGAACGCCAACGTCGATGCGCTGCTGGAGCGGGCGAGCCGCTATGGCGTGCGGGGTCTGGCGCGTTTCGTCGAGGACCTCACGGTCGATTGGCGGGGCCGCGCGCAAATGGTCGAAGGACGTCCCGACGCCGACGGCGCGGCGATCGAGATCGTGACCATCCACAGCGCCAAGGGCCTCGAGTGGCCAATCGTCGTCGTCATCAACTCGGCGGTCGGCTTCCGCCCGCGCGACGCGCTGGTCCACCAGCCCGCCGACGATTCGCTTCACTGGATGATGGGCGATGTCGCGCCCCCCGCCCTCGCCGCCGCGGTGCAGGCCGAGGCCGACAGCCTGAGCCGCGAGCGCGCCCGGCTGTGGTACGTCGCCTGCACCCGGGCGCAGGAGCTGCTGATCATCCCACGCTCGCCCAAGGCCGACGCGCGGGTCTGGGCCGGCGCCGTGGACCTGCGGCTCCAGGACCTCCCCGAACTCGATCTGGGTGGGCTGGCGCGGGTGCCCGTCGCCGCGGCTGAGGCGCCCGCCAATCTCCAGGACGTCGCCGTCTTTGTCGAGCAGGCGCGGCGGATCGCGGCGGCGGCCGCCCCAATCGCCTGGGTGCGGCCAAGCGACCACGACGCCGACCGCGCCCCGGTCGTGGAGCTAGTTGCCGAGGATGTCGACGAAAGCGGGGACATTGTGGCGCCGGTCGGCGCGGGCCGCGTCCGGGGCCTGGTGCTGCACAAGCTGCTGGAAGAGGTCCTCGCTGAGGGACTGCCGGAGACGCCAGAAGGCCTGGCGCGTCGCGCCGCGGTCCTCGAGCTCGAGGTGGAGCTGTCCGCCGGGGAGGCGGCGCCCCGCCTCGACCCGGATGAACTCGCCGCGACCGTCCTTCGCACCCTCGCCTTGCCAGAGATCGCGGCACTCCGACCAGGGCTATGCGCTGAGATATCCGTCTATGGCTTGATCGGCGGCCCGGGCGCGCCCGTGCCGATGGCCGGCCGGGCCGACGCGATCGCCGTCGACGCGGAGGGGAGCGTGGAGGTGGTCGTCGACTGGAAGAGCGACGTTGCGCCCACGGCGAGCCAGTTCAAGGTCCACGTGGACCAGGTCCGGCTCTACCTTGCCGCCACCGGCGCGCGGCGCGGCCTGCTCGTCTACATGAGTCTGGGTCTCGTGCGGGTCGTGGAGCCGGCGCGCTGAGCGCCGCGCGCCCCGGTCGGCGATACACTGTGCGTTGACGCGGCCGACTCGGCGCAGTTTGACGTGTGGCTGGCGCATGTGTTTCTTGACCGGCCGCCCGGGTGAGGGAGGCCTGTTGTCGAACTCAATCTTGGGCGCGGCCGTCCCTCAATGGACGGACATGTCCAACCCTCTGGCACACTTCAGCAGCCCGTTGCCGCCTCGCACGGCCTACGACGGCATGATGCGGATTCTGGGCGTGCGGCGTCTTGTGGCGCGCTCAGCGTTTGGTCTCGTGCACGAGAGGACGCCCGATGCGGACACCCAGAAGGCGGTGTGCTTCAGCGAGGCGCCCTTGCACCTGCTGGGCCGGATCGCCGATCGCCACTCTGAGTGCGGGATCGTGTTTCGCAAGGATTTCATCCGGAGAGCCGCTGGCAATCCGATCCTCTACGCCCACGGGGACGGCGCCGTCGCCGCGGCAATCCAGCAGCTGGTCGACGCGGCGGGCGGCGATCCTGGCGCGCCGATCTGGCGGCTGACGCCGTTCGTCGACCGGCCAGGCCAGTACGGTGCAAGCAGCTATTTCTAAGAGTGGGAGCGGGAGTGGCGGTGCGTCGGCGATGTCGTCTTCGAGACGAGCGACGTTGCGCTTCTCGTCATCCCCGAAACGTCCCATGCGGCCGCGCGCCTCTTTAAGGACGCGCGGCGGCAAAACATCGGGCCGTGCTACGATTGCCCACGGTAGGCCTTCGAAAGCCGGAGAACCTGCCGGCGCTCCAATCCCAAAAGCTCCCCAGCCGCTAAAACCGTCAGTCGGCCGTTGGCCAGATCGCGCAGGATCTCAACCCGCGCCAACTCCTTGTCGCTCATGTAGTGTAATGCCATCCGGAGGACCTCCCGCGTAATCGCAGGAGGGTGTCAGGCCTAACTGAAACACCGGTGACATTCTCATCTGGCAGCTACAATTGAATCGCGCCTAATGTATCTTATCGGAAATTCATTATAAATTGATATATATTTTCAGTTGGACGGTTGGAGGTTGCTGCGATCCAGGGACGCTCCTTCACATCGGCAATTATCCGAATATGGAAGCCCATTGAGGGTTCGAATCCTTGTCTGTCAGCACCGTTCCGAGCTATCGCCACCCGATACGACAAGCGCGCCACCAACTTCTTGGCCGGTGTCTACGCCGCCGCAATCTTCGTCTGGCTCAATTGAGGACGCGCCTAGTTACGACCACCGGCGAGGGCGGCGCGGCTGTCGCCCCCTCAGCCTCGCCCGATGTAGGGCATGTTCGTGGCCATGACGGTCAGGAACTGGACGTTGGCCGAGAGCGGCAGTCCGGCCATGTAGACCACCGCCTCCGCCACTTGCCCCACCTCCATCGTTGGCTCCGGAACGACCCGACCGTCCGGCTGCGGCGCGCCGCGGACCATGGAGGAGGCCATCGAGGTCAGCGCGTTGCCGATGTCGATCTGGCCGCAGGCGATGCCCCAAGCCCGGCCGTCCAGCGACGTCGAGCGGGTCAGGCCGGTGATGGCGTGCTTGGTGGCGGTATAGGGCGCCGAGTTCGGGCGCGGGACATGCGCCGAGATCGAGCCGTTGTTGATGATCCGCCCGCCGCGCGGGTCCTGCGCCTTCATGATCCGGAACGCCCCCTGGGTGCAGAGGAAGGCGCCGGTGAGGTTGGTGTCCACCACCCGTCGCCACTCCGCCAGCGTCAGCTCTTCCAGCGGCTTGCCCGGCGCCCCGGTCCCGGCGTTGTTAAAGAGAAGGTCGAGCCGGCCGAACCGCTCTCGCACCGCCTCGAACAGCCGCCCCACCGCCTCGGCATCGCCGACGTCGGCCTGGACCGCTAGCGCCGCGACGCCGATCGCCTCGGCCGCGGTCGCCACCGCCTCCACCGGCGGCAGCCGCCGCCCGCACAGAACGAGCGACCAGCCCGCCCGCGCCAGGGCCAGGGCGCATGCCTCGCCGATACCGCCGCCCGCGCCGGTGATGAGGGCAATCTTTTCCATCCCGCTGGCATATCAGCCGCCGCGAGATCCACAAGCTGATATTGCTTCTTCTGTCAGGATGATTGATAAGTCCGTAAGGCACATACACTGTGCCTGGCTTAGCGTTTGCGTGCCGCGTCCGCGTGCGAGCACCCACCCCATATTGGAAAGCACCATGACCGCTCTCGCGATGGATAAAGAGACGATCTACCAGCAGCTCTCGAAACTCTATTCCGGGCCGCGGGTCATCAAGACGGATGCAATCGGCCTGCCGTTGGGCTGGGCCGGTAGTTGGCAGGTCACACGGGCTGAGGACATACGCTTTGTCCTGCAGAACCCGGAGATCTTCTCGAGCCGCAGTTCCGCCGGCTTTTCACGTCTCTTGGGTGAGGACTGGGACCTCATTCCCCTGGAGAAAGACCCGCCCGACCACGGCAAGTTTCGTGCGATCATGAACGGCGTCTTCTCACCGACGAAGATAAACGCCATGGAGCACGGCGTGCGCCAGCGCGCCGCCGAGCTTATTGAGGCCTTCGCGCCTACCGGCGCGTGCGAGTTCGTCGAGGCCTTCGCCCGCCCGTTTCCGGTTTCGGTCTTCATGCAGCTGATGGGGCTGCCCGCATCCGACGCGAGCAAGCTCAACGACTTGGAATATGGCCTCCTGCATTCGGCAGACATGCAAGAGCGGGTCGCCGCAGCGAAGGGATTCTACACTTATCTCAGCGATTTCATCGCTTTGCGGCGGCGCGTCCCGGCCGACGACCTGACGAGCTTCTGCATCCAAGCACAGATCGACGGGCGTCCCACGACCGACGAGGAGGTCATGGGCATGTGCTACCTGTTGGTCGTCGCCGGTCTCGATACGGTGGCCGCGACCCTTAGCCTTCACTTCCGACACCTGGCGCTCTTTCCAGAGGACCAACGACGGCTGCGGGACGACCCGTCCTTGATCCCGTCGGCCGTGGAAGAACTGCTCCGGGCCTATTCGATCCTCACCACAAGCCGGTTGGTCACCAAAGACGTGGAGATCGGTGGCCAGGCTCTGAAGGCGGGAGACCGGGTCGTGTGCAGCCTGCCGCTGGCCTGTCTCGATCCGGACGAGTTCGCCGATCCGATGACGGTCGATTTTCAGCGCAGTCCCAATCGACACGTCGCCTTCTCTTACGGTCCACACCGCTGTGTGGGCTCGCACCTCGCGCGGCGAGAACTCATCATCGCGATCGAGGAGGTTCTGCGGCGGGTGCCTCCGTTCCGGGTCGCGCCTGGCTCAGACGCTCCAATCCACTCCTTCGGCATTTATTGCGTTCCTCGCCTGCCGCTCGTCTGGGCCTGAAAGGCTTCGGGGCACGCGGGAGAACCCGTCGCCTCCGCACAGGCAAGGCGCACGGAAGGACAGAGAAGCGCGCTGCCAGTCCGCCGGACCAGGCTGGAAACCTAAGCTCTTCGTTCGGCGGCGCTGGTCCGCGGACTGTGTGCTGGTGAACGCACCCTCGGTGGCCGTCAAATTTCTGTACTGCTCGCCGTTCGGTGCCGTCCATAGCGACGTCGCCGCCTATGACGATACTGTTCTCCAAGCTTTCCGCATGTCAGCGGTAGTCTTCCGACCCGACGGCGACGGGCTCCGAACGGGCATAGGCGTAAGTCGACAGAGACTCTACCCTTGGAATCGCCGGTTCAGTTTGCGCATGCCGCCGATCCAGCGGTCATAGTCTGCAGTCTTGTTGCGCATATAGTTCAGGACCTCAGGATGGGGCAGGATCAGGAAGTCTTCCGCCTCAATCGATTTGACGACCACTTCGGCGAGGTATTCCGGCTCTATCATCCCGTCGATGCTGGCTACGCCGTCAGGGTTCCCGGCTGTCATCGCCGTGCGCACTGCCTGAGGACAGAGCACCGAGACCTTGATACCCTTGTCCCCGTGGGTGATGGCGAGCCATTCGGCCAGGCCGACCGCGGCATGCTTGGTGACGGCATAGGGCGCGGAGCCAATTTGCGACAGCAGCCCCGCCGCCGACGCGGTGTTCAGCATGTACCCGCCGCCACGCGCCACCATAAGCGGGACGAGATACCGCGCCGCCCAGACGTGGGCCATCACGTTTATGTCCCAGATTCGACGCCAGTCCTCGTTGGGTGTCTCGGCGCCTCCATCGACGCCAATGCCGGCGTTGGAGCAAAACAGGTCGATTGGACCGTGATCGCGCTCCGTCATCTCGATCAGGCCCCGGATATCGGCTTCCCGGGACACGTCCACGTTGAAAGCCACACCGTTGATCCCGGCCGCTGTCACCTTGGTCCCAGCCTCGTCACGGTCGGCGCAGATGATCAGCCGGGCGCCCTCGGCTGCGAATCGCCGAGCCATGGCGCGGCCGATGCCGCTGGCGGCGCCCGTTACCACGATGATCTTGTCGTAGAGTTGCATGATTCAACAGCTTCCTGGCAGTGCTGACATCCCCGTCCTCGGGAGGGTCGATTCAGGCGGCGCGCTCCTCGGCGTATCCTGCATAGGAGTTCTTTAGCAAGGCGTGGTTGAGCAACATCTCAGCAACCTGACGCTTGCCCGCCGCATCGAAGATGCGAGTCCTTACCCAGTAAGACTCGGTGCGACGGCTCTCGGCGAGGGCGACGATCTCCCGGCGCAGGACATAGTCCTCGCCGACGAACAGCGGCCCGTCGATCATCCGAATCTCCTGGTCAGCGAAGAGGCTGACAGCGGGCCCCTTGACCGGGAATTTCGCTCGACCGCTTGAGTGTTCCACCAAGACGCTGACCATTTCGAGGGGGATGATCGCGCGCCCCCACGGCGAGGCCTTCGGATCCGAATACCAGGGGGATGTCTCGGTGATGACCGCCAGTTTCTGATTCAGGTTGAACGGATAGAGCGCGCCCATGTGCTGGTCGGGATCCATCCGGACGCGCTCGTCCTGCGCGCCCTCCATACCGACCTCAACGTCTTCCAGCATGAGCAGTCGCTCCGGCGGCCGCAACGCCGCCATCCGCCCCTCAAGCAGCGTCCCGGCGTGGTCCGGGTTCAGGCTGGCGCTTGCCTCAAGCACCGGCGTGCCGTCTGCCTTCTCGGCCCAGACCCGCGTGAGGGCCGCGCCGTCAGGCGGAAGGTTCGCGAACGCTCGGACCTCCTCACCTTCGACCACCATGTTCAGGTAGTGTGATGAAATGCAACCACGCTCAAACCAGGCTTGCCCCCAAATCTGCGCCAAAAGCGGAGGGAACAGGCTGAAGTGCGTCGGCCCCTCGATCGGGCCAGCATGGAAGCCCAGTTTCTCGGCCATAGCGTCGTCGTGGATAGAGGCGTGGCCGCCGTATTCTTGATCCGCCAGCATCTGGCGCGGTTTGCGTAGTGGCCCGGCGAGGCTGAGAGGTGTGTTGAACATTGTTTCAGTCCTCCAGTTCCGCGAAGTCGCCCGTGACAGGAGCTAGCTTGCCCAGCAGGTCGGCGTTTGCGACCACCTCTTTGGCGCTCTGCGGCAGGCCCGCTGGGATGCTCACCGCCGTCCTCGCCATGAGTGAACCGAAGCGCGGGGCGCCTCGCGTCCCAGCCCGCTAGCACCGTCAGATGGCAGGTTGGTGAGTTTCTCGCGCGCCACGTAACCCGTGCGCGCGTCAGAACACGACGCCGGCCACCTTCAGATCGATGATCTCGTCCTCGTTGAAGCCAAGGTCAGCCAGCACGTCGTCATTGTTGGCGCCAAGCTCTGGGGCTGGCCGGCTTTTCAACGGCTGACGGTCGAACTGCACTGGCACGCTGACCATCTGCATCGACCGGCCCTCGCCGTAGTCGACGTTCTGGATGAAGCCGTTGGCGATCGCCTGCGCGTCCCGCGGCAGTTCGCCGGCCTTCTGCACCACGTCCCACTGCCCCTCCTGGCTGGCGAGGATTGGACGCCACTCGGCCAGAGTCTTCGTGGACATGATCGCCTGGATCTCCTCCACGCACTCGGCCGTGTTGGCCTTGCGCGCCTCATCTGTGGCGTAGCGCGCGTCTTCCGCCAACTCGGGACGCCCGACGGCCCGGCAGAACCCCGGCCAATAGCGCTGGGCCTGCAGCATGCACAGCGTGACAAAACGGTCGTCCTTGGTGCGATAGCTGGCGACGAGGGGGTTGGGCAGCACAGTGCGGTGCTGCTTGGGCAGTTCGTCGACGCCGAGGATTGTTGCGCCCGCGATGGCGGCCTGCATGGCCCACATGCCGCCGCCGAGCAGAGAGCAGTCCACTACCGAGGCCTTGCCAGTCAGGGCGCGCCGGGCGATCGCTGCGCAGATGCCGCCGGCGAAGATTGCGCCGGTGAGGCAGTCGCCGAATGCGGGCGCGGGCATCGGCAACGGGTAGGCGAACTCATCGGGCGTGAGGGCCGACGTGACGCCGCCACGCCCCCAGAAGCTAATGCTGTCGTAGCCACCCTTCTCGCCCTCGCTCCCCAGTTGGCCCGCGCCGTTGCCGATGGCGTAGATCAGGTTGGGGTGGCGGCTGGTAATGTCTGCGATGTCGATCTTCAGCTTGCGTCGTGTGGCCGGCAGCAGGCTGCAGAGGAACACGTCAGCCGTCTCCAGCATCTTGTGCAGCAGGTCCAGGGCTCCCTCAGCGTTGAGGTCGATCGTGACGCTGCGCTTTCCCCGGTTGAAGATCTCCCACATGAAGACGAAGTCCTTCGCGCCCGGCGCCACTCCGAGGGTATTGAGTTGGCGGAGCGGATCGCCGGCGGGCATCTCAACCTTGATGACGTCGGCGCCCATGTCCGACAGTACCGCTCCGGCGCTCGGCACGAACGCCCAGATCGCTACTTCAACCACGCGGATGCCCGCCAGCGGCTTGTTCATTGCGTCAGTTCCATTCCGGCTCATTGCGTCAGTTCCATTCTGGTTGGACCCGTTCCATCAGGACGCCTCGACGGGAAACCCGGCATGCGACGGACCTCCTTAGCGTCCAGGGCCGCGTCGATCGTCTTGGCCGCCCGGCGGATCAGCGAGCGTTCGCGACAGACCTAAGATGTCTGCGGGTCGGTGACGACAGATTCGTATAAAATATAGATAGGCCTGTCAATAAACGATGATCGCGCGCTCTTGCCGCTTGGCCAACCCAGACATCACGACCGCGCCCGACCCGGCGTATTTTGGCCGCGCGTGTCGCCCGGCCCTATGACGTTTCCATGGCGTCCCTGGCAAGCTGGACCGCGTTCAAGACGAAGCGCGATCGATCGCTGACCACGGTGATGGTGGAGAAGGCGACCGGGGTCAGGATCGCCTCCGAATTTGGATGGAATTGGCCGGCCACCGCTGAACATGATCGATCGTTATGGGTTCCGCTTTCCTCCAGCAGGCCCACGGTTCGCTAGGAAGCCGGCGACCTGGCTCGACTATCCCCGCCGGCGATGGAGTGTTTGATCACGTTCAGCAGTTCTTTGACGGAGCGTGTATCTGCGAAGGAACCTGCGATGTTGAGCAAAGTTGCGCGGTGGACTTCCTCCGTGACCGCTGCATTTGCATCGGCCGGAAAGAAAACCTTGTAGTCGAGCATATGAGCATCACGCGCGCTGCTCTCGCAACAGACGTTCGTCGCCGTCCCCGTGATGATGACCGTGTCTATGCCGGCCGCGCGAAGGTCTGCGTCCAGGGTGGAGGAGTTGCACAGGAACGCGCTGTAGCGATGCTTGTCGAGGACGAAATCCCCCTCGTGAACGTCCAGCAGCCCATGCAATTCGTAGCCAGGCGACCCTGGCGCGAGGAGGCAAGCCAGTTCGCGCATGATCGGCGAGCCGCTTAGCCACAGGGGCAGCGCGTAGCGCGGCTCCTCGCTTACCGTGTGACGCGTGAACACCACGCGTCCGCCGGCCGACCGCAGCGCCGCAGCCAAGCTGTTGAGCCGCCCGATCAGGTCACGCGCACCGGCCGCAGCGACGCCATAACGGGGATCGACGAACGCATCCTGCATGTCGATCACCACGAGGGCAGTCCGCGTGGCATCGATTCGGTCGAACCTGCAGACCGCCTGCCCGCGCTTCCCGAGCGTGATGAGGTTGACGCCTACTGCCGCCGCTGCGTCCGACATAGGCCCCTCCTCGATTTCAACCCAGCATTGCTTCGGCGTCTGGCTACGGCCATTCGCATCCAGAGACACAGCGGGCGCGTCGGACGATCGGGATTCACGCCTTGGGCTCGGTTTGCGGTTCCAGAACTTCGCAGAAACGTGGAAAGAGCCGCCGGCCGTTGCTCCAGATTGCCTGCTTTGCACCCTCGTCGAGGATCGTTAGGCCGTCGAGTGCGGCGATGTTCTCATCGATCACAGGAACACCCGCCGGTGGATAGTCCGTGCCGAAAAGGACGTGGTCGGCATGTGTGAGGTCCAGCACCGGCCCGATCGAAGCAGTCGACCCGGCGATCGCTGTATCGAAATAGAGCCGGCTCAGCTGGGCGCGGACGGTCTGCGGCGTCAGGCTTGGCGGGTGCGGGACCCAGCCGAGGGTCCCGATGGATACAAGGCGCGGCGCCAGAGTCGGTAGCGCGCCGCCTGCGTGACTCATGATCACCTTCATGTCGGGATATTTCTCGAACACCCGGTTGAAGAGCATGTCGGTCACGGTGCGACAGCTGTCGAAGGGAAGCTCAATCAGCGGGCCTGGCCGCCCACAGGCGACGCAGTCGAAGCCAGCCGGAATTGTCGGGTGTAGGAAGATGACAGCCTTGCGGCGATGGAGCTCTGCGAACACCGGATCGTACCGCCCATCGCCCAGGTAAGCGCCACCGTAGTTGGAGACTATGACGACCCCGTCCGCCGAAAGTTCGTCGAAGGCAAAGGCGATCTCGGCGAGCGAGGCCTCGATGTCCGACATCGGCAAGGCCGCGAGCAGGCCGAATCGCCCAGGAAACCGCTTTACCAGGCCCGCGACATAGACGTTGGCCTCGCGAGCGAACTCGACCGACGGGGGCCCTGGCACGGACAGCATCTGGGTCTCGATTCCACGCTCGTCCATGAACGCGATCGCCCCTTCCGGAGACCACGTCGCCACGGGCGATGCGACGAAATGCTGGCCCGGGGCCGGAGGCCCGGCGACCGCTTGTCCCGGGAGCAAGAAATGGGCGTGAACATCGAATCGGCCGTGCTTCATGACGAACTCATCTCCCCGTACGACACCAGCGCCCGCGTTGCGCCGTCGTGCGCTTCGCGCCGCGACGGCGGCTTGCGGCCCGAGCGCAGCAGCCGCTGATGCGGTGAATCCTGCAAGCACACGTCGGCGATGCAGGGCGCCGCTGACCGCCTCCGACATCTCGTCGCCCTCCGTGGCTCAGGCGCTTCGCTGACCTACGTGTTAATATGACATCCATTATTGTCAATCTACGCCGGATGACCATTTCAGCTCGTCACCCCACCGTCGACAATGATGGTCTGGCCGGTCATCCAGGCGCCCGACGGACCGGCCAGGAACACCGCCGCACCGGCGATGTCGTCGGGTTCCCCGTGGCGGCGCAGGGGCGTGCCGGTGCGGGCGCGCTCGGCGCCGGCGGGATTGTCCCACAGGGCGCGGGCGAAGTCGGTCTTCACGAGGCCGGGCGCGATACAGTTGACCCGGATATTGTCCGGGCCGAGTTCGTGGGCGAGGTTTCGCGCCAGCGCGAAGTCTGCCGCCTTGGAGATGTTGTAGACCGGAATCGCCACCGAGCCGTGCAGGCCGCCGATCGACGAGACTATGATGATCGCGCCGTCGTGTCGGGCCTTCATCTCGGGCGCGACCATCTGGACCAGCCAGTGGTTGGACAGCACGTTGTTCTCCATGATCTTGCGGAACGCCTCGTCCGACGCGCCGGTCTGCGGGCCGTAGTAGGGGTTGGACGCGGCGTTGCAGACCAAGATGTCGATCGCGCCGAACTGGCGGCGCGTCTCGTCCAACAGCCGCTGCAGATCGTCCTTGGACGAGATGCTGGCCGGTACGGGGATGGCGTGGCCCGGGTAGGTTGCGTTGATGGCGGTGGCGACCTCGTCGCACGGGCCTGCCTTGCGCGAGGAGATCACCACCTTGGCGCCGTGCTCCGCCAGCCGCTCGGCGATCGCCCGGCCGATGCCACGGGACGAGCCGGTGATCACCGCCACCTTGCCGGTCAGGTCGAACAGCGCCGGTAGCCGCGCCTCTCTCGAAAGGTCAAAGGTCACCTCAGGTCTCCTGCCATATTCCCGCCGGCACCTAGAGGCGCGAGGTGGCCGACCGTCAAGCGCGGCTTGTCATTTTTATCATTTGAATTGACATGTCTGTCAACATGCGGTTCCGTAGTCGCATGAGATCGCTCAACGCACCGGCCGAGCCCTCCAAGCAGCGGGAGATTGCGCCCCCGGAAGCGCCGTCTTCGACAGTGTGCGATGACCTGCCGGCAGCCTTCCGACAGGCGATGCGCAACATCTCCTCGACGGTCTATGTGATCACATTGTCAAGCGAAGGCCGCCGCTGGGGCCTGACCGCCACCGCCGTCTCCTCATTGTCCATGGAGCCCCCGTCGATTCTCGCATGCATCAATCATCGGGCATCGATCCACGCCCCCCTGATCGAGAGTGAGCGCTTTTGCTTGAACGCCTTGCGCTGCGACCAGAGCCAGGTAGCGTCAGCTTTCAGCAGTTCGGGACTTGGCGAAGATCGGTTCCGAGCCGGTCGCTGGGTGGACTTCGGCGGGGCGCCGGCAATCTGCGACGCAGTCGCCAACATCCTCTGCCGTCGCAGCATGACAACGAGCTTCGGCTCCCATACGGTGCTGGTGGGAGAGGTCGAGGCGGTGCGCGTGGACGACCAGGCCCCGCCCCTCATCTATCGCCAAGGCACGTTCGGCTGACGCCGAAGCGGTTTCATGTGAGCGGCACAGAAATTCCCGCGAAATCAGCCGCAACGATCGCCATCGCGGCACTTGGGGGGGCCGCCGACTCGCAACGCCCGGCAAAGCTGAGCAAGGCAGCGCCTACCGCGCCCCAACACGCCTCCTCCGCGTCACGCCCGCTCCGTACGAGTGGCGTCCGCCGGGGACCTCATGCGCAGTTTCGACGGCGTGCTGAGCGCGGATATCGACGAGATGGCCCACCCAAAAAGCGGACGAGGGCCTGCAGACTCGATCCGCTGGAGCACATCCCGCGCCCAGAGTGAACGGCGGGGAGCTACGGCGGATCGCCTCTACACCACCGAGCGCTCCGGCCGCAGCAACCGCCCGATCCCGAAAGGCGGCCCGCAAGGAGTGACCTCGGCGAAAAATCACGAAACTCTTGATGGGCGTCAGCTTTAGCCGTGTTGATGCAGATCCATACAGGCGGCAGGTCGTCACCAGACCCAAGGCATGCCTGCCCAGATGGAGCTCGACTGTCCGAAACTCCAAGATCGCCACTGCCGACGCGCCACGCTGACTGAGACCGATTCTGCGAGTTGCACGTCCGCCGCCTCCAGAGGCGAGCATCAGTGAGGAGCACGATCCCCGGACCTCAATTGACATATCTGACAATATATTCTACGAATCCGTTAGGGGATGACGACCAGACGTGGCCGAGCCCGCCACCAGACGGCAAAGGGAAGTGACTTGACCGACGAAGAAGCCCTGCTGGAGTTGGAAGCCCGCCGTGTGCGGGCGATGAACAAGGCCGACCCCGACGCCATGCTGCCGCTGATGCACGACGACCATGTGCATGTGATGGCCAACGGCGTCGTGACCGACAAGCGCGGGGCGGCCAGGGGCCTGCGCCATATGACCGGCACCGTCGAGGGCGGTCAGGTGGACGTGCGCATCTGGGGCGATCTTGCGGTCCTCACCGGCCCGCAGACCAATCACGATCGGATCGACGGCGAGCCCGTGACTATTCGGCTCTATGTGACCCGCGTCGCTCGCCGCACGAGCGAAGGGTGGAAGTTCGTGTCGATGCAGGCCACGCGCCTCCCCGCCGCACGTCCGACGTGAGCCCGAGGGGGCCAGGACACCCACAAAGCAAAGAAAGAAAGTTCATCGCATGCACGGCTACGAGCCGCCACCGGCAGATCCGCTCGACTTCGCGGTCCCGCACGACTTTCGGATGGTCGACGCCCACGTCCATTGGTGGGATCACTCCCAGGAGGGCCTCGAGTGGGAGGTTTCCGATCGCAATCATCAGCATCCGCGGCTGATGTGGAATTGGCGCAACGACCAGGACCGCTACTGCTTCCCTGAATACCGCACCGAGTCGGCCGGCCTTGGCGTGGTCAAGGTTGTCCACGTACAGCACGCGACCTACAAAACGCTGCCGATGGCCGAGACGGCCTGGCTCCAATCCGTGGCCGACCGTAGCGGTTGGCCCAACGCCATCGTGGCCCGGGCGCACTTGTCGGGCCAGGACGTCGCCCGCGAACTTGAGGGCCACGCGGCCTTTGCGAACTTCCGCGGCGTGCGCGACCACAGTTTCAAGGGACTTCGCAGTCCGCAGTGGTGGGAGGGCTACGAAGCGCTGGTGCGCCTCAATGCCACCTGCGAATTGATGCTCACGCATGAGAACTTCGACGTCGTCTATGACGCAGCGCGCAAGTTTCCGGACCATCCCGTGATCCTTTGCCATGCCGGGGTCCCGGTGGTGTCGCGCCTCGACGAGTATCAGACGGCATGGCGCACCGGCCTACGTAAGCTCGCTGAAGCCCCGAACATCGTGGTCAAGATTTCGGGACTTTCCAGCGCCACGCCGGCGAACTTCTATGCCGTCACGATGCGGCAATGGATTCGAGCGTGCGTCGAGACGTTCGGACCGGATCGCTGCATGTTCGCCAGCAATTTCCATGCGGAACGTCTATTTGTGACTATGCCCAAGCTCTTCCGCACCTATAGACGCGCGGTCGACGACTTCACATCTGAGGAACAGGACGCAATGTTCCGCCGCACAGCGGAGCGGGTCTACAGGATCTGACGACCGCTTTCCTCGCAACGTCTCGCTTCGTCATGGCGAGGGGAGCACCCACGAGGGGAAAACTGAGCTTCCGTGGCGTGGGAGTTGTTGCCGACGGCGAACAGCCGAGAGCGGACCAACCGCTTCCGCCTCCTGGGGTAGGAAACCGATGGATGACAATACGATAGCTTTTCACGCCCAGCGAACCCCAGACAAGCCGGCGGTGATCATGGGCGAGAGCGGCGCCGCTTTGACCTATGCAGAGCTGGATGCAGCGGCGAACCGAGGCGCCCACCTTCTGCGTCAATCGGGGCTTCAGCCAAGCGACGTTGTCGCTATGTGCCTCGAGAATTGCCCTATCTTTTTTCAGGTTGCGTGGGCCGCCCTCAAGTGCGGTCTGGCGCTCGTGCCCGTATCACCAAGACTAACGGCGAAAGAGATGGCCTTCATCGTCAGCGATAGCGGCGCTAAGGCCCTGATGACATCGCCAACGATCACCCAAGCTTTCGCACAGCTGCCAAGCCTACTTCCGGAAGTCCTGCTCTTCACGATAGGAGCGACCGAGTCTGGTTACCGATCATGGTCGGAGGAGGCAGCGGTGTTGCCGAGCGGTCCGATTAAGGACGAAGGCCTAGGGTCGGTGATGCTCTACTCGTCGGGCACAACCGGGCGACCAAAGGGGATAATTCATCAAACCGCACCCGCCGACAACGGGGGCGGAGTATTGGGCTCCGCAATGCGCACCTTCACCATGTGGGGGCTGGATTCGGGCATGGTGTATCTTTCGCCTGCGCCCCTCTACCACTCGGCCCCCTTCGGCTGGGCCATGGGTACCCTACGGATAGGGGGCACGGTCGTGGTCATGGAGCGGTTCGATCCGGAAGCAGCTCTCGCGCTGATCCAGCGCTATGAAATCAACACCGCGCAGTGGGTGCCTACACACTTTGTGCGTCTCCTGAAGTTACCGGCGAAGGTTCGCGCTAGCTACAACGTATCCTCCCTGAAGCTGGTTGTGCACGCGGCGGCCCCGTGCCCGGTGCCGGTAAAGCGTGCGATGATCGAATGGTGGGGTCCTATCATCCAGGAATATTATGGCAGCACGGAGCAGACCGCGCTGACCTTCATTAACTCCGAGGAATGGCTTGAGCACCCGGGATCGGTCGGCCGCTGCCGCGTGGGAATTCTTCACAGTTGTGACGACGAGGGCGAACCGCTGCCCGCCGGCTCCGTAGGACAGATTTATTCCGAGGGAGGCGCAGATTTTGTCTACTACAACGATCCTGAGAAAACTGCCTCATCGCGTAATCAGCATGGTTGGACGAGCGTTGGAGACATCGGTTTTTTGGATGCGGAAGGCTACCTCTATCTCACCGACCGCAAGAATTTCATGATCATTTCCGGTGGTGTGAACATCTACCCGCAGGAAATTGAAAACCTCCTGGTAACCCACCCGAAGATCGCCGACGCGGCTGTAATCGGAACGCCGGACCCGGATCTTGGCGAACAGGTCACCGCGATCATTCAGCCTTTGGACATGGCGGACGCCACGCCGGCCTTTGAAAATGCAATACGGGCTTGGCTTCGCCACGAACTCTCAGGTGTGAAAGTGCCGAAGCGCATTGAATTCCGGGCAGATCTACCGCGGTTGCCGACCGGAAAGTTGGTCAAGCATCTCCTTCGGGAGGAGTACGCGAAGCAGCCGACGGAATTTTCAGCCTAACGCGACAGATCGTGCAAGACGGCGGCCGCTTTGGACAGTCGGCGCCCAATTTCTCTGAAGGCCGTTGCGCATATTCCGCAGCGTACGACCGCCGCGAAATACACCTAGCCTGGAGGGACACCGGTATCTCTGGCCATCGGTGGCGGATGCCCACCAAGTGAGGCCAGCAGGAAGTGGAATGACCGGATGGGGGAGCGTGCCTTAGGCACAGGGATCGGCCTTCCACCGCGTCGGCCGCGCCCACTGGCGCGCAACTCGTGCGGTGCGGTCGCCGGCGATATTGATAGATATAACAGCTACATTGACAATATAGTCAGGTCGGTGTTGTGATCGGGCGTGATGCTGGCGGGCGATCAGTGCCGGGCAACTTGGGAGAGACACCATGACCGACAGACGGCCCATTGCCATTGTCACCGGCGCCTATGGCGGGATGGGGCGCGCTTGTGCGCGCCAGCTAGGTCGGCGGGCTGACCTGGTGCTGTGCGACCTCGACCGCGGACGACTCGAGGAACTCGCCGGAAACCTCCGTGCGGAAGGATATAACGTCGTCTCGACCGTGGCAGGTGATCTCTCGCAGCCTGGCCTAGCGCAGCAAGCGGTGGACGCCGCGCGCGCCGCAGGGTCGCTACAGGCCGTGGCGCACACCGCCGGCGTGATGGCGGGGGGCGCATGGGACGTCATTCTGCGGGCCAACGTGGTGGCGACGGAACGCCTACTCGTGGCCCTCGAATCGGCGCTGGAGCCAGGATTAGCTGTAGTTCTGATCGCTTCCATGGCCGCGCACTTGGCGCGCCGCAGCGAAGTCGATTCCGTGCTCGATGCGCCGCTCGACGAACAGATGGTTGAGAGGGTCAAGCCATATCTGGATGCCTTAGCCAACCCTGGTCACTCCTCGGGCGCAAGTTTGCCCGCCTACGAGCAGTCCAAGCGCTGGATAGTCCGCGTGTGCGAGGCGCGAGCGCCGGCCTGGGCGCGCGCAGGCGTCCGTATCGTCAGTATTTCGCCGGGTCTGATTTCGACGCCAATGGGCCGGTCCGAGATCGACGGGAATCCGGGCGCCGCAGTCCTGGTCGACCAAATACCGCTCGGTCGCTGGGGGACAGCCCTGGACATCGCCGACGCCGTGGACTTCCTGACATCGAACCGCGCCACCTACATCAGCGGGATCGATCTGCGGGTCGACGGCGCCCTCACGCCCGCGATGCGCGGTGTCGGCCTTTGAGGGCAGTCTGGGTTTGAATCAGGCCGGCGTCCGTCGAGCGGTTCGCGGCTTGGATCTGGTCCGCCACCCCAGCCAGCTGCGAGCATTTGGGAGCGTGCCCGTCGAGATCTTCACGCCTCTTGATGAGGCCGACCCTACTTGGCCGAGCGGTGCACAGGCGACGCACGAGGAACCTAACCGATGGTTGCGGGCGCTCAAAATGGCCCGCCCGGCGAGCCACGCAGCGTCGATCCCGGCCGTGGCCTCGCATGACTCCGCTCGGGCTGCTGGGCGCGGAAGTCACCCGCAGTTTCCAACATCAAGGGAGCTACCCCCATGACCACCGCCGCTGTCGCCGGGATGTCGCGCCGCCGCTTGCAGTACATCGACCGGTTCCTCGAGGCGCAATACGTAGGTCCTGGCAAGTTGCCCGGCGCCCTGATCATGGTAGCGCGGCGAGGCGAGGTCGCGCACCTGGGCGTGCAAGGCATGGCCGACGTGGCGCGCGGCAAGCTACTGGCGGAGGACTCCATCTTCCGCATCTATTCCATGACCAAGCCGATCACCTCTGTGGCCTTCATGATGCTAGTGGAGGAAGGCCGGATTGCAGTGGACGACCCGGTGGAGAAGTTCATTCCGGAATGGCGCGACCTTGGCGTGTACGGAGGCGGCCAGGCGCCCGGCTGGGTGGTCACGCGTACCCGCCGGCCGATACAGATGGTCGATCTGCTGCGCCACACCTCGGGCCTGACCTATGGCGTCCAGACGCGCACCAACGTCGACCGCGCCTACCGCAGGGCCGGGGTCGCCGAGCCGCACGGCGAACTTGGGATGGACGCCACCATCACCGCGCTCGCCAAGCTGCCGCTGGAGTTCTCCCCCGGCGAGGCATGGAACTACTCGGTCGCCACCGATGTGCTCGGCTACCTGGTGCAGCAGATCTCCGGCCAGCCGTTCCAGGACTTTGTGCAGGCGCGTATCTTGAACCCGCTCGGCATGACCGACACCGGTTTCCACGTGCCACCTGAGAAGGCGCACCGCCTCACCGCCTGCTACATCCGCGGCCGCGACGGGTGCCTGGCGTTGCAAGACGATCCCGAGACCAGCAAGTTCCTGGCGCCGCCGAACTTCTATTCGGGCGGCGGCGGCATGGTGTCGACGGCGGCGGACTACATGAAGTTCTGCCAGATGCTCATGAATGGCGGCGAGGCGAACGGGACCCGCTTCCTGGGCCGCAAGACCCTCGCCTTCATGACCCTGAACCATCTCCCAGGCGGCAAAGACCTGACTGACCTGTCGCGCTCAATGTTCAGCGAGGCCACGAACGCAGGCATCGGCTTCGGACTGGGTTTCGCGGTCAACACTGACCTGACGAAGAATCTCATCGCCGGCAGCAAGGGCGAATTCTTCTGGAGCGGTGCGGCTAGCACCGCCTTCTGGGTCGATCCCAGCGAGGACCTGACCGTAGTGTTCATGACCCAGCTCTTGCCGTCGAGCACCTACCCGATCCGCCGCGAGCTGCGGACGCTCGTCTATGCGGCGATCGACGATTGAGGGCCCCTGCCCGCCTCGCCCGTTCGAATCTGGCGCTGCTGCGCTAGGTCGCGGAGCTGGGACCTGACCCGTCGGCGGCGGCATCAGCGGGCACCGACCCGAATTCATCCAGACCCGCATTTTAGGGAGATCATCAAAGTGCCCGCACCTTGGAGCTTCAAACTCTTCATCGACGGCAAGTGGGTGGAAGGCGAGGACGGCAAGCGGATCGACGTGATCGATCCCGGCACCGAGAACGTGATCGG
>Ga0105238_10002034_pt1 | contig 20436 bp, 16 predicted proteins | sample KBSC34metaG_FD_81526 | JGI IMG/M metagenome (GOLD analysis project Ga0105238, IMG submission 81526) | Corn rhizosphere microbial communities from Kellogg Biological Station, Michigan, USA - KBS C3-4 metaG | ecosystem: Host-associated > Plants > Roots > Rhizosphere > Soil | place: Michigan, USA... | reverse complement strand
GTCTCGGCGCCCGCCGGCCCGGGGAAGTACACGGCGTTCAGGTGATGCTGTCCGTAGGGCGCCTTGATGCGCTCGTAACGTACGCCCAGCGCGTCGAGCCCGGAATAGAACGCGTTTACGTTCTTCGTCCACGACTCCGGGCGCCGCGGGTCGTTCGCCTCCAGGAAGAATTCGGCCGTTCGGTAGTAGACGTGCGACCGCATCAGCGCGTCGCCACGGCTATACCGATCCTGGATGGTCGCCGCTAACGCCGACACGCGATCCCCGACGGCGTCCCACGCCGCGTACCAGCTGTCGGGATCACCTGTCTTGATGTGGTTGATCGCCTCGGACGCCTCGCCCGTGTCGCCGCCGGCCGGACCGGTGTCGGTCAGGACGCGGATCGCTTCGAAGTAGTAAGCCTGATCGGCGAAGAACCGCGCATTGCCGAGGGGCGTCTTTTTCGGCCAGAGTAACCAGGCTGCGATGAACACGGCCAACAACACCAGCGCGATCCGGAACTTGCGAGTCATGACACCCTCCCCCAGCGTGAGAAGATCCGACCGGCCGCAGATGCGCGGGCCGCGGTAACGTAGCTTCTCGATTGTGGTAAGAACGTTAAAGCAACTGAGTTGCTTTAACTACTACGCCCCCGTTTTTCACCATGCAAGCGAAAAAACGCACCGGCGGCAGATCTGCCTTGGTCCGCGCCGCCATCTTCCAGGCCGCGCAGGAGCTCTTCCGGCCCGGCGAACCCCTGCCGACTCTGGCGCAGATCGCGCTGCGCGCCGGCGTTCAGAAGACGACCATCTACCGGCGCTGGGAGACGGTCGAGGCGCTGCTGCACGAGGCTCTCGCCGATCGTCCCCGGCGAGAGATCCCCATCCCCGACACCGGGTCGCTGCGCGAGGATCTACGCGCCCTCGCCACCGCCGGGCACCGCTATCAGAGCAGCGACGAGGGGCGAAGCGCGCTCGACCTCCTCTTGCGGCTACCGGACGCCCACAAGCAGATCTACTGGAACGGCCGCTATCCGCACCTTCGCACGACCTTCGAGCGCGCCATCGCCCGCGGAGAGATCGCTCCCGAAACAGACATCGACCTGTACGTCGACATCAATACGGCCATCCCCTACTTCTGCCTGTGGGCAAAAGGCCAACCGATGCCGCTGGCCCACCAATTCGACGTGATCGAGGTGATCCTGGCGGCGCTGCAGGCGCGCCCGTCCAGTCCTCGCTGAGACACCCGTTCGCCAGAAACGCCGTGCCCGACCCGAGCGCGTCTCAACCGCTGCACCCGCCCTTGTTGAACGAGCAATACGGGCTGGAGAAGGATCCGGAGATGGAGACGCCGGTGGCGCCGGTGACGGTCTCGAAGGTTCCGTCGAGCGTCCCCCAGGAGCCGCCGCCAGCGGGCGCGCCGAAGGGATCAGAGCCCATGAACGTGACCGTCGTGGAGACCTGGACCGCGCGGCCTCCATCCAGGGTGGGCGACGAGAACGATCCGAACACGGTGGCACCCGTCATCTGGAACTGCGTGCCTGCGTCGCGATTGGGTAGCGGCAACGAGAACTCGAACGACGCTCCGCTGCCATCATCCAGGGCGGTCACCTGGACAGCGTTGCAATTCTGAAGGATGAGCACGTTGAGACCGGTCGCCATGAACGGCCCGACCGGCGAGGTGCCGCTGGCTTGCGCCGTTCCGCCGCACCCCACGGTGCCCGTTCGTGCCGCGTCGTTCGCGCCCTCGTTCCCGCGTGCGTCTCCCGCCCCGTCAGCAACCGCGGCGTCACTCGGTCCGTCCCCCTTGCCCTGCCCGCACGCCATGCAAGCGAACAGACACGACACCACCGTCCGTGCGGCTGTGGCTCGCAGGCTGAATCGCACGCCGACCATGCAACATTGCTACGCAGCGACGCGCGCCCTCACAAGAGCAGAGCGAGGCAGAGCGTTGTTGCTCATCGGTGGGTCCGCTTTCTATCAACGGTCGACTGACTGACCCCGTACATCTTGCCGAGGTTTTCCACCGAGTCGCACCTCGACCAGCCGCGAGGCTTACGTCAAAGTCATTCGATGGCGGTCAGGTGCGCGTTATCGTTTGCTATTGGCTTTGTGGTCGCCGCGGCGGCGTCATCGGCCAGTATCAGCGCAGAACTGCGTCGCGCCGTTTCCCGGTATGACGCAAGTGCGGTCGGACGCTAGTCAGTAATGCCCCATCAAAGCCCACGTCGTGGGGCACCGCAGGTGAACTACTCCGCGAACGGATCGTGAAATGCTTCCTTCGCCTGCTCCCGGGGAGACGCCTGAGTTGCCTCGGCACGGTCTTCCTCTGGCGCAGAGTCTCCCGGCGGTTGGTCTCCGGGCGTCCCCGTCGGAGATATCGGTCTGGCAGGCTTGCGTTTCCAGCAGACCGGACCGGTCCACCCTTCGGTGGACGCGTCCAGCCGAATTTTCTTCCAACCCTTCTTGGCATCGACGATCTCCACCTCCGTTCCGCCAGCCACGCGAGCCACCTTCGCCGCGCCTGGAAGTGGTTCAGATCTCAACGGGCACCCATAGAGGATGCGTTCGCGAGGCAAGGCGGCTGGCGTCGGTACTGCGAGGGCGACAGAAGCAGCCGGCAAGCTCACCGATTCGGGCTCGGCGCGCGGGAGGCTCAGAGGCACGGCGCTGGAAGCGAAGAACAGCGCGACGCATGCCCCGATCGCCAGAGCGGCCGCCTTCGCTTCCGGTGAGCGCCATCGTGGTACAGGGCCACCCAGAGGCGAGGCGCGCGACTCGGTCCGGTCAGGGCCGGGAACACTGGAATCGCCCGCCAGAGGAAGAAGGAACTCGTAGGCGAGGTTCACTTCCTTCATACGTTCATCAGCAAAGGCGCGAATGTCCCGACTCGCTTTTTCGTACCTGTCCGGGTGATTGCGCTGGGCGAGTTCCCAGTAGGCTTTCTTGAGGGTGTCGGCCGTTGGCAGGGAGCTCAGCCCCAGCGCGACGAGGGCTCGCTGCGTTTCTTCAGAGAGATCCGGCGAGAAGCCGAGGTCGCGATGACCACCTGGTACCGCTGCGGCGTATCGTTCATGGGCGCCGACAAAGGCATCGACGGCGGAACACTTCGTCGATTGCAGCACCAGCTCGAGGCCCGTCGCGCTCTTGATATTGAGATAGCCAACACGTACGAGCGGGATCTGTCGATTGTTGTTGAAACGACGATCGGGGCCTCCGTCACGGCGGACATACTGCCAGGTGCTGCCCACGACGTCTGCGTCATGCGGAATGCTTTCGGTCCAGACGAATGTGCCGGTGTGCCCCTCGGCCTGGATCTCCGTGTAAGAGACCGCAGCGAATCGCCCGCCTTTTCGGATTAGGATCTTGTCGGGGAAGAAGTACAGAGACAGATCCTGGGTGGACAGACGCCACGGAACGAAGGTCGTCACGATGTATGGCGGAGGAGATCGTCGCACCGATGCGCCTTCGAACGACAAGGATCGACTCGCCCCACCGCTGCGCTTCCAGTCATCGTGATGACCGACCATCTTCACGCCGCGGAAGCAACCGCTCTCTGCCAACGTCTCGATCGCGGCCCTCAAGCCCTCGAGCTTGGCGGCGTCGCTGCCAGCAAGGTCATAGACGAGGAGGAAGCGGCGTCTTCTCGTCTCGACGTAGCGGGCCAGAAGGACGGCTACGAGGGCGTAGCAAACGCCCAGGGTGCGGGCGCGCAGCGACGCGCCCGCCAAGTAGAGCGTCAGTAACCCCGCCGCTGACAACACGCCCGTGATCACCTGAAGGTGTCCGCGGCTCGTCCACTCGTTGAGAGAGGAGACGAATTCTTCCTGCGAAACGCCTGTCAGAGCGTCGACGTCGGCGGAGGCAAACGTCTTGGTCGCGTGGTACTGAGGCTCCGCCGGGATCTGAGTCGTGGGCGGAGCAAACGGCTGAGCACGAGGAGGGCGTGTCCCACCACCGATCCGCTGGCGGTAGTAGAAGCCACCAGCGCCAGCCGTTACGTACACACCGCGCGGGCCACTGGTAAGTCGGAAGCCCTTGCCGCCGACCGACGTAGAGACTCCGCTCTTGGAGAACGTGAACCTGACGCCCCCGAAGCTCACGGATCGCCGAAAACTCCACCCCATGCGGCGGCATCGTAGCCGACGCCGAATGCGAGGCACAACACGCCGCCGAGCGGGTGCCGGTCGCCCCGCTGGGCAGGAAGACAGCGCTGAAGCTTCCCCGGTTCCGTGGACACCTGAGCCCTTTGGGGCGAAAAGGAGACCACGATGCCGAAGAGCCGATCGCCATACCCGCGGGAGTTCCGCCGACGGATGGTCGAGCTGGTGCGAGCGGGACGCACGCCTGAAAGCTTGGCCAAGGAGTTCGAGCCGTCGGCGGTATCGATCCGGAAGTGGGTCGAGCAGGCCGATGCCGACGAGGGCAAGTCGGACGGCCTGACGACCGAGGAGCGCGCCGAGTTGCAGAAGCTCCGCCGCGAGAACCGGGTGCTCCGGGAGGAGAAGGAGATCCTCCGAAAAGCCGCGGCCTGGTTCGCCAAGGAGACCACCTCGATCCCGTCGAAGGGTTCGGGTTCGTGATGGCGAATCAGGCCAAACACAAGGTCGCGATGATGTGCCGGGTGCTGGGCATTTCCCCCAGCGGCTACTACGCCTGGCGTTAGCGCGCCCGCTCGCAGCGCGCGCAGAAGGACGCCGAGCTGATCAAGCGGATCCGCGACATCCACGAGACGTCGCGAGGCACGTACGGCGTCCCGCGCATGCACGCAGGGCTGGCCGCGGAGGGACACCACGTTGGCCGAACACGTGTGGGCGCCTGATGCGGGCCGCGCACCTCGAGGGCGTAAGCCGCCGACGCAAGTTTAGGACGACGGTGCGGGACGCAAATGCCCGGCTGGCACCTGACCTGGTGGACGGCCAGTTCAAGGCAGATGGCCCGAACGAGCTCTGGGTCGCGGACATCACGTACATCCCGACCTGGGCCGGCTTCTTGTACTTGGCAGTGGTCATCGATGCCTGGAGCCGTCGCGTCGTCGGCTGGGCCATGGAGACCCACCTGCGAACTGAGCTGGTGCTCGACGCACTCCCGTTCGCCGTCCAGCAGCGGCAGCCCAGTAACGTCATCCACCACTCGGACCAGGGCTGCCAGTACACGTCGATCGAGTTCGGCCTGCGATGCAAGGAAGCCAACGTGCGCCCCTCGATGGGCAGCGTGGGCGATGCGTACGACAACGCGATGGCCGAGTCCTTCTTCGCGACCCTCGAATGCGAGCTCCTGGACCGCCGTCGCTTCCGCTCGCAGGTCGAGGCCCGGTTAGCCGTCTTCGACTTCATCGAGGGCTGGTACAACCCGCGCCGCCGCCATTCCGCCCTGGACTACCAGTCACCCATCAACAACGAAAGGGACCACGACAATGCTGCCGCCGCGTGAGCGGTGAACACTCCACCGAACCGGGTGGCGACAGCGCAGAGCGGCGGCGGTGGTTGTACAGCCCGCCGAACCTCGGCTTATGCTCGTGATCAAACCATGAGACGACGGTCGCGATTCCTGACTGCCCACGGCGGTGCTGTGCTCTGGCTCGCGCTCGTGGGATGTCAGGGCGCGGGCCGGCCCGTGGCTGGAGGCACCGGAGGCGCGGGCGGTCATTCGACGGCGGCCGATGGCCCAACCGCGGCCGGCGGCGCAACCGCGGCGGGCGGAGTAACCGCGCCGGGCGAAGCGACCGCGATGGGCGGCACGACCGCGGCGGCTGGACGGCCCAGTGCAGGCTCGGGCGGCGCTGGCGGTCAGTCTGTAACCAACGGCGGCGCGCCCGGCAGCTCGATCGTTGTCGCCGATCGCTGGGCAACGGGCTTCTCGGGCAGCGCCCTCGGGCCCGTGATGGCCACGCTCCTCGGGGCCGAGGAGGCCGCCGTCGCCTTCATCGGATGGAACGTCAACGATCCCAACGCCTCCGAGCTGCGCGTGCAGCGCATCGATGCAAAGGGCCTGCGTACCGGCGCGGTGATCGCCAAGACCATCAGCAGCAGTCCCGGCTGCCCCTCGATCGCGGCGAGCACCAGCCTCTACGGAATCTGCTGGGACCTGGCCGGACAGTTCGAATGCGTCTCGCTGGCCAAGGGCGAGGACCAGCTTCGGCCACTCTACTCGGGAGCGGGCTTCGCGCCGGCCATCGTTCATGGGAACTCGGGCTGGGCGATCGCCTGGCGTGCCAGCAAGGAGGCGTCGACCACCATCGTCCTGCAGAAGATCGGTACGCAGCTCGAACCCATTGGCGCGCCCGTCACCTTCCCGTCGACGAATGCCTTGCCGCCGGACACCTCCAGGTCGTTCGCAATCGCTCCCAGCATCGACGGGTACGTCCTGGTCACCGGCGATCCGGTGCAGGCGCAACGCCTGGATGGAACGCTCGGGATCGATGGGGCTCCCATCGATCTGAAGACCAAGTCCTTCTGGTCCTTCAGCTCCCTGGCGGCGACGGGCCTTTACATCGCCTTCGCGTCGGGTCAAGCCTACGGCGCCATGCTGTCCGTCGTGAGCCCGTCCAATCAAGTCACCGTCGCGTCGCTTCCCGGTGGCAACAAGGAGGGCATGCCGATCGGGCTGATCGGGGATGAGATGGGGATAGCGGGTGTGTGGTCCAACGCCGGCGACAGCGCGGAGTACTGGCACTTCGAAAAACCGCTGGAGCGCGCCCCCGCCTCCGTCAACGCGGCGGGTACCGGCGGATGGAGCTTTGGTTCCCGCTTCGGGCTGGATCACGTCGGAGGGGCCTACTACGCGGCGGTATCCCCGACGGGTACCGAGATCCAGATCCTCCGTCTGACGCAGTAGCCGTCGCCCGCGGCGCCGCCCGACCGGGAAGCTGTAGACGCCGTCCATGACCAGCACATGACACTAGGGCCCTAAGGCGATGCAGTGCCGGCGTTTGCCGTTCGAGCTTGAGACACCTGCTCCGGTCTTCGGATCTTCTTACGACCTTCTTACAGGCAACCGATTCGGGTCTTCCGGGCCCTCGAACGTGGGCGCAATTTCCGAATCATCTTCGGACTTTGCTTCTGCGGGGTGGACGGGACTTGAACCCGCGGCCTCCGCCGTGACAGGGCGGCGTTATAACCGACTTAACTACCACCCCAGATTTTCAAACCGACGGTGTTCTGTCGGGCGTTCTCGACCGGTGAAAAACCCGGTCTCCTTCGCGGGCAGTGGATCTACTCGCGCGGCCGAGGTGTGTCAACCGTCTCGCAACATTTCGGAAGCGGAGGCGGATCGGCGGGCTCGACGGGGCGGCGAGAGGCCGACGTTTCGTGCTGGCTTTCGTTTTTTGCTAGCGTGTGCCGCCGAACGTTTCCCCAGGAGGCTCCCCGATGACGACCCGCAAGCTGCTCTCGATGACCTTGACCGTGACCGCGATGGTGGCCTTTGGCGCCGGCTACGGACGCCGCGCGATGGCTGACAAGCCGGCGGCGGGTGGCGCGGGCGGCGCGGCAGGGAGCGTGCCGACGAACTGCAAGGCGTTCGGGGGCGGGAAGTGCTGCGACCCTGCCGTCACGGCGCACCTGCCCAAGGCGGCGGTGTTCAAGGCGTGCGGCGAGTCCGACGCCACCTACCTCGGTGAGGTCGGCTCGAAGGAGACGTGCAAGTACGTCTTCAAGGTCGAGGGCGAGAAGGCGGACGACACGTTCGTGCAGGTCTACGCGCCGGCGCAGAAAGAGGTCCCCTCGGAGCCGAACGATCCCTTCTTCTCGTGGAAGAAGGTCGGCAAAGCCTTCCTCACGGAGAAGGCGAAGTCGCCCAAGGCGGCCCCCATGATGGCGAACTCGACCGGCCTGTGGATGCCCGGCAAGGGCTACTTCGTCAGCGTGAACGCTTCTACCAAGGTCTGTTCGAAGGCCGAGGCGACCAAGCTGGCCCCCAGCATCAAGTAGTCGCGCGGCCCGGAACAGGATCGGCCGCGCTCGCCTCGGTGGGGCGCGGCGCGGGACGCTCGCGCGTCCCCAGCACCACGTCGGCCAGCGGCACGGTCACGTTGAAGTTCACGTGCGCCATGCGGCGCAGCTCGTGATGCTGGGCGTGATGGGCCTGCAGCCGCCCGAACAGCCCGTGCTGGCCGACGCCCACGCGCGCCAGGGTGGTGGCCGGCAGGTGATACATCGCGTGCAGGGTCTCGTAGAACAGGAAGTAGCTGAGCGCGCCCACATAGAAGATCCCCGCCAGCGGCAGCCCGCCCACCAGCGCCGCCACCACGGCCACCGGGGACGCCGCCACCAGCAGCATGGCGATGGTGTACCAGGGCATCATGATCAGCCACAGCTCGCGCGGATGGTCGATGGCCATCTGTCCGTCCGCGAAGGCGGTGTGGTGAACCTGGGCGTGGTTGCGATACATGATTCGCGGGTGCAGGGGCCGGTGCATCGGGAAGCGGTGCACGGTCCACTCGAAGAAGTTCGCGAACACCCAGAACGCGGGCAGCAGCAGCCAGGCGCGCGGGTCGGCGTGACGTCCCACGGCGACGGCGATGACCAGCAGCGTGCCGGCCAGGGTCGCGGTGCGCGCGATCTGCTTCCTGGCCGAGAAGCCGGCGGGAATTTTCTCCGCCCTGTTCATGATCCAGGGTAACACGCGGGCCGTACCTTGGCTGTTCCCGTCCGCGCCACCGGGGGGGCTGCCGGCCGCCCCATTTGTGGTAAAAATCGGCCCCGGCCAGGGGCGGATGTTACCGTTATAATGAGGGTAGACTGTGCGCACCACGACAACGACATACGGGTACTCGCGGCGGCACCGGGCGGCGGAAATCGTCAGCATCGTCGCGGTGTTTGCGCTTCTGATCGGGTTCGGCTTCCGGGTGGGCCGCACCATCGAGACGCCGCTCGGCTGGGTCGAGCTGGCCATCACCCTGCTGGTCGCCTACATCGCCTCCGATGTGATCTCGGGGGTCGTGCACTGGGCGGGCGACACCATCGGTAACGAACGCGTGCCGTTCCTGGGCCCGAACTTCATCCGCCCCTTCCGCGAGCACCACGTCGACCAGAAGGACATCACCCGTCACGACTTCATCGAGACGAACGGCAACAACTGCATCGTGGTGCTGGTGCCGCTGGTGGCCGCGTACCTGCTGTCGCCGCGCGCCGGTTTTGGCTTCTTCGCCGCGACGTTCGTGGCGTTCCTGGCCCTGTTCGTGGTGGCCACGAACCAGTTTCACAAGTGGGCCCATCATGACAACCCGCCCTCCATCGCCCGTCCGCTGCAGCGCTGGGGCCTGATCCTGTCGCCGCGCCACCACGACATCCATCACGCCGCCCCGCACGACAAGCACTACTGCATCACGGTGGGCTGGATGAACCCGGTGCTGAACGGCATCCGCTTCTTCCGCACCGCCGAGTGGCTGATCGCGCGCGTCAGGCCGACCTGGCTGCACATCGAGGAGCGGACGCGCTTTGCCGCCGCCCGCGCCAGCGAGGCCGCCCAGAACGTCGGGGGCTCCCCCCTGGCCGAGCACTCCGCCGCGCCCTAACCCTCTCGGGAACCGAGCAGATGCCCTCATTCGACGTCGTTTCGAAGGTCGAGCTCATGGAGCTGGACAACGCGCTTCACACCGCCCAGAAGGAGATCGCCCAGCGGTACGACTTCCGGGGCACCAACAGCGTCATCGAGCGGACGCCCGACGGGATCACCATCCGCACCTCGGACGAGCAGCACGCGACCGCCACCCTGACGGTGCTGCGCGAGCGCATGTCGAAGCGGAACGTCTCGCAGCGGTGCCTGGATCCTGGCGACATCGAGCCGGCCGGCGGCCAGACCGTGCGCCAGCTGATCAAGATCAAGCAGGGCATCGAGACCGAGACGGCGAAGAAGATCGTCAAGATGATCAAGGACGCCAAGGTGAAGGTGCAGGCCCAGATCCAGGGCGACGAGCTGCGCGTTACGGGGAAGAACCGTGACGACCTGCAGTCGGCCATCCACCTGATCCGCACCAACGACTTTGGAATCGACCTCCAGTTCGTGAACTTCCGCGACTGAGTCACGGCGCGGCCTGCCGTAGCTGAGGTTATGCTGAGCGCGTGAGGCCATCTGGACGCGTCCGCCTCGGCGGCGTCTTGGCGTTGCTTCTGGCCAGCGCCGCCACCTGCCGGCGCGCGCCGGGGCCGGAGCGCGCGCCTACCGCCGGCGCGGGCGGGGCCGGCGGCGCTCCGGCCACCCGCACCGCCGAGCCGGTCATCCCTACGCGCGTGCCGCTGGCCCCCCTGGGGGACGGCGAGGTCTACGTCTACGCGGACGGCGGCGCCGGCGCGCCGGCCACCAAGATGACGATGGCCGAGGCGAGCGCCAAGGGCCTGCTGATCGTGGACCTGAGCGACGGATGGGCGCCGTTCATCTTCCAGGACGGCGGCGCGACGAAGGGCGATCCCCCCAAGCCGAACGGTTACCGCAAGACGTTCGTCGAGCTGGCGAACGATCGCGTCGACGAGGACGGCAGGGCGCTGCGTGCCGGCGAGGGGAACTTCCTGGAGCCCTTCGGCATCCCGCCCACGCTGTCGGTCCTGAGCGTGCGCATCGAGGCGGATCGCGCCGCCGAACGGCGCGCCTGCGAGGCGGCCGTCGACTGGGACGGCATCCGCGCCTCCGGCAGTGGCGTCGGGTATCAGGATCGCGAGCACGCCCGGCGCGATCACGCCGAGGCCCTGCGCGACGCCGAATGGCTGACCAAGGAGATCGCGCGGCGCGAGGCAGCGGCGCGCGCGCCGGCCGGAGCCGGGGGCGCGGGCGCGGAGATGGCGGCGATCGGCGCCGCCGACAAGGCCGAGAAGCCCCCGGTGGTGGCGAAGGGGCGCGGCAAGGCCCCCGAGGCCCCGCCGCCTCCCGCCACCTGGAAGGAGGGCGATCGCGCGGCCGCCATCACCGCGCTGGCGGCGGACGCCGATCCCAAGGTCAGCCGGCGGGTCGCGCGAACCCTGCGCGGCCAGGAGCGGCTGCGCGCGGTGAAGGCGCTGCAGGCGTTCTTGCTCTGCGAGGGGCTGCTTTCCCCCCGGGCGAAGACGACCCCCGGCAGCTTCGATCTGCCCACGCACGAGGCGCTGGCCGAGTGGGAGCGCCGCAACGACATCTTCGGCTGGGGCATGCTGGGGGGAGAGACCCAGGCGGCGCTGCCGCGGCCCACGCTGGAGCTCGACTACGACACCTTCCGGCGGGTGCTGGCCGAACGGTTGGCCGACGCCGCCGGCATCGTCGAGGACGGCTCGACGTCGGGAAACGAGGCCGCCACCTACAAGGACGCCGAGGGGAACGCGCACCCCGTGCCCAATCTGATCGAGGACCACGTGAACGCGCTGCTGGCAGCGATGCACGTCGCCGGCCCGGGCGACATGATCGCCTTTCTGCGACAGCACGGCGCCGCGGGCCTGGCGTCGCTGCGCGTGGCGTTCCACGCGCCGCCCCTGCCGCCCTACTACGAGGCCGGCGCCGGTCCCATGGACCTGAGCGCGGTCCTCGATCGCGGGGACGTCTGGTACGACTTCCCCTTCGACGCGAAGGGAAAGCCCATCGAGCAGCCCCGCTCGCACTACCCCCACCTGATGGTGTTCACCACCTGGCACGGCCAGCGCATCCCTCTCGTGTCATGGCGCACCACCATCGGCTCCTGGCGCAGCGAGGTGCACGCCAACGGAAAGGTCTATTACAAGTACAAGAACAGCGACGTCGGTAACAGGGTGTGGAAGAACATCGTCGCCGGCCCGGTGTGGATCCCGCCCGACGGCACGCCGGTGAAGGATCTGTTGAAGCGCGTGGTGCTGGATCGCGACAAGGGCCCCGAGACGGTGGTGAACACCGGCGTGATGGGCCCGGGCTTCCAGTCGGCGTACGGGCTGGTGATGGCCATCCACATCGACCGCAGCGGCTTCGACAACCAGATCCGCACCCACGGCTCGGTCGACTACACCTCGATCGCGCGGCGGTTCTCGCATGGCTGCCACCGGCTGGTGAACGACCGGGCGGTGCGGCTGTTCGACTTCGTGCTGCGCCACCGGACCTGGAAGCGCATCGGCGACGTGCCGCTGCACATGACTCGCCAGTTCTCCGTCGACGGCCAGGACTACCGCTACCGGCTGGCCACCCGCGGCTACTACTACGAGCTGGACAAGCCGGTGCCGGTGACCGTGACCGAGGGGCGGGTCATGGGTCAGGTCAAGAAGCCGATCACCGACTACGTGCGCAAGGCCGGCGTCGACTACGAGGACGCCCCAGAGCCCGGCGCGGGCGAGCCCACCGCGGCGGGACCGCGCAAGGCCCGCCGGCCCGCCGATCCCAGCAGCGGAGATGCGACCGCGTCGCCCGAGGCGATCGGGGGCAGCCGCACGGCGGCGGTACCCGAGACGACCGAGCCCTCCCCGACCCCGCTCACCCCGTGATGACGGCAAGAACGCGCCAGAGAATGCCGGCCGAGGCACGGCGCCTCCCCGGTCCCTCACGAGGACGGAGGGCTTTGCTGGCGTTGCTGGCCTGGTTGGCCGTGCCGGCGACCGCCCGTGCGCAGAGCAGCGATACCGCGGGATCCGCGCCAGAACCGGCGTCCGCGGCGGAGACCGCCCCAGCGGTAGAGACGCCACCGGCCACGGAGACGCTCCCTGCTCCAGCGCCCACGCCCACTTCTGTCCCGGCGCGGACACTGGCGCGCCCGGCGCTGGCTCTGGCCGCCGCCGTCGATCCGGGCGCCCGCCAGGTGTCCGGCACCGCGAGCTGGACAATCGCGAATCATGGCGCCAAGCCGCTCGGCGAGCTGCTGTTCTGGCTGTACCCGAACCGCCTGTCGACCCGTTCGTCCACGCTCGGCGACGTGAGTTTCCACTGGCTTTATCCGAACGGGTTCTCGCCCGCGTCGATGACGATCAAGGCCGTCCGGAACGGCACAAACACGGCGCTGTCCTCCCGCATCGAGTCGTCGCCCGCCGGCAACGCGACCATGTTGCGGGTGACGCTGCCGGCTCCGCTGGCGCCGGGCGCGTCGGTGGTGGTCGCGCTCGACTTCGCGACGGCGCTGCCGGTGCGGCTGGGTGACTTCGGCTGCGCGCGGACGCAGTGTCGCCTGATGGGGGGCTTCTACCCTTTCCCGGTCGCGCAGGGCCCGGACGGCTTCGTCGTCGAGGCCCCACCCGACCGGATCGACTTCCAGGCGCGCGTCGAGGCGCCGGCCGGCAGCGACGTGGTGCTGGGGGACACCGTCGCCCCGGCGGCGGCGGGCCCGGTGACGGCGACCAGCACCGACGCGCCTTACCTCACCCTGGTCGTCGATCACGGGATGCGCGTCGAGTCGCTCGGCGCGGGGGGCTTCCGCGCCAGCTACCTGCACCGCGACGCGCGCCCCCCGTCGTCGGAGGACGAGGTGCTGCCATACGTCCGCGAGGATCGCACCGGGCTGATCCTGGACGCGGTGGCGGAGGCGCTGTCATTTCTGACCGCGCAGGGGCTGGGCGCGCCGCCCGGTGGGGCAGCGCCCCTGACGCTGATCGAGGCGCCGCTGCGCAACGAGCTGGTGACCCGCCACGGCCAGGTCATCCTGGTGTCCGACCGGCTGTTCGAGATCTTCCCCCTCGAGCGGGTGCGCAAGTACCACCGCCTCGAGCTGGTGCGCGCCGTGCTCGCCGCCGCGCTGGAGCCCGCCCTGCGACAGAGCGAGCCCGACCCCGACGTGGCGCTGTCCGGAGGCCTGCTGGCCGCCTACCTGGCCGACACCTTCACGCTGAACCGCTTCCGCCGGCTGGAGTTCGCCCGCGATCTGCTGCGCCCGCTGGCGTTTCTGCCCGCCGTCGATCAGCTGATGTACGCGCCGCTGCTCGCCTCGTCGGCCAGCTACTTCGGCGACGTCGAGGAGCGCGACGGCGTGCGCGACGACGTGCGCAACTTCTCCCATCACCAGGCGGGCCCGCGCTTCATCTACGCGAAGCTGGTCGATCTGGTGGGCCCGGGGGGCATCGCAAAGCTCGCGCGCCTGATCGTGGGCGAGCACGTGCCGCTGCGCCAGGCGGCGGAGCGCGTGTTCGGCGCGCCGCTCGACTGGTTCTGGCGCCAGTGGCTAAGCGGGCCGCCGCCGCGCGTGAACTACCGCCTGGCCAGCGTCCGCAGCACGCCCCTGCGCCCGACCGGCGTGCACGTCGTCATCGACGTCGAACGGCAAGGCGCCGACCTGCTGGAGCCGGTCGAGGTGCGCGTCACCGATCGCGACGACGTCCCGCACCAGCTGGTCTGGAAGGAACGCGGCACCCACCACCGCTTCGAGCTGGACCTGCCCGCCGGCCTGTCGTCGGTCGAGCTCGATCCGCGCCTGCGCCTGACCGAGAGCGCGGTGGGCAGCCTGAATCCGGCGGACGACCCCCGGCTGGACGACCGCGTGCCGAAGCGGTGGCGCTTCATCTACAACGGCTTCGGCGCGCTGCTGGATCTGTCAGCGCTGCAGGCGACGTTCGCCGCGGCGGTGACGTTGAAGCCCCAGCACGATCTGCGGAACTCGTTCGACTTCCTGGTGGTTCACAGCCCGGCCACGGACGCCGGGGTCAGCGCTTCCTACGAGCGGCTGTTCGGCCGGCAGGCCGACACCAACCGGTTGACCAGCGGGGCCGGCGCCGGCATCAGCCTGCAGCGTCCGAACGCCACCTACGGCGTGGCGGCGGGCGCGCCGCCCGAGCCGGGCTGGCGGCTGTCCGGGAACCTGATCTACGAGCACGACGACCGCGACTACTTCATCGACCCCTGGCACGCCGTCGGCCTGGAGCTGAGCGGCGGGTACACGCTGACGGCGCTGGAGAACGGCGAGCGCTTCGCGCAGTTCTTCGCCGGCACCGAGCTGAAGCGCCTGTTCGAGCTCGCTCCGGGGCACGTCCTGGCCTTCGACTTCAAGGTCAGCGGCACCGTGGGCGACATCCGCAAGCGCTCGCAGCTCTACAACCTGGGCGGCGCGGCGGGCCTGCGCGGCTACGGCGTGAACGAGCTGCTGGGCCGGGGCCGCGGCGTGGGCCGCGTCGAGCTGCGGGATCAGTACGTCGCCGATCTGGACTGGAACCTGGGCCACTTCACCGCCGTGCGCGGCCTGGGCGGCAACGTGTTCTTCGAGGCGGGGGCGGTCTCGTCGTGCGACGACTTCAGCGTCAGCAAGGACGACGTCTTCTACGACGTCGGTTACACCTTCCGCGTCCTGCACGACGCGTTCGGCGTCTACCAGCAGCTGCTGGCCATCGACGTGGCGGTGCCGCTGAACCGCCACGATCGGGTCTGCCTGGGGCAGCACTCGCTCGGCTCGCCGCAGGCAGGTCAGGCGTCGCTGAAGCGGCCGCCCTTCGTGGTGCTGATCTCTTTCTTGCCGAACTTCTGAGATGAACGCGGCCACGCCCCCCGAACATCCGCTGCGCCGGCACCTGGTCTGGGCGCTGGTGGCGCTCGCCTATCTGTTCGTGGCCCCTTACTTCCCGCGCCTCAACAACCCGAACGAGAACGTGCGCGTCTGGATGACCCGCGCCATCGTCGAGGACCATACGCTGGCCATCGACGGCGCGGTCCACGCCTGGGGCTACGTCGACGACAAGGCGGTGAGCGGCGGGCACCTGTTCTCGAGCAAGGCGCCTGGCACGTCGCTGCTGGGCGTGCCGGTGCTGTGGATGCAGACGCGGCTGTGGCACGCGGCCGGCTGGCCTTCGCCGTCGAAGGGGGCCGCCACGTTCGCCCTGCGCTTCGGCTCGGTGATGCCGTGCGCGCTGCTGTTTCTGTACACGTTCGCGCGCTGGGTCGAGAGGCGCACCGGCGCCGCCCCGGCGCGCGACCTGCTGGTGGTGGGCGTGGGGCTGGGCTCGATGCTGTACCCCTACGGCGTGCTGTTCGTGGGGCACGCCCAGGGCGCCATGGCGGCCTTCGGGTCGTTCATGGCCCTGACCTGCGACGAGCCCGATGGCTCCTCTGGCCCGTCGCCGCGGCGGCTGGCGACGGCGGGCGCGCTGGCAGGGGCGGCCGTGCTGTTCGAGTACCAGCTCTTGCTGGTGGCGCTGGTGCTGGGCGCCTTCACCGTGTGGCGCCACCGGGCGGCGGCGCGCTGGTTCGTCCTCGGCGCCCTGCCCCTGGCGCTGGCGCTCGGCGCGTATCACACGGCGCTGTTCGGCCGGCCCTGGACCTTCCCTTACGGCCACCTCGAGAACACGACCTACGCCCGCGTCGATCACGGCAGCGGGTTCTTCGGGCTGTCCCGGCCCCATCTGAGCGCGCTGGGACCGTCGCTGTTCTCGGTGAGCTACGGGCTGTTCGCCTTCTCGCCGTTCCTGCTGCTGGGGCTGGGCGGGGCGGCCTTCCGGGCGTGGCGCCGCCCGCGCGCCGAGGCGGTGGTCTGCTTGCTGGTGGCCCTGGTGCTGGTGCTGTTCCTGGCCGGCATGACCCACTGGCGGGCCGGTTGGTGCGTCGGCCCCCGCTACATCGCCGCCGCGGCGCCCTTCCTGGCTGCCGGCGTCGTCCTGGCCTGGCGTGACGTCGGGCGAGGCGACGGGGCCGCCCGGATGATCGCCCGGATGATCCTGGGGGCCCTGATCGTCGTATCGGTCTTTCTGAACGGCCTGTCGGCGGCGACCTATCCCCACTATCCCGAGGTGTTCGACAACCCCGTGTTCGACCTGACCTTGCCGCTGTGGCGCGATGGCTATGTCCCCTCGGGCCTGGGCCACGCGCTGGGGCTTCCGGGCGGCTGGGCCCTGCTGCCGGTGGCCGCGCTGTGGACCGTCGCCCTGGGCCTGGCGCTGACGGCGGGCGGTGGCGGGCGGCGCACCCTGGCGCGCGCGGGGGGCGCCGCGCTGGTGGGGCTGCTGTTGCTGGGGGCGCTGTCGCGCTACGGGCGCCCACCATCCCTGGCCGAGGCCCACGCCACCAGCGTGGTGCGCGCGCTGTGGGATCCCCCGCCCGGACCGAGCCGTCGCTGACCGGGCCTGGCCGCCTAGCCGATCGACTGCACCGAGGCCGTCGCCTTCGGTTCAGTCGCCATCAGCGCCTCGACCGGCCGGTTGATCACCGCGGTCGCCGTCCAGCTCATGCGGTTGTGCCAGCGCAGGGACACGTCACGGAACATCTCGCCCGTGAACCATGACTCGACCTGGTGCCGGGGCAGGTACGAGGCCACCGGCGTGACCAGCTGATCGAACACGATCGAGTGCACCTCGTCGAAGGGGAAGCTGAACATCGACGAGAAGTACTGGCCGTACGGCAGGTGGGCGGGGCCCTTGCCGTCCGGCCCCGGCGCGTACAGCAGCTTGATGGCGGCCCAGATCCCCACGGCCGGGATGGCCGACAGCGCCCGCAGGGGGGCGTAGGGGATCTTCGACGTCACCGTCTTGCGGACCGGATCGACGAAGCGGGTGATCCACTCGTTGTTCTCGAGCCCGTAGACCCAGTAGACGATCCGGCCGCCGTCCCGCACCACCGAGGCGACCGAGGCCGCCGCCGCCCCCGGATCGGGCAGGTGGTGCAGCACGCCCACCGAGAACGCCAGATCGAACACCGGCCGCACGGGGGGGTGCATCAGATCACCGATCACCACGTGGGCGTTGGGAAGCTGGCGGGTGTTGCGGAAGGCGATCAGCGCGCTCTCGCCCAGGTCGATGGCCACAACCGTCTTGGCGCCGAACCGGGCCACCAGATCGGTATGGCGGCCCTTCCCGCAGCCGCCTTCGAACACCAACTTGCCGGCGAAGTCGGCCTGCGTGACCGGTCCCACCCAGCCCAGGAACTGCTTCTCGTAGTAGTCGCGAAGGTCAGTCCAGCGCGTCCACTCCTCGGCGAAGCGGGCCGCCGTCTCCGTCTTCAGGGGGTCGACGTGCCCCCGGATCAGCACCGGCACGCCGTCCGTGATCTCGAAGCGGCACGTCCCGTCGGCGCAGACCAGCTCGCCGGCCATGACGTGACCGTCGGACTCTTCCAGGGCCACCGCGCCCAGGTTGAGGGCGGTCGAACAGTTAGGGCAAGCCAAGTAGCTTAAAACTTCGCGACGCATGAACGCATTTCCTTACAAGAGGAGCCTCGCGGAATCCACCCGCCGGGGTGGCTCCCCGGCGCCGCCAGGCTTCCGTCCGGTCGTGAGCTAGCGGCGAGCCGACTTCCGCGGTCCCAGCCGCTCTTCCAGGCGATCCAGCTCGCCCTGGAACAGGTGGGCCGGGAAGGGGAACAGGCCGACGTTCGCGGCGCCGGCCATGACGCCGGACTTCTCGATCCCGTCCGTCACATTGGAAGTTCCGGCGATGACCCGGCAGCGCCGGCCGGCCCGGGAGGACAGCGAGGACAGCGTCCGGATGGCGTCGAACGCGTGAGCGTTGGCCAGCCCCAGGTCCAGGAACAGCAACTCGGGCCGATAGCGCTCGGCCAGCGAGACGCCCACCGGCAAGCCGGTCGCCACCAGCCCGCCCATGTCCGCGTGACGCGCCAGGGCCTCGGAGAATTCGGAGCGCCCTTCTCCATTGGCCGCCACCAGCAGCACGATGCCGCGGGCCGCACCGGCCAGCTGGCTGGGGTTGGTGGCGAACTGGGCGGCGTCGGCGGCCAGATCGGCGTCGGTGACCCGGGCCACCCCGTTCGACGTCGCGGCGGCGCCCTTCTTCTTCTTCGCGTCCTTGCCGTCGTGCCGGCCGTCGTCGGCGCGCGAGGCCCGCTGCACCTGTTTCTGCGCCTGCTCCACCGTCAGCGCGCCCGAAACCAGCTGCACCAGCAGCATGGTGTCGACCTCCAGCGCGTCCGCCAGGCGCACCAGGTATTCGGCGCGGTCGACGTACATCTGGCCTTCTTTCCAGCGCACCGCTCGCGAGTGCTCGAAGCCCAGGATGTTGGCCAGGTCTCGCTCGCGGGTGTCGGCCCCGCGCAGCTCGCGCAGGCGCTCCATGCAGAACTTCCACAGTGCACCCGACGGCGCGTGGCGCGGCAAATTCCTGGACGAGGCCCTCATGTAATTGCGAGTTAATGCAGTGGTCATCGGATTGCAACACAAATAGCAATCGCACAATGTCGATTTAGTTTGATGATTTTCGCCCCCCTGCGGATCGGCGTCTTCGCAGGCGCGAAACGCTGATTTTCGTCGTTGTTTACAACACTGGTTCGGCGCACGTATGTTCGCGGCGTCATGGATCTTCGTCACGAAAATGCTGTCGAAGCCTTCTGCAAGAACGGCCGTGCCGTTTGTCGATTGAGAAATGTGATCGCCATCGCGCTGGCTGCGCAGGCGCTCGGCTGCGGCACCACCGTGAAGCGCGACCTGTCCGCTATCCCGGTCGGTCAGGTCGGCTTCGACGACATGTGCGGCCTGCAGGAGTACTTCGACGAGATCTCTCTGAAGATGGTGGCGCCCCCCGAGCTGGTGGAAGGGGCGGACATCGAGCACACCTCGAAGACGACCATCGCGCGCGGGGGCCGGGCGCGCTTCGCCTTCCAGACCCCGTTTCAGCTGATCACGGTGCGGCGGGTGCTGGACGAGAACTGGAAGCACCTTCCCCCCAAGCTGGCCACCGCCAAGCGGATCGAGCTCGGCGTGAACTGGAGCGAGCGAGCCGGCCTGCACCGGGTGGCGAACGATTCGAACCCCGAGCTGGTCGTCGATGGCGTCGTCACGCCGCTGCCCTATCATGTCTGCTTGTCCGAGCTCCTCTTCGGCGAGCCGCTGTATCGCCAGCGCCGCAGCATGCTGGGCCTGCCGCCCTTGCCCCCCGGGCCACCGCCGGTGGTGCCGGCCGCGGCGCCCCCCACCGAAGCGCCGCCCGCCAGCGAAACGCCGGCTCCGAGCGGCGCGACGCCCCCGGTCCCCGTATCATCACCTGTCCCCTCCAAGAAGCCCTGAATCGACTCACTGAACCGCCCCCTGAACCGACCAAACGGACCCCCGATGCCCTTCGATCCCCGTTCCACCGAACCCAAATGGCAAGAGCGCTGGCGCGCCGCCGGCGTCCACCGCACCACCTTCGACCCCCAGCGCCCCAAGTACTACGCGCTGGACATGTTCCCCTACCCCTCCGGGGCCGGGCTGCACGTCGGGCACTGCGAGGGCTACACCGCCACCGACGTCATCACGCGCTGGAAGCGGATGCAGGGGTTCAACGTGCTGCACCCCATGGGCTGGGACGCGTTCGGCCTGCCGGCCGAGAACTACGCCATCAAGCACGGGATCCATCCCCGCATCGTCACCGAGCAGGCCATCGCCAACTTCAAGCGGCAGACGAACGCGGTCGGGTTCGCCTACGACTGGTCCCGCGAGATCAACACCACCGATCCGGGCTACGTGAAGTGGACGCAGTGGATCTTCCTGCAGCTGTGGAAGCGCGATCTCGCCTACGAGGGGACGATCCCCATCAACTGGTGCCCCTCGTGCAAGACGGGCCTGGCCAATGAAGAGGTGAGCCAGGGGCGCTGCGAGCGCTGCGGGACCCCCGTCGAGCGCAAGGACATGCGCCAGTGGCTG